>Ga0190270_10000448_pt1 | contig 17939 bp, 18 predicted proteins | sample Popmic320T_FD_133748 | JGI IMG/M metagenome (GOLD analysis project Ga0190270, IMG submission 133748) | Populus adjacent soil microbial communities from riparian zone of Weber River, Utah, USA - 320 T | ecosystem: Environmental > Terrestrial > Soil > Riparian zone | place: USA: Utah | collected...
CGCGCTGTTGCCGAACAAATACAGCCGGGAGCGCACGCTTTGAGCACTACGCCGCGCCGCCTGGTCACCGCGGAACGCCGTGAGGACGACGCGGCGGAGATGTCGCTGCGGCCTCAGCGGCTCACCGAGTTCATCGGCCAGCAGCAGGCGCGCGCCAACCTCAAGATTTTTATCGACGCCGCGAAATCGCGCAACGAAGCGCTGGACCACGTGCTGTTCGTCGGCCCGCCGGGGCTGGGCAAGACCACGCTCGCGCAAATCGTCTCGCGCGAGCTCGGCGTGAGCTTCCGCGCCACCTCGGGCCCGGTGATTGCCAAGGCCGGCGATCTCGCCGCGCTGCTCACCAATCTCGAAGAACGCGACGTCCTCTTCATCGACGAAATCCACCGGCTCAATCCGGCGGTTGAAGAAATCCTCTATCCGGCGATGGAGGATTTCCAGCTCGACCTGATCATTGGCGAGGGCCCGGCGGCGCGTTCGGTGAAGATCGATCTCGCCAAGTTCACCTTGGTTGGCGCGACCACGCGCGCGGGCCTGCTCACCAATCCGCTGCGCGACCGGTTCGGCATTCCGATCCGGCTCAACTTCTACACCGAGGCGGAATTGGAGCTGATCGTCAACCGCGGCGCGCGCGTGCTTGGCATCGGCATGACGGACGACGGCGCCAACGAGATCGCGCGGCGTTCGCGCGGCACGCCGCGCATCGCGGGCCGCCTGTTGCGCCGGGTGCGCGACTTCGCCCACGCCGCAGGCGATGAAAAAATCGATCGCAAGCTTGCCGACCGGGCATTGCTTCAGCTCGAGGTGGATGCCGGCGGCCTCGACGCGATGGACCGCCGCTATCTGACGACCATCGCCATGAACTACGGAGGCGGCCCAGTCGGCGTCGAGACGCTGGCTGCTGCGCTGTCCGAGCCGCGCGACGCCATCGAAGAGATCATCGAGCCGTTCCTGATCCAGAAGGGCTTTCTCCAGCGCACGCCACGCGGCCGGCTGATCACGTCGCACGCGTTCAAGCACCTCGGCCTGGCCGAGCCGGCGCGCGACCCGTCGCAGTTCGGCCTGTTTGCGCAGGACGAGGAATAAATGAAGACCTTGGAAGGCGGGTGCCATTGCAGCCGGGTGCGCTTTCGCGTCACCGCAGACCTTGACCGTGTGACCTATTGCAATTGCTCGCTTTGCGGCATGAAGGGTTTCCTCCATCTCATCGTGCCGCCCGCGCAATTCGAGCAGACCAGCGGCCACGACGATCTCGCCACCTATCAGTTCAACACCAAGGTCGCGAAGCACACGTTCTGCAAGCACTGCGGCGTTCATCCGTTCTATGTGCCGCGCTCGGACCCGGATAAGATCGACGTCAACGCGCGTTGCCTCGACGGCGTCGACGTCGAGTCGCTTTCAATCAAGCAGTTCGACGGCCGCAACTGGGAAGACGCGATGACCCGCCGCGTGCCGTGGCGATGAGCGGCGCGGGCCTTGACGGTGAGATTCGCGGTGGCCGGCACCACCAGCCTGTCCGCGTCTATTACGAGGACACCGATTTCTCCGGCGTGGTCTATCACGCCAGCTACCTGCGCTTCATGGAGCGCGGCCGCACCAATTACCTGCGGCTGATTGGCGCCAATCAACGCGCGCTGTTCGAGGAGGCCGCGCGGGAGGCGCCGGGTTTCGCCTTCGTGGTGCGCTCGATGTCGATCGACTTCCTGAAGCCGGCGCGGATGGACGACGTACTCGACGTTGTGACCCGGACGGCTGAAGTGAAGGGCGCCTCGGTGACGCTTCATCAGCGTGCCATGCGTGGCGACGAAGCTCTGGTCGAGGCGGCGGTCCAGGTCGCTTTCGTGTCCGGCGGCCGCGCCCGGCCGATTCCCAAGGCGCTGCGCACCGCCATGCAGGCGGACAAGGACCGCACCGGGACAGCCTGAAGGCTGCCATTTCAGCGTCCGGCAAGCCGGCGGGCCGGTTGGTAACCGTCTATTAACCCAAATCGCGCTGGCTAGCCGGGTATGACCGGTTGTGCGCCCTAGTTTGGTCAAGTTTCGCGGGATTTTCTGGCCTCCGCCGGTGGTGGACGGCTGCAGATTTTGCGAAATCACGGGTCTGGTGCGGACGCGAAGCGACGCCGCGCTGATGCCATTTGATCGAGCGAATGCGTGCCGCCCCGGTCGATCGGCCGAAGGGACGCGAACTCATGAATCCTGGCGACGTAGCGCAGTCGGCCCTGCCGCTGACCTCCTCCGACCTGTCGCTTTTTGCGCTGTTCTGGCAGGCGCATTGGCTGGTCAAGGCGGTGATGCTCGGCTTGATGATCGCCTCGGTGTGGGTCTGGGCGATCGCGATCGACAAATTCCTGCTCTACGCACGCACCAAGAGGGCGATGGACGTGTTCGAGCAGACTTTCTGGTCCGGCCAGTCGCTTGAGGAGCTTTACCGCACGTTGTCGGCGCGGCCGACGCATTCGATGGCTGCGCTGTTCGTCGCCGCGATGCGCGAGTGGAAGCGCAGCTTCGAAGGACAGGCCAAGTCTTTCGCCGGTCTGCAGACACGCATCGAAAAGGTCATGGATGTGACCATCGCGCGGGAAGTCGAGCGGCTGGAGCGGCGGCTGCTGGTGCTGGCGACGGTCGGCTCGGCCGGGCCCTTCGTCGGCCTGTTCGGCACGGTCTGGGGCATCATGACCAGCTTCCAGTCGATCGCGGCGTCGAAAAACACGTCTCTCGCGGTGGTGGCGCCGGGCATCGCGGAGGCGCTGTTCGCGACCGCAATCGGCCTTATCGCCGCCATCCCCGCGACCATTTTCTATAACAAGTTCGTTGCCGAAGTGAACAAACAGGCCCAGCGCTTGGAGGGCTTCGCCGACGAATTTTCCGCGATCCTGTCGCGGCAAATAGACGAGCGCGGGTAGGGGGCGGTCATGGCCATCGGCGGGGGCGGCGCGCATTCGGGGGTGTTCGGCAAACGCCGTCACCGGCGCAATCCGGTGATGGCGGAGATCAACGTCACGCCGATGGTCGACGTGATGCTGGTGCTGCTGATCATCTTCATGGTCTCGGCGCCGCTGCTCACGGTCGGTGTGCCGATCGATCTGCCGCAGACCCAGGCCTCGAGCCTGGATGCCGCCGACAAGGAGCCGCTGGCGGTTTCGGTCAACACCAAGGGTCAGGTCTTCCTGCAGAATTCCGAGATCAAGGTCGATGAGTTGGTGCCCAAGCTGCAGGCCATCACCGCGACAAGGGGCGGCGCCGACGAGCGCATCTATGTGCGCGGCGATAAGACCGTCGACTATGGTACGATGATGAAAATCATGGGGCGGCTTTCGGCCGCCGGTTTCCGGCGTGTCGCGCTGGTGACCGAAGTGGAGCAGGGTTCGTGAGGTTGCCGGAGATGCGGGCCGGACTGACCATATCGACCGCCGCGCACGCGGGCCTTCTGCTGTGGGGCCTTGTCTCGTTCTCCGCGCGTCCGCTCGAAGCCAAGCCCACCCCGACGCTTCCGGTCGACATCATCAGCGAGAAGCAGTTCTCGGAAATTTCCGCGGGCGTGAAGAATGCGCCCAAGTCGGATACCCCGAAGCCGCTGGTCGACAAGCAGGGTCCCAACAAACCCGCCGAAGAAATGACGTCCAAGATCTCCGACAAGCAGGAGGTCAAATCGGTGGCTGCGCCCCCGCCGGCCGAGGCGCAGCCCGAAAAATTGGAAAGCAAGCCTGACAAGAAGCCGCCGCCCAAGGTCGATGCCATCGCCGAGGCCCTGAAGAAAGAAGAAGCGAAGAAGAAGCGCGACGAAGCCAACGCGAAGGCCGCCGAACTGAAGAAGCAGAAAGAGCAACAGCAGCCGAAGTTCGATCCCATGCAGATCGCCGCGCTGCTCGACAAACGCGACGCGCAGCGCAATACGGCAACCGGCGAGACGGTGAGTCAGACTCCGAACCTGGGATATGCCAATGCCACGGCTGCCCGGCTGTCGCAGAGCGAAATCGACGCGCTGCGCCGCCGTCTCAGCGAATGCTGGAGCCCGCCTGTGGGCGCGGCCAATGCGCCCAACCTGAAGGTCGTGTTCCGCGTGTTGTTCAATCGCGACGGAACGGTCGCGGCCCAGCCTGCGATGGTTGCCGGCACCGCCTCGCCGTTCGGCCCGGCGATGGCCGAAAGCGCCAAGCGGGCGATCTTGACGTGCCAGCCCTTCAAGATGCTCAGGGCCGACACTTACGATCAATGGAAAGACATCGAAATCACATTCGACCCGCGCGAGATGTTCGGCGGCTGAAGTCATGGACCGATTGATGCCCAACTCTCTCATTCTGAGCCGGCGCCGGCTTCTGGTTGGCGCGACCGCCGCGGGGGCTCTCGCGGTGATGCGGCCATCGTTGGTCGCCGGTCAGACGAGAGTCGATGTCACCCAAGGCACGGTGAAACCGATGCCGATCGCGCTGCCGGATTTCATCGGCGGCTCCGGTGCGGCGGACAGCGAGATCGGTCGCAGCGTGACACAGATCATCGCCGGCAACCTGCAGCGCTCGGGCCTGTTCGCGCCGATCGATCAGGCGGCCTATATCGAGCGCATCGGCAACATCGACACCGTGCCGCGGTTTCCGGATTGGCGCACCATCAACGCGCAGGCGCTGGTGACCGGACGCATCACCAGGCAGGCTGACGGCCGGCTGCGCACCGAATTCCGGTTGTGGGACGTGTTCCAGGCGCAGCAGCTCGCCGGCCAGCAATATTTCACCGCCTCCGAAAACTGGCGCCGCATTGCGCACATCATATCGGACGCGATCTACGAGCGGCTGACCGGCGAGAAGGGCTACTTCGACAGCCGTGTGGTGTTCGTTGACGAGTCCGGTCCGAAGGAACGGCGAGTCAAACGGCTCGCCATCATGGATCAGGACGGCGCCAATGTGCGCTATCTCACGCGCGGCGACGACCTTGTGCTGACGCCGCGGTTCTCGCCAACGACGCAGGAAATCACCTACATGTCGTTCGGCTCGCGCGATCCGCGCGTGGTGCTGCTCAACATCGAAACCGGTCAGCGCGAGGTCGTCGGCAATTTCGCTGGCATGAGCTTCTCGCCGCGGTTCTCGCCCGACGGCCAGCGCGTCATCATGAGCCTGCAGCAGGGCGCCAACTCGAACATCTACACCCTCGACCTGCGCTCCAAGCAGATGTCGCGGCTCACCGACACGCCGGCAATCGACACGGCGCCATCCTATTCGCCGGATGGCGCGCGGATTTGCTTCGAGTCTGACCGCGGCGGCAGGCAGCAGATCTACGTCATGGCCGCCAGTGGCGGCGGCGCCCAGCGCATCAGCTTCGGCGAAGGCTCCTACTCGACGCCCGTTTGGTCGCCGCGCGGCGACGCCATCGCCTTCACCAAGCAGGGCGGCGGGCGGTTCGCGATCGGCATCATGCGGCCGGACGGCTCGGGTGAACGCATCCTCACCGACGGCTATCACAATGAGGGCCCGACCTTTGCGCCGAACGGCCGGGTGGTGATGTTCTTCCGCGAGCCCAGCGGCTCGGCCGGGCCATCGCTCCATACGGTCGACCTTACCGGCCGGAACGAGCAGAAGGTCCAGACGCCGGGCTTTGCGTCGGATCCTGCCTGGTCGCCGCTGCTCACCAATTAGATCGGGGTTTGCTTGCCTTAAGTCGGACACCTTCAAGCCTCATTAACCATGACCTAGGGTTTCGATATTGGCGGCGAATTTCCGGGCCGTGACAACGCCTCGTCAAGGTTGACGGAACGTTCGCTTAACGAAGCTGCTGGTAGAGAATGCGGAATATCCGGAACAGCGCCCAGTATCGAGTAAAGGAGGACCCGGAATGATCCTCGAGAAACTGAACTTCCGCGGCTTGGGGCTAGCGTTTGCGCTTGCCGCAGCGTTTGCCGTCTCGGCCTGCGCCAACAAGCCCCACGACGCGATGGCGAACGCCGGCGCCGCTACGCCGGGCAGCCAGCAGGATTTCGTGGTCAATGTCGGCGACCGCGTGTTCTTCGAAAGCGACTCGTCCGAGTTGTCGCAGCAGGCGCGCGCCACGCTTGAGAAGCAGGCGCAGTGGCTGCAGCAGTACGGCAACTATGCCTTCACCGTCGAAGGCCATGCCGACGAGCGCGGCACCCGCGAGTACAATATCGCGCTCGGCGCCAGGCGCGCCCAGGCGGTGCGCGACTATCTGGCCGCCCGTGGCATCCAGCCGTCTCGGATGCGCACCGTGTCGTACGGCAAGGAACGCCCGGTCGCGGTCTGCAACGATATATCGTGCTGGTCGCAGAACCGCCGCGCCGTCACAGTGCTTGGTGTGACCTCGTAAACGAATCGTCGACGACGAAAACCGGCGCCCTTCGGGCGCCGGTTTGCTTTTGTGCGGGGCGGAAAAGTCACATTTTGGTCTAGTTCCCCCCGGTATGTTATCCAGACGCCGGGCAGGCGACGGTTTCCGATGATCGACATGAACATGAATGCGATCCGGGCGGCGGTGCTTGCTGTCGCTTTCGCTGCTGCGCCTGCGGGCGCGCAGGAGCGCTCCGGCAATTTCCTCGACAATCTGTTCGGCGGTCAGCAGCGCCAGCAGCCCCGGAGCGGCCCCGATGAGGCCGAGATGGCGGTCCGCATCAATCAACTGGAATCGCAGATCCGCCAGCTCACCGGCACGGTGGAGCAGCTCCAGTTCCGCAACCAGCAGCTCGAGCAGCAGTTGCGTGCACAGGGCGGTAATGCGGCGCCGCCTCAACAGAATATGCCGCCTCAGGCCGTTCTACCGCCGCCATCCGGACGGCCACCGGGCCAAGCCGCGCCGCTGCCGCCTTTGGTCGCCGCCGCGCCGCCGCCGCCCGGTCCGGGGCGGCGCGGTGATGCGTTCGATCCGTCGGTCAATCCAAATGCGCCTGGCGCTCCGCGCGCCCTGGGCGGCGGTCCGCCGCCGCAGATCCAATCCTCCGGCGTCCCCAGCGAACCGCCTGCGGTCATCATGGCCGATCCTCCAGTCGGTGTTCCCGGCGGGCGCAACCGCGGCGAGCCGCTCGACCTCTCGACCCTGCAAGGCGCGGCGACCGGCGATCCGGCGCAGCAGGGCGGCATGCTGCCGCCGCCGCCGGCGCGCAACCCGAACGCCACCGGCGCGGTCGCGGCGGTGCAGCCGCCGTCGAACGTCCCGAAGGATTATTACGACCTCGCTTACGGCTACGTGCTGCGCAAGGACTACGCTTACGCCGAGGACGCGTTTCAGACTTTTTTAAAGAAATATCCGAGCGATAAGCTCGTTCCTGATGCGCAGTTCTGGCTCGGCGAGAGCCTGTACCAGCGGCAGCGTTATGACGCGGCGGCGGAACAGTTCCTGGCGCTATCGACAAAAAGCAGCGCGCACCCCAAGGCCGCGGACGCGCTGCTGAGATTGGGTCAAAGCCTTGCGGCGCTTAATCAAAAAGAGATGGCCTGCGCCACCTTGGCGGAAGTGAACCGCAAATATCCCCGTGCGTCGAACACCGTGAAGCAGGGCGTCGAGCGGGAACAAAAGCGTGCCCGCTGCTGAAAACAGGTCCCTTTCGGCCTCCGAGGCGCGTCTTCTTCTGGATTATTTCAGCGATTTTCCGGTCCTCCTGATCGCCTCTTCCGGCGGTTCGGACTCCACCGCTCTGCTGTGGCTGATGGCGCGCTGGCGCAACACCAAAAAAAAAGGCGGCCCGAAGCTCATCGCCGTCACGATCGATCACGCGCTGCGCCCGGAATCGAAGCGTGAGGCGCAAGCCGTTGCCCGGCTCGCCCGCAAGCTCGGCGTCGAGCACAGGACGCTGCGCTGGACCGGCAAGAAACCGAAGACAGGCATCCAGGAGGCGGCGCGCCTGGCGCGCTATCGTTTGCTGTCGGAGGCTGCTCGCAAAACGGGCGCCAACTGTGTGCTGACCGCGCACACGCTCGACGACCAGGCCGAAACCGTGCTGTTCCGGCTCGCGCGTGGCAGCGGGATCGGAGGCCTAGCCGGCATGGCGCACGCGTCGCCGGTTCCGATCGAGGACCCCGGCGGCATCCTGCTGGTCCGGCCGCTGCTCGGCATTCCGAAGTCGCGGCTGCTCGCCACGCTGAAGGCCGCGAAGGTGCCGTACGCCGACGATCCGACCAACCGCGATCCGCGCTTCGCCCGGCCACGCCTGCGCGAGTTGATGCCCTTGCTCGCCCGTGAGGGGCTGTCGGTGGATCGGCTGGCGCTGCTGGCATGGCGTGCGCGCCGGGCCGAATTCACGCTTCATCAAGTGGTCAGCCACGCCGCGACCGTGCTGTCGCCGGGGCCGTGGACGGCCGGCGAGCCGGTGAAAATCGAAGCGCGCGCATTCTTTGAGTTGCCTGACGAGATCGGCCTGCGCCTCCTTGGCCGGGCGATCGACACCGCGGGCGATGAAGGCCCGGTCGAATTGGGCAAGCTGGAGGCGCTCTGCGAAGCTCTGTTCAAAGCTAGGCACTCTGCCCGTTTTCGCCGCACCCTGGCCGGCGCCGCCATCACCCTCGCGCGCGGCATGCTCGCCGTCGAGCGCGCCCCCGCGCGCAGCAGCCGCGCCCCGAAACGGCCTTAACCAAGCGCGACGATGGTCGCGTTCAGCCTCCCACGGAGCGTCTGACCGGGGTAGAATGCGAGGATTCGCAGGGATTTTGCGGGCGGCGCTTACCTTGGCAGAGCGGGATCGCAGACCTAGATTAACCAAAGTCGGGCACTCTGGGACCGTCCGATACCTTTGCTCACTTGAACGCGCAGCCGGCACCCCCGGCGAGCCAGAAAGACTGGGATGAACGCCAATCTTCGGAATTTCGCCCTCTGGGTCATCATCGTTCTGCTGCTGCTTGCGCTGTTCACGCTGTTCCAGAATCCGAGCCAACGCACCACCTCGCAGGACATCTCGTTCTCGCAGCTTCTGACCGAGGTCGATGCCGGCCGCGTCCGCGACGTTCTGATCCAGGGCCCTGACATTCACGGCACGTTCTCGGACGGCCGCAGCTTCCAGACCTACGCGCCGAACGATCCGACGCTGGTGCAACGCCTCTACGGCAAGGGCGTCGCGATCACCGCGCGTTCGCAGACCGAGAGCGTGCCCTGGTTCGTCTCGCTGCTCGTCTCGTGGCTGCCGTTCATCGCGCTGATCGGCGTTTGGATCTTCCTGTCGCGCCAGATGCAAGGCGGCGCCGGCAAGGCGATGGGCTTCGGCAAGTCTCGCGCGAAGCTTCTCACCGAGGCGCACGGCCGCGTCACCTTCGAGGACGTGGCCGGCGTCGACGAGGCCAAGTCCGACCTGCATGAGATCGTCGAATTCCTGCGCGACCCTGGCAAGTTCCAGCGGCTCGGCGGCAAGATTCCGCGCGGCGTGCTGCTGGTCGGGCCACCCGGCACCGGCAAGACGCTGATCGCGCGTGCGGTCGCCGGCGAAGCCAACGTGCCGTTCTTCACCATCTCCGGCTCCGACTTTGTCGAGATGTTCGTCGGCGTCGGCGCCTCGCGCGTGCGCGACATGTTCGAGCAGGCCAAGAAGAACGCGCCGTGCATCATCTTCATCGACGAAATCGACGCGGTCGGCCGGCATCGCGGCGCCGGCCTCGGTGGCGGCAACGACGAGCGCGAGCAGACGCTCAACCAGTTGCTGGTCGAGATGGACGGCTTCGAGACCAACGAAGGCATCATCCTGATCGCCGCCACCAACCGGCCCGATGTGCTGGATCCCGCGCTGCTGCGCCCGGGCCGCTTCGACCGCCAGGTCGTGGTGCCGAACCCGGACGTGGTCGGCCGCGAGCAGATCCTGAAGGTCCACGTTCGCAAGGTGCCGCTGGCGCCCGATGTGAACCTCAAGACCATTGCCCGCGGCACCCCCGGCTTCTCCGGCGCCGATCTCGCCAACCTGATCAACGAGGCCGCGCTGATGGCCGCGCGCCGCAACAAGCGCATGGTCACGCAGGCCGAGTTCGAGGACGCCAAGGACAAGGTGATGATGGGCGCGGAGCGCAAGTCGCTCGTCATGACCGAAGAAGAGAAGATGCTGACCGCGTATCACGAGGGCGGTCACGCCATCCTGGCGCTAAACGTCAAGGCCACGGACCCGGTCCACAAAGCGACCATCATCCCGCGTGGCCGCGCGCTCGGCATGGTCATGCAGTTGCCCGAGCGCGACAAGCTCTCGATGAGCTTCGAGCAGATGACCTCGCGGCTCGCCGTGCTGATGGGCGGCCGCGTCGCCGAGGAGATGATCTTCGGCAAGGACAAGGTCACATCCGGCGCGCAGTCGGACATCGAGCAGGCGACCCGTCTCGCCCGCATGATGGTGACCCGCTGGGGCTTCTCGCCGGAGCTTGGCGCCGTGTCCTACGGGGAGAACCAGGACGAGGTATTCCTCGGCATGTCGGTGGCGCGAACGCAGAACGTTTCCGAGGCCACCGCGCAGAAGATCGACGTCGAGATCAGGCGGCTGGTCGAGGCCGCGCATGACGAGGCGCGTCAGGTTCTCGAAGCCAAGCGCAATGACCTCGAGACGCTGGCCAAGGGCCTGCTCGAGTTCGAGACGCTGAGCGGCGACGAGATCAAGGACCTGCTGCTCGGCAAGAAGCCGAACCGGGAGTCGGTGATCGAGCCGCAGCAGCCGCGCTCATCCGCCGTGCCGCCGGCCGGCAAGAGCCGTCCCCGGCCGGAGGCGCCGGGGCCGATGGAGCCGCAGCCGCAGACTTAGAGGGTCTTCCGTCTCCCGCATTCCCAACCGACGTTGTGCCCGGCCTTGTGCCGGGCATTCACGTCTTGGAGTTGAAGCAAGGCGTGGATGGCCGGGACAAGCCCGGCCATTTGCTTTGCGGCTACGGCTTGCGCCGCACACCGGCCAGGTCGACAGTTTGCGCAAAGATCGGCATGTCCTTGCGGATGCTCGCGGCCGCTTCTTCCGGAGTGGTGCCGAGGGCTTCGATGCCCAGTTTGGCGAACAGCTCGACGATTTGCGGGTCGCGCGTGATCGGTTGCAGGGCCTGCGCGAGCCGGTTCCTCACCTCCGCCGGCACGCCACCCGTCACCGCATAGCCGTTCCATGCGATGTATTCGAAGCCGGGGATGGTTTCCGCAACCGCCGGGACGTCGGGCAGTTGCGGCATGCGCTTGGGCGTCGACACGGCAAGGGCTTTCACGGTGCCGCCCTTCACCGGTTCGATGAGATCGGACGAATTGCCGAAATGCATGTCCACCGACTTGGAGAGCACGGCGGCGAGCGCTTTCTGGCCGCCGCCGAACGGCACGTGGACCATGTCCAGCTTTTCTTTGCCGGCGAGATACGCCGTGGACAGATGGTTGTTTGTGGCCGGGCCGCCGCTCGAATAGGTGATCTTGCCGGGATTGGCGCGCGCGTAATCGATGAACTGCCGGAGCGTCGAGTAGGGCGCGTCCTTCTGCACCACCATCACCATGCCGTTGGTGCCGTTGATGCTAACCGGAATGAGGTCCTTCAACGGCTCGTAGTTCACCTTCTGCGCCAGCGGCAGGACGGTGAACAGCGTGCTGCCGACAAACAGGATGGTGTAGCCGTCCTGCGGGGAACTCATTGCGTAGTCGATACCGATCGCGCCGCCGGCGCCGACCTTGTTCTCGATGATGAAGTTTTGCCCCAGCGCCTTGCTCAGCCGGTCCGCGGTGACGCGCGCCATGGTGTCGGTGACGCCGCCGGCGCCATAGGGCACCACCACCTTGACCGAACGGCTCGGCCATTGCTGCGCGATGCCTAATGGTGCCGACGCAACAAGCGCCGCGCATGCAGTGATGGCTATGGTCAGTTGTCTCAGGATCATTGTCGTCTCCTCCACGCGGTCCGCGGCGCCACCGATTGTCGTCGAAAAAGCAAGACCCGGACCATCCGGGCGTTGCTGGCTCGGCGCCCTCAGCCAGGAACGTAAACCCAAAGGTCGATTTGCAGGCGCGCATCTGGCACCGGCAGCCAAGGCACCTCGATGGCGGAGAGCGGCAGCGGCATTCCGTCTGTCGCGTCCGCCCAGGCTTCGAGTGTCGCGGGAAGGTCCGCCAGGTCCGAATGGAACTGCTGGATGCGAACCGCATTTTTCAGGGTCGTTCCCGCTGCCTGACATATCGTCTGCGCCTGCGCCAGGATTTCCCGCAACTCAGTCTTGACCGGGATCGCATAGAACGGCTGCGTTGGGTCGGCCTTCGCCTCCGGCACCAGAGCTCCATCGCGGACGGCCATCAGCCCGGAGATGAACAGAAGATCGCCGGCACGGATCGCCGTTGCAGCGTCCTGAAACAGCGGCGGAATGGGAGCGACAACCTGTCTTTTTGTCTTGCCGTCCTTCGCGAGCGCGATGGTGTTAATCTCGATGCGCGACTCCGGCAGGATGAAGCCCGGCGTCTCGGTCGCGATGATGGTCGTCGCCGGCTGTGCGGGAAAATGCTTGGCCCACACCTCGCGAAAGTTCGGGATGTCCTCCTGGTCACGCAGATACACCTGCGCTTTCACGACGGTGTCCAAATCCGCGCCCACGGCCCGCAGCGTGGGCGTGAGTTTCCGCCTGATGATGAAATCCGTTTCAAGCTTGATCGGCGTTCCCTTCCATAAGCCACGGCCACGCCGGGCCTCAGGGTCGATTCCCGGCGCATCTTCGTTGAGCGCTTCGGCGGTTTGACCCGGAACAAAACGAAAGTCGCCCGCGCTTAGCGCGGGGCTGTACCCGGAGCTCGGGTGGACCTTGTACGCGCCGGCTTCGGCCTCGTGGCGGACTTCAAAATCCGGGCCCGGAACGGCCGCCATGACCTGGACTTCCATCGACTGTTGCGCGCGGGCAAAGCGCCGATGCAGGTTGGAGGTCGAAGGCGGAATTTTTCCTTTGAAGTATTCGCGGCGGGTTTGATGGTAAGCGTCGACGACATCCGGCGAAGTGTAATATTGATCGATCCGAACCACGTTGGCCGCACTCGATCCACCTTTAGCCAGAACCTCGTCGACGTTGCCGAACAGGCGCTTCGCTTCCCGGTGCGCCTTTGACGGACCGTCGAAAGGATGGCCGGGTTGCAGCACGTCCGGCGCGAGGGCGTGGACGTAATCGGTCCCAGTCTGCCCCGTCGCAAAGACCCATCGGCCGGCGCGTATCCCGCGCGCCCATCGGTGCGGCGTGTTCGGTATGCTGAACGGCAGAATGGCCTTGATGGCCGCACCGGGGTTCTTGTCGTTCAAAGCCGCTCTCGCTGGTTCCGCGTGCCGGCGGGCGTGCTGCCCGTCCGGAATGGTCGCAAAGCCGCCGCGGTGTGACAAGCTTGTGGACGCGGACAGCGACGGGCCGCCTGCGTATCATCGCGCCATGCCGCTGCAAAATCGGGTCGATCCGTTCGGCGAGATATTATTTGCCGATCCCGCGCTGGGCCTGTTCATGGGCAATCGCGGCGGGCGCATTCACACCGGCGAGCGCACGCTGGCGCGGCGGCGCTGGTCGTCGCGGCAGTGGATTTGCTGCGTGCTCGACTTCAAGGCGCGGCACCGCAGCGTCTGGCGAGACGGCTACACCGAGCTGTTCTTCCTCGACGAAGTCACCGCGCTCGCGGCCGGGCACCGGCCTTGCTTTGAATGCCGCCGCCGCGATGCGACCGCGTTTGCCGAATGCTGGCGGCGCGGCCTGCGGCTGCCGGCCCGGCCGCGTGCCGCGCAGATGGATGAGCGCCTGCACCAGGAACGGCTGGACGGCCGCGACAAGCGGCGGCATCCGCTGGCGATTGCCGATCTGCCGGACGCCACCTTCGTTGTGGTGGATGGTCGCGCCTTCGCGGTGCGCGGCGACTCGCTGCTGTACTGGGCGGCGGACGGCTACGCGATGCGCCGGCCGAGGCCGCGCAGCGGCACGGTCGACGTGCTGACGCCGCCGGCTATCGTTGCGGCGCTCGCCGCGGGCTACAGTCCGCGCTGGCATCCCAGTTGCGTTGAGGGCGGCGCGGAGCGCTGCTAACGTTTGCCTCCGTGCGAGGACAAGTCATGTTCGCTGCAGCCTTTGCCAGATGGCCGGCGGCCATTGCGCTTCTGTTGCGCTGGGGCCGGGCCCCGCTTGCGCGGCCGGTGCCCTCGCGATCGGGCAGACCGAGGACCTCGGGAAGGATGGCTATTCCATCGGCATCGCCGTCAACGCCGGGACGGAGGCCGTCGCGCAAAAAGGGCGCGCTAGCCTGGTGCCCCGCAACAACGGCTCGCCGCAGACGCGGGCGCAATGCAAGATCGTCGAGAGCTTTCACAACCAATGCGTCGCGGAAGCCAACGATCCGGCGCCAGGCACGCCGGGGGCGGGATGGGGTGTCGGCCCCGACAAGAAGGCCGCGGAAGCGAAGGCGATGGACATGTGCCTGGTAACCGCGGGTGAGACGCGGCGACTGTTCTGCAAGGTCGCGCAGCTTCTGTGCGACGGCGCGCCCTGAGCCGACGTGCTATGCCGACGCGCTATTGAGCATGATCCGCTCCGAAAACCGGTTCCCACTTTTCGGGATCATGCTCTAACCCTTCATCGCCGCCTTGATCGCTTCGAGGCCGGCGCCGGATTTGGCGGCGTTGATGATCTTGGCCTCCTTGGCGGCAAGCCCGCCGGCGGCGGCCTTCATCGGGTCGATGGTCGCGAGCGGCACCACCACGGCGCCGTGACGGTCTGCGTGGATCAGGTCGCCGCTTTTCACTGCCATGCCGTGAATGTTCACGTTGGTGCCGAAATCGACCACGTGAACGAAAGCATGCGACGGCGCGATCGAGCCGGCCAGCATCTGGAAGCCGGGTGCGACCTGCGGGATGTCGCGGATCGAGCCGTTGGTGATGGTGCCGAGGCAGCCAAGCGCCTTGTGCACATTGGTCTGGACTTCGCCCCAGAACGCGCCGAAGCCGACGATGTCGTCGAGATCCTGGATCACGGCGATCGACGGCTGCGGCGCCGAGGCGATGTAATCGAGATAGTCGAGCCGCTTGTTCATGTAGCCGGTCTCGCCGAGCGGCACGCGGTCCTGCGCGCGCATCGTCACGGTCTTGGCGAAGCCGACCATCGGCGGCAGGTCCGGGAACGGGCAGTGCAGATGGCGCACCGTGTAGCCAAAGCCGCGGCGCTCCGGCGCGACGATCTCCAACAGGTTGCAGACGGTCGGCGTGTCGATCGATTGCAGAAATTCGGCTTGCGCCTTTGAAAGTGTCGCGGACATGATTTCCCCTGGTTTCCTGTCAAAGCCTAGTCCGAATGCGGTGCCGAAGGCGAGGGGAGGAGAGCCAGGGCTCTACCGGCTCCAGGTCGTCGCGACGATCAGCGCCTGGATGGCGATCATGCCGAGCACCAGCGCAAGCATCGCGGGCCAGCCGGCCGCCTCATAGGTGAGCCCGGCCAGCCAGCCGCCAACCGTGCCGCCGAAGTAGAACGAGGTGACGTAAAGCCCGACCGCCGAGGACGTGCCGCCCTGCGCGGTGATGGCGACGTAGCTCGTGGAGGCCGCTTGCGTGAGCACGCCGCAGATCGAGGCGATCGCCAGCGCCCCGACGATCACGGCAACTGACGGGATCAGCATCAGGAGTATGCCGCACGCCCACACGGCCAGAATGCACAGCACGAAGGTGCGCCGTCCGATCGCCGCGATCATCCGGCCGGTCAGCGTCGCCGCGGCGGCGCCCGCGAGATAGACGACGAAGATCGAGCCGATGAAGGCGGCCGACTGGAAGAACGGCGGACCGGCCAGATGAAAGCTCATGTAGGTGAACACGGCGATGAAGTTGAACAGCACGCCGAAGCCGACCGCGTAGGTCGCGAGCAGCTTGGGGTTGCGCAGGTGCGCCAGCATCTGGCGCAGCGAGGCGGCGAGATTGCTGGCGCGCACGAACTTCGTCTCGCGCGGCAGCAGTGCGGCCACCACGATCAGGCAGACCGCGGTCAGCACCGCGAGCGCCATGAATCCGCCGCGCCATCCGACATAGGCGAGCAGCACGCCCGGGATGAAGCGGCCCAGGAAGCCGGCGACCGCGGAGGCGGACGTGTAGCTCCCGATCACGCCGGTAGCCTGCTGCGGCGGCCATTCGTCGCCGATATAGGCGATGGCGACGGCAAAGATCGGCGGCAGCAGCAGTCCCTGCACGAACCGCCAGAAAATCAGCTCATTAAGACTGCCAGACAGCGGCAGCATCACGCCCGGCACCAACAGCAGCACCATGGCGGCGACGATCACGCGCTTGCGGCCCAGCAGGTCGGAAATCGCGCCGCTGAACGGCGCCGTGGCGGCGACGGCCAGCGTGCTGGCGGTGATGATCAGGCTCGCTCCGGCCGCGCCGACCCCGAATTCCTGGGCCATCAAGGGCAACACAGCCTGCGGCGAATAGAGATGGAGAAAGGCGCACACCGCGCAGAAAACGATGGCGATGCGGCGCGGATCGATCAACATGCGAAACCATCGCGCAGGGCGGCGCGCTTTGCTAGTCCTTGGGGTGGAGGGGGTTTCCATGACGAGATGGCTGTCGATCGCGGCGCTGGCGCTGGGTTTGAGCCCTGCTGCCGCCGAGCCGCTGGTGAAGCGCAACGTCGTCCACTACGACGTGAGCGGTGCGAGCGCCCAGGAGATCCGGGCCGAGATGGACCGGCTCGGCCCGATCGACGAGACGACCAAGCGGCGGTTCGACGCGACGACGCGCTGGAATGTGAAGTGGACCTACCGCTATCGCAACGTCGGCCAGGACTGCGCGATCGCGCGCGTCTCGGTCACCGTCGACGTCACCACCACCATGCCGCGCCTCAAGCCGGACTCGCCCGTGGGCCTGGCGCGCACGTTCAGCGAATACACCGACAAGCTGCGGGAGCACGAGGAGGGTCACGCCCAGAACGGCATCGAGATCGGCAAACGGATCGAGGCTGCGATCCGCGATATGCAGCCACATCCGACCTGCGATGCGCTGAGCCGCGCCACCAATGCCCTGGGCGACCGCCTCATCAAGGAGGCAAACCAGATGGACGTCGAATACGACGCCCGCACCCAGCATGGCCGCACCCAGGGTGCGCGGTTTCCCGCAGGCCCTTGACCGCGACCGGGCCCAACTTGAACACTCCCGCACCCGCGCCATCACGCGCTGAACGGGAGGTTCCTTTGATCGTCGACCATCGCACCTATCGCATCAAGCCTGGCCACACGGCGATGCATCTGAAGATTTACGAGCAATATGGCTATGCGGCACAGACCCGCCATCTCGGCCAGCCGGTCGCGTACATGTTTGCCGAAACCGGCGACGTCAACACGGTGGTGCACAACTGGGCCTACGAGGACGCCGCCGAGCGCACCAAGCGCCGCGCCGCGATGTTCGCCGACCCGGAATGGCAGGTCTATCTGCAGAAGCTCAACGAATCGGGGCTGCTGCTCGAGCAGAAGACCTCGATCATGATCCCGACGGGGTTCTGCCCGATCAAGCGCTGAGAATGGACACTACTCGGCCTTGATCTTTGCCGCTTTGATGACCGGCCACCACTTTTCGATCTCGGCCTTGTGATGCGCGCCGAGCGCTTCCGGTGTCTGCCGGTCGCGCCGGGGAATATCCTGGCCGAGTTCGTCGAGCCGCCTGCGCACCGTCGGGTCGGCCAACGTGTCCACGATGGCCGCATTGAGTTTGGCGACGGCGTCTTTGGGCGTTCCTTTGGGCGCCCAGAAGCCGCGCCAGACCGACACATGGAATCCCGGCAGTCCCGCTTCGTCGGTTGTCGGAATCTCCGGTGCGGCGGCAAGCCGGGACGCTGCCGTGACAGCGTGAGCCTTGATCTTTCCGCCGCGCACGTGAGGCAGGGCGTTGCCCGCCTGGTCGAACATCAGATCGATTTGCCCGGCCACCAGGTCTTGCATCGCGGGCCCAGCGCCACGATAGGGCACGAACTGAAATCGGGTGCCGGTGACCGTCTGAAAGTACACGCCGCTGACATGTGCCGCACTGCCGGGCCCCGCCGTTCC
>Ga0190270_10000449_pt1 | contig 17930 bp, 14 predicted proteins | sample Popmic320T_FD_133748 | JGI IMG/M metagenome (GOLD analysis project Ga0190270, IMG submission 133748) | Populus adjacent soil microbial communities from riparian zone of Weber River, Utah, USA - 320 T | ecosystem: Environmental > Terrestrial > Soil > Riparian zone | place: USA: Utah | collected...
ACTGATTGCCTAGAAGATCGCCGACTGATAATCAGAGAGCTGAAAGATGTCTTCCACCAGACGTACAGCCTTTTCCTCGTCAAACTCTCCGCAGGTATAGATGATGGTGGAAAGAAATTTCGGATTCATCCACACACTGATGTAAATGCCGGAATCAATCAAAGGGACAAACCCGTCAAAGCCTTCATTAACGTCTTTTCCCGCGCCGTTGGTCCGATGGATTATTGGTTCGCCATACGTTCGCAGTCCCAGCCCGGATGTGATACCCGAAAAATATCCTCTTAGGCTGTCCTCAGTTACCTCGACTTTGAAATAGCCTTCCACCAAAAGCCGTTTTCGGAAAATCTCGGGCGCAATGTTAGTTAGTGGAGTTATGTTCATTGGTTCTTCTCGAGTGCATAACTACCTTTAGATCAACTTCACTTACGAGGTTGGAATGTCCGACACACTTTTAGTCTGTCGTCGATTGGTTAAAGGCCTTCTGAAGAGCTGACTGTCTGGAAACTCAAGACGACAAACTAAGAGTGTGTCGGACACGATGCGAATAGTATCCACAGATGACGCCGATTGCATAGTCTCTTTCGCTTGCCGGCGCGGTAGCGCGGGGTTCGGCTATTCAAAGCGGCCTCTTCGGGCGCAGTTGAAGCGGATGGTCGGGCGCGAGGCTGCCAAGCAGCCGGACAGAATAATAGCCCCACGCGCAGCGAAGCGGAGCGTGGGGAACGGTACCCGAAAAAGATTGGAGCCTGCGAAGCTGGCGACAGATACTCGTACTCACGAAAACTCATCTCGGCCTGACTTCTATTAGCTTCCTCCTCAGCCAGTTGGCTTAAACTCTGTTGCCAAATTCCTTGTAATACCACGATCTCACCTATCACGCATTCAAGCTCAACCAGTCAGCACAGTAGTCGGTAGAATCCTGGACCAGACTTGCAGTTCAAAAATACGCAGTCGCCCGCGGGCTGGGGAATCGAGGTAAGAATGTCGTACACAAATCTCCTTTACCCCATAGTCTACGGCACGAAGCAACGCGCTCCTTTGATCACAAAAACGCTTGGCCCGAGACTTTGTTCGTAGTCACGGAATCGACTTCGAAGAAGAATATCTGTGGGGTTAATCTCTGCCGCCAGCTTCGCAGGCTCCGGTCTTTTCATCTACGGTTTCCCCACGCTCCGCTTCGCTGCGCGTGGGGCTAGTATTCTGTCCGACTGCTTCGCAGCCTCGGCGCTCGAAGCTCAAGACTGCATCAGTACCGATCGGTCCCTTTGATCTTCTTCCGCCTCTGGGTTACGATTTTCTCTCTCTTCCCAAACATCTTTCCCGACACAACCTTTCGGAATGTCCCGACGCGTTCCTTATCAATTCTGAGGAGACGATAATGAGCAGTAATAAAACCAGGGGATTTCGGACATTTGCAGTGGTTATCGGGCTGGCCGTGTCGTTTGCGGCAGTGCCGATGGTGTTTGGACAAACCACAATTCAAACAACCACAGCGCGAAACACCAACGTACAATCCATTCCAAATGGCGCAAAGCTAAAGTTTAAAGGTGTGGTGATTAACCGCGACGCGGATACTTTCACCATACGCGACCGGAATCGTACGGATTATCAAGTCCTTATTACCGACGGAACCAGCATCAGGACTCATGGCGGCTTTCTACGCAGCGGCAAGAAATATCCAGTCACTGATATCCTGCGCGGCCTGATTGTGGAAGTAGAGGGACGTGGTGATGCCCAGGGCCAGCTTATGGCCGAGAAGATCAGGTTTGATGAGTCGGACATGCGGGCTGCCATCACATCAGACTCGCGAGTCACTCCGGTCGAGGAGAACCAGCAGCGGCTGGCAGGACAGATGGACGAGCTCTACGCCGTCGCCGCCGAGGCCAGACAGGAAGTGGCAGCGGTGCATGAACGTGTTTCCGCTCTGGATGACTACGACGTGGGCGAGACTCTCGCCGTCACCTTCCGGGTAAACAGTGCTGTCCTTTCACCCGAAGCCAAACGGCAACTTGACGAGTTCGCAACGAGGTCTGCGAGTTCCAGAGGCTTTATGGTCGAGGTGGCCGGACATACTGATTCAACTGGTGGCGAAGCGAAGAATTTCCGTCTTAGCCGTCAGCGTGCCGATGCAGTGGTCCAGTACCTGGCGGTGAATCATAAAATTCCGCTGCGGCGCTTTATCACGCCGATGGGCTTCGGAAAAACCGAAGCGATAGCCGAGAACACTACGCCAGCCGGGCGGGCGCAGAACCGTCGCGTGGAAGTAAAGATACTGGTCAATCGCGGCATGACCCGCAACGCGCCAGCGAGAACTCAGCCGTAAGCAGGCGGCAGGCGGCAGGCGGCAGGAGCAGGAGCAGGAGCAGGTGGTACGAAGCAGTTGGTACTAACCCCGTGTCTCCTGCTTTCTGCCGTCTGCTTTCTGCTTTCCTTCTTCGTCCTGCCTCCTGCCATCTGCCACCTGCCACCTGCTTCCCGCTTCCTGCCTCCTGCTTCCTGCCTCCTGCCTCCTGACTTGCCTCCTGCTTCCTGCCTTCTCTCTTCCGTCTGGTGTTTCAAGCTACAATTCGCGTCGTGAATCAGATATTCGACGTTGCGGTTGTCGGCGCGGGAGTCTTTGGCGCATGGACATCGCACCAACTAAATCTCGCAGGCGCCCAAGTGGTCCTCGTGGACGCATACGGCGCGGGAAACAGTCGTTCGAGTTCGGGCGGCGAATCACGCGTCATTCGCATGGGTTATGGCCCGGACGAGATTTACACTCGGATGGCCCAGCGCTCGCTCGCGCTATGGCTGGAACTATTTGATCAACTTAAAACTTCTTCGGAAGTTGCGCCAGGAATATCCTGCCTCTTTCAACCCACCGGAGTTCTGTGGTTGGCCCACGCGAATGATCCTTATTGCGAAGCGATAATAGAGACGTTTGACCGCTGCCAGGTCAAATATAGTCGCCTCGATCGTGATGAACTAACCGAGCGTTTTCCGCAGCTTGAACCGGGTTCTGCGACCTGGGCGATTCTCGAACCGGATAGCGGCGTTTTGATGGCGCGTCATGCAGTGCAAGCCGTCGTTGCGCAAGTTAAGTCTGACCGAGTTACTTACTTGTCCGAGGCGGTCTTTGCGCCTGACGGGGGAGTAGCCCCATCGCCAGGGAACGCGTTACCTCGGACTGGTGGTCGACATGACAACCTGGAATTTGTTGAGACACGCTCTGGTAACAAGCTCTTCGCCAGACACTTCGTTTTCGCTTGTGGCCCGTGGTTGCCGAAGCTCTTTCCTTCCCTACTGAATGAGTTGATCCATGTCACCCGTCAGGAGGTTTTTTTCCTGGGCGTTCCTTCCGGCGATGATCGCTTTTCGGCGGAACGCATGCCGGCATGGATCGACTTCAACGATCTCGTCTATGGCATTCCTAACCTCGACAACCGCGGCTTCAAGATTGCCATCGACGCCCATGGCCCACCCTTTGATCCTGACACCGGTGATCGGATCTCATCTCGCGAAACCTTGAACGCTGTTCGCGCTTATCTGGCTCAGCGCATGCCCGCGTTAGCGGACGCCCCAGTTACTGAAACGCGAGTCTGCCAGTATGAAAACACTTCAAACGGCGACTTTCTGATCGACCGGCATCCGGCGTTTGAAAATGTGTGGTTGGTAGGCGGTGGCTCCGGCCATGGATTCAAACACGGGCCGGCCGTCGGCGAGCATGTCGCGGCTTTGATTTCAGGCGACGCTAGAGTTGAACCGAGATTTGCACTGGCAACCAAGGAAAAGATTCATCATCGAAGGGTCTACTAGATAATTGCAGCGGCGTTGCAACTTACGTATTTCCGGCAGTCCGCGACAGCGGACGACTGACAGTAGCCCAGCGATTTATCGCTGGGGAGTAGTGCGAACCTGAGTCTAAGTCCGTGAAGCGGACGGCTGAAAGTTAAATTATTCCAGCCACTATCATTCAGCCGTCCGCTTCACGGACTGTCTTCTCCTACTTGTGATCCCAGCAGTGAACTGCTGGGCTACTATCATTCGTCCGCTAACACGGACTGATAAGCTGTTTTTTTGCACAGCCGGTCCGCTGTAGAAACTTATTCGGGAGGTCGTTATGAAAAGCTTGATGTTGTTGCTCATCTTTATCGGCACTTTCACGATTGGGGCGGGTGTGGGCCTCGCCTGCACCTGCGTACCTCCACCGGCTCCGACCGAAGCGCTTGAAGAAGCGGCCGCGGTGTTCTCCGGCAAAGTTGTTCAGATAAGAAAGCACAAGCCGGCGGACGACATATTCGGGGGAGTGGAAGTTGTGTTCAGAGTGGACAGAGCATGGAAAGGCGTCGACAAAAGCACGGCACGCGTCTTCACAAGTTCGCAGTCAGCCGCGTGCGGATACAGCTTTAGTAAAGGCCACACTTACCTGGTCTACGCTTCGGGTACCTCTCGTGGCAGGCTTTCCACAAATATTTGCTCGCGGACGAAACGACTCAAAGATGCGCGCGAAGACCTCAATCAGCTGGGCGCCGGCAAGAAACTGTAGGGGCATCCCTCCGTGGGCGCCCCCTCACCGCGCGGAAAAAACGGGGTGGCCCACGGAGGGACACCCCTACAGTCTATCGCCGAAATTTCCGGACGTTTTAGATTTTCGAACTTACGAAGAATCGTTGCGTGTTAGGGACAGGTTCTCAGATACTGCTTCTTAAGGAGATACCCATGAAGCACCGAACACTGGTCCTGCTGGTGATTTCAACCCTCTGCCTGCCAATAGCCTTTGCACAAAGTTTGACGCAGCAAAGTGAAGCCCCGTTCAAGAGGCAACTCACTATGCTGCCTTATCTGCGGCCTGAAGGTTGTCACCCTGTTGAAGTTAAGGCAGTTTCAATGGGATCGGCACGGCCGGAGGTTTTGACCTCATTGGTAACCATCAAGAGCTTTTCGGAGAAGCCCGTTACACTTCTTAAGGTGCGGTGGGATATGTACAAGCTTGATGTCGGCCTGAAAAAACGGCGAGCTGCCTGCGACGCGGCGGCTGAACCAGCCGAGATTCTCCTTTCCGGAACCACACCGCTCATCGACGTTGGACGACTGCTCAAGGGAGAACTTTACACAATCAGTTCCCATCCACAAGAGATGTCGTCTGCTCGGCGTGTTAGTAAAGTGGTCCTCGTCGACTATCCCATCATTGCGTGGGACGAACTTGAGCCTTTGTCAATAGACGGAACTCGTAGAGGCTTGAAAGATGACTACGGCGGAATAGTATATGTTTCCGAAATTCATTTTGAAGATGGCACGCGCTGGGAAGCAAAAACGAAGTAATCAACGCAGGTCGAAGCGAACGGCGAGTGTGTCTGCTTCGAAAGCCAGAGTGTGTCTGCCAAGCTAAGTTAAAAACCATGTCGGGTAATTTTTCGGATTGCAGCGACCTGGACCGTCTCCTTCGTCTCTGGCTCGCTCCCAATATCCGCACAGACCTGGATTATCGCGTAGCACGGTCCTTCCGTTCGTACCGCAAGTCTTCCCTGGTTTCCTTTGCCATTGCGTCTCCCCGTTTGATTAAATTTCGTCCAGCTACAAAAGACAGACGCCCGGTGAATGTGTCTATGCAGTTGGAATACAACTTCAATCTTGCGCCCGCAAACGGTGCGTGCCTCTAGGCTTCCCCACGTTCTCCTCGCCAGGGCGCCTCCTTGGAGTGCGCCGGCCCGGCGGCGCTTCGGTCGTACTGCCTCTTCCTGAAAAACCCGTTTGAGCTTTTCCTCTTCTTACCCAAGATGGACCACAGCGGCGCCGCGGCGGTCGCACTCCAAGTTTGCCTTCCAACGAGCGAATAAAAAACGTGACGATAAACAAATGAATTTAGTAAAAAAGGCGGGCAGGATTTGGGCCAACGCTATGTTTGTGTCGACACACTTCAGTTTGTTGTGAGTTGGGTAGTTTGTCTCTGACTTCTGACCTCTGACCTCTGATTCCACGATTTACCGGACCGCAGTTGGCTGACTATAATGCCACCCCACCCTTACGGACATAAGGATTCTTCTGACTAACCTCCATCCCTTCGGCGACCTAAACTCTCCACTCGCGCATCTCACATACCACCTTGTCCGCCAAACGACCGTAATGCTTCAACCTATTTCCCGCGCTGGCTGCATTGTCTCTCTTCTGATCTTCAGTCTGCCTTACTGCTTCGCACAAACGCTTTCGAATTGCCGTACGCCACCACCGATGCCGCCGAACGTAAAGCCAGGGGTTGGCGGTCTTAGTCTTAGTCGCAATGGCGAGACACTCGTTGTTGCTGGAGGCGATGGGAAGATACGGTTTATCGATTTGGCCTCAGGCGAGCTGCAACGAACCCTGGAGGGCCACACCAACGTTCTGTATAAGGCCGTCTTCAGTCCAAACGAAAAACTCATGGCCTCTTCGAGTCGAGACAGGACGGCGAGAATCTGGGATGTCGCGACGGGCCGGGAGCTTCACAAACTGGGCGGATACCGTTGTTCGGTGAAGGCGGTCGCGTTCAGTCCGGACGCCAACCAGCTCGCCTCGTCAGGTAACGATGGAATGCTAAAGGTCTGGGACGTGAAAACGGGAGCAGAGCTCAAGTCGCTCGTGCACATCAACTCTGCTGACATCGACATGTCAACGTATGCGTTGGCCTTCAGCCATGACGGAAAGAAAATCTATGCCAGCAACGGCGACGGCACCATCAGCGAGTGGGATGTTACGTTAGGAAAAGAAACCAAGGTCTGGAAGGCACACGATAGCGGCAGCCTCGCGTTGGTCTTTAGTCCGGACTATCGGTTGTTAGCTTCATTCTCCGAATCCGCTTTGAAGCTTTGGGATACGTCGACCTGGCGCGAGGTCAAAAGCCTGACTACTACCACGTGGGAAGATTTGAAAGGCTTAAAAGGTTTTGAAGGCTTGCAGGGTTTGTCGAGTTTGAGTCGTCATTCAGGATCGATTGCTTTCAGCCACGATGGAAAACTAGTCGCTGCCAGCGAAATGGGTATTGATCCAAAGCAAGGCAGCTACCTCTACGTCCAAACCTATGTATGGAACGTTGCCACTGGGAAAAAACTCTTCACGCTCGAAGGTCACAGATTTGACGTGGACGCGGTTGTGTTCACCCGCGACAACCGCTTCTTGTTAACGGGCAGCGTTGACACCAACATCAAGTTTTGGAATATGAAAACCGGAGAACTCCACCGGACGATTTCACTCACTAAAAGCCGGAAAAACGAATAATTTGCGACGAGATTATTCCGAATGTCCGAACGACCAGCAGTGAATACCGCCGTTAGAGCTTGAACCCTTCTTGCTTCCGGCGAGCGAACTGTTTATACAATGTGCCGGTTCCGAGCAGACTACATATTGAGCGACCGGCAACCAAACGGGTTCTTACGATTCACCATCTACCATTCACCATTTACCATTTACGCCGCCCTTAGGAGCCTAACTTTGAAACGACTAACACTTCTCATCATCGCCCTTTTGTTCGCGACAGCCGCCGGCCCCATCGCGCAAAGCCAGACAAGAACGCGCAGATCTTCTCCCATCCGAAGAAGAGCGCCAGCTTCGCCAGCGGCAGCACTCAGTACCCCGGGCATGACTAAGACACCATCGGGTCTCATTTACGTAATTACGAAACGCAGCACTGGAGAGCTACCACGTGCCGGTCAAACAGTTGTCGTTAACTACACCGGCCTATTGGGCACTGGTGTGAAATTCGATAGCTCCCTCGACCGCGGGCAGACGTTTAAGTTCCCACTTGGCAAGGGGCGTGTGATTAAAGGCTGGGATGAAGGAATCGCCAAGCTGCGGGTCGGTGAGCAAGCGACACTGATTATCCCACCACAACTCGGCTATGGCGCCAAAGGCGCCGGCGGCGGTGTGATTCCCCCCGACGCCACGTTAATCTTCATCGTCGAACTGATTGGTGTAGAGGAAGCACCACTTCCGAATTAGGTCTCCGTGAACGTAAAGAAGCGGCAACGCGATCGTTGTTATACAGACAACCTTTCATCTCAACCTAAACGACAACGATCACCGACAGACCCTCCGCAAATCGCACGACTACCAAAGACAAGGCTCGGTTCTTAATCGAACCAGCTCCTGACATCTCGTTGACAAAGAGCGGCAAGGCTGCATCCGTCGGAAGGCTATGGGGAAAGGATAAACTGTTGGTTTATTGTGGCGAGATAAAGGTGTCGTTCAAGAAACAAAAGAGAACTGGGACTAGGGGTGCGTTAAGACACTCTCGACAGGTTGAGAACTATACTCTTTCCCCCTTAGGCTATGATCCGTTTCAAGATTGAAAAGATCATTTTAGACGTTTCACGGCTCAAGTATTATGCTGTATTCGCACCCGGTTCGATCTCCTCAAGCCACCGATTAACGATTTCTAAATGGTATGCAAAGGTCTTTTTCTCGGCCTCAAGGAGGTCTGTTAGATTAAGCATGAGTGCGAGTTCTTTTATGCAGTCGCGTAAGACATCTGATTCAGCGGCTTCTCGTGCGCGCCTCGCTCGCAACATGAGTTTTGTCTCATTAATATGAGTTACAACGCCCGAAAAGAGAAGTTGTTCTTCTTCGCTAGCCTTCAGCATCGCTTCATCGATTTGCTTGATATAGTGCTCCGCATCCTGCAACTTAGGACTGTCAGCAAGCGCCTCCATGAAAGCGAGATTGTTTAGGATGATAATTGTTAACCGGACATCCTCCATTCTTTTTGCGAGGCCTAGTGCCATTATGAATTGGTTGTTCACTTTCGCTTCATCCAACACGAGAATGTCATATTTATCGGTCCAGGTGGTATCTTTATGGGCTAATGAGACCATCCTAATAGTTTCCCTATACATCATCGCATTTGCGGCTTCGCTGGTTAAATAACGCGGGTCCTCGGGCATTGCCATTCGGGCTCGCTGACTGTCTTTGTAAGCCTGTAGATAAAAGCCCAAAGCCTTTTCATCTCCCTCTGCTAGCTGTGCCAGCCGTCTATTAACTGCCGACGATAAATAGTCGATTTCCGAAGGAATTATTCTTCCGGCCAGCCAAGACTTTGATTGCTTACTAACTATTTGGCGGCACTTCATTATCACCTCAAGCGAATGTGACCATTCTTCAAGAAGCCCCAGTAAGAATGCCATAACTAACAAATCTTCAGGTTCGTCAAACCCGCTAACCACCTCAGTTATCAGGGAGACAAGCATTTTCTCAAACTGTTCTTTATCCTGAGTCCTTAAAGCCTTCAATTTGCCCTGGTAGGTCTTAGAGACTAGTTGAAGAGAAGGCATCCGCAGAAAGCGTCTACTGTGAAGAATTGTTTTGGAGATGCCGGAAGGCGTTGTGAATGTTTGAGTAAGGATGCGACTAACCTTTTTAGCCCCTTCCTCTCCAAGCAGGTTTAGGAATCCGATGCGAAGGCAATCCGTTTCGATTCCCCTCCAAATATTCTTCACATCTTCCACCGCCAAATCCCTGTAGGTATTCGTGGACAGATACTCCACAAGATTCTGGAGTATTTGGTATTCAGCCCGAAACGGTTTGAAGGTTTCAGGTAAATCTTCCTTTGAGATATCCAGAAAAGCTTTGCCTAGCCAGGGTATAGCCTTTGATGCAAGCGACAGTTTTATATTAATGTGTTGATCCCAAAGTTGAGTCGTGTCTTTCAACACGCGCTCTCCCATAGCAGCAAACGACTGGACCGACGTATCAGTTTTCATTCGGTTTAGCGTTAATTGGACGGATTCATACATCAGGCCCAGTTTTCGTTCGGATTCGGTGACCCACTTCCTTTTTGAGTCCAATGAAGTCGTACTGGTTAACGTCAGATCAATAAATATACTTTCGATTCCCCGCACGCAGCGACGAGCTTCATCCCACTGAAACCACCGTTCTTCGGCGAGTGTGTTTACGACCCTTAATAATTGAGTATCCCGAGTTATTAAGATGATTCGGATTCCCGCTTGGGCCAGGATCTGATTTAGATTGCGAAGGACTAGAAAGGCGCGGGCGTCCACGTTGGTAGCAAAGGGGGGGCGACCTGCATGCAATGTTTCGAAGATGCGGACGATTTTTGTGATTTCCTCGTGTGACGGTTCTGGCAAGAGAGAGGGATCGATATTGTTTACTAGCAAAAGATTGCTAATACGAGGACTAAGTCTTCCTTGACGAATAAGGTTGTTTAGTACGTTGCCTCTTTTGTGCCAAGCTACAAATTCGCTCACATCCACACACAAAGGCCCAAATTCTGCAGATTTAACAAAATTCAATAACTGCTGGGATGCCGCAAGGGATTGAGTCTTATCGCCAAGGGAGTTCAATAATGACTTGACTTCATTGGGCAGGGAACGAATCCCTTCAATTAATTGATTAGGTTGTTCCTCATAGCCGGGTTTTTTCCCTATCCTAATACCCGCCGTTTTCACATATGACCACATTTCAAGAACGTGTGAAGGCAGGATGTACAGCGGTTTGGCGAAACTATTAAAAAGATGAGTGAGGGCTAAACGATAGTGCAGCGCGTTGCTTTCAGAATTCTGCTGATCGAGGCTAACTCCAATGACTTTGCGGTCATCCTCTTCGTCACGATGTAAGTATGAAAAAATTTCGCTGAAGTCGACAGCATAATAAAGCGTAGTGCCTTCCTTTTCCCAATCAAAGAAATATCGCAACTCCAATAGCCGTTCGCGGAGTCGCCTTAGCGCCCTCAGCTCAGCGTCCAATTGTGCTCGCAGGGAATCTTGATTCAATTGATCCAATCCCCCCTGTCGCTTTCAGGTTCCGGCAACATAATTGAGCCGCTTGCAATTCGTTCATTTACGACGACAAATGCCGATAGGGCCGAATCGTGTAAATCATCAGTTGAAATTATGTTTTCAATAACACTTCGTTGAGTTTTTGTATCGGATATCAGAACTTCAATGTACTCATAACCATCTACTGACTGGGTGCAGTGAAGATCGATGCCAATTGATCTCAACTTCCACAGGAGATATCGATAGTCGCCTGGTGCACACCTTTCAAGAAGGAGTTGAAATAGGGCGACCCTTTGGTCTGACCTTGCCTGCAACAAAAGATCAGCAGTAAGGATTCCAACCCCGCGTAACACTTCCAAACCATCAAGTATTTGCTCGGAATCTCCGATGGCTAAATAGTGTATTAATAAATCGACGATTTCCCCTGAAGTTAAGTCATTAGCAAGTATTCGGATTAGAATATCCAGTTCACTAGTCGCTTCTGCCCTTCGAAATAGTGTGATAACGTTGAACAATTCTGTAGCTCCGTATCGACTATCATAACGATACAGCGCGCGATAACAGATCGCGGCATAATCAACATCTGTAATATATCGCTTGAAAAGTGCAACCGTTCTTTCCGTGCAGCCAAAACCTGAAACTACACTCAGACCTCTTTGCATCAGCGGAATTTCATCGGTCCTACCCTTTAGTCTCTCATTAAGAATTAGAGTAATTGCCGGCTCGGCGGCGGCGCATCGAAGTCGCCCGCAAAGGATCAGCAAGTCGTCCAGGGTCTCTGGCGAATCGTCGCGACCCCACTCTTGAACTAACCCGGAGATTACGGCCCGTACGCGCGCTCTCAAGACAGAAGAGCTTCGTTTCAGTACATTGGCTAATTCGAGCGCAAGGCGGGAATCCGGTGGGACTAACACCGGTAGTGGGTTCCGGGTCCAGATACTCTCGCGAAGCCAGTCCCTAAGTTGACCCTCCGAGAGACCTTCGAGCCACGGAACAGGATCTGCGACGTCAACTTCGGTGTAGGACGGTCCGTGTTTAGTAAATTCGTCGGCCATGGACACTCGCTAGGTTACTAACCTATCAATTGCGATCCAGGAGATTGGAGGAAGTTTTGCTCCGACCTTACCGACCTGTTCGGCGGAGAAAGTGGATTCAAATCTTATCTTCTCAATTACGACCTCTTTGATGTCTCGCGTTAATGATTTAAGGTTAAGGGTCCGACCATACCCATCGGAGCTATTGAAGGGGACAAACGCTGGGTTGACTCCGGAGTCTAGCGTAGTGGGAGCCGCTATCTTCTTGCCAAGGATGGCCGATTCTGGAACACCAATGCGAATCAGCCTCTCACCTTTGTCTATGAGATGCAATCCCAGACGGGTTCGGATGGTAGTTGCGCTTTTGTTCGGCGCGCCTGTTATGGTGAGATCTAACAGCAGTCGGGTAGGGACGCACCAGAAGAAATCCCTATCGGTCTTAACCCAACCTTCAAAAAAGGCAGGGGTTATAACACCTCCGAGATGGGCCCAGACGAACTCGACTTCGTCGTCACTCTCGTCCAGAATCGTCATCAGTACTCTGCGCCTTAAATAGTAGTAGGCAAACGTTTCAACTCTGACGATCAAGCTGTAGGGCTCAACGTTAGTCGGGGCCCTTTTGCCCTGCAGGTCACATAACGTTGGGTTTTCCTTAAGAACGGATTCTACGACGGATAAGGGCGGAAGACCTAGGCTCAAAGTGAGGACTTTTGCTTCGATAAGCCCCTTCAGTGTGTTCTCGATGGAAGGTGATAAATTACCCTCCTTGAGATCATATTGAAACTTGGAAAGCCACAAGTGGCCTAACTGACTTGTGGCTAACGCAGTTATCCACTCAACGTAAGTCATAGAGATGATCTAACCATCCTGCGCAGGAATTAATATTCTGTCGAGCAACTCTGCCGTCGGAGACTAGCTAACGCCAAGTTCTTAACTTGAAGTAATCTTCCAGACTTCCTATTTTTTGGAACTCAGATGTGAGTACTGACAAAGCACTTTTCCGCAGCGTTCAGCTTTGAAAAAAACATTGCTCTAGTTTGAAAATCAGCAGTTCGCGTTGAAGTTTTTATGACAGAGTCTCAAGAGAGTGCCGAGATTGTGTAAGGCGAGCGGACTTTATTACAAAACCGGACTTATTTCAAGTATGCAGCAGACCTAGTCTCTGATACCGGGTTCTCCTACTGGTTCCCAAACTCCAGAAGCCTGCACTTCCAGTATCTGGGCGGACAAGCGTTTTTGCAAAGGGTGCGGAGCGCCCGCTGCAGTGGAGCAATGCTGGGTGAATAAGTTATTTCAACTGCTTGCTAGTTTATTAGGCACTCTCGCCGTACACGCCTGAGCGGACCCTGTGATCCGCTACTTGATGACCGTAATCAGTTCGCTCGCGGCGGAGCGTTGCGCGGTTGTGATAATCTAACGCGCTTATGAGACGCTGCGTGACGTGCCAGTAAACCTACGCTGATCAGACGCTTAAATTCTTTCGCAAATGATGGTACGCCGCTGATCAATGATTCGTCGGCGCCGCGTCTTGCTGATTCCACCCGATTTCCTGATTTCCGGTTTCCTGATTCAGCCGAAACAGTGACCTTGCTGTATCCCGCGGGTCAAACGATTAATGAGCCGTCGGATCGAAGCCTGTCCGGCGAGCCGTCGAGTCGAAGCCTGCGCGACGCTACCCATTCAACTTCACAGAAGGTCCGCAACGCCGGGCCATCGATTGCCGTGATGCCCTAACAAACATCAGCGCCAATCCGGAAAACGAATATTTCTGCGGCGGCATGGCTGAGGAGTTGCTCAACGCCCTTGCGAAAGTTGAAGGACTAAAAGTCGCCGCGCGTACTTCGGCATTCTCGTTTAAAGGTCGGAAAGCGCCGGTCGAGGAAATCGGTCGCGCGTTGAACGTCAATTCGGTGTTGGAAGGCAGCGTGAGACGTGCGGGGAATCGATTGCGGATTTCCGTGCAACTGCTGAGCGTGGCCGACGGATTTCATCTCTGGTGCACCACGCGAAAATCCAGAGTCCTCGTTTTCATCTCAATACCGAACGATCCACGAAACACACGAATCGTCACGAAATAGTTATCGGTTCTGCGCGCGGTTGTGCTTTGCGGCTTGGCCGCCTTCCGTGCGGAAAGGCTCTGCCTTTCCGATGGCTTGCACCTGATTTGGAGGCTATGCCTCCGGGAGGCGCAGCCTCGGGTTTGAGCAGGGAGACGGAAAGGCAAAGCCTTTCCGCACGGAAGGCGGCGAAGCCGAGATCGCGAAGTTAGTTCGATAAATGTTAGGAGGTTTGCGGCTTACTGAGGACCCACCCGCTATCGCGAGGTGGTACTGACCTCATGACGCGGGTGCATCGTGGTGGTACTGATTTCATTTGGCGCGGGCCGCGTGATGCTCGATTGCCTCAGCCGCAAGTTTGGTGGCGACGTTTGTGAGGCGGCTCTCGTCGCCGGTAGGCGTCCGCGGTTCGCGGTAATACATGGCGAACGAACCAAGCACCTTACCTTTGCTCGACATTATCGGAGTGGACCAGCAAGCGTGCATACCAATCGCCGCTGCATACTTGCGGTAATCTTCCCACAGCGGATCCTTAAAAATGTCGGTCACGACTACCGGCTTACCGCGGAACATGGCCGTCCCGCACGAGCCGTGCTTTGGCCCAATCGGACTACCGTCAATCGCCTTCACATAAGACTCGGGAAGACTCGGCGCCACTGCATGCTCGACGTGGTTGCCGTCATCGCTGATCTGCAGGACTGAGCAGACCATATGGGGCGACTGCGCCTCGATCATCAGCACGAGGCTCGAGAGTATTTCGCTAAGCGGCGCATTAGCGTCAATCATCTGCTTGATTTGGTCCTGCGCCGCGCGGAATTGTTCGTCGTCCTCCTGGGCAGGCGGGCGGCTGGCGGTGAATTCCTGCGTCTTTGTCAGGTCCGCTTCTTCGCTTTGTTTCGGATCGCTCATCGGTGTTCTGCTTTCGGAGATGATTATTTTACGCCTGGTGCGTAACGAAAGCTATATCGAGCCGGGGATCAGAGGTCAGAGATCAGAGGTCAGAGGTCAGAGATCAGAGGTCAGACCGAAATCCTTTCCCTCCCGTTAGAGTGGGCACTTGTGCCCTCGCAGAGTAGACAAGTCCGCAGATTATGCAGCGGGAATCCTCGTAGTTCCTGAGCCAATGACCTAAGGGTTGTTTAAACTCTGTGGGCGCCGTTGAAAGGTTAGAGGAGGGGCATGCCCCCGCTTCGGATCGCTGCATTCCACGAGCGGGCGCAAGCGACCCTTCCCGACCTCTAACTATTCTAAGTTGACTTTTATGACCTTGTGCTTCGGATGACTGAAGAGCGAAGAGCCATCCACGAATCACACGAAAAATCACTAATACCTTTTCGCGCGGGTCGTTGATAGCTCCTGGGGCGGATGGTGTCGTCAGATCCGCAAACTAACAGTTTGCGTTACTCAGCGCGCAATGCAATCAGTGGATCGATTCGGGCGGCCCTTCGTGCGGGCAGGTAACAGGCGATCAGCGACACGACCATCAGCAGAAGCACAATCACGGCGAAAGTCGCCGGGTCTGCAGTATGTACGCCGAAGAGTAAGCTCGACATAAGCCGCGTCAACGCCAGCGCCCCTGCGAGTCCGATAGCCGTACCAATCAACGTAAGCACCAGCCCCTGCTTCAACATCAGCATTACAACTTTGCCAGGCTGTGCGCCGAGGGCCATCCTGAGGCCGATTTCTCGTGTGCGCATGGTCAGCGAATAATTCATCACCCCAAAAATCCCCACGGCCGCGAGCAACGTTGCCAGGCCTGCAAACAAGGCCAGTAACAGCGTGTTGAAGCGAGCGCGCGCCACGGTGTCCGCCATAACCTGGCTCATTGTGCGAACGTCAGACACCGGCTGATCCGGATCCAACTCGTTTAACTCGCGCTTCACTGCGGGAACTATCGCCGACGGATCGCCTGGTGTCCTGATGACGAGTGTCATGAAAGGGTATGTCAGTTCCGGGTGCGGCATGTAGACCGTCGGCTCCGGCTCTTCAACCAGACTCTCATATCTGACGTCGCCAACGATGCCCACAATTTCAGTCGGCACAGGTTTCTCCGACATGGGAATGGTGACGCGTTTTCCGATCGGATCCTCACCGGGAAAATGTTGCCGAGCCATCGACTCGCTGATGAGCACGACGTGTCTCGCTTCGTTTGTTTCAAAGTCTGTAAAGTTGCGACCACGCAACAGCGGGATTCCCATGGTGCTGAAATAACTTGCATCGGTCACGCGCACGTGAGTTGAAGGCCCATCGCCCGGCAGCTCCGCCGGCCGGCCCTCGATGGTGTAGCCGGTCCGAGCTCCCAGTCCACCATAAAGTGGCAGATAGTTGACCATTCCCACGGCGCTTACTCCGGGAAGCGAGCGTATCCGTTCTGTCGCGCGACGGAAGAAAGAAACCATTTGGGCGTCGTCTCTGTACTTCGCTTCCGGAAGGCGCACGACCATAGTCATCAGGTTGTCAGGATTGAAACCGCGATCAATGTTCAGCAGCCGGTTGAAACTCTTTACCAGCAGACCTGCGCTCGCCAAAAGAATTAGCGCCAACGCCACCTCGGTAACCACGAGAGCACTGCGAAGACGTCGGCTTCGCGGACTTTGTCCCTCAGTTCCCTTACCTTCTTTCAACGCCCCGTTGAGATCAGGTCGACTCGCCTCGAGAGCGGGCACAAGTCCGAAAATGATTCCGGTAAGCAGCGAGAGGCCCATGGTCCATGCAAGCACAGTGAGGTTAAGACCTACATGTTGCAGGTTAACCAAATCACGCGGGCTGATTGCCACCAGCGCCTTGATTCCCCACCAGGCCAGGGCCAGGCCCAACAGGCTCCCGAGCGTGGCGAGAAGCAAACTCTCAGTGAGCAACTGTCGCACGATGCGCCAACGGCCGGCGCCCAGCGCAGCGCGCACAGCAATTTCTTTCTCACGCGCGGCCGCACGCGAGAGCAGCAGATTCGCGACATTGGCGCAGGCGATCAGGAGCACAAGGCCAACTGCGCCAAGAATGATCCAGAGCGCGAATCTAACGTTACCGACGAACTGGTCGCGAAGCGGAATGACCTCGGTTCCAGTTCCCCTGTTAAACCGCGGTGCATCCTGTTCAAGTCGAGAGGCAATAGTCTTCATGTCGGCTGTTGCCTGTTGCAGAGTGGCGCCTCCTTTTAGTCGCGCTACCACGGAAAGAAAACGTCCGCGTGAAGTAGCATTTTCACCCGTCAGCGGCGGCATGGGGAGCACCGTCCAGATTTCGGCGGCCCTACCCGTACCTGAACGCTGTCTAATGTGCCACTGAAAATTCGGAGGCATAACACCGACGACAGTAAACGGTTCTCCGTTGAGCATGATCGGCTTGCCCATAATTTGTGCATCGCCACCAAAGCGTCTCTGCCAAAAGTTGTAACCGAGAACTACGATATTTGGCGCGCCGGTTTTACCGTCCTCCGCAGTCATCCCCCTGCCCAGGATCGGCTCCACACCGAGAACGCGAAACAGTTCGGTTGTGGCAAACTGGACCGACACCTCTTCAGCCTCACCCGAGCCGGTGAGGTTAAGACGTTGATCAGTAAACGCAGCCATACCTTCAAAACTCGTGTTCTGGTCGCGCCAGCCGCTGAAGTTGGCCCGCGAGGTTACATTCTGATGCTGGCCCTCGGATGAGACTTCCCAAAGCATCACCAGCCGATCAGCATCTGCGTATGGCAACGGCCGCAAGAGCAGTTGATTAACTACAGAAAATATTGCTGTGTTCGCGCCAATCCCGAGCGCTAAGGTAATCACGGCAACAACTGTGAACGTCTTCTGTTTGACGAGGCTTCGCGCCGCGTACCGGATGTCTTGTAATAGAGCTTCCATCATTCCCCCACCCCTGACCTCATATGCCTTGTCTCTGACGCTGTCGAAATTGCCAAAACTCCTGATCGCAGCCCGGCGGGCCTCGTCGTTCGACATTCCTCGTTCGAGGTTCGCCTTCGTTTCCATTTCAAGGTGAAAGCCAAACTCCTTATCAATGTCGTCTATCACCGTCTCACGCTGAACAAGACCGTGTAAGCGTGCCGAAATAATATTGAACAATTTCATTTGTAGATCCTTGTCAGTACCACCTGG
>Ga0190270_10000450_pt1 | contig 17930 bp, 21 predicted proteins | sample Popmic320T_FD_133748 | JGI IMG/M metagenome (GOLD analysis project Ga0190270, IMG submission 133748) | Populus adjacent soil microbial communities from riparian zone of Weber River, Utah, USA - 320 T | ecosystem: Environmental > Terrestrial > Soil > Riparian zone | place: USA: Utah | collected...
CCCGAACAACGCATCGAGGCGCTGCCCCCGTCCGAGGCGCACGAACCGGCCGGACCACCCGGGACGAACAAGAACCCGGGCGGCACAGACCTGGCCCCTGGCACGCCTGGGGCGCGTCCGGGGGCCGGGCCCGCAGGTAGTCGCAACCCAGGCAAGCGCGGCACCCAGGGACCCCAGCACGGGCCGGGAGCGCGGCACCTCACGGCCGCCCGCGCGGCCGGGCTCGACATCGAAGGGATCGAAGCATGATCACAGCGAGCGACTTCTACCGGAACGATCACGACGCGGACGAGTTCGAGCGCTCCGCGCCGGTGGGCCCGTTCGATCTACGCGCGGACCTGCACCCGGGCGACGCGGGTAACAACCTCAAAAAGTATTGGCTGAGCAAGGAAGGGCTGGCGAAATGGGCGACGAAGCCGCACCCGTGGACCGCCCTTTATCACCACATTCTCAAACACGTGGGGAATCCAGGCAAGGCCAAGCGGATCGCCTCGCAATGGTTTCACGACCACTTCGGTTACTGGCCCGGGGATCGCAAGGGAAAGAATCCCGTCGGTCATGGCTGATGCCCCGGTGGTGGCCGCACCGGTGGCACTACTGGCACAAGATACTTAATGCGATCGATGATCTCCGGTGGGAGATTCATCTATCCGAACGGAGAGCCATGAGTGCGGGCACCCTGCCCCCGGCCGATCCACCGGGCACCGTCCCGCCGCTCCGGCCCGAACACATTGCCCAGCTCGAATACGGCGCCAGTGAAACCCACCAGCCCGATCCGCCCCCCATCGTCAATCTGCGAGGTCTCGTGAAACAGTCACTCACCAAACAAAGCCGCAACGATCTCGGCCAGCGCATGATCGAGATGTGCACGCTGACCGGCTGGCAGGGCACCACGATCAATCCGGATATGAGCGACACGGACAAGCTCGCCATTCTGACCACCCGGTTCGGAAAGATCGCATCCGAAGACGATCCGACGGAGATGTACGCCGAGCTGCTCGATCTATCGGCGGCGGCAATGGGCTGGGCCCAGGGCATCGCGCGGGCCCAGAAGCGCGACCACCGGGCCATGCTCCGGGCCAAGCGGAAGGCGCGCAAAGAGAGCGCGAAAAAGGCCAAGGCGAAAAAGGACGAGAAAAAGGATAAGGCCGGGTGACCCCGGAGCAGGCACTCGAATCACTGACCGACGTCGCGCTGTTCATCACGGTCTACGTGTCGCTGATCGCGACGATCTGGGGAATCGGTGAGCCACAGACGAGAGGTGAGGCAATGGGTCGGGCCATCGGACTATGGACGTGTGCCGTACTTGGCGTGATGCTCACGATATGGCTCATTATCGGGATGCTTATCCGGGTCGGTCTCATCGCCACGGTGCACTAATCGAAAGGGGTACGGAATGCCGATGCTGGAAACGGTCTACCGGCCGGTTGCGGCCGAGCTGGAGATCATGCGCGCGGAGCAGGGTGGGAGCGACGGGCGGACCGTGTTCGGCATCCTGGTCCCGTGGAACCATCCGCAGCGGATCGATGCGACGCTGATCGAGCAGTTCGAGCGCGGCTCTGCTGATCATGTGATCCAGGCCGGAGAGCGCGGCCGGGCGCCCGGCGGGCTGCCCGCGTACCGGATGCACTTCGCCCGCGAGCACGTCCGACAGGGCGGCTCGCCGTGCGGGCGAACGATGCTGCTCCGCGACGACGCGGCCGGGCTGTACGGCGAGTGGCGGGTGAGCAAGACGGCCACCGGGGACGAGCTGATCGAGTTGATCAAAGACGGGGTCTACCGGGAGCTGTCCGTGGGGTTCCGGGCCGCTCCGCAGTGGGAGCGCCGGATGCCCGACGGCACCGTGTCGCGGACCCGGTTCGATCCGTTCGAGGCGGCGGCCGTGCTGCGCGGCGCGTACGCCGATGCGGCGTTCGTCGGCGGGGTGCGGGATGAGGCGGACGAAGTGGCGGCGCTGTCCCGGGCGCGACTGACGCGGGCTCGGGCGATGCTGGCCGAGTGGCCGATGGTGATGCCGAGCGGGACGCGGTGATCGGGACGGGGATCAAGTTCGAGGCGGCCCCGCGGCCGGAGCTACTCGAACCGGAGCACGGGGAACACGTGTGGATCGCTGCCGCGGTCTACCGGGTGAGCCTGGCCAATCTGCGCGGGCACAGCGCCGATCAGATCCACTTGGACCGGGAGAACCTGGCGGCTATCGAGGTGGGTTGTTACGTCTGTGAGCAGGCGTGGAGTGAGCGGCTGAGCTATCGGAAGTGTCCCGGGGAACCGGGCCCGGCTGGTCATTCCGGGTGAGCGCCGTGGGGTAGCTCGGGCTCGCGACCTATGACCCTGTGCGGGCCCCGGGCTCGACGGCGGGCCGTGATCCGGTCTACCGTCGGGCCCGATCTCCCCGGTTTCCCGGCGGATCGCGCGTACGGCCCCCTGACAGCCCGGTGTCAATGCCCGGGACTGGCCAGCATCCCGGCGGCATTCGTAGCAGGCACCCCGGTCCCCGTTTCCGCTGCCCTGCTCTAGGGCCACTCCGTCCGGGAGCTGCCGCCATGTTCGTGCGCCTGTTTCTGCTCGCCACCACCCTCGCCATGCATCGCCGGTCGCCCGGCGGATCGGCCGTATTGACACGGCGGCGTCAAGAGTTCACCGAGATCCACGAACGCAACCGCGGCGTGATCGAGGCTGCCGCGGGCGCCGAGAACGGCGCCGGGCGCGACCTCACGGACGCTGAGCTGGCCGCGATCAACGCGGACCGGGAGCGGGCCGAGGCACTCGCGGCCGAGATCGAGACGCTCGTCGAGGACGAGATCCGGGCGGCCCGCGTGGCGGCCGGATACGCCGAGATCGGCGGCCAGACCGGCCCCGCGGAGAACGCGGGCGGCGACGACCAGCACCGCAGCGAGCACGACACGTCCGGCAACGGGACCGGCGGCGCGCACACCCAGGACCGCGACCCGGGCCACTACCGCAGCGCGGTCGAGGGCGGGGAGCACTCATTCTTTGCCGACATCGTGCGGGCCCGCGAGGGCGACGGCGACGCGGCGACGCGTCTGCAGGAGCACAACCGCGCGCTGTCCACCACCGTGTCCGGCGCGGGCATCGTCCCGCCGCAGTGGCTCACCAGTGAGTACGAAGCGCTGGCCCGGCAGGGCCGCGTGGTGGCCGAGCTGGTCCGGCACATCCCGATCACCAACCCGGCGCCGATGACGCTGCAGCGGCAGACCGCGGGGACCGATGGGGTGCTCGCCCAGCAGGCCACGGAGAACACGCACCCGGCCGAGACGGATGCGTTCGCGACGACCACCGACGTGGTCACGCCCAAGCCGGTGTCCGGTATCCAGGTCGTCTCCCGCCAGATGATCGACATGACCAACCCGGCGGCGGACTCGCTGATCTACGGCGACATGCTCAGCGTCTACAACCGCAAGATCGAGGACAGCGTGACCGCTGCCCTGATCACGGCGGCCGGTGCGGCCGTGGCCACCTTCGCCAGCGACGCAGCGAACTTCACCGCGGCGGCGGCCGAGGACGGTCTCACCGATGCCGCGATCGCGGTCTGGAACGCGCGCAAGCTCCCGGCCGACGCATGCGTGATGCGGGTGTCCCGCTGGGGCCGATTCAACAAGTTCCGCGACACGGCCGGGCGGCGCCTCTACCCGACCGATGAGGGCCAGTTGGTGAACGTCTCGGGCCGCGGATCGGTGAAGGTTCCCGGCACGGTCGGCGGCCTCGCCGTCGCGGCCACCGACGGTCTCGGCGTCGGCGGTGCCACATTCCCGGAAAGCATCATTGTTTTCCGGACCGCGGACACCATTCTTTTCGAGGGCAACATGCTGCGATTCCGGTACGAGGAAGTGGCCGGACCGGAATCCGTCAAGCTCGGTGTCTGGGCCTATTCCGCCGTGATTGTTCGGCAGGCGGCCAACTCTGTCCGGCGCGTCACGATCACGGCTGCCTGAGTCGGAAAGGAATCGGCACACAATGGCTGACGAGAAGGTCAACACCACCGCCGACACCACGGAGCCCCCGCTGGGTGAGGGCACCCCGGAGGCGCCGCTGGCCGAGGGCGTAGGCGCCGGGCCGGAGGGTGGCCCGGTCCCGGGCGACCCGTCGAGCGAGCCGGTGGCCACCGCGGCGCAGAGCCACGTCAAGGGTCGGGTGGGCCCGCCGAGCATCCCGCAGGACGCGGCGGCCACCCACCACGCACCCAAGGACGTCGAGCAGATCGAGCCGGGCACCGTGCTGGACGCCAGCACCCCACTGGAGGGCGGCGCGATCGCTTACGCGGTGCCGGACCCGGCCACCATGGGCGCCGGTCCCTACGGGGGCGACACGCCTGCCGACGCCGAGCCGAACAAGATCAGCAAGACGGAACCGGGCACCGAGTCCCCGGGCGCGGACGAGCTGCCCGCAGGGGTCCCGCAGGCGTCGAACCAGAGCGCCTCTGGTGGACCGATCACCATCCCGGCGGGCAAGACGGCCGGTAAGGACACGGCGACGTCGGGCGGGTCTGCCAGCACGCCCACTTCCCCCGGGGACTCCCCGGCGTCGTCGGACAGTCCCGGGTCCGCGGCCGGTGACACGGCGGACCCGGACGACGACGCGGCCGGGTCGGCCGGGACGTCCGACTCGGACGACTCGGCCGCGTCCAAGTCGGAGTCCACCACCACGTCCAAGACGACCACCCGCAAGCGCTGATCGATCATGCCGTGGGCGCCGAGCTATGCGACCCCGGACGAACTGGCATCGTTCGTCCGGATCGACGACGTTGCCGACGAGATCGTGATCACGGCGGCGATCGACGCGGCGTCCCGGATGATCGATCACGCGTGCGATCCCAGCCCGGGGCATACCCGCCAGTTCGGCAAGACGGACGCGCCGGAAGATCGTTACTACACGGCCACGCCGCGCGGCTATGGGCCGTCCGTCCGTGGGCAGTGGGTAGCGCGCCTCGACGATCTCGCCAGCGTGGTCGGGCTCGTCGTCGCGGTGGCGGTCAGTGTCGGGGCCGAGAGCTACACCCCGGTCACCGGCACGGCCGCCCTGCCGCGCAACGCAACCGCGCTGGGGCGGCCGTTCACGGAGATCCTGTTCGCCGGTAGCTCGTATCCGTCCCCGCCGTTGCTGGCGGATGCGGTGCGGGTGACCGGCGTCTGGGGCTGGCCCGCGGTGCCGGACACGATCCATGAGGCGTGCCTCCTGCAGTCGTCCCGCCTGCTGGCCCGCCGGGATGCCCCGTTCGGGGTGGCCGGGTCGGCCGAGGTCGGCTCAGAGGTGCGCCTGCTGGCCAAGGTGGACCCCGACGTCGAGGCGATGTTGCGGCCCTATGTGCGCGCGCTCGGGCCGGTGCTCGCATGATCCTCCGCGACGTGATGGACCAGCTCGGCGAGGCACTGAAAGCGTGCGAGGGATTGCGCGTGCATCCCTATACCGAGCAACGCATCCACCCACCGATGGCAATGGTCAACCTGCCTCGGACCTATCGGTTCGACGCGACCATGGCGCGGGGTGCCGACGATATCGAGATCCCCGTCACGGTCTATGTCGGACGGTACGACGCGGAATCTTCGCGTAACACGCTCGGCCAGTACGTCGACGGGTCCGGCGGCCTGAGCGTCAAAGAGGCCATCGAAACGCATACGACCAGCGCGTACGACATCGCACACGTGATCGATGTCCAGTTCCTGGTTTCCACCGTGTCAAGCGTCGAATACCTGGCCGCGACATTCCGGGTGCGACTCATCGGAAAGGGTTAGTCATGGCATTCGTCCACGGCAAGGGCACGGTTATTTCGGCCGACGCTAAGGATCTGAGCGTGTTCGGCACCTCGTGCGAATACGAGCTCAAGGCCGAGGCACACGACGTGACCACTTTCGGAAACGACTACAAGGTCTTTTCCGGAGGTCTCAAGGAATCCTCGATGAAGGTCGAGGGGCAATACGACGACACGGCCAGCACGGGCCCGCGCTCGATCCTGGAGCCGAACCTCGGCGAGATCATCGAGATCGAATACAAGCCGGAGGGCGCGACCGGGGTGACCCGCACGTTCGACGGGATCTTGACCCAGTACACGGAGACGGCGCCGGTCGCGGACATGATCAAGTTCGAGGCCCAGTTCCAGGGCTCCGGCGCGGTTGTCACCACTGAGGGCACGCCGTAATTCACCCGCACTTCACACCCGCCCATCGGACGAGAGGCATAGGGGCAGGACATGGATGAGCAGTACAGGCCGGACAACGGCACGGTGACCCTCGGCGAGGTGAGCCCCCAGGAACCGGGCCAGCTTGTCGACAAGGCGGCGCTACTCGGCGGCCGGGCGTTCGGGGTCACCCCGGTAGCGATTCCCGGGATGGGGATCATCAAGATCCGGCCGCTGTCCCGGGCCGAGGCGCTCGCGGTCTATCAGAAGGAAATGGGCGCGGCCGAGATGGAGCAGGTGCTCATTTCTCAGGCGTGCGTCGAACCGCGCTTCACCCCGCATGAGGTCGGCCAGTGGCAGGCGTCCAGCGCGGCCGGTGAGATGGTGATCGTGGTGAACGCAATTCTGGAGCTGTCCGGTATGGAGATCGGCTCGGGTAAGGCGGCCTACAAGCAATTTCGACGCCCGTCCTGATATCGAGTTCGCATTCTTCCTGGCTAAGGAACTGGGGATGACGGTGGGAGAGCTGCTCTCCCGCATGAGTAATCAGGAGTTCATCGCCTGGACCATTTACTACGGCCGCCGCAAACAAGAGACGCAGCTCGCGCAGAGCAGGCGTTGACCGGGAGGTGTCAACGGATGGCCATCCGGGTCGACGTCGACGGCATCCCGCACGTGGAGGCGTGCCTGGCCGCGCTCAGTGCGGCGGCAGACCGTGAGCTGGACGATTCGTGCACCGACGCGGCCCAGGCGGTCGCCACCCGGACCCGCACGCTCATCCCGATCGGGCCGGTGGCCATGGGCCACGCGCGCAGCTCCGTCGAGGTGGAAAACCGGAAGGGCACCGGGGCGGCGGTCACCGAGGGTGGGCCCCGGTTCCCGTACATGGGGTGGCTCGACTTCGGCGGCCGGGTCGGTCGTCGGCACTCGGTGTCCCGGCAGTGGATCAAGGGCGGCCGGTACCTGTTCCGGGCCTACGCGGCGCACAAACCGGAGATCGAGCTGGGGATGCACGCGAACCTCCGGGAGGCGTGCCGGGAGAGCGGCTGGGACCCCCGTGGGTAGGCGAGTGCCGGGCCGGGCCCCCCAGGCGCGCAGCGGCCACTACAGCCCCCGGACGGGGGTCGCCTGATGGCTGTCGGCGGGCCCACCGTCACGCTCAACTTCCGCGGTGACGCTGATCAACTCAAGCGTGAGATTCGGTCCATCGGGATCGCGGTGGCCGGGGTGGCCGGAACGGTCGGCATCCTCGGCGGGATCGGCGCTGCCGCGTCGGCCACGGTGGTCGCGGTCGCGGCCCTGCCCGCGGCGTTCCTGGGGATCGGCATCGCGGCGGCGGCCCAGTCCGAGCAGGTGAAGACGGCCTTCACCCAGATGAAAGATCACGTCGTCGCGGAGACGCAACGGCTGGCCAAGCCGATCGAGGCGGAGCTACTGCGGACGGCCAACTCGATCGAGGCGGCCTTTAACCGGATCGCCCCCTCGCTCGGCCGCATTTTCGAGATGGCCGCGCCACACCTGCGGATGTTCACCGACGGGGTCATTGCTCTCGTCGAGAATGCCATGCCCGGGTTCGAGACGGCGATCCGTAATGCGGGGCCACTGGTCGATTCATTCGGCCGCGGGCTGGGCACGCTCGGGACCGGGATCGGGCAATTCTTCGCGGAGCTGACAAAGGGCACCCCGGGCGCGGTCGCGGGGATGGATGCGCTATTCAAGCTCACCCAGGAATTGCTCCAGTACCTCGGGCAATTGGTGGGCCAGCTCGCCAACTCACTCGGCCCCGCCTTCGCCGCCCTAGAGCCCTCGATCATGCAGGTCGTGCGGGCGCTCGGGGATGGCCTGCTCCGCATCGTGGAGTCGCTCGCGCCGTTCATCGGTCGGCTCGGGAAGGACATTGCTGATCTTCTGACCGCGGCGCTGGACGCCCTGCTGCCGATCGTCGAGGCACTCGTCCCGATCTTGGCCGAGTTCGCGGCGGTCATGATGGAGACCCTCACGCCGATCTTGCGCGAGCTGGGTCCGGTGCTCGCCGAGGTGGTCAAGGAACTTGCCGACGGACTGCGCCCGGTGGTCCCGGTGGTGGCCCAGGCGTTCCGTGACATGGCTCCAGTGATCATGGAGATCGCGCGGACGGCCGGGCCGCTGCTGGCGGACATCATCCGCACGCTGGCGCCGCTGTTCCTGGAGCTGGTCAAGGGCGCGCTGGAGTTGACCCAGGCTCTGCTCCCGGTCGTCCCGCCGATCTTGGAGCTGGCCCGCAACGCGATGCCGGTACTGGCCGGAGTGATCAACGATGTGTTGATCCCGGCGATCAAGTTCCTGGTGACGGAGTTCGTGGGACTGATCGACTACGGGGTCAAGATCGCAGAGTCGTTCGCCCAGCTCTCCCAGCGCTGGCGGACCTACTGGGAGGAGATCAAGGCGGCCTTCGCGGACGCCAATGCCAAGATCACTGCCGGGATCGATGCGTTCGCCGCGCTGCCGGAGAAGGCGCGCACCCACTGGAACGCGATGTATGAAGCGATCAAGGAACGGATCGCGGCCATCGTGGCCGAGGTAACGGCGTTCCCGCCCAAGGCGATCGCGGCCATCGGTGACATGAAAGACGCGCTCGTAGAGAAGGGCCGCGCGTTTATCAATGGATTCTGGGAGGGCGCCAAAGCGATATTCGAGCAGATCCTCGAATGGATCAAGGGCCTGCCGGATATGATCGTCCAGGCCATCGGGGATACCTCGATGAAGCTCTACGACTCCGGCGCCTCGCTGATCGACGGATTCAATAAGGGCATCGAGTCCAAGGTGGATGCGTCCCGGCAGGCGGGCATCGTCGCGGTCGACGCGGCGTCCAACCCGTTCCCCCAGTCCCCGCCCCCCATCGGTCCATTCTCCGGCGGCGGCTGGACATTCTTTAGGGGCCAGTCGCTGATCGATGGATTCATTGAGGGCATTAAGTCCATGCTGCCCAAGATCCAGGCGGCGGCCACCCAGATCATGAGCCAGGCCCAGGGCGCGATGAATCAGGCCGCACCCATGGCGGACGCGGTCAAGGAATTGCTCAACCATAAGGGCGCAATATTCGAGGATCTGTCATTCCAGGGGATGAGTGCGAACCTGGCGAAATACAATGACCAGATCTCGGATATGTTCCGGGCGGCCGGTGGGAAAAATATCAATGACCTGGCCGCGTGGGCGTCCAAGACGTTCGGGCTCACCATGGCCGAAGATAGGTCCTGGGTCCCTAATTCGTTCTACGCGGGCGGGACCACGCCCGTGGGCAGCGGCAAGATCGAGCTGCAGGTGGCGCCGGGCGCTGACAGCGCGCTGTCAAGCATGCTGATGAACCTGGTCCGCACGGGCCAGCTCCAGCTCCAGAAGGCTGGGATTCGCATCTGATGGCGCTCACGGTCACTTACCGCGGGCACGTCGACAGCCCACCCGGGACCGGGAACACGGCGGTCTCCGGGCCCATTCCGTGCGCCACGGGCGACGCCCTGGTGATCGTGGTCGGGGCGGACTCGGACTACGAGAACACCAATGCCGCAACGGTCACCCTGTCCACCGGCTGGGGAATCAACTACGTACACACCAATACCTTTATGGGCAACGTCTCGGACGGCGCCCTCACGGGTATTTATGCGGCCATCCCCATCCCGGCCAACGGCTCGCCGGTCATCACCGTAGTCACGAACGGGACGGCCGGATGGCGGCGGCCATCGTTCGATATCTACACGGTCACCGGATACGACCCGGCCCAGCCGCAACAGGACTGGGGATATCAGGACACCTACGGCCGCCCGGTCACCAACTACACGCTGCACAGCTCGCCGTTTCCGTCCCCGGGGAACACGATCGCCATCATCGGCGGCACCGACTGCATGAAGCGCCCGCTACCCACCGGTATCGCGGGTGACGGCATTCTCAGCTCGAATACGTGGGATCAGCCGGTGGACGCGGGCAACCCGCGCGGTGTGTCGGGCTATTCGATCGTAGCCAAGTGGGTCACCCCGGACACCAATCAGTCGTACACGATCAGTCCCACCCACACATTCTCGGTGTTCCCGGTCGTTTACATGGAATTTCGACCGGCGCCGGAGGTGCCCGCGGTCTACGCGGGCGACGACACCACGATTGAGCGCCTGCAGTCGATCACCCATATCTCGGCGGAAGATCCCAAGGGCAACCCGATCACGGCTCGCGAGTGGCGGCAGTTCCCGTTTCCGGTCTCCGGCGGCGGGACCGTGGTCGGCACGGCGCAATCGGTCGTGCTGCCCAGCGCCACGGCCGGGCCGTACGTGCTGCGGTACAAGGCGACGAACGCGGTAGGCGCGTCGGCGGCCAATGATCTTTCCGACATGAAGGTCACGGTCACCCCGCTCCGGCCGCGGGTGGGCGCCGGGCCGGACGTAACGATCGGCGGCGGGGGCGGCGCGTTCACCCGCACGGCCAGCGAGATCCCCGGCGATGTCGGGGCGATCCTGCAGCGCGAGTGGAAGATCACCACCGGGCCGTCCGGAGTGGGCTCGGTGGTGGGTACCGCGGCCCTGCTCTCCTGGACCCCGCCCACGCTCGGACAGTGGACCTTCCAGTACCGGGCCCGGGACGCCACCGGCTGGTCCGACCCGGACGCGTTCACGCTCTCGGTGGGCGTCGCGGGCATGGCGCTGCCGGGTGTCCGCCGGACCCCGGCGCCGCTGTTCGCGGTGGCGGCGGCGTTCGGTGGTGATCTCACCGACCCGGACGGCTCGGACTGGGTGTTCACCGAGATCACCTCCGACGTGCGGATCGAGCAGGGGGTGCACCTGCGCCACGGCCGGGCCGATGAGGCGGGCGGCGCGCAGCCCGCGGCATGCGCGTTCACCCTGGACAACCGGACCGGGAAATACTCACTCGGCGGCCGGTCCCCGTACTGGCCGAACATCCGCCAAGGCACGCCGATCCAGATCAGCGCCAGCCTGACCGGCGGGCCGCCCTTTAAGGTGATCTTCACCGGGTACGCCGACGGGTTCACCCCGTCGTGGTCGACGGTCCCGCTGAGCGGAACCTCGCGCGGGGACGCGACGGTGACCGTGTCGGCGTCCGGGGTCATGCGGCGGCTCGCTCAGGGCCAGCCCCCGGTGATCTCACCGATCCGGCGCGGGCTGACCGGGACCCCCGGGGTGGTCGCGTACTGGCCCTGTGAGGACGCCCAGGACGCGCGCCAGCTCGCCAGCGCCATCCCGACGCACCCACCCATGGACTACTCGGGGCGGCTGCACGCGGGCGGTAACCCGGACCTGCCCCCGGCGGTCCCGCGGCTGGCCGAGGCCGAGGGATTCTGGTGCTCGCAACCGCTGCCGCTGGTCAGTGATTCCGAGTGGTACGGCGCGGTGCCGGACTACACGGGGACGGAGATCATCCAACTCCGCTGCCTGATCGAGATGCCGAGCGCCGGATCGATCAACGGCACGGTGATCCTGGGCCTGATCACCACCGGGGACCCGCAATTCTGGGAATTGCGCTACATGACCGGTGGACTGATCAACGTCCGGGCCTGGCGCAATTTCACCACGCTCGTACTCGACACCCCGCCGATCGCGTTGTGCCTCGCGCCCGGGGCGGTGCTGCCGACGGTGGGAATCGACGGCCGCCGGGGCCAGCTCGGGCTCACCCTCACCAAGTCCGGCGCCAATGTCGACTGGGTGGTCGACTTCATCGAGCAGGGTGCGGGCATCGGCTACGTGTACGGCCCGGGTGCGGGCGGCGCGGTCGTGCCGGGCGCCTCGGTGGGAAAGGCGCTGCGCGTCCAGACGTGCACCGACGGCGGGCATTTCGACGTGGCCCTGGGTCACATCGTGGTGCGCAAGGATCTGCGCGACGGGGCCGAGCACGTGCGGCACCTCAATGCGTGGTCCGGGGATGAGGTCGGCGCGCGCATTAAGCGCCTGTCCGACGAGCAGGGGATGCCCTGGACGATGCACGACGGCGACGTGCCGCGGGCCTCGGTGTCCGACATCATGGGGCCCCAGTCGGTCGGCACGGTACTGGAGCTGCTCGGCGACTGCGAGGCCACCGATCAAGGTCTGCTGTGGGACGGGGTCACGCCCGGGATCACCTACACCACCAAGCGGTACCGGGAGTCCCGCGCGCCCGCGCTCACGCTCGATGCGGCGGCCGGGGATCTCGGTATCCCGTTCGTCCCGGCGCACGATGACGCGTACCGCTGCAACCGGGCCGAGGTGAAGCGACACGCGGGCAGCTCGGCGGCCTTCACCGACACCACGGGCCCGCTCGGGTCCAACATCATCGGTCGTTATGACAACTCTTTCGGGGTGGGGGTGCAGTCCGATGCCGCCCTCGTGCAATACGCGGCGTGGGCGGTGTTCCAGGGCACCGCGGAGGGCTACCGCTACCCGCGTCTCACGCTGAATCTCACCGCCCGGCCCGGCCTGCTCGACGAATGGCTGGCGCTACTCCCGGGCGACCGGGTCGACGTCGAGCACGTGCACGCGGTGAACGCGGCGGCGCCGGAGGAGTCCATCGCGCTGGCGGTCGAGGGCTACGAGCAGACGATCACCCCGCACCTGTGGGTGGCCACGCTCAACACGTCGCTGTACCGGCGCTGGTCGGTGGCCCAGGTGTGCGCCAATGCCAACGGCGGGGCCGGTGATCCACGGGAGGAGTTCGCCGCGCGCGTTGACACCAACGGGTCGACCATCGCCGAGCTGACACCCGCCGGTCAGACCACGCTCAAGGTCGCGGTGAGCGCCGGACCGGCCTGGGTGACCTCGGCGGCCCGCCCGGCCGACTTCCCGCTCTCGCTCGACGTCGGCGGCATCGCGGTGCGGGCCACCGCGTGCGCGGCGCCATCCGGCGGGACGCAGACGTTCACGATCGATCCGATGCCGGTCACCCGTCCGGCCGGGACCCCCGTGCAGGTGTGGCAGCCCGCGGTCTACGCACTCTGAAAGGATCATGATGGCGCTCTATGCCGCGGGCCAGAAGATCCGCGGGAACGAAATCAACGCACTGCCGCAGACGTTCCGCGCGGCGGTGCCGACTTTCAGTCCCAACTCCGCCACGCTCAAAGACATCACCGGCCTGGCGTTCCCGGGCGACGCGAACGGCTGGTACACGGCCGAGGCGATCATCGCCTATCACGCGTCGATCGCAGCCAAGATCAAATTTGCGTGGGCGCTGCCGGGCGACTACGTGCCGGGCAACGGGGCCGCGGGCACCGGGTCGTGGTGGACCGCGCTCGGCCTGGCCAACGCGGCGACCGCGGGCGTGGGCGATCTCGATGCGGTGGTCCAGGACAGCCTCACCGTCGTGCACAACCGGGCCGGGTCGGACTCGGTGCCGATGTTCGTGCAGGTGATCGCGTTCGTGATGCTCGGCCCCACGGCGGGCTCGGTGCGCCTGCAGTTCGCTCAGCAGACGTCCAACTCACACAACACGACCATTCGCGCGGGCTCGGCCCTGCGCGTGTCCAAGCTGAATTGACCGGGGGCTGTCAATGGCGCTGAGCGATCCGACACAGCTCAAACACGGGCCGATCACCTGGGACACGCGCTTCGCTAAGCTCACCGCGGACGAAGTCAACGCGATCTCGAACCACGTCAATAACGTCCTACCCACGCTCTATGCGCCGAGCGCAAAGACCTATTTCTGCGATGTGAACATGGCGGGCTCGCCCGCCGGGGCCACGAAACAGGTCATCCCTAACGCCACGTTCGAGACGCTGAAACTCGACACCAAGGTCACCGACACCACTAACAGTTTCAACACGGCGAACTGGATATATACCGTCCCGGCGTCCGGGGTCTATCTCTGCCAGGCGCTCATCCGGCCCACCGACGGGCAGGTGTCGAAAGCCGGGTTCCCGGACGGGACCGGGGTCGGCGTCGGCATTCACACCAGTAACGGGGACGGTACGTGGTTCCAGTGGAACAAGTGGATGTGGATGTCGGGCGCCGGGGGTAATCGACTCTCCTGGGACTACACGCGTATTGCCGCGTTCAATCAAAACGATCTCTTGCGGCTGTATATGTTCTCGGACCTGGGTGGCCAATTCGACATCACCCGGGCCAGCATGCAGATCTGGCGGATCGGCTAGGCGGCGCGGTTGGTGGCCTCGCTGATCGCCACCGGGTCCACCCCGCTGGCCCGGCACAACGCGTCGAGCTTGGCCTCGATCCGGTCGTCGCTCTCCCGGGACTGTGAGCTACCCCAGTAGAGCAGTGCGGCCAATCCGGCGGCCTGCCAAACGAGCTGCAACATTTCGGATTGCCAATTCTCGAATGTGCTTGCGCCGAATTGGATAAGAAACTCGGTGAACTGGAACGGCTGCCCGTGCTCGGCGGCGTCGCGTAGCTCGACGTAATACTGCGTGACGAACTGACCGGCCCAGGAGAGCACGAAAAACAGAGCGGTGATCAGACCGAATGCGTAGGCGCGCCGGAAAGGTGGGCGGCCCACGTTCGCCGAGATGCTCATGGGGGCACGGTAACGGCCCACGGCGACGGCACCGGGCGGTGGTGCGTCTGTCGGTGGACGCGTACGCAACCATGGTCACGGTGGGTCCGACCGGTCCCGCCGCTGTTAGGTACCGGGGCAAGGGCCGCGCGTGCGGGGGGTTCCTGTGTGCGCGGCCCGCCGCGTGATCGTCAACGCTAGCGCGCGGGCGTCTCGGGTTCCCCTATGGTCGGCTCCCGGGGCCGAGCGCCCTACCCGGGGCGCCCGCGCTCACCCATGGTGCGCGTGATCGGCCCGAATGGCCATGCACACGGCCGCACAGGGCCCCAGCGCGGTGGTAACAGGCGCGGGGCCCGCACCATCGCCCCCCGGGAGGCGGGCCCCGCACCACACCCGGCCGCACTCGTCCCCCCACGGGTGCGGCGAGTGGCATGGGTGATCACGCCTAACGGCGGGTGATCACCAGGGGGGCGAGGGCCGCGACGTGTGCCAGGATCTTAGCCGCGTCCGGGCCGTCCAGTCGGGCAGCCCGCAGCGCGTCGCGCAGGTGCCCGGCTACCCGCTCGAACGCGCGCCGGTCGATGGCCAGCGTGGCGTGCGCGTCGTCCAGCTCGCCCGCGTGGCTCGGCGGGCCGCCCATGATGTCGGCCAAGTAGTGCCGGTGATAGGCGACCATGCGCGCGTGCTGGGCCGGGCCCAGGTGGCCGAGCACATGGCGCAGCTCGGGATCGGCCAGGCAGCGCTCCGTCCAGTCGGCCCCCAGTGCGGCCGTGCCCCCCTCGCCGAGCCACTCGGCCGGGCTGCCGGGCTCGGCCGGGCTCTCGGGTGTGCGCCGGTCGGTGCTCACGGACGGGCACCGGAGGGGTCCACCTCGCGCACCGGGCGCGGCGTCGGCGGCAGGGCCTTGGACAGTCCGAACGCCAGCGCACCACCGATCAACGGGGCGACGATGAATAGCCAGAGCTGGGGCAGGGCGGGCCAGTAGAAAAGCGCCGGGCCGATCGAGCGGGCCGGGTTGACCGATGTTCCGGTGAGCGGGATACCGACCAGGTGAATGCCGGTCAGGACTAGGCCGATGGCCAGCCCCGCAAACCCGGGCGCGGCGTCGGCCCGGGTGACCAGTAGGACGACCAGCACCAGGAGCGCGGTCAAGGCAACCTCGATGATGAACGCGCCGAGCGTGTCCACCGTGGCCCCCCAGGAGTTCGTCCCCAGTGCGCCGGTGTTGTCCAGCACCCCGCCGTAGGTCACCATGATCTTGAGCAGTCCTCCGGCCAGAATGGCGCCGATCAGTTGCGCCGCGATGTAGATACCCGCGGCCTTGCCGGTGATACCGCGGGCCAGCAACACCCCCAGGGTCACCGCCGGATTCACGTGGCAGCCGGAGACCGGGCCGATCGCGTAGGCCAGCGCGAGCAGGATCACGCCGAACGCCAGCGCGACCCCGAACGGGCCGATGGAGATCAGTCCGAATACCGCCGAGCCGACCGCGAAAAAGACGAGAGCGAACGTGCCGAGTAGCTCGGCGGTGAATCGCTGGGACATGGGGGCGCCTCCTCCCCGGGGCGCCCTCATGCTGGCACGGGCCGCGATCAGGTCGGCACGATGATCCGGGCCCGGCCCGGGTCGTCGGTGAGCGGCGCGAGCAGTCCGGCCGCGCACAGCCGGGCCAGTGCCCGGGTGGTGGTCCACTCCGTCATCCCGTAGCTGCGCCCGATGTCCACCGTGAGATCACTGCGGACGCTGGTCAGCAGGATGCGCGCCATGGACCGCCCCCAGCTCGGGCACGCGCGGTCGACGGCGGTCAGCCATGGCCAGATCGTCTCGGCCCAGACGTCGGGATCGAGCCGGGCGCGCCGCTCGCGGCGCTCGGCGATCTCCTGCGGGCAGTGCTTCGGGCAGCGGCACTGCACGCGCGCCGATCCGCTCGGGTGGTCGCGTCGGGATTGACTCTGGTCTGTCAACGGGTCACCTCGTACGTCGGGTCGGCACGGAGCGCAATCCACGGTGCTCCGGCGGCGGGTCGGGCTCGACGACGGGGGGCGGCCCGTCCCCCGGCCAGCCGGTGAGCGCCCAGCGGACCAGTCCGGCCTCCGAGTCGAGGAGATCATCCTCGGTGGCGGTCGGGTCCCAGGCACATTGCTGATCTTCCAGCTCGGGCAGCCGGGTCGCGTGCAGCACCGCGCCGCGGTCGTAGTGCCGGTGTAGCCCCTCGATGCGCTGGCGCTTGGCCCCGCCCACGGTGTACTCGATGATCTCCTCGATGCACGGCGGGAACGGCTCCAGCACCTCGCGCCAGCGGTCCCCGCCGTTGTTCGTCTCGATCAGGACGACCTTCAACGTCCGTGGATAGATCTTGCTGTACTCCCAGATCCGCTCCCGCAATTCCAGCCCGCGGATGCGGCCCTGCTCCGCGTGCTCGATCACTACTTTGCGCGGGTCGGTGGCGGCACCCCCCACGGTGATCGCGGTGAGATCGGACGTGGCTTTCCGGGTCACCGCGCCATCGATGGACAGCGCTCGGCGCGGGATGGTGTGCCCCTGCGCGTAGCGGTAGCCCTCCGGCGTCCACAGGCGCAGCGCGACGGCGGCGCCGGGGTCGCACTTGTAATCGCGGTCGTACCCGTCCGGGTCGTCGCGCATCATCCGGCGCAACCGGCTGAGTGACCATTTCTCGCGCCAGAGTGAGCGTTCCATCGGGGTCCCTTCATCGAGGATCGCGGGCCACCAATGGGCCCGGAAACGTTGGCGGTCCACCCATTGCCCACGGTCCGGGAGCACCCCAGGCTTACCTTGTAAGCGGCGGACGCCATCGTGGGTGATACAGCCGGGCATGGGCGTGGTGCCGACGATCAGGACCGCGGCGTCGAGGTTCATCGGCAAGATCATTGACAGCTTGTCGAGTAGCTGGCGCTTGACCCGCGGGGAGTGCTTGGACTCCTCCGGGTCGGCGTCGTCCCAGATGATCAGATCCGGCCGGGCGCCCTTCGGGGCGCGCGCGCCGAGCACGGAATCCTTGAGCCCCCGGCCCATGATCGACGCACCGGACAGCGTCACGTAATGCATCGTGTTCCGGCTGCCGCGGGTGGTCCGCGGCTCCAGCTCGGGGAAGTCCTCCAGCAGTAGCGGGGACTCCAGGGCCTCGCGCACGTCCGCGAGCTGGAGGATCACCTGGTCCCGGGTCCAGGAGAACGCCAGCAGGTACTTGCGGTGGCCGTGCGCCAGCGCCCAGACCGCGAGCACGATCCACCAGATCGACTTGGCCACGTCCCGGGGGCCGATCACGATGTCGCGGTGCGGGCCGGGAATCGCCCACGCCTCGCCGATCTCGGCCATCCCCAGG
>Ga0190270_10000451_pt1 | contig 17916 bp, 13 predicted proteins | sample Popmic320T_FD_133748 | JGI IMG/M metagenome (GOLD analysis project Ga0190270, IMG submission 133748) | Populus adjacent soil microbial communities from riparian zone of Weber River, Utah, USA - 320 T | ecosystem: Environmental > Terrestrial > Soil > Riparian zone | place: USA: Utah | collected...
AAGTGCCCCCGCCGCCAACTCCCTCTGAGCGCCGCCTGCCGCTGCGCCAGCCACCCGCCGAGCAACCCTTCAGTGCTCCCATCCGAACTTGGAACCCAGTCAGCAATGACTGGGTTCTCCTGCATTTAGGCTATGAATCTCCTCCCGAAACGCCAATCGTCGCCATTACGAAGTATTAGCATTCTAAGTGGCTTCGCTTTTCATAACGCCTAATCCTGATTGTATTCCATGAAAAGTTTTCCGTGGCACACGAGATGCTCAAGAGATAACCGGCACGCACGGAAGACCCAATGTAAAGGTTGAAAGTGCCCCCGCCGCCAACACCCCTCTGAGCGCCGCCTGCCGCTGCGCCAGCCACCCGCCGAGCGACCCTTCAGTGCTTCCCCCCGAACTTGGAACCCAGTCAGCAATGACTGGGTTCTCCCGCGTTTAGGGTCCCATTTTCTGTACAATCAACAGTTCTACTTATTTGCTGTATTCCTTCCTGAAACATGTAGCAGTGCGTTAATGACTCCAATAATTCTCGGCTCTTGACGCGGTCCTACTGGCGACGAAATTTGTCACTTGGACTGTGACGTTTTCTGTCTTTTTGACTCGTTTCTGACCATTTTAAAGATTGATGAGTCGTTAAAACCGATCCCGAGAATTTTTTTGGAGAAATCTTTTTCAGCTCCCACGGGGAAGCTTTAGGTCGTCGATCCACGTTTTGGTAAAATCGCGCGACAATGCGCGACGCGGTTACCACACCTCGTAGGTTTACTTCAACTGAGGCAACAAAACTTGCCGGATTCAAATCCTGGTTACGTTCTCGTGTGCCCACCCGTGCCGAATGCGGTATCGCATTGTTAGCAGCGTCAGCCCTGATCCTTTCGTTTCCAAATTTCAATCTGTGGTTTCTGGCGTGGGCGGGGTTTGTTCCCGTCTTTCTGCTGGTCGCTAGACGACGCGCATCGTGGCAGTCCTTTTTTTTTGGCTGGCTCTTCGGTTCGGTTTTCTTTTACGGCACTTGTTACTGGCTTACTTATTCAATGATTAACTTCGGGGGGTTCGCAGCCTGGCAGGCCTTTGCGATGTTGATCCCTGGAGCGATAGTCCTTGGAATCTTTCCGGCCCTGTTCGCTATGGTTCTGGCTTCTTCGATCAGGAAATGGGGGACTGCCGCCCTGTTGCTTGCTCCAATCATATGGGCTGCAATGGAATGGGCACGCCTAGGGATTACAGGACAGCTGTGGAACGCAATTGGTTACTCTCAGGCCTATCATCCACTATTGATCCAGCCGGCACGCCTTGGAGGCGTCTATGTGGTTGGATTCTTGATAGTCGCGGTAAATGCGGCGATCACCTTTGCACTGATACAGCGCACCTTCAAACCGATCGCCATTTCAGGAACTCTGCTCGTCCTGGTCTCTAGCCTAATCCTCCTGATGGGCAGCCAGTCCTCTTCCCAACACGACACCCAAAGATTGGCGGAGGCTGTGGTAGTCGCGATCCAACCGAATGTACCAATGGACCTAATCAAGTCTACGGAGGATATGACCAAGCTCAATGTACGGCACTTCGAAATGAGTGAAGCAGCATTGCGGTCCCTTCCCGACAACGGCTTGCCGCGATTACTGATCTGGCCCGAGTCGCCGATGAATTTCACTTACGGCTCGGACGCGGCCTTCCGTGAGAAGCTGAAGCAATTTGCGAAACAACATCGCACTTCAGTACTTCTGAATTCCCAGGAAGTGGCTCCCAACGACGGTCTTTACAACTCGGCTTTGTTAGTAAATGAAGAGGGTAGCCTCGTCTCTCAATATGATAAGATTCGCCTGCTGCCATTTGGCGAATATGTCCCGCTGCCGCAGTGGTTACCCGGAGCGGGTTTGATAAGAGGTATTGTCGGTAATTTTACGCCGGGGACGACGTACCGCCTGATGTCTGTTGGAAATGTCCGCGCAGGAGTTTTTATCTGCATTGAGTCGGCATATCCAAACATCGCTCGGCAGTTCGCTAATGACGGTGCCGACGTGCTGATCAACATCTCTAACGATGGGTATCTTGGGCCAACGGCTGTGATGCGCCAACACTTAGCGAATGCGGTTTTTCGCGCTGTGGAAAACAATCGTCCGGTCCTGCGGGTTACGAATACAGGAATCACAGCGCTCATTCCGCCTAGTGGCGACGTAAGAGATGTAACTCAACCGTTTCAGCAGGACGTAAGGGTATGGCATATCACGCGCACGAGCAGTCCACGGTCGTTTTACACGGCCTATGGCGATGTTTTCGCTGCCGTCTGTGCAGCACTTACGGTCTTAGTTTTTCTATTGTCATTTAAGAAACCAGCTCGGAAGTAATATTTGGAGGATCAATGACCGAGACGTTATCAATTCAGGAGTTAAGAACAGCCTACGAGGACTTGCGAACGCGCGTCGAGCAACTCGGGAGGTTTCTTTGATGTTGCCTCCAGCAAGGAAGAGTTAAAACAAATCGAGAACCAGGCTGCGGCGACTGACTTTTGGAGTGATCAGGACGCGGCCCAAAAGCTTTTGCAGAAACGGAGCTTTCTGGAGAAAAAGGTCGAGCGGCAGGAACATTTTGAAACCGAGATTTCTGACGCAGGCGTGCTGTTTGAATTTGCCGAAGAGGACGAGGAATCCTTGAAAGAACTTCGTTCGCTGGTGGAACGTCTTGAGCACGAAATCGGTGTTGCGGAGACCGAGATGCTGCTGGGTGGCGGCAATGATCGGCTCAACGCTATCTGCACGATTCATCCCGGCGCGGGGGGAACAGAGTCGCAGGATTGGGCCGAGATGCTGCTCAGGATGTATTTGAAGTGGGCCGAACAACGCGGGTTCAAGACCGAGATTATTGATTATCAACCTGGAGAAGAAGCCGGACTCAAAGGAGTGACATTTAGGGTGGAAGGCGAATATGCCTACGGCCTCTTAGCGGCGGAAGCCGGGGTCCATCGGCTGGTCCGTATCTCTCCCTTTGATCAAGCCGCCAGGAGGCACACGTCCTTCGCTTCCTTGTTTGTCTATCCGGAGATAGACGACAACATCGAAGTAGAAATAAACGAAAAGGATCTGCGCGTAGATACTTACCGCGCCACTGGCGCCGGCGGCCAGCATATCAATACCACCGACTCAGCAGTCCGCATTACACACATTCCTACCAACATTGTCGTGCAATGCCAAAATCAACGTTCGCAGCATCAGAATCGTGCTGTCGCAATGCAGGTGTTGCGCTCTCGTTTGTATGAGCTCGAACTCGAGAAGCGGAAAGCAGAGACTGCGGAGTTGGAAGCCAACAAAGCAGACATCTCTTTCGGTTCACAGATTAGGAGCTACGTGCTGGCCCCGTACCGGTTAGTTAAAGATACGCGCACCAAACTAGAAAAAGGCAACGTCGATGCGGTGCTGGCCGGAGACATCGACGATTTTATAAAGGCGTTCTTACTTGCGAAGAAAGCGGCCTAGCCTGTTGTTTAGGCTGTCGCTACGGGATACGAATTTCAATCCTGACTTCTGGAGTAGAGATGGCGACTACTGAGTTTGAGGAGAAACCGAGAATATTGACTCCACGAAACAGTCGACGGAATGAGATTGTTGCCATTTTACTCCTCGCGGTAGGTTTGCTGCTGGCGCTCTGCCTTGTCTCAGCCGCGTTTTATCCGAATGATCCGTCCTGGAATTCTGCGGGACAAACTGAAACACGCAATTGGGCGGGAGCGGTTGGAGCGAATGTGGCTGCTGCGCTTTTGCAGGCGATCGGACTTGCTGCTTATCTTCTTCCACTGCTCCTTTTGACTGCGGCCTGGCGCCTTTTCAAAACTCGAAGTGTTCGCACGCCTGTCTACAAGCTCCTTGGACTCGTAATATTGACCCTGGCAGCCTCGGCGCTTCTTTCAATATCCAGCATCCGTCCCGTTTTTGATTCCAGCGTGCAGCCGGGTGGACTCGTCGGGACACTGCTCTCACGAGCCCTGGCGAGCGGCCTTAACACGGTGGGCGCAACTGTTCTGCTTATCGCCATTGCCGCTACCGGCCTGATCCTTGCGACAAACTTTTCCTTTATCGAATTCTGCAAGATGATTGCCGCCGTTATCGGCGACCGCTTTTCGTTTGTACGGGAAATTCCCGCGCGGTTCAGAGCCTGGCGAGAATCGCGGCACGAGCGTGCACGACTGCGCAAGGAACAACGCGAACTGCTCAAGGCCGAGCAGCTTGCCGCTCAAGCTGCTCTCCGCGACGCCACGGCCAGCGCCTCCGATCTGACCCCGGAACAACGCATCGCTGAATTAATGAAGGACGGCTCCACGACTGTTGAAGCAACTGCCATTAATCGTGGAGACGCTCGTCTGTCCACAGCAAGTGAAGTCAGCGCGGGTACGGCTGAACCCATGCGCGCGGCCGCAGCCGGTGCCGGACTGCACGGCGCCACCGTAGTGGAAAGCCGTTCGGGTCGTCGCTCAATCTTTCCGGGCGGCCGGGGTAAATCTGCTGTCGCCGATGAGGAAGAAGAAGTTGAAGAAATGGTCAAGGGGGCGTCGGTCCTGCGCGTAAAAGGAGAGGCGCCTGCAACAGGCAAACTCCCGTTCGACGCCGAGCGATCACGTCGAGTTTCCTACTCCGACTATTCAATGCCGCCGCTCGATTTCCTCAACGAGGCGCCGCCTCCAAATGAGCAGGCAGATAACGAGCTGATAAGCCTGGCGACGCGTTTAGCCGAGAAGTGCAAAGAATTCAACGTGACGGGCCAAATCAAGCATATTTGTCCCGGCCCCGTGGTAACGACTTACGAGTTCAAACCCGATCCGGGTGTGAAATACTCGCGCGTGGTTTCGCTGGTAGACGATCTTTGCCTGGCGCTGAAGGCTGAGTCGATTCGTATCGATCGAATGCCCGGCAAACCTCACGTGGGCATCGAAGTTCCTAATCCACGCCGCGAAACAATCTTCCTGCGTGAGGTGATCGAATCGCGCGCCTTCCGCGAGTCCACCTCAAAACTCACAATCGCGCTTGGTAAAACGATCGACGGGCTCAACTACGTGGCCGACCTGGCAAAGATGCCTCATCTTTTGATTGCCGGGACCACGGGCGCGGGAAAATCCGTCGGAGTCAACTCGTTAATAGTCTCGATCCTCTATCGCGCGCGCCCCGACGAAGTTAAGTTTATCCTGATTGATCCGAAGAGATTGGAGTTGGGACTTTACGAGGCTATTCCCCATCTCATAACGCCGATCATCACCGATCCGAAGCTCGCGTCACGCGCGCTAAAGTGGGCAGTCTCTGAGATGGAGCGCCGCTATCGCGATCTGGCCGGGTGGGGCGTGCGCAATATAGACGGTTACAACACCGAGATCATGCGCCGCAACCTCGTCAAGGAGTATGACGACAAGGGCGAGCCGCACAAACCGCTGCCGTACATCGTGGTCATCATCGACGAGCTGGCCGACCTGATGATGACCTCCGGCCGTGAGGTTGAGGAATCGATAACCCGTCTGGCGCAAATGGCTCGCGCTGTCGGCATTCACCTCGTTCTGGCAACACAACGCCCGTCGGTTGATGTGATTACCGGATTGATTAAGGCCAACTTCCCTTCGCGAATTTCCTTCCGCGTCTCGTCGAAAGTCGATTCGCGGACAATCATCGATACAAACGGCGCCGAACATCTCCTCGGTCGTGGCGACATGCTGTTTCTTCCGCCGGGCACATCGCGTCTGATCCGCGTCCACGGAGCATATGTGGACGAGTCGGAGATTGGACGCATCGTCGCTCACGCCAAAGCACAAGGACAGCCGGAATTCGACGAAACGATTACACAATCGGAAGAAGAGGCACTCGGGCTGGAGACTAGCGACGGTGACCACGACGAGCTTTTCGAAGAGGCCCTGCGAATCTGTGTGGAAATGAAAAGGGCTTCGACTTCAGTGCTGCAGCGTCGCTTGCGAATAGGCTACGGTCGCGCCGCAGCAATCCTTGACTTGATGGAGCGTGAAGGATTGATTGGCCAGGCAGATGGATCGAGACCACGACCCGTTCTTGGACGCGCTTATGAAATGATCGCCCAATGGGATGAAGTGGGCGTTGAAGAATAACTAACCGTCACCGCTTTACAACCTCACACTGCAATTCACCCAAAGAGGACTCGCCGTGATTGTCTGCGATCACGGGCGTTCAACGTTGAGGTTGTTTCGCGCCGAGGTTCTTTTGGAACATTTTCCACGCCGGCTGTGGAAAAGTCTGTGGACAATGCGTCATAAAACAAACGAAGTTTTTGAAAATGTTGGACTTCCAGCAAAGTGCACACGGTAGCGGCAGTCGTGTAAACTCTTTCTGAGTACTCACTTGCATACGTGAAACACAATCCCCTCATCGCAAGAGCTCGAGCGGCCATGTTCACTGTGATGATTGTTGCGCAAATCTCACTGGGTCCAGGTTGCGTTACGCTTAACAGACGCAGCGTGGCGCAGAAAGAGCCGATCAGCATCACCGACAACGCAGTCAACATTAACACCGCATCAACGGAAGAACTGGCGAAGCTCCCCGGAATTGGCGAAGCAATCGCCGAGAGAATCGTCGTTCACCGCGAGCAATACGGTTCGTTCAGGCGACCTGAGCATTTGATGATGGTGCGCGGAATTAACGACCTCAAGTTTCGCGCCATTCGCTCAAGGATCAAGGTCGACTAAAACCAGCTGCGTGCTAAGCGCGAGAATTCCGATAGTACAGAACCAAGGGCGGTAAAGGCTCTGTGAGACTGATGACTGTTTTCTATTGCCCCAACGGGGCTACGTCTTACAGCCCAGGGTTGCCGCGCTTTGGCGGCTACCCTGGGAAAGGGACCGATTCATTCCTCAACCGCAACGCGGTTGCGTCATTTGCACCGCAGAACGCCTCGACGCAACCGCGTTGCGGTTGAGAAACATTAACTTTGGAATTCCCAGGGTAGCCGCCAAAACGCGGCAACCCTGGGCTATAAGGCGTAGCCCCGTTGGGGCAAAGAGCCAGCTCCAGTCACCGCCTCAGTCCACACCTCGGCAGTAGACTGACCACAGGTGTTATAATCAAACCAACAATTCAAAAAGCTGAGGAGAACATAAATGCCGTATTCAGAACTAATGATTCGACCGATGCGCGAGGAATTAACTCGTATTGGCGTGGAAGAACTTCGAACGCCCGAGCAGGTAGATGAAACTCTAAAGGACAGCTCCGGCACCGTGATGGTAGTCGTAAATTCAATCTGCGGCTGTGCGGCCGGCAAAGCCCGCCCAGGTATTGCCCGTGCGCTGCAACACACGGTTAAGCCCGACAAGGTGGCCACCGTCTTCGCCGGGGCAGACATCGAAGCCACTGAAAAAGCTCGAAGTTATTTCACCGGTTATCCGCCGTCGTCACCTTCAATCGCGTTGCTGAAGGACGGACAGCTCGTGTGGATGTTGGAGCGTCGCCAAATTGAGGGGAGAGACGCCACTCAGGTCGCCGATGAACTTACACGCGCCTTTGATCAGCACTGTGTGAAAACCGAAGCCACCGCCGGGTAGAGGATATTCGCCACAGGCTTTAGCGGAGAACACGAAGAACGCAGAAAGCAAAGGCAGAAGGCAGAAAGAAGAGCCCGCTGGGGTTTCTGCTTTCTGCCTTCTGCCTTCTGCCCTCTGCTTTGCTCCGCCTAATGCACTTCTTTTGAAAGCCGTCCCGGACCGAGCAGCTTCGCAAATTCTGCATGAGCCAACACAACCTCCGGTGACTCCTGCACTGAAGCGAAATACTTTTGTTGAAATTCAGGCCCGGCTTCGTTGGGAGTCAAGAGCATCCGCGCTTGCTCGACCAGAGCCCCGGCCGTGCTTTCGCTCGAGGATTCGCGTGCGTCCAACAGTTCATCGATTTGTACGATTAACTCCGAAAGATTTCGCAACCAGGCGAACCAGGGGTTGTGCATCACCAGGTTTAGGTATTCATAACTGTTGCCGATCTTCCCGTGTTGACGTTCGTAACCCACGCGTTCATGTTCGAGCAAAATCTTGTGCAATCGAAGTAGCGCAGTCCGTACGTCCTGAAGTCTTGTTACTGTTGCCTCCGACAGTTGTTCTTCAGCCATCGTCAAACTCCCTCACTCGCTCTAGTAAGATTTATTGTAATTCGGGTGACCGTGAATCAAGAACCGCGCCCCCGCCCGGGTCGTTTCACTATGTTATGATCGCTCGCAATGCCGGCCCTTTTCAGCCTCAGCACGCCGATTGACGATTTGTACAACTACGGCCTGGGCCGCCTCGGTCAAACGCTTTCCCACAAACTTGCATTGTCACTTGCCAAACATTTTGGCAAGAAAGACTCAACAACCATCACGGTAGAGGATCTCCTCGGTTACCTGCCGATGCGTTACGAAGACCGCTCGCATCCAGCGCGAATTGCCGACCTGGCCGACGGTATGGAAGCGTCGCTGGCCCTGGAGGTTAAGGTCGCCGGTGGTTATCAAGTGCGCAGCAAACGGACGTTTGGCCGCTCGAAACTCTTTATTTTCGAGTTGACCGCAACGGATCCGGAGAGGACCGGTCGACCCGTTATGGTCTGGTGGTTTGTTTCCGGCACACACGCCTACGATATCGTTAACTACTACAAGAAGCGCTTCACACAAGGCGCTCGATTTATGACTTTCGGGAAGTGGGAATGGGACAAGCGCCGCGCCACCTTTGCACTACGTCTTCACAAGCCCGCCGATGAGCTTGAGATGTTGCCGTTTCCACAGGCAAAGGAAGACGCGGAACTAGATTCGCACAGGGAGGACGAAGAGGCACATGGGAATGCGATTGAGGGGGATGAAGCCGTCGATCCAGAGCTGGCCATGATTCACACCGGCCGGCGCGTTCCCATCTATCGAAAGCTTGGCGAGTTTAGTTCCAAGCGTGTGCGCGAAATCATTCATGGTGTTCTTGCACGGCTCACTAACTCGTCAATTCCCGAGACATTACCTGCCGATCTCCGCCTGCGACAGAAGTTGATGCCCCGCGGGAATGCTTTGCGAACTATTCATTTCCCTACCGACGACACGGCGCTCGCGCTCTACGCACAGTCTCGAAGCCCGGCGCATCTCCGGTTAATTTTTGAAGACTTCTTTTGGGTCGCTTTGGGAATTGGAATCAAACGTGGAAAACGAATCAAGGAGTCGAAGGCAGCTTCGATAAAGCTCGATCGCGCTACGAAGTTGCGGATTGGTACCGTGCTACCGTTTAAGCTAACGGAAGCGCAGCGGCGCGTCGTCAAGGACATCTTTAAGGATTTGCAGTCTGATGCGCCGATGAACCGTTTATTGCAGGGTGATGTCGGCAGTGGAAAGACCATCGTCGCTCTAATTGCCATGCTCGCCGCCATGGAAAGTGGTTATCAAACTGCCCTGATGGCCCCCACCGAGATTCTCGCGGAGCAACACGCGCGCAATATCAAACGCCTGCTTGCAAAGTCTCCCTATCGCGTGGAATTGCTGACGGGCTCGCTGCGTGGGGCTCAAAAGCGAAAGCTACAGGTAGAACTGGCGGCTGGCGAGATCCACGCCATTATCGGCACACACGCCCTGATTCAGGAAGCAGTGACGTTTAAGAACCTCGCGCTGGCGGTGGTAGATGAACAACACCGTTTCGGTGTCATGCAACGCGCCGAATTGCGCGCGCGTGGACTCAACCCCGACGTTCTCGTGATGACGGCCACGCCGATTCCCCGTTCGCTGACAATGACGATTTACGGCGACCTGGATGTGTCTGTGATCGACGAGATGCCGCCAGGACGCACACCCATCGAAACGAAAGTCTTTGGGGAGGAGCAACGCGCCGAGGTCAAGGCGATGATTGCTCAGGAAGTGCGGGCCGGCCGGCAGGTTTACATGGTGTATCCGTTGGTTGAAGAGTCGGAGAAGATGGATCTCAAAGATGCCACGCATAGATATGAGTATTTGCGTGACAAAGTGTTTCCGAAGTTTTCTGTGGGTTTGGTACACGGAAAGATGAAGTCAGCCGAAAAAGAAGACGTGATGCGGCGGTTTGTGGCTGGCGAAATTAACATCCTGGTTTCGACGACAGTGATTGAAGTAGGGGTTGACGTTCCTAATGCCTCGCTAATGATTGTGGAACACGCCGAGCGATTCGGACTATCGCAACTGCATCAACTGCGTGGCCGCGTGGGGCGCGGGGCGAAGAAGAGCTATTGCGTACTCCTGACCACAGACAAGAAAACCAGCGTCGCCAAAGAACGGCTCGGGATAATGGCGCAGACAAACGACGGCTTTCTAATCGCCGAAAAGGATCTCGAGATCCGCGGCCCAGGGGAGTTGCTGGGCACTAAACAGTCAGGCATGCCGGAGTTTCGCATTGGCAATATCGTGCGCGATCAGCGACTTCTTGAAGCTGCGCGGAAGGAAGCAGACTTTTACCTGGGCAAGAGCGAGAAGAATCCGGAGACGGCGAAGCTGGTTAAGCGCGTCAGGGCAGATGCCAGGTTCGGCTTGGCGGCGGTGGGATAATCCGCAGATTACGCAGGCTTCAGACGAAGCAACTAACGGGAATACGATCCACGAAACACACGAAACAACACTAACAATATTTCGTGTTGATTCGCGTAGCTTCTTGGAATGCATTTTTCTGAAGCTATTGGGCCAATTTGTCATCTGCGGAATCTGTCTAATCTGCGGATAGTTTTCGTTTTGAGAATAATCGCTGGAAAATATCGTGGCCGTAATCTAAGGAGCCCGCCCTCGCTCGACGTGCGTCCGACCTCTGATCGTCTGCGCGAAACCTTATTCAATGTCATTGCTCCCAGAATAGAAGGCACGAGATTTTTAGATTTGTGTGCCGGTTCGGGAGCGGTTGGGATTGAAGCCTTATCGCGTAACGCTGCGCACGCCACGTTCGTTGATCGGTCGCGAAAGATGTGTGGGCTGGTGGAAGCGAATCTCGATCTTTGCCGGGTTCCGGAAGACGAAACCGAAGTGGTGCAGTCAGAAGCGCTTGATTTTCTTCGACACCGGCAGGCGCGTCAGAAGAAGGAACCGTGGGATATTGTGTTTTTTGACCCGCCTTACACTACTGAGTATCTTCGTGTGCTCGAAAGCTTCGGCGCTGAGAACTCCAGTCTCCTAACTGAAAGTGGTTTGCTGATTGCCGAGCACCATCACAAGAATCAGTTGCCAGACGTGATCGGGAGACTAAGCCGCACTCGAACCGTCAAGCAGGGCGACTCCTCGCTGAGTTTTTACGAAGTAAGCGCGTAAAGCGCGACATTACAGAACCGAGCGCGGTAGCGCCGGATGCTGAAGGCGCCGATCGAAAAATTGCTTTAATGAGCTAAAAAACGTATCTGTGCAAAAGACCTATCATAGAACGTTTTGAAGAACGCATTCATTTTCAAGTGGCTTTCAGCATCCGGCGCTACCGAGGCGGTGTGAAAACTGAAGGTACGAGTGAATAACGCTGAAAGCGTTCGCTAGCTCCAGCCCAGGCTTGCGCTTTGGCAACCCTGGGAAAGAGGCATTCATTTTTAGAAGACGCAACTCTGAAGGAGTTGCGTCGCCATTCGCCAAACGCAAGCAGCGCAACTCCTTCAGAGTTGCGAAGAGTCTCTTGGACGTCTTGAACCCAGGGTTTCAAAGCCAACCCTGGGCTGGAATTCGCGAACGCTTTCAGCGTTATTGGTCGTACCTGAGTTTTCACACAGCCTCTACCGCGCTCGTTTCTGTAATAGTGCGGCCGCTTCGCCCACCGCCTCAGTTCGCTACCTTCCGCCATCGTTGCTAGAATTTCCCTATGCTCGTACTGGGAATCGAAACGTCTTGCGATGAAACTGCGGCAGCGATCGTACGCGACGGCCGCGAGATCTTGTCGTCCATCATCGCCTCGCAAGTGAAGACGCATGAGCGTTTTGGCGGTGTCGTCCCTGAGTTGGCGTCGCGCGAACACCTCGACAAGATCGTTCCCATTGTTGAAGAGGCCCTCGAGCGCGCGCACGTCAAACCTCAAGATATCGACGGCATCGCGGTCACCGTTGGCCCCGGTTTGGTTGGTTCGCTGCTCGTCGGTGTCTCTTACGCCAAGGCGATGGCCTTTGCCTTGAACAAGCCGCTGGTTGGAGTAAATCACATCGAAGGTCACATCTACTCAGTCGCTTTCGAAAACCCTCCGGTCGAGTATCCCGCTCTTGCTTTGGTTGTGTCCGGCGGCCACACAAATCTGTTCTACATTCCTGGGCCTGGCAAATACAAAGTCATCGCCCGCACACGCGACGACGCCGCCGGCGAGGCGTTTGACAAGGTGGCCAAAATGCTGGGGCTCGGTTACCCCGGCGGTCCAATCATCGAAAGGCTCGCGCGCGAGGGTAATCCGAAGGCGGTCAAGTTTTCGTTACCGCGCATGGGCGATGGCTCGCCCGATTTTAGTTTTAGCGGACTGAAAACGGCGGTCACCAAACACGTACGCGAGACTGGACTGCAACCAGTGACAAACGGCGGAGAGCCGTCACAGGAGATAAAAGACCTGGCTGCAAGCTTTCAGAGTGTCGTGGTTCGTTCGTTGGTCGGCACAACAGAGCGGGTGGCGGGAGAATACTTTCCCAAGACGCTGATTGTTGCCGGCGGCGTTGCCTGCAACGGCGCTCTGAGAGAAGCCTCACGAACGGCTGCGGAACAGTTGGGAATTCCAGCCTACTTCCCTTCACCGCATCTCTCTACTGACAACGCAGCGATGATTGCCGCCGCTGGAACCGTAAAACTCCAGGCAGGCGAACGCGCAGATTTCAGCCTCAATGCTGATGTCACCTTGCGACTGCAAAATTTCGAAAACCAGGATGAAGCTCTTAGGCAGGCCGGCGTGCATTACCGGCTATGATTTCGCCATCAATTAATTGTCATGCCCACTCAACTACCAATAAAAGAACAGCGCCTTGACCTTGACGAGATCATTAAAAAAGACCCTCTCGGTGAGTTTTTCGTTTGGTGGAGGGACGGTTCTTCTACGGACGTTGAAGACTTGGAACGCTGTCTATCAGTCGCTACACGCGAGAGTGATTTACAAAAGTTCTTGAGTTCAAACCCGATTGTACTCGCTCAACAACTTGGTGGCGGGCATGGTCGCTGGGTTATACCTCAGAAACGGTTAGGATCGGAGCACGTAACGGATTTTATAGTTGGAGAAAAGAGTTCGATAGGATTCGAGTGGTACGCGGTTGAATTGGAAAGCCCCCGAGCCAAGATGTTCACAAAAGCAGGAGATCCAACTCAGAAGTTAACGCATGCCATCCGACAGATACAAGACTGGCGAGCATGGCTGCAGCGAAATCAAAAATTACGCGGCGATCCCAAGGATTGAAGGCGGTTTGGGGCTAACAGATATTACTGCAAATCTTCCTGGCTTGATTCTGATAGGTCGTCGCAAGGACATCGACGAGTCGACGAAAGAGCGTCGCCGTCAAATGGCCAATGACTTAAGAATTAGAATTCACAGTTATGATTGGCTTTTCTCGCAAGGCGGACTCTTCTGGGAGTTACAACTGCGCAAAGAAAATCCGGAAGTGCAAGACTAAGAGAAGGGCGGCGTTCCCGCCTCTAAATGTTTTCTGCTTACTGCTTACTACCGACTGTTTTTGGTCTCGGCACGCGAGACCCGAGGTGGGCCTTATCAACCCTCGATGACGCTCCAGGCGCTCACCGCCTTTTTCTCATAAGCGGTAATGGTCGCGACGTTGCGCTTCTCCACTTCGGTCAACTGTGCGTCATTAAACTCAGGATTGGCCTTATACCAGGGAAAGCTTTCGAAGTAAGTCTGAAACCAGGGCTCTTTTGTGAACACCTTGCCGCGGCGCGCGAAAATCTCCTGACGCATCTTGCCTGCGTCTTCGATAAACAAACCTTCCAGAAGAGTACGCGTTATCGGCTTCCGGCTGAGATCGTCGTGGATCTTGTTCTCATACGCCACTATGGTTTCCACGTTTATCTTGTCTTTGCCTGACAGATCTTCATCTTTGAAAGTGTCACTGGGTTGATACCAGGCCTGGGCATAGAAATACTGCGACAACCATGGCGCCTGAAATTGGCGGCCGTGTCGCGCATACACTTCATTACGCAGCAAACGCAGCTCATGAAGGCTCAGACCATTCAACATCTGCGGCGAGATTAACTTGTCTTCAAAGAGCTCCATGTCGCCCGGCGCCAGGGCAACCTTGCGCGACTTCTTCTGCGCCAGGGAAATCGTCTCCAGGTTTCTCAGCTCAAGCGCCGAAAGCTTTTTCGGGTCGTAACTAGCGGACGCTTTATACCAGTAACGCTCATCAAAATACTGTTGTAACCATGCCTCGTTGAAACGCTTGCCATGAATTGCTTCGATTTCCGACCGCAGCACCAGCCACTCTGCGCCGCTGTGAACACCCAGCTTTCTGGCCGTGAGTGGACGAGTTTGCCAGTAGCGCATATCGCCCGGCTGAACGGTCGTGTGCTTGCTGGCTTCAGCAATGCGAATCAGGTCCAGGTTGCGGCGCTCAGTATTACTGAGCATGGAATTGTTGAATGCAGGATTGGGTTTGTACCAGTCCTGCGCTTCAAGGTAGACGCGAATCTCGGCGTCTTTAAAAATCCTTCCATGCCTGCCAAATACAATGCCGCGGAGCAGTTTGAGCTCGTCGAGTGGAACGGCGTTGACCTCGGCCTGTTTCAGCGCCGTCTTGCTGAAGTCGAATGTTCGCCAGCGCTGCATGCTGTCCTGAGCAGCTATCGGAACGGAGAGAAGCAGCAGCGCAAGCAAAACATAAGGGGTGCGAGAAATCGTAGGGGGATATTTCACTGTTAGCTCCGGTTTTGATATGTGAAAAAGGGACGATCTCTTGAACACGACCCACTCGGCTCAGCTATCCAAATATATCGCGGACCTTGTCGACTAATCCTTTATCTTCCAGATCCTTGTTTTCCACGACCGCCAGTTGCTCGAGCAGCTTCCGCTGTTCACGTGTCAACGAGGTCGGCGTGACTACACTAACTGAGACAAACATGTCCCCGTGGCCGCGACCGCCTAACACCGGCATACCCTTGCCCTTAATGCGAAACACGGTTCCGGTCTGCGTACCGCTCGGGACTTTGATTTTCTCTTCGCCGTCGATCGTGCCTACCGTAACGTCTGAACCCAACGCTGCTTGTGCAAAGGTAATCGGCAAAGAGGCGTACAGGTTACTTCCCTGTCGTTCAAATCGTTCATGCTCGGCGAGATGGATAACAACGTAGAGATCGCCTGACGGTCCGCCTTGAGTACCGGCCTCGCCTTCGCCCTGGACGCGCAAACGCGAGCCGGTTTCAACTCCAGCCGGAATTTTGACTTCCATTTGCTTCTCGCGCTCAATGCGGCCTGCGCCCCGGCAATCACTACAAGGCGACTTCACGACCCGACCAGCTCCGCGACATGCCTGACACGTACGAGCTACCGAGAAGAACCCCTGCTGGTAGCGGACCTGCCCGGTGCCGCCACAGTTGCTGCAGTTTTCCGGCTGCGTGCCAGGCGCGGCACCGTTGCCTTTACACGTTTCGCACGTTTCAAGTCGAGGGATGCGAAGGTTCGCGGTCATCCCGTTGAAAGCTTCTTCGAGACTGATCTCAAGATCGTAACGCAGGTCGGCGCCGCGTTGGGCGGCCGAGCGGCGTCCTCCCTGACGTCCTCCTCCGAAAACATCACCAAACCCAAAAAGATCGCCCAGGATGTCTTCGATTCCACCAAAACCGGGCGCGCCCCAGCTTTGGCCCGCGCCGCTGGAAACTCCAGCATGACCAAACCGATCGTAACGCTGACGTTGTTCGGCATCGGCAAGTACACCGTAGGCTTCAGCTGCTTCTTTGAATTTTTCCTCCGCGCTGGCGTCGTTTGGGTTTTTATCCGGGTGATAGCGGATAGCCAGGCGGCGGTAAGCACTCTTTATTTCCTGATCACTAGCTGTGCGAGCCACACCCAGTACTTCATAATAATCTCGTTTACTCATTTCCGAATTTACTTCTCTCTTTGAATTAAGGCGACAATAGATACGTTCTATTTGTTAGCGGGTTCCTCGGCGTCTTCCTGCGTCACACCTTTGGAAGGGTTCATCATAGCGGATGTAAGCTGGGCGGCAACGCGCTCGAGGGCGGTGAGCGCTTTGTTGACCGCCTCGCGTGAATCCGATTTTGCGGCCTGCTCGGCTTCCTTGAATACGCGGTCCGCGATCTCCTGGTCGTTTGCGGAAAGCATCCCGCCAAACTTGGTAAACGACTTCTGGGTGTTACGCAGTAGCGATTCCAGCTTGTTCTGCATAACGACCATCTCCTTTGCGATACGGTCGGTATCGGCAAACCCCTCCGCCTCCTCGATCAGGTGTTGGATTTCATCCGGGGCGAGACCGGACGTGGGAGTTATACGCATTTGCTGCTCGCGTCCTGTAGCCTTGTCCTGCGCCGACACGGAGACGATGCCGTTGGCATCAACCTCAAACGAAACGTCAATCTGCGGCACGCCGCGCGGGTTGGGCGGTATTCCGACGAGCTCAAATTTTCCCAGCGAACGATTACCCTGGGCCACTTCGCGCTCCCCCTGCAAAATGTGAATCTCAACAGAGGTCTGATTGTCGACTACCGTCGTGAAAGTCAGGCTATTACGAAGCGGAATCGTTGAATTGCGGTCGATAATCTTGGTAAACAATCCTCCGCGAGTTTCGAGGCCCAGGCTCAACGGTAAAACGTCGAGCAGCACGATGTCTTTAACTTCACCCGTTAACACTCCGCCCTGGATAGCCGCCCCCATGGCCACGACTTCGTCAGGGTTTATCTCGGCCGAAGGCTTCTTGCCAAAGATCCTCTCAACCGTACGCTCAACAATCGGCGAACGCGTTTGGCCGCCAACCAGGATTACCTTATCAATGTTTTGGGGCTGGAGTTTGGCATCTTCAAGCGCCCTTTGGCAGGGTTCGACGGTTTGATCGATTAGATCGGTGACCAGCTTTTCAAACTCATCTCGTGTCATCACCTTGTTGAAGTGCTTCGGCCCGGTGGAGTCTGCGGCGATGAACGGAAGATTGATGTTGGTCTCCGTAGCTGAGGAAAGTTCACACTTGGCTCGTTCAGCCACTTCCTTCAACCGCTGTAGCGCCAGCCGATCCTTACGCAAGTCAATTCCAGAGTCGGAGAGAAACTGATCGGCCATCCAATTCATAATTCGCTCGTCGATGTCTTCGCCGCCGAGGAATGTATTACCGGACGTGGAAAGCACCTCGAACACGCCGTCGCTCATCTCCAGGATGGAGATATCAAACGTGCCTCCACCCAAATCGTAGACGGCAATTCGTTCGACTTGTGACTTGCCCAAACCGTACGCCAGCGCGGCCGCCGTCGGTTCGTTAATAATTCTTTCGATGGTCAGGCCCGCAATCTTGCCCGCGTCCTTCGTAGCCTGGCGCTGGGTGTCGTCAAAGTAAGCGGGAACCGTAATGATCGCATCGGTGACCGGTTCACCCAGGAAATCTTCTGCCGCTGCTTTCAGACGCTGCAAAACGATCCCGGATAATTCGGGCGGACTGTAGCTGCGGCCCTGCACGCGCACGCGAGCATCGCCATTAGGTGAGTCGACAATCTCAAACGCGCAAGTCTCGCGCATTCGCTGAACTTCCGCAGAGTTATACTTGCGGCCGATCAGCCTTTTTACTGCATAGACGGTATTGGCCGCATTGGTCACGGCCTGGCGTTTGGCGATCTGTCCGACCAGACGCTCACCCTTGTCCGTGAAACCGATCACGCTTGGAGTCGTCCGTCCGCCTTCTTTATTGGGAACGATTTGAACCGCACCACCCTCAAGCACAGAGACGCAGCAGTTCGTAGTTCCTAAATCTATGCCAATCGCTTTTCCCATCTCAATAATTATTCAAGGTGACTTAAACTTGGCGATTA
>Ga0190270_10000452_pt1 | contig 17883 bp, 9 predicted proteins | sample Popmic320T_FD_133748 | JGI IMG/M metagenome (GOLD analysis project Ga0190270, IMG submission 133748) | Populus adjacent soil microbial communities from riparian zone of Weber River, Utah, USA - 320 T | ecosystem: Environmental > Terrestrial > Soil > Riparian zone | place: USA: Utah | collected...
CCCCAACGGCCACGTGGTGCGCTTCGCCGATGCCGCCGGCGACCCGGCTGGCACCACCTTCACCTGGGACGTCTACCTGTTCGGTGCGCGCTCCACGGCATCGGCCGACGTCAACCTCTCGGGCCTGGTCGCCGACAACGACTTCTCGAGCCCGGACGGCGCCTGGTTCAGCTATGCGAATCCTGGACTGTTGTGGCTGCAGACCAACGACGGTGCCTACACCGACGTGACGAACTGCATGATGCTCGCGGCCCTTCCGGGACGCACCGGCGATGGCGAAGCCCGCACCATTACCAATGTCGACGGTGCGGCAAGTTCGACCATCACCACCTACGTCGGCCAGAACGGCGGCGAAAAGAAGGTGCGCCGTTTTCTCGTGGGACCGAAGGAGTGCGAGATCACCGGCATCGCGGAAACGCCCGATGGCCGCGCGCTGTTCGTGAACATCCAGCACCCGGGTGAATCGACGGCGCCAAACTTCGCCACCGGTGCATTCGGCAGTCACTGGCCGGATGGCGGCGCGTCGCGTCCGCGGTCGGCGACCATCGTGATCACGCGCGACAACGGAGGCGTGATCGGTGTCGATTAATGGGGACATTCCTCGTTTCCTAGCAAACGGGGACGGACCTGATTAGAGCGTGCCAGCGGCTGCCATGCGCGCACGATCAATCCAAGTGCTAACGGCAAACCCGGCCGCAGTCAGATCGCGACCAGCGTGTCGCCTTGGCAGATGCGGCGCAGGTAGCGCGGAAAGTCGAGCTGCAGGATCTGCTGCAGCCGGTCGGCGACGGTCTCGAGGTCGGTGGTGATCGAAGTCGGCGGCGCGAGGCGCGAGGCGAACAGCAGCAGGTTGAGCTCGCCGCTCACCGACACCAACAGCGCGTGCGCGCCGAATGCCGCCGCCGCCTGGCTGAGGACCGCGGTGAATCTCTCGGTCTTGCCCCAGAGGTTCATTACCACGACCCCGCGTTCCGTGAGGCGGCGAGCCGCGGCCCGGCAGAACTGCGCGTTGGTGAGCGAGGGCGCGACTCCATCGGCGTCAAACGCGTCGACCAGCAATACATCGACTTGGCCGTGCATGTCCTCGAGATATTGCGCGCCGTCGGCGTGCACCACGCGAAAGCGCGCGTCGTCGCGCGGAATGAGGAACTCGTCGCGCATCGCGATGACGTTCGCGTCGATCTCGACCACCGTGATCCGGGTCTTCGGCAGGTTGCGATAACAGAATTTCGCCAGCGACCCGCCTCCGAGTCCCAGCATGAGGATGTGCCGTGGATTCGGGTTCATGAGCAGGAAGGCCATCATCTTGCGCGTGTAGGGCGCGATCAGCGAGTCGGGTTCAAGCAGTGACATCGCGCTCTGCGTCGCTTCCTGCGTGAAATGCAGGCGCCGCTCATGGGGCGTCTCGAAGATGTAGGGTCGCACCAGGCCGTCACGGTCCGTGCGTCCCGCCAGCGCTGCATCGGCAGACTCGTCGTGATGACGCAATACGCGCACCACACCGGGCTGGCACACCCAGGGGCTTTCGATCGCGAGGATTTCCGCAGTCTCGGCTGTCTTCTTCACTTGTTTGCCGGGGAAGAAATCGCCGTGAGGATGCCGGCGAGGATTCGCTCGGGAGTCGGTGGACAACCGGGAACGGCAACGTCGACGGGAATGACGTTGGCGACGCGCCCGGCGCTGGCGTAGTTCTCGCCGAAAATGCCGCCGCTGCAGCCGCAGTCACCGATGGCCACCACGAGCTTGGGATCGGGCGTTGCCTCGTAGGTGCGGCGCAAGGCTTCTTCCATGTGACGCGACACGGGGCCCGTGACCAGCAGCAGATCGGCATGGCGGGGACTGGCGACGAAGCGGATGCCGAGGCCCTCGATGTTGTAGACAGGATTGTGAAGCGCGTGAATTTCCAGCTCGCAACCATTACACGAGCCGGCATCGACATGTCGGATGCACAGGGCACGGCCCAGGATGTCACGCAGCTTCCCCTGCAAGGCATCCCGCAGCCGCAGTGACTCGTCAGCCGACGGAGCCGCCTCGGTGGCGATGCCGACTCGGCAGATGCGGTTGAGCGTCTTTAGCATGTCAGATAAAGGGCCCTAGAGGTCATGACCGCTGTAGGAGAGGTTGAACGACTTGTTGATGAGCGGGAAGTCCGGGACGATGTTGCCGATGATGGCGTGTTCGAGTACCGGCCAGTTCTGCCAGGAAGGATCGTGTGGATGGCAGCGCTGTATGCGGCCGTCGGCCGTGATGCTCAGCGCGACCAGCACCGGGCCACGCCAGCCCTCGACGAGTCCGAGCCCCAGGCCTGCCTGGCTCGGTGGCGGAAACACCGAGCGGAATGCGCCTGCGGGAATGCGGCGTGCGATTTCACCAGTCAACCGCAGCGATTCCTGCAATTCGTCGAAGCGCACCGCGACGCGCGCCATCACGTCGCCTTCGCGCCGGGTAATCTTGCGCACCGCCAACTCGTCGTAGGGGCTCGTGGGCAGGTCGCAGCGCAGGTCGAAGGCTTGATCGCTGGCGCGACCCGCAAGTCCGCAGAGGCCGAGCCGCGCCGCAAGGTCGGGCGTGACCGTCCCCGCCGCAGCGAAGCGATCGCGTACCCCGGCATGTTCGTCGTAGATCACGCGCAACGCAGCACTTTCGGCGGCAATGTCGGCGGCGCAGGTCGCCAGTTGCGCGAGTGCGTCCCCCACATTGACGGACACGCCGCCGGGTACAACGAAATCGAACAAGTATCGTTGTCCGAGCGCGGCCGCCGTGGCGCGTAGCCATTGCTCCTTGAGTCGCGAGAACTGGGAGAGGCCGAAAGCGAATCCCGCATCGTTGCCGAGCGCGCCGAGGTCTCCGAGATGGTTGGCGATGCGTTCGCATTCCAGCGCCAGAGCGCGCAGCCAAATGGCGCGCGCCGGGATCGTGGCGCTCCCGATTGCCTCGTACGCCTGGCAATACGCCCAAGATGCGGCGACGGTCGAATCGCCCGACACGCGAGCCGCGAGACGATGACCTTCGCTTGCCGGAAGCTGGGTGAAGCGCTGCTCGATGCCCTTGTGCACGTAGCCGAGCCGCTCCTCGAGCTTGAGCACCTTCTCGCCGACCACGGAGAAGCGGAAGTGTCCCGACTCGATGACGCCGGCGTGCACCGGTCCGACCGGGATTTCGTGCACGCCATCGCCCGCAACACGCACGAACCGGTACTGGTCGGTGCGGCCCGCCGGCAGCGTCGCAGGCGGAGTCTGGCCGGCAAGAGGTAGATAGTCGCCGGGCCAGGCGGCGTGCCGCAGCCAGGGACGCTGGTCGAAGTCGCGCGCCCGTATGCCGCCGAGATCCGCCGCCGCGCGTTGCATGCGGGTCGCGGCCGGAAACAACTCGGCGAGACCGGGATACGTGGTGACCGTCTCCTCGAGCTCAAGCGCCAGCAGCAGCACTGTGGGTTCGGCAATCAGCACCGCGTATACCGTGACGGGACGCGTGACGTCGACCCACAGCGCCAGCAGGCGGCCGCCGCGCGCTGCCATGTCCTGCGCGCAGGCAAGCCAGGTGTCGGGCGTCACGTCGACGCGCCGCATACCTGCGATTCCCGGCAACGGCGTCGACTGATCTATCCAGCGGCGCATCGGCACGTCACAGCCCTCCGATCAGCTGCGCCGCACGGCGAAACCAGTTGGCAAGATACGGCGGAATGAACAGGCCGAGTGCCAGCACCAGTCCCAGGTGCACGAATACCGGCAGCAGTGCTGGGGGATGCGGCAGGCGCTTCGCAGTGGTTTCGCCGAAGACCATCGGCTGCACGCGCCGGAAGATGCCCGCGAATGCGACACCGAGAGCCATCAGCAGGATCGGCGTCGCCCACGGCTGCTCGCGCATCGCTGTGGTCAGGATCAGGAACTCGCTGGCGAACACCCCGAACGGCGGCATGCCGAGTATCGCCAGGGTACCCAGCATCAATCCCCATCCCACCGTGGGACTGAGCGTGATGAGGCCGCGGATGTCGTCCATGATCTGGGTGCCCGCCTTCTGCGCCGCATGCCCGACCGCAAAGAAAATGGCGGACTTGGTCAACGAATGCACCGTCATGTGGAGCAGTGCGGCGAAGTTCGCCACCGGCCCGCCCATGCCGAAGGCAAAGGTGATGATCCCCATGTGCTCGATCGACGAATACGCGAATAGCCGCTTGATGTCTCGCTGCCGCCAGATAAAGAAGGCGGCGAGCACCACCGACACCAGGCCGAATCCCATGAGCATCTGCGAAGGCAGGGCCGAGTTCAGCGCGCCTTCCACCAGCACCTTGCAACGGACCACGGCGTAGATTGCCACGTTCAGCAATAACCCGGACAGCACCGCGGAGATCGGCGTCGGGCCTTCGGCATGTGCATCCGGAAGCCAGTTGTGCAGCGGCGCGAGGCCGACCTTGGTGCCATAACCCACCACCAGAAACACGAAGGCCAGGCTCAGCACCGTCGGCTCCAGCTGGTCCTTCACGGTGTTGAGGTTGGTCCAGAGCAGCGCGCTCATGCCCTCGGCGCCGAGGATCTTCTCGGATGCGAAGTACAGCAGGATGGTGCCGAACAGCGCCTGGGCGATGCCGACACCGCAGAGTATGAAGTACTTCCAGCCAGCCTCGAGGCTGGCTGGAGTGCGATACAGCGTGACCAGCAAGACCGTCGACAGCGTGGCCGCTTCCATCGCGACCCACATGAGACCCATGTTGTTGGTGGTGAGCGCGACCAGCATGGCCGTGATGAACAGCTGGTACATGCTGTGATAGAGACGCAACTGCGCCGGTCCGACGCGCCCGTGCTCGCGTTCGATGCGCATGTAAGGGCGCGAGAACAACGACGTGGTGAGGCTCACGAAGGATGTGAGGGCCACCAGGAACACGTTGAACGAATCGATGAAGAACTGTGCGCCGGCCGCGGTCAGTGTCCCTGCGCTGATGACGCGCGCGGTCAGCGCGCAGGCGGCGATGAAGGTGGCGAGGCTCACCACCACATTGGCCTCGGGCGCCCAGCGGCGTGCGCCGAACACGGCCAGCAGGATTGCGCCGATGAGCGGAATTGCGAGCAGCAGGACGATCTCCACGCTACTTGTCCTCCCGCAGATTCTCGAGATGGTGCAGGTCGAGGCTGTCGAACTGCTCGCGGATCTGGAAGAAAAACACGCCCAGCACCAGCATCGCGACCAGGATGTCCAGCGCCACGCCGAGCTCGACAATCATCGGCATGCCGTAGGTTGCACTCATGGCGCCGAAGAACAGGCCGTTCTCCATCGAAAGGAATCCGATCACCTGCGACATGGCTTTGCGGCGCGTGATCATGGTGAGGAATGCCAGCAGCACCACCGCGATCGCGATACCGATCGCGCTGCGCGTGGTGGTGGTGGCGAGCGCCGTGATCGGCTGCGCGAGCCCGAACGCGAAGATCACGATCAGCAGGCCCACGAGCATCGTGCCGGGGATATTGAGCAGCGGTTCGCTGTCCCAGTACACACCCAGGCGCCTGATCAGGCGGTGCAGCAGCCATGGCAGGAACAGCGCCTTCAACGCAAGCGTGAGCGCGCCCGACAGGTACAGATGACCCTGACCGGTACGCCAGGCAAGCAGCAAGGTCGCCAGTCCCAGCAGCAGGCCCTGCAGCGCGAGAAGGTTGACCATCGTGACGACGCGCCGCAGTGACAACATCGCGAAGGATGTCAGCAGGAACAACGCGGCGAATGTGTTCAGCAGCTGCAGGTCGAAGCTCAGTTCGTTCACGTGCTCACGCTCCCAGCAGCAGGTGTACGAGCAGGCCAAGCACGGCGAACAGGAATGCCGTCGCCAGGAATTCCGGTGCACGGAAGATACGCAGCTTGGCCGAGACCGTTTCGATGAGCGCCAGCACCAGTCCGGCCGCCGCCAGCTTGGGGGCCAGGACCAGGATCGAAACGAGCAACGCGCCCGGCACGGGCACGTCGCCCGTGGCGAGACCCCAGGGCAGGAAAAGCGCGAATCCTATGCAGGCATAGTTCAACAGCTTGAGCGCCGCCGACCATTCCATCAGCGCGAGGTGACGCGCCGAGTACTCGAGCAGCATGGCCTCGTGGATCATCGTGAGCTCGAGGTGCGTGGCGGGATTGTCCACCGGGATGCGTGCGTTTTCGGCGAGCAGCACCAGCAGGAATGCCACTGCGGTGAACGCCAGGCTCGGATACAGCGCCAGCGTACGGGTAGCGACGTCCTCCGAGATCGCCGGCAGGGCCGTGCTTGCCGAGATCAGGGATGCCAGAAATATCACCATGAGCAGCGCCGGTTCGGCGAGGAAGCCCACCAGCATTTCGCGCCGCGCGCCCAGCGTGCCGAAGGCCGTGCCCACATCCATCGCCGCGAGCGACATGAACACACGCGCCGTGGCAAACAGTCCCACTAGGGCGATGGCGTCGGCGGCGTTCGAGATGGGCAACCGAGTGCCCAGCGAAGGGATGATCGCCGCGGCGCACACCATCGTGCCGAACACCACGTAGGGCGCTATCCGGAACAACGGCGAGGCGTTCGTCGCCAGCACGGCGTCCTTGTGAAACAGCTTGCGAATGCCGCGATACGGCTGCAGCACACTTGGCGCCGACTTGTTCTGCAGCCACGCGCGACATTGGCTGATCCAGCCCAGGAATAGCGGCGCGACCAGCACCGCCGCCAGCACCTCGAGCACCTGGGTGAACCAGTGCAGCGCGCTCAAAGGACGCACACCAGCAGTATCAGCAGCGTCGCGAAACTGTAGAGAAGATAGGTGGCGATGCGGCCCTGCTGCAGCCATGCCACGGCTTCGGCGGCGCGGTGGACGATGCGCTCCAGCGGCAGGTACAGGATGCGCCACAGCCGATCACCGACCACCACCTGGTAGCGCGGCGAGCGGTCGAACGGCGTGGGCAGGTCACGCCGCATGTCGAAGAACGCCCCGAATATGTGGCGAATCGGTTGGCCAAACCCCTCGGCCGTATCCTGCATGCGCGCATCGAGTCGCGCGAAGCCGCAATCCCAGGGCGGACCACGCCGCACGCGCCGGTGATACAGGAGGCTCACCGTCCACGAGGTAATGACGATGACCGCGACGATGGCGAGCAGGAACACGAGCGGCGCATAGGCCGTCTGGCGCTCCGCCATCGGGACGAAATGCCACCAGCTCGAAGGCGGGGTCGTAGCCGCGAAGCCGAATTGTGCGGGCACGTGCCCGAGCAGGGCGACCACCTGTGAGGGCAGTATTCCCAGCACGACGCAGCCGAAAGCCAGCCACGCGAGACCGACGCGTTCTAACCAGCCCGCGTCGTGGGCATCGGCGAGCGCGGCTTCGCGCGGCTGCCCGAGGAACACCACGCCGTAGAACTTCACCATGACGTAGGCGGCGAGCGCCGTCGCCAGCGCGATAACCGCCGCGCCGAGCGGCAGCAACATGTTGACGAATGTCTGGGGTACTTCATGGGCGGAAAGAAAGGCCTGCAGCAACAGCCACTCGGAGACAAAACCGTTGAGCGGCGGCAGCCCCGCGATGGCCAGGACTCCGACCAGCGTCAACCATGCCACCCACGGCATGCGGTGAATGAGCCCGCCGAGTCGCCCCAGGTTGCGCTGGCCGGTGGCGTGTAATACCGAGCCCGTGGCCAGGAACAGCAGGCTCTTCATGAAGGCATGATTCACGGCGTGATACAGCACGGCGATCAACGCCAGCGCGGCGAGGCTGTTCATGTCCACGCCGAGAAACACGATGGCGAGTCCAACGCCGGTGAACATGACGCCAATGTTCTCGATGGAGGAGTAGGCGAGCAACCGCTTCATGTCGGTTTGCGCGGCGGCGAACACCACGCCGTAGATCGCGCTGAACAGGCCGACAGCGAGCGGGATGAGTCCCCACCACCAGGCCGGGTCACCCATCAGGTCGAAGGTGACGCGCAGCACGCCGTATAGCGCGGTCTTGAGCATGATGCCGCTCATGAGAGCGGAAACCGGCGATGGTGCGGCCGGATGTGCCTCGGGGAGCCACACGTGCAGCGGCACGAGCCCCGCCTTGGCGCCGAAACCGAGCATCGCGAGGCAGAAAGCGACCGCCGCCCAGGCGGGGGACAGCTCCGCACCGCGCATGGCGTCAAAGGTGAACTGCCAGCTGCCGCCCTGCAGGACGCCGAACGCCAGCAGGATCGAGATCGCCCCGAGATGCGCGATCAGTAGATAGAGAAAGCCGGCGCTGCGGATCTCGGGGATGCGGTGCTGAGTCGTGACCAGGAAGTACGACGACAGCGCCATGGTTTCCCACGACACCATGAAGGCGTAAGCATCGTCAGCCAGCAGCACGAAGCCCATGCTGGCGAGGAACACGTGGTACTGCAGGCACAGCAGGCCCGGCGGCGAGCCTTCGCCGGCACGAAAATACCCTGCGCCGAACAGCGAAATACCCGCCGAGGCGGCGCCCAGCAGGAACAGGAACACGTTGCTCAGCGCGTCGCGCCGCAGGTGGAACGGCAGGTCCGGTAGCCCCAGCGGCAATACCCTCTGCTCGGTGGGTGTTGCGATGCTGAAAAGCGCCACCGCGGCGAGCGCCACCCCGACGACGGCGCCCAACGGGAACAACAGGCGGCGCACCAGCGCGACGCTCGACGGACGCGCCAGGCCGAGCACGCCGATACATGCCCAGGCCGCGAGCAACGAAACAAGAGCGACCAGTGCCGAAGACGACCCGATTGCCACCACGCGCCCAATGAACGAGGAACTGCGCGTAGTGTTGCAGGATGCGACTCAAATGTGAATACTATTATCATTCAATGCACATTCGGTTCACGAGGGATTTTTCTTGGCACAGGAAGAACGCACCGCGCGGCTCACGATCCTGATCGATCCGCGCAAGAAGGCCGTATTCGAGCGCCTCTGCGCCGAGGAGGACGCAACGCCATCCCAGGTGGTGCGGCGGCTGCTGCGCGCCTATATCGAATCGCGGACTGGCAAGCCGTGGTCGCCGGAGAAAGACGTCAAGCCGGCGCCGCGCCGCAAGGGGGTTTAGGTAACCCCGACGGTAAGCGCGCGCGCCGTTCTCCCCTGACCGACGTTCCCGCTGGAACGTGTTCCACCCCAAGGTCGAGGGCTTTCAACTTGCCCCGACCTCCGCCGGCGGACGGCAATTCACCACGAGTGAGCCAGCGTCGTCGTAGCGCGGAGCAGATCGCCAACAAACCGGGTATTCAGCTCCGGGTCGCCGCCACGTCGCCGGACTCGGCTGCGGCCCGCCAAGTGACCAGTACGGTATGGCTTGCACCATCGGCGACCAGGTCAACGACATTGCGGCCTGGCTTCAGCAGATGACCATCGACCGTGAGCTGAACGAGGGCATTGGGCCCGGGTTGGCGCTCGACCGAAATGACGTACGGCGTGCCGCGGTGACGATAGTGAATGGTGAATCCAGGCCATTCCGCCGGCACGCAGGGCGCGAGCACGAGTTGATTGGCGCGCAGGCGGAATCCCAGGATCCACTCCAGGCCGGCCCGATACAGCCAGCCCGCCGAACCGGTGTACCAGGTCCAGCCACCGCGGCCGTCGTGCGGCGCTTCCGAGTAGACGTCCGCGGCCACCGCGTATGGCTCGACCTTGTATCGCTGTGCATCCGTGCGCGTCATGCTGCGACGGATGGGATTGAGCATGGAGAAAACTTCCATCGCGCGATCGGCTTTGCCCTGCATTGTCAGTGCGATCAGTGTCCACACCGCCGCGTGTGTGTACTGTCCGCCATTCTCGCGAATGCCACGCGGATAGGCTTTCACATAGCCTGGCTCCTGCAGCGACTTCTCGAACGGAGGCGTGAACAACAGGGCGAGCGGCGGCTCCCGTCTCAGCAACTGCGCTTCGAGTGATTCCATGGCGCGAGCGGCCCGCGCCGGGTTGGCCGCGCCGGAGATCACGCTCCAGGACTGCGCGATGGCGTCGATGCGGCACTCGTCGCTGCCGGCCGATCCCAGCGGCGTGCCGTCATCGTAGAAGCCGCGCCGATACCAGTCACCATCCCAGGCATGCTGTTCGAGCGCGCTGCGCAGGCGTGTTGCGGCCTCGAGCCATTCGCCGGCAAGCACCAGTTTGCTGCGCTCTCGCGCCAGCGGTGCGAACGCGTTGAGCGTTGCGTGCAGGAACCATCCCAGCCACACGCTCTCACCGCGGCCGTGTTCGCCGACGCGGTTCATGCCGTCATTCCAGTCGCCGGTGCCCATCAACGGCAGGCCGTGTGATCCCATTTCGAGCGCGCCTTCGAGTCCGCGCCGGCAATGTTCGAAGAGGCTGGCAGTTTGTGAGGCCGGAGCCGGTTCGAAGAAGGCATCGTGACGATCACGCGACAGAGGCGGGCCCTCGATGAACGGCACTTCGACGTCGAGGATTTCGTGATCGCCGGTGAGCTGAATGTAGTGAGCCGTGACGTACGACAGCCATACCCGATCGTCGGAGATGTGGGTGCGCACACCCTGGCCACTGTGCGGCAGCCACCAGTGCTGCACGTCACCCTCGGGGAACTGCCGGCTGGCCGCACGCAGGATCTGCTCGCGCAACAACTCCGGACGCGCCACGGCCAGCGCCATCGCATCCTGTAGCTGATCGCGGAAGCCGTATGCGCCGCTCGCCTGGTAGAACGCCGCGCGTGCCCAGGTGCGGCAGGACAGGGTCTGATACAGCAGCCAGCCGTTCATCATGATGTCGAAGGCGCGGTCGGGTGTCTTCACCTGCACGTGTTCGGTGAGATCACGCCATTGTGTGCGCGTGCTTTCCAGCAGCGCGTCGATGTCCGTGTTGCGCGTGCGCATGATGAGCTTGCGAACCGCGTCAGGGTTTTCCGCCTGGCCTGAAATCAGGGTGAACTCGGTTGCCGCTCCGGGCGCGAGAGTGAATCGGCAGCGCAAGGCCCCGCAGGGATCCAGGGCAGCGCCCGTGCGGCCGGAAAACTTCGCACCCGAAACCAGCACGGCGGGCGCATCGAGCGATCCGTGGCGGCCGAGGAACTCGCGCCGATCGCAGGTCCATTCCTGCGCACGACCGAGGTCGAGGAAGGCCACGCCGGGAAAGGCGTGATTCCAGGCATTGCGCGCCAGCAGGACGCCTGTCTCGCTGTCGCGCTCGGTGATCACGTGCGGCGCGTTGCCCGCGCGGGAAGTTCCCAGCACCCACTCCTGGTATGCCGTGACCGACAGGCTGCGCTCCCGGGAGGACTCGTTGCGGACGCGCAGCCGCGCGATCCTCGCGGGCTCATCCCCCGCGACCATGAGCATGAGTTCGAGCGACACGCCGTGTGAGCGCTGCAGGAAACGCGTGTAGCCGAAGCCATGGGTACAGGAGTAGTGCGCGTTTTCAAAGCGGATCGGCGCCGGCGTCGGGCTCCACAATTCGCCCGACTCCTCGTCGCGCAGGTAGATAGCCTCGCCAGGCCGGTCGGTGACCGGGTCGTTGCTCCACGGAGTGAGCGCGTTTTCGCGGCTGTTGCGTGACCAGGTGAAGCTGGCGCCTTCCGCAGACACGTGAAAGCCGAAACCGCGATTGGCAATTACATTGATCCAAGGCGCCGGCGTCGGCTGCGCCGCGTTGATGGTGTACTCGCGCCCCTGCGCCGCGAAGCCGCCGATTCCATTGAAGAACTCCAGCTCGCGCGCGGAGTCGGCATCGGGGCCCGGCAGACCCGGCGCCGGCACAGGCGCGCGCCGCGGCAGGCGAAGAGGCGCGACCGGCGTGGGATGCAGGCGTTCGACCTGGTCGGCGAGGCTGCCACGGCGGGCCGAGAGCACCACGCGCGCGACGGCGAGCAGCGCGCCCCGCGTTTCGGCGTCGATGAGATCGCCGCGCAGCACGAACACCTTGCCACGCGTGTCGGTGCCGGCAATGCGGGGCCGACCCTGGGAGACACGCACCATGGATTCGAGCGCGATCTGCAGGTCCTGCACATACGAGGCGGCACGTTCGTTCAGGACCACGAGATCCACCGACAGGCGCTTGATGCCCCAGTACTCGTGGGCCTGCAGGAGTTGGCGCACCACGGGCAGGTCGTCCGTCTCCTCGATGCGGATGAGCACGATGGGCAGATCGCCGGATATTCCCTGTGACCACAGCGGCTGCGGACCCGAGGTGCCCTGTCGAATGGCGTCGGGCGAGGAACGTGCGGCCGCGTCGGCGTACAGGATCCGTCCGGCGAGTTGCTGGAAGAGACTGGCCTGCGACGCGTCGATGCCGAAGTGCCGCAGCTGCACCTGTGCCTGCGTCCACGCAAGAGTCGCCGCGCGCATGTGCGCGGTGAAATCGCGATGTTTGTCCGCCAGTTCCAGCACCTGCGACCGGCCCTGCGCCACGCAGGTCCAGAACGCGATGCGCGCGGTGCCACCGGCTGGCACACACACGGAGTAGCGCAGCGCGAACACCGCATCCAGTACCGTGCCCACCGAACCCGAGAGCTTCCGGCCTCCCAGCATGGCGAGCGGTGCACGCAATTCCCGCCCGCGGCCGATGAATTGCATGCGGTCGGTTTCAAACTCCGGTGCGGCCGTGGTCACGCCTTCGACGACGGCGTGATGCGAACACCAGAGCTCGGGTTCGTCCGGCGCGCGCCGGCGCCGGTTGGCGAGCAGCAGACCCTGGCGCGGCAGGAACTCGGTGCGCACGAACATCTTCGAGAACACGGGATGGGCGACATCTGCGGCCTGGGAGCCGAGCACCAGTTCCATGTATGAGGTGATTTCAATGTCGCGCGGGCTGCCGGTGGCATTGCTGATCGACACGCGACGGACTTCGGCATCGTCCTCCGAGGAGACCTGCACCTCGAGCGTGGTGACGATGTCGCCGTCGCTGCGAATGATTTCGGCGCGATCCTCGGTGAAACTGACCTCGTAGGTACCGGGTTGTACCGCGCAGGGCTGAAAGCCGGCGGACCACACGCGGCCGCTCTCGAGATCGCGCAACAGGAAATAGCTGCCGGTGTCGTCGCGCGTCGGATCTTCGCGCCAGCGCGTGACGGCGAGATCGTTCCAGCGGCTGTAACCGGAGCCCGCGGCGCTGATCATCACCGAGTAGCGGCCATTCGAGAGCAGGTGCGTCTGCGGCGCCGAGTCGTACGGGCTCGTGAGCCGCCGGACTTCGGGCACCTGCGGATCGGTGGTGCGTGCCGCGGTGCCCACTTCTTCGGCGCGTGGATGCGCCACGGACACGTCCCGCGGCGTGCGCTCCTGCAGCAGCAGTTCGGTGGCCTGCACGGCGGGATCGGAATGGAAGCGCTCGCGCATTCGGCCATCGTTGAGTGCGTTGGCGATCGCAACAATGCTCATGCCCTGGTGATGCGCCATGTAGCAGCGCACGTGCACGCACGGGGCGCCTTCGGGGACCCGGCTCGGCGTGAAGTCCACGGCCTCGAAAAATCCATACCGGCCGCGCGCTCCGATGGCGGCGAGCGCCCGGTAGTTGGCCAGCGCCGCCTGACCGTCGATCATGGCCGCGAGGCCGGTGGCGTATGGCGCCACCACCTTGTTCTCCGACAGTCCGCGCTTGAGTCCCAGGCCCGGTACGCCGAAGTTCGAGTACTGATAGGTCAGCTCCAGGTCGCGAGCATTGTATGCGGACTCCGAAACGCCCCAGGGCAGTCCGAGCTCCTCGCCATACGCGACCTGGCGCTTCACGACGAGCCGGCTGGTCTGCGCCAGCAAACTACCGCCGGGCGCCCGCAGTACGAGGTCCGGCATCAGGTACTCGAACATCGAGCCCGACCAGGACACCAATGCGGCACCGGCGCCGATCGGTGTCACCGTGCGTCCCAGGCGGAACCAGTGACGCGCGGGCAGATCGCCCTTTGCAATGGCCACGAAACTCGCGAGGCGCGCTTCGGAGGCGAGCAGGTCGTAACAGGATGGGTCGAGGCTGCCGTCGGTGGCGCGATAGCCGATGGACAGCAACTTGCGCTGCGTGTCGAGCAGGAAGCCGAACTGCATGGCGTGCGCGCTCTCGAGCGCCGTTCTTGCGATTGACTCCAGGTGCTCGACGATGAATCCCGCCGGATCGCGTGCCAGCAGGTCGCTGCGCCAGCTATCGATGGTGCGGCGCGTGGCTTCCACCCAGTACACGAGATCGTTGTGCCGATCCGCGTGGACTTCATTCGCGAGCGCGCGCACCAGGTCGACCAGTGTCGAGGCACGTTCCGCGGCAGTGGCGAGATCGTCGTCCTCGGGATCCAGGTGGCGGTCACGTGGCCGCAGCGCGACTTCAAGATCCGTGAACGCCGTTTCGAGCATCTCGCGAGTGATGGTTTGTCCCGGCATGAACGGGAACTGGCGCATCGCTTCACGCGCCAGGTCGAGGGCGTCGGTGAGTCCCGCGATGGCCTCCGGCGTGGGTCGCGGATTCTGTTGCCACTCGCGGAAAGCGCCGGCCAGCGTGATCAGGTGTGCAGCGAGATTGCCGGAGTCGACCGAGGAAACGTAACGGGGTTCGAGCGGCCGCAGGTCCTGGGTGTCGTACCAGTTGTAGAGATGCCCGTGAAAACGTGCCATCCGCGACATCGTGTCGAGCGTCTCTTCGATGCGATCGAGCGCATCGCGCAGGCCGCACCAGCCAAAGTCGCGCGCCGCGACGATGGACAACAGGTACAGCCCGATGTTGGTAGGTGAAGTCCGGTGCGCGACGATGGCGCGCGGATCCTCCTGGAAATTATCCGGCGGCAGCTGATTGTCTTCCGCGGTGACGAAGGTTTCGAAGAAGCGCCAGGTGCGCCGCGCGATGAGTCGCAGTTCGCGCTGCTCACCGTCCGACAGTTCGGACTTGGCGGCCGCGGGTGGCGTCTGGCTGATGCGCCAGGCCACGGCAGGGGCCAGTACCCAGAGCACCAGCAGCGGGATCGCGACGCTGGGCAAGGTTCCGAGCACCAGCCACGTGATTGCTCCCAGCGCGAGCGCCAGCAACACACCGCGCAACATGCGTGAGTAGAACCCACCCAGGCTGTTGCGCATGTTGCCGAGCAGGTCCGCCGGAACCCACTCGAGCATGCTCCGGCGCGTCACGAACACGCGCCACAAAGAGCGACCTATGGCGTCGCACATGAGCCAGGCCTGGTAGGCGAGCATGGTGGTGAGCAACGCGGTCTGGGCGAAGGCCAGCACGAAGTCGTTACGGATGGCGCGCAGATGGCTGCCCAGGGTTACCGTCGAGTGGCGCGGGACAAGTCCTGCGAAGGCCGGCAGCAATGCCGGCATCGCGAGCGCCACGATGATGAACGCACACCAGGTGAGGCCCGCATCCAACGGCAACAGCCATCCGGCGAACAGCGCGGCCACGCTCATGGGAGCCACCAGCGAGCGGCGCAGGTTGTCGAGCATCTTCCAGACGCCGATCAGCGGTGTACGGCTGCGGCCGCGGCCGTAGGTTTCGGCGCCGGCGTCACTGCGGCCGAAGATCCACGGCAGCAGCTGCCAGTCGCCTCGCACCCAGCGGTGCTGGCGCATCGAGGCGACGTCATAACGCGCCGGGAATTCCTCGACCACTTCCACGTCCGAGGCCAGTCCGGCGCGCGCGAAAATTCCCTCGAACAGATCGTGCGACAGCAGCGACGCTTCCGGCACGCGACCGGCCAGCGACGCTTCGAAGGCATCGACGTCATAGATACCCTTGCCGGCGAAGGAACCTTCCCCTAACAAGTCCTGGTACACATCGGACACGGCAGCGGCGTACGGGTCAACGCCCGATGCGCCGGAAAACACGCGCTGGAAGGGCGAGGCCTCGATGTTCACCGGCAGCGAAAACGCCACGCGCGGCTGGAGAATGGCGTAACCCTCGATCACGCGGCCGGTTTTCAGGTCGAAGCGCGCCCGGTTCAACGGATGCGCCATTTTGCCGATGAGCCGGCGCGGCGCCTCGCGCGGCACGCGGGTATCGGCGTCCAGCGTGAGCACGTAGCGCACGCCCTGGGGAACCCAGGGGGTCCTGCCGGTGCTGGTGATATAGGTGGTGTCGGTGGCGCCGCGCAACAGGCGATTGAGTTCGTCCAGCTTGCCGCGCTTGCGCTCCCATCCCATCCAGCGTTGCTCGCTTTCGCTCCACACGCGGCAGCGGTGCAGCAGCAGGAATCGTTCTCCGCCGGCCGCAGGGCCATAACGCCGGTTGAGCCTGGCGATGCCGACGATGGCGACGTCGAGCAGCGCATCGTCTTCCGGCGTGCGCTCCGTCGCCGCGTCCATCCAGTCAGAGAGCAGGGCGAAGTGCAATTGCTCGTCGGGAGATGCGAGATAGTGAATCTCGATCCGGTGCAGGTGTTCCTCGACGCCCGCGCGAGAGTTAAGCAGCACCGGCATGGCGACCATGGTGCGCAGGTGCTGAGGAACGCCTTCGCGCAGTGCCAGGCCCGGCAGGATGCTCGCGCCTACGCCGCGAGCCACCGCGCGGTTCACCAGCGTTATTGCGATATCCATCGCCGGCACGGCGGCGAGCAGGCCCAACAGCCACAGCATTGGCCCGTGGATACCGAACTGCTGCATGAGACCGAGCGGCACCGCGATCAGCAAGCCGGAGGTGAAGGCAATCGCGGCCACGTAGTCGGCGGCGCCCACCGTGAAGCTGATGCGGCGGGGAAGGTCGCGTAACGACGGCCGATAACCCACCTCGTGTTCGAACCTGGCTCGGCCCTCGGCGATCAACCAGAAACCGGGATCGCGCTCGCGCAGGCTTTTCGCCTCCGCCGCCCGCGCGAACACCCGTCTTGCAATGGCCAGTTCCGACAGGTCGGACCCGCGGCCCAGGACTTCGATGGCGCTGCGATAGAGGTTGCGCGTCGCAAAATCCATCGAGGTGAATTCACCGGAGGCATTCAGCACTTCGTCGACCAGGCTCACGCTCTCGAAGAACTCGGCCCAGTCGACATCCGACATGAGCCGCATGCTGGTGATGATGTTCCGCACGGTGACGTTGGAGGCGCCCTGGCGCTGGTGCTCTTCCTGCACCATGCGATCGGTGTCGAATTGCATGGCGCGCAATTCGTTCTCGAGCCACAGCAGCGACGGCGTGAACCTCGGGTCCTGGTCGCGCAGTCGCTGAACGAACTGCACGGCAAATGCCGGCGTGATTTTTCCGGAGCGCCGCTGCCACTCGATCAGTGCATCCGCCTTGACGGACTGCCCGTTGACTCCGAGCAACCGATCGGCGACCAGGTCCGCTTCCTGCCGTGCTGCGCGGCTCGCGACGATGCGCTGCGCCACCCGCCGCAGGTTCTCCACCAGCACGATGCGCAGAGTGATCGCCACCGCCCACAACTCGCCGATGGTCAGGGGTTCCACGGTTTGATAGGCGTGTACGAAGCGGCGCAGGAATTCGGGATCGAAACGGCTGTCGGTGTGAGCGACGAATGCCCAGGCAATTCCGAACACGCGCGGAAATCCTGCAAAGGGGCCATCCGCAAGTTTCGGGAGCTGGCGGTAAAAGCCCGGCGGCAGATCCTCGCGAATCTCGCGGATCTGTTCCTCGATCACGTGATAGTTGTCGAGCACCCACTCGGCGGCCGGCGTGATGCTGCGGCCTTCATCCACCGCGCGCGCGATCGACCGGTATGCCGCCAGCAGGACCTTTTCATTGTTGCGCAGGCGTGCGCCGAGCGAGCGCTGAAAGCCGGGCTGACGCGTGATGCCCTGGGCCGCGGCGAGGCTGCGCGCGTGCTCCTCCAGCCGCTCGATGCTGAAGATTTCCTCGCGCAGAATCTGCTCGTCGTTCCAGTGCGAACCCACCGAAATACGTTCGAAAAATCCCTTTAGAGATGGGTGCAAGCAACCGCCGGCGTTGTCAGTCGGAAAACTCGATTACGCGAAATATGCGGCATTCTGCGCCATGCCTTCGCGACCTTTCGCACTGTAGGACTGCGCTCACAGGAAAAGCGCGCC
>Ga0190270_10000453_pt1 | contig 17882 bp, 9 predicted proteins | sample Popmic320T_FD_133748 | JGI IMG/M metagenome (GOLD analysis project Ga0190270, IMG submission 133748) | Populus adjacent soil microbial communities from riparian zone of Weber River, Utah, USA - 320 T | ecosystem: Environmental > Terrestrial > Soil > Riparian zone | place: USA: Utah | collected...
GTTGCGAAGAATCTCTTGGAACGTCTTGAACCCAGGGTTTCAAAGCCAACCCTGGGCTGGAATTCGCGAACGCTTTCAGCGTTATTGGTCGTACCTGAGTTTTCACACACTCTCTACCGCGCTACTGGGTTCTGTAAGTGGTTTCTGAATCAAACTGCGTCAGTACCCGCGGTAAACTGGCGTCCTGACACGACTTTATATCCCAGTACGTCTGAGCTTATTGGGTTTCCAGCTGTACCCGATTCATGCAAAGGAATGAGGATCCTGCGATTAAACAATGCTTGACATGGTTGGCCCAAGGGAGTAGTTTCGAGTCCCCTGGGCCAATGGCCCACGTTATTTGAAAGATTTACCTGAAGCGATAAAGGCACACCTCGCGTGAGCGAGGGCCGCAAAGCCTACGGAGGTCACGACGAATTGCGGATTGGCGATTGTGGATTTCGGAAATGAATTCTGAAATCCACAATCGGCAGTCTGAAATCGAGAGACCTGGCTGGGTTACCGAAAGCAGGAGAAGCGTTCGGTATATCAGTATTTTGCGATTGCCTTTGCGTTTCTCTTTAGTTTCCCTTCCAGTTTCTTCGTTAAAACCCCTACAGCTAAATCGTCCTTGACCGGGTTCGCCCTGGCCTGCGGCCAGTATCCAGCGAGCCGTGCTGCGTCCATCGCTATTTGATTGAGCCGTGGCCTGCGCAGCGCCCCTACTTAACCCTCAACGTCCACGGGCCGATTACGAGCAATTAAGAATCCTCACCTGAAACCCGACTTCTGAAGAAAGCGAAGGGAAAGACTATGAAGAAGCTTGTGATTGCCATAAGCCTGTTGGCACTGACCGCGTTGCTGGTGGTTCCAAATGTACCAACCACGCGAGCGGGAGCAGGGAACAGATCAGTTGATTTTATAGACTCGGCCGATCAGTTTGTACCAGACCGTGTGCTGGTGAAATTCCGATCAGACATCGCATCAGATCACGCGCGAAACATAATTGCCGCACTCGGCGCGAGAGACGCCGGTGAGATCCCGGGCATCGGTGTACATATTCTCGACTTGCCTTATCAGGCGAGCGAGAAGGCTTTTGTTAATGCCTTTCAGGCGCGACCGGAAGTTGAGTTTGCGGAGCTGGACCGGATCGTCGCTCCGGCCCAAATGATACCGAATGATCCCCTATATCCGATTCAATCGAGTCTTTCAAGAATCAGTGCCACCACAGCGTGGTCCATGACAACCGGTAGCGTCAATGTAACGATCGCAATCCTTGATACGGGCGTGGACAGTTCACATCCCGATCTTGCGTCGAAAATCGTTCCGGGTTGGAATTTTTACGATAATAATTCCAATACAAGCGACGTATTGGGTCATGGAACTGCAGTGGCAGGAACAGCGGGAGCAATCAGCAACAACACTCAGGGAGTGGCTTCAATCGCCTGGGGTTGCTCAATCATGCCGATGCGAATTTCCGACGCTAATGGGAACGCGACCTACTCGGCCGCAGCCAATGCTTTAACGTGGGCCGCGAATCATGGAGCCAGAGTCGCCAACATCAGTTACATAATGAGTGACAGTTCGGCAGTGACCGCGGCTGCGCAATATTTTCAATCTATTGGGGGAGTCGTAACTATCTCATCCGGCAACTCCAGCACTTTCGACGCTTCACCTGATAACCCTTACGTCTTAACGGTTGGGGCTACAAATGGTAGCGATGTGATATACCCGTGGTCGAACACTGGAAATAATCTGGACTTGGCCGCTCCCGGCTTTGTCTACACAACCATTAAAGGAGGGGGCTACAATTCGGTCTCAGGCACCTCCGTCGCAGCCCCAATTGCAGCCGGCGTTGCGGCTCTGGTTATCTCGTCCAATCCCAGCCTCACCGCGGCACAAGTGCAGAACATTTTGAAGCAGAATGCCGATGATCTCGGCTCAGGTGGCTGGGACATCTATTACGGGTGGGGACGAGTAAACGCGGCGCGAGCAGTATGTGCAGCAATGGGCGGGTCTTGCGCAACACCGACGCCAACGCCAACCTCAACGCCAACGCCAACCTCAACGCCAACGCCAACGCCAACACCAACACCAACGCCAACGCCAACGCCAACGCCAACACCAACGCCAACACCAACACCAACACCAATACCAGCACCGACAGTCGACACAAGGGCGCCTTCGGTCAGCATCGCTTCCCCATCAGCCGGGGCAAGGGTCTCGCAAAACTTATCCGTCTTAGTGGCAGCGGCGGATAATGTGGCGGTGACGAAGGTAGAACTCTATGTGGATGGAGTATTGACAGCCGGTTCAACCATGGCACCGTTCTCGACCAAGTGGAACACGCGGAAGACTTCGTCAGGAGCCCACATGCTCCAGTGCAAAGCTTACGACGCGGCAGGCAATGTGGGCGTCTCAGCCATTGTCACTGTTTACAAGTAGCGAAGCGCACAGAAAAGACCAAAGTGCCCGGCTCGAAAAACCGAGACGGGCACTTTGGATTTGTGACGAAGACCGGAGCTTATTAGAAGTCCTTGCGGTTGGGGCACTCACCTTTCGGCTCGCGCCTGACGCGGGTTGAAGTTGCCGGTCGATGCAGGGGGAGCCCGTTTGACGGAGACCCCCTGCAGGACCGGTGCTTGTCGGGGCCTACGGACAGCTGAGGACGCTAAATGCCTTCTGGTTGTTGATGGCATCGAAGGCGTCTTTGGCCAATTCCTGACTGTTCGGCCCATTCTTCACTTGTAAATACCAAATGGAACCGCCGGAATTCGACTGGTTTGACGCGTGTGTGAGCATCGCGTAAACGCTCAAACAGTTTGCTCCTCCGAACGAGCTGCTTACGTTTTCGTAGGTGAGGCTGCCAATCGGCTTGTTAATGAACGTCAGATCGATGGGAGCGTTTCCATCGACCTTCCCGAAATACACATCCAAAGCGGTACTCAGCATCTGCGCCTTCAACATCGCGTTCATGGCGGCGCCAGAAGAGCTAGCGGCCTTGATGATGTTGGTAACGTAGGTGGCGATCACCTGTGTGGTGAGATCGTTGAACGGGTTGTAGCCCGTCAGGAAAGCCTTTAAGCTGGCCTGGTCCGCGCTCTTAATGAGCCCCTGGCCATTCTTGTTCTGCCAGAAACCCATGGTCCCCTCGCCGCAGTTATTGCAACGAACCTCGATGGTCTGGCTGGCAGTTGTTTTGTTGCCGCAATCATCTTGCGCGGTCCAAGTCCTGGTCACGGCGTAGGTGTCGCAACTCCCCTCCACGCGATTGTCGACGAAACCGGTTATCTGTGCACCACCACAGCCATCCGTGGCCTCCGGTGTGCTGAAGGTTGGTGTCGACGGACAGTAAACTGTTGCTGAATCACCAACTCCAACGATTTGTGGACCAGTAGTGTCCTCAGTCCAAGTAATTCGCTGAACGCAGGTGTTTTTGTTACCGCATGCATCTTCTGCAGTGTAGGTAATCGTTCGGGTGTGGTCGCAGCCATCGGCAGAATCCTCGACGACCGGAGTCACAGTTGCCGTCCCACATGTGTCGGAGGCCGTCACATTTGCAGCACCTGGAATGGACGTTGGGTTGCAACCCAAATCCACATCCGTCGGACAGTTGTCAAATGTTGGCGCCGTCTTATCCACAATCGTGATCTTCTGTTTACACGACGTGGAGTTGCCACTCAATTGATCTGTGGCAGTCCATGTGCGAGTGATCACACCTGTGTTGCCGCATGCCTCTTCGAAGGAATCACTAAATGTAACGTCGACGGCGCCGCAGTTACTGCTACCAGTGGCTTTCCCAGTGCTATCAGGAGTGGTGTCACTACCGCACTCGAGTTCGACATCGTCCGGGCAACTGAGTTCCACTGTGCAAATGATATTGCCAAAGTTCAAGCTGGAAGTATCGGCTCCAGTCACGGTTCCGACCCAACACCGAGAGGCGTCTGCGGTTGCAGCAGGGTTGTTGTTCTGATCGGCCGCCTCAGCACCACTATTGGGCCCGGTCTGGGTGTAGCCGTCAGGCACTGCCTCGCAGGCCGTATAGGTCGTTCCCTCTGGGAAAACCAGCGCCCAGCTTCCGTCTGCGGCGGTGGTGGTGGTCGCAGTGGTCTCACCATTTATTGCTGGAGCGAAGGTGATATTAATCGTGACATTCTCAAGTCGATCAGTTTCAGTGTCGAGGTCTAAGACCCCATCGTGATTAGTATCTATCCATTTGACGCCGCCGATGGCGCTTTGCGGCGTCACAGGGTTTTCCTTGACCTTGAAGTTGTCCGTCTTTGAGTCAGAGGGCAGGAAATGGATTACTGTTGGATCTTCAGCGTCAATAGAAGTGTCGTCAGTTTGCCGGATCAAATGCACTTTGTATTCTCCGCCCGCATTTGGCGTGTCGTTAAAAGGCACCAATTGCACCGGAATGGAACCGTTAAGTAAATTAAGCGTTCCGGGCGCATGCTGACAGGGGGGTCCCGCAGGCCCAGAGACAACTCCGTTAGCGACTACCAGCTGGCGACATTCGGCCGGATCTGTGGAAAGCAGGACAGAGCCGCTCGGATTTGTCACTTGAAAGTAATACGTGCCGTTTGGAAGTCCGTTGCCATTTTGATTTTGTGGGCCACCATTCAAGTACACATCCTGTTTTGCATCGTAGACATTGTGATTGACCGCGGTTCCATCGCCGAGGCTGGTGTAAATAGCACCGAAGAAGCTATCGGGCCCGACTGCCTTAACGCTGACATCTCTACTCCACCGAGGGGTCGATGTGATCAGGGCCAAAATCGCTAACGTCGCGAATGTGCCGAACAATATTCGTCGGTTAAAGATTCTCGATCTGCGGGAGCGAGAAATCTGGGGGGTAGCGTATCTCATTGAGGTTATCTCCTTCTATTACCGGTTTAAGCCGGTGGGGTTAATCCCATTAACCACCGGGACCAACCGGAGGGGACATGGGGGCTTCCTGACGTGACCTCATCCTAAACTTGCGGCCGGGGGTGTGAGACCCCTTGACGAGGTCGGCCAGGACTGAATTTCAAAAAGCGTTGCTGCCGCTTGCAGCGGAATGCGTTTCAAACCTTTCGGATGAAAATCCTTCTTTGATAAATGCGGTTAAACGAAACCTGCGTCGCCTGGACACTTCGTTATAAGATCTACTCGGAGACTGTTGTCTATCCCTTTAGATAGCGGGTGTCTTCATACGTGAACGATCATTCGTTACTGCCATAACGGAATCTTGCGATTCACTGATCGTTTTGTGCTAAATCATCATTCATCCACAATGCTGGTGAAACTCTGCAATCTTTAAGCCAATCAAGCAGTCAGTCTGGCGCAAGATTAGGATCAAAGAAATCTATGTTTGTTGATCGCAATAGCATGACCGTGTTTGCCATCAGCCAGCACTTCAGTTCTCAGAATCTGTCCCTGAATTGCGGCGGTGACGCCTGTCGTGGGACCGCTCAATAGATGGACGATCAACCTCACTTCACTTCCGGCGTTAACTCGCCTTGGCATTCTCAGGTACAAACCCGTTGAACTAATGTTGTCGAGCACGCAATCAACATTGAATGGCAGGTCGCCTGAATCAACACCCCAAATCCTTGCCGGAAAAGGTTCACTGATCCGTGGCTTGCGCCTCCGTTCAATTCTTTCCGGCGTACCGTCTGCGGCCCTCGCAATTAACCCATCAAGGTGCAGGTCGAGAGACGAGGAAGGCTGGTCTACTTGCGTCATGGGGGCTGCCACTACCAATTTGACCACATATGCGACACAATATTGCGACCGGATAGTAGTTCCATTGCAAACACATTGCAACGGAGGCCTATGCCTTTCTTTATGGCAGGATCCTGCCTTTGTGCGGAGTGGCTATGCAGCGGTGAGCCGTGGAAAAAAGAGCGTTACTTTGGCAATGTCGCCAATTGGTGTCCGAAGGCGTAGATAACCAATTCCAATCTGTCGGAGACGCCGAGCTTGGAAAAAATGGAACTGAGGTGGTGAGTGACTGTCGTTTCGCTGATGAAGAGCTTTTCGCCAATCTGTTTGTTTTTGAGACCCATGGCAATGAGCGTTATTACCTGACGCTCGCGCTCGGTGAGAGAATTTATTTTGGATTCGTCGGCATCGGGCTGACTGCGATTCTTGTCAGTCATCTCGCTTAGCACGTTTCCCATCGTGGTTCGGTCAAGCCAGACTTCTCCCGCATGAACTTTTTCAATCGCCTTGATGAGGACCTCAGCAGCCTCGTCCTTCAGCACGATCCCCATTGCACCGAGCTTAATCGCGCGGCGATGCACCTCCCGGTCCCTCAATCCCGTCAATACCAGTATGCGCGCGTCCTTTTTGATCTCTCGGAATTCGGGGATTAAGTTGAGGCCATTTTCATTGCCCAGATCAAGATCGAGAATGATCAGGTTTGGAGATTCACGCACAACCAGATCGAGCGCCTCTGTGGTATTGCTTGCCATGGCAACGATGCCCATCGCTGGATGATTCTCTATTAGCATGCGTAGTCCGGCGCGCACGACGGCATGATCGTCGACAAGCATTATGCGAATCGGATAAGTCGTACTACTCATAGGGGAATTTGAATTGTTACCGTGCTTTTGTTCGCTGCGTTTTCAACCGTCAGATCGCCGCCCAGGGCCGCAGCACGTTCCGCAAGCGATCGAGGATGAAATAAAGCTTTCGCCTCGCCGTCAAGAGTTTCGTTTTCGATTTTAAGAATCAACTTGCCATCGACCTGTATCAACTCAGCCCTGGCTGATTGCGCATTGCTGTGTCGTCGAATATTACTGAGACCTTCATTAATCATCTGGAATACTTCACCGGCAAGACGGTCATTTAAGTTGAGAGTGTCGCTGGCCTCAACTACGACCTGGATCCCGGTGGCCTCCTGGAATTTCGAAGCGAATCGACGCACGGCCGGCAATAGGAGCGTATTCTGATCCCGCTCAGTCTCTTTCATCCCACGGATGTAATGGCGCAGGTCCGCGATTCCTTTCGCCGTCAGATCCGATAGTTCGTTAATACGCTCAGTTACGTCCGCATCCCCGCGTTCCAGCTTCTGGACCACGGCGGCCAACCCAAGCTGAAATCCTATATAGGGTTGAATTAAGCTGTCATGAATATCGCGCGCGATCTTGTCGCGCTCGCGCTCGGCTGCATCTGACGCGAGGTGATCCACAAGGCGAATGTTGTCGATAACCGGAATAACCTGGTCAATGGCCTGGAGAACAAACTCTATATCTGATGCGCTGTATTTCGACGGTCCCCCAATGATGTAGCAGCGTCCAATTCCTCGACTGCGATAATTGATCGGGACCGTCAGGAATTTTTTAGACTCAAGCGCGTTTACCAAAACGTCATGCGGTCGTTCGTCTTTGGTGAGTTCACCTGTCAAAACGTTGTACAGGAAATTTTCCGAACCACTACCGTGAGACATCATTGCCTCGCCAGATTGCAGTGAAACGAAAATTGCTGCAACCTCATCGCCGACCACTTTGCCAAATGACGTTGAGGAATCATTTTCCCGATCAACGCGTCTCAGCGTGTAAGCTTTCTCTTTCTCACCAAATACGATTAATAAAACGGTATCTGCGTCATAGAACGAGCGAACACGTTCCATCATCCAATTAACGGTGTGATCAATTCCAAAACGGGGATTGGAGAAGGCACTAATATCCCGGAGAAACTTAAGCCGTTTTTTGAGCTTAACTTCGTAACCGCCCCAATACGAGATCATGTATCCAAGTACCAGCAAATAGACTGGTCGAAGCAGAAAGCGGTTCAATTGGAAATGCGGTTCCGACGGGGCGGTAAGGTACCCTACAATAGTAAATAAAACAGCCGACGCTATCGTGAGACGCAGGCCGGAGGCGAATCCCGAACTAAACGACGAAACCAAAATGGGGAAGAAAAAGAAAAAGAAGAAAATGCTGTTGGTGCCACTACTCAGGGCGATCAGGAAAACGTACCAGCAGACATCGATCCAGGGGGCCCACGCAGGCAACGAGCGGGACTCTGCAGATTGTAGAAGTGAGATTACATAAAGAATCAAACTATAAATTACATAGAGGACTAGTGCTCCGTAAGTAATTGGCGCCAGGCGATCTGGCTCAGAAGGGTCGATGTAGATAATGAATAATGCCGAGGCGGCGAGAATGAGCCTCATCAGGCTTATCATTCGAGCATCTACGGATTCAACGAACTTCTGCCTGCTTAGAGGCAAACGTACAGAAATATTTTTCGAACTCATGCGACGTTCCACTGCCGAGTTATTATTTTTCAGAGACTTGCTGCTTGGATTAACCCAGTAATCATGGGTCGTGGGAGTAGCAAGTCTGGACTACTCTGGTTGTGAAGCAAACTAGTTTCAGGAGGCCCGATTATATTCCATCAACGTTTGTGGTCCAAAACCCAAACGCCAAGTTGCGTATTTCGAAGTGCCGCTGAGGAGTGGTCGACGATTCGTTTTATTGGGAACTTAATCGCGTGGCGAGGCTTTGCACGCAAAGTCGGCGAAGCCGAATAAATCAGAACCGGAAGCGGGTAGCGACCGGGTCGCCCGCTGCCCTACGAAAAGCGATGATTTATGGTAAAGCTCGGGACTTCTTACCAACGCGGACCCGGTCGCTTACTGCTTCCGGTTCTGATACCGCTCAGCGAACCCTTTCATTCGACTTTATGTGCAAAGCCGCGTGGCGGGCCCTTGAGGTGAGGCGAACCCTTACGAGTTTCCCCTGCCAGACTGCTGCTCACCCTAACACCTCAAATAAATTATGGCGAAAATTGCGGAAGTCATTGATTTTTCCCCCCAACGGTGTTAGTTTGCCCGCGTTCACCCCTTAGACAACTGAAGACGAAGACAACTAGCTCAGCAATCCATAGTTGTTTTTCAGCAAGTCCGCTTAGGTTTGGATAGCGTCGGACCCCTTCCTCATCAAGGAGTGCCCGAGCTGTCCCAGTCACTGACCCATTAGCCGTTAGTTCAGAGCACTATGAAAGCGCCTTTGGGATTTCTGCCAAAAGCCCGCCGCGAAGGAATCATCACCAAAGAGGTTGATGGTGAACTACTGATCTACGATCGCGATCGCGATAAAGCTCATTGCCTCAATCCATCGGCGGCAGCAATCTGGAAACTCTGCAACGGCCGGACGACGACCGATCAAATCAGTAGTTCACTTTCAAAGGACAAGGGCGGCGCGGTGGATGAAGCAATCGTTTGGCTGGCATTGGCCGAGTTGCGCCGCACTCATTTGCTGGAAGACTACGACTGGACGCAACCTGGACCACAAACGATACTTGGCATGTCGCGTCGTGAAGCAGTGAGACGCATCGGACTGGGAGCAGCGATCGCTTTGCCGATTGTTATTTCAATTACCGCGCCGACACCAGCACAAGCAGGTTCACCATGTAAGCCGGCCAACCAAGCTTGTACTCAAGAAATCGAATGTTGTTCTGGTGTTTGTACTGGAAACGTCTGCATAGGGGATGCTTGATGATAGTAATTCAAGTATTCGATACTTAGACCGGACGGAAAATCAAGTGAAGAGACTTTGCTCAATTCTGGTGGGCGTGATTCTAACGGTGCTGGCCCTGAGCGCTTTCGCGACAGTGAGCGGCAATGTCTCGCCGGTTAGCTATCGTTGGCCTAGATTGTTCACGAGCATCTTCTCGATCCGCACCGCCACCGGGACGGCCAGCACCAGAGCAGCGGTATCGCCTTACGAGGCTCCCGTATTGGTCCCGCTGATATTCGTTGTTACTTCGACGGGTGACGCTGCCGACGCATCGCCCGGCAACGGTGTTTGCGCCACCGCTACCCCCGTGGTGTGTACTCTGCGCGCCGCGATTGAGGAGGCAAACGCCACCCCCGATGCTGATACAATCCGCTTTGCCATCCCCGTCGCCGGCGTACAAACAATCATTCCTGCCTCAGCGCTGCCGGTCATCTCTCAGCCCGTAACGATCGACGGTTATACGCAGCCCGGTTCGAAGGTAAACGAGCTGACAGTAGGAGATGACGCCATTATTAATATTGAGTTGGACGGTGCCGGTCTTGTCGCCGACGGCCTAAACATTTCCGCCGGGAACTGCACGGTGCGCGGCCTCGCAATCTTCAGCTTCGGAGGCGATGGCATTGACCTGAACACCAACAACACGAACTCCATCGTCGGCAACTTCATTGGTACGAATTCGGGCGGCTTGCTGGACCTCGGAAACGGTGACAATGGTGTCCAAATCACGAGCGCCTCAAACGCCATTGGCAGCAGTGCGCTCGCCGATCGCAACATCATCTCCGGCAACGACGGCGAGGGCGTGAGCCTCTTCGTCAGCGGCGCGACACTCAACACTGTGGCAGGCAACTACATTGGCACAGACCGCACCGGCACAGCTGACCTTGGCAACTCAGACAATGGCGTATTTGTCGGTGGGCCATCGAATACTATCGGCGGGTCGACGGCAACGCCCGGCCAAGGCGCGGGCAATGTCATCTCGGGCAACACGCTTTCAGGCGTGCGCATCTCGACGGATGGCAACTCCAACACTGTCGCGGGCAACCTCATCGGCCTTCAAGCCAACGGCACAACCGCGCTCGGCAATTCTAACAACGGCGTCTTTATGTCGAACGCCGCAGAGGACAACACCGTTGGTGGCACCGCAGCAAACTTACGCAACATTATTTCCTCGAACACAGGGGCGGGCGTTCGCATTGACGGCGAGGGCACGACGGGGAACATGGTGCAGGGAAATTACATTGGTACAGACGCAGGGGGCACCCTCGACCGTGGTAACACAGCCGATGGCGTGCTTATCCTCGCAGGTGCGACCGTCAACACGGTTGGCGGTCTGACCGGCACACCTGGGACGGCACCCGGCAACGTAATTTCCGGAAACAACGGGGATGGCATTGAGATAAACACCGGCACTCCCTCGCCGAATAATACCGTCCAAGGCAATCTTATCGGCACGAATGCCTCAGGGACGGGGCCTGTCCGCAACAGCGACGACGGCGTGCGCATCATCAGTTCCGCCAACAACCTGATCGGCGGTTCGACGGCGACGGCACGAAACGTCATCGTCGGCGGGACAGGCGAGACTACAGATGACGGCGTTGACATCCAAGGCTCAGCTGCCGCCGCGAACACGGTGGCTGGCAACTACATCGGCACCGACATCAACGGCACCGGCGACTTTGGGGCAGGCGGCGATGGCGTGCGCATCTCCGCCAGCGCGGACAACAACCCGATCGGGGGCTCGACTGCGACGCCGGGCACTCCCCCGGGCAACGTGATCTCGGGCAACGACGGCGATGGCGTCGAGATCAGCGGCAGCGCTACGGCTGCCAACCTCGTCCAGGGCAACCTGATCGGACTTCAAGCGAACGGCACGACAGCACTTTCCAACGGCGGCAGCGGGGTTCTCATCTCCACTTCCGGTACGGCACCCTCAACCGTCGGAGGGGTGTCCTCAGGATTAGGCAATATCATTGCTTTTAACGGGGGCGACGGAGTCTACGTCTCTACTGGCGTAAATAACATCATCCGTCGGAACTCGATTCACTCGAACACGGGCCTAGGCATCGACCTCGGAGCAGATGGGGTGACACCCAACGACACGGACGACCCCGACACCGGCGCAAATCTTTTGCAGAATTTTCCGGTTATTACAAACGCGCAACAGGGAAGCACCACCATATCCGGCACACTCAACTCGACACCATCGACCACCTTCACTATCGAGTTCTTCTCGAACACGACGGCGGACCCAACTGCGCATGGCGAAGGTCAAACTTTCCTCGATTCGATTACGGTGACGACAGATTCGGGCGGAGATGTCGCGTTCTCACACACCGCCGCGACGACCGTCCCGCTCGGACACGTCATCACCGCTACGGCTACAGACCCGAATGGTAACACTTCGGAATTCTCAAACACGCGACTAGTAGTCTCCGCCACGTTTGCGCGACTCCGCGAATTCCGCGCAACCCGCTACGGCGATGGCACGATCGTCGATTGGAGGACAGAGCGCGAGGTTGACAATCTTGGTTTTCGCCTCTACCGCGAGGATGCGGGCCGTCGCACACTCCTCACACCTTCAATGGTTGCCGGCTCCGCGTTGACGGTCGGCCCGGGCAATCGACTCACCGCCGGATACTCATATTCCTGGTTCGACCCTCAGGGTTCACCGGATTCTGTTTACGCTTTGGAATCCGTCGACCTTGACGGCAGCAGTGAGTGGGCTGGACCAATCTATCCAGCCGCTGGAGCAATCACCGGCAAAGCCCGCGAAACACCAAGACACGAGCAGGCGATGCTATTGAACGAGATCGCTGCGAGTCGAGACCAAAGTTCGTCTGCGAGTTTCGCAAATGTTACGAGCTGGCCATCGACGATGAACATTACGCCATCTTCGAGGGACACGAAGTTATCGAACAGTTTGAGCCAACCCAATTCGCTGTCGATCCAGCAGCGGATCGCTGCCGGCAAGGCAGTTAAAGTCCACGTGCGGAAGAGCGGCTGGTATCGAGTCACGCTGCCTGAATTGGTGGCGGCCGGGTTTGATCCAACATCCGACGCGCGCTTGTTGCAGTTGTACGTCGACGGTGAGGAAGTTCCGATTAGTCTCAGCACGGAATCCGCACGACTAAGCGACACTGACTCGTTAGAGTTTTACGGCGTTCCCCTTGATACGCCGACAACTGATGCCCACGTCTACTGGCTGATTTCCGGAACTTCACCAGGCAAACGAATGATTGCGAGGCGGGGCAAGCTGAAGCCAGCCGATCCATATTCGGAACCTGCGCCCGGCGGTTTCGATCTGACGGTCCAGTGGGACGAGAAAGTCCTTTATTTCTCGAGCCTTCGGAATGGGGATGCAGAGAATCTTTTTGGCGCTCCGGTGCTTTCCAATCCCGTGAACCAAACGCTGCCAGTCAAATACCTTGATCTAGACTCGGTTTCTCAATCGCAAATCGAGATCGGGCTCCAGGGGCTTACCTTGCTCGGTCATCAAGTACAAGTGAAGGTCAATGGGGAGACGGTGGGCTCGATGATGTTCGCGGGTCGTGAGCATGAAGTGGCAGCGTTTCCGGTTAATCTAGGCTTACTGCGCGAAGGCGATAATGTTGTGTCATTGAGCAGTCTGAACGGCTCGAACGACATCAGCTTAATCGACTTTATACGGCTTACGTACCCCCGGCAGTACAAGGCTGAAAACAACACGCTGAGATTTAGCGCCCCGGGCGGACAGCCAGTTCGCGTCGAGGGCTTTACCGATCCGAAAGTTCGAGTCGTCGATGTGACGGATCCGAACGCGCCGACGCAAGTCACAGCTAGGGTTACAAAATCCGGTACGGCCTATTCGGTGAAAGTGCAGTCAGAAGGTAATGGTGGTCGAACATTACTCGCTTTCACTGAAGGCTTGATGTCCCAACCCGCTGCTATAACGCCAAACCAACCCTCGAGTTGGAGTGCCCCAACAAACGGTGCTGACATGGTCATCGTCACGCACAAAAACTTCCGCGCGTCAATAGAGCCGCTTGCGAATTTGCGTCGGAGCCAGGGGTTAAGCGTTGCGATAGTTGATGTGGAAGATCTCTATGATGAATTTAGTTACGGTGCTCATAGCCCCATTGCATTAAAGGCGTTCTTGGTCTCAGCTGCCGCCAATTGGACCAGCAAACCTGCGTACCTTCTGCTGGTTGGAGATAGTAGTTGGGATCCACGTAACTATCTCAATAGAGGCGATAGTGATTTCGTACCGACTAAACTGATTGACACTCAGACGATGGAAACTGCGTCAGACGATTGGTTCGCAGATCTCAACGCTGAGGGCCTGGCAAGTATTGCAGTCGGACGTTTGCCGGTGCGGACTCCAGCTGACTCCAATCTCATGGTTACTAAGATCATCTCTTACGAGCAAGAGCGCGAATTGCGTGCGCCGCTGCGAGAAGCCCTTATGGTTGCGGACAGCGGCTTCGAAGAGCAGAGCAGCCAGACCTGGGGAATTCTGCCTTTTAACATAACAGTGCGGACAATCAATCGTGCGGAAGTTGGCAATGACGAAATCATGCGCGGCAAAATAGTTGACGCTCTGAACCAAGGTCCCATGATCGTAAACTACTACGGCCATGGATCGTCTAGAGTGTGGACGGGGGCGGGTCTATTGAACGCGGACTTGGCTGGAGGTTTGACGAATACGAATCGCCTTTCCGTATATGCAATGATGACCTGTCTTAACGGCTATGCTAGCGATCCTACTCTCGATAGCTTGGGCGAGGCCTTGCTGAAGGCGCCAAACGGAGGCGCGGTGGCGGTGTGGGCGTCGTCGGGATTTACAACACCGCAGCCGCAGTTTGAGATGAACAGAGAGTTTTATCGTTTGTTGTTTGGTGGCCAGCCAATGCGTTTGGGTGAAGCAATCAGAAGGGCGAAGGCCGCAACCTCGGATATGGATGTGCGCCGCACATGGATCCTGCTGGGTGATCCGGCGATGCGGATTCGGTAGCGGCGACCGCGGTTGCGATTCAGCTACACTCGCCTTATCATCTTTCCCCTGCAACGCCGGAGTGGCGAAATTGGTATACGCACCAGACTCAAAATCTGGCGAGGTCACACTCATGTCGGTTCGAGTCCGACCTCCGGCACCACTTCTTCGATAAATCAATCCACTCAAAACCGTAGATTCAGCAACGCCCGTCGATGTCTGTTCGCCAGACCCATTCGGGGCACTTCAGTCCTTGTGGTAGAATCAGCCATTCCTCCAGCCCCCTGACTAAGAACCGATTCTCTCCCGTAACGACGTTTTGCGTCGAAAGGAAGATCCTGATGAAGAAGTTACTGTCTATACTGGTATTACTAACGTTTTTGGTGATGCTGGAGGTGCCTGTTTCAGCCCAGAGGTGCGGCAGGTTTAGGCACCGCCACAGCAATACCACGCACACCCATTCAAGCTGCATCGGAGACGGTCATCGACACGGAAGAAGCTTTTGGCAGAAGCATCGAGATAAGTTAACCACGGCGGGCGGCGCAGGTGCAGGCGCGCTTATTGGCGGCCTCGCGGGCGGAAAGAAAGGCGCGGCAATCGGCGCCTTGGCAGGTGGCGGCGGTGCAGCCGTTTACACCTACGGGATTCGCAAGCGACGTCGATCTGCACGTTATTAATCGCTGGCTCCAAGAGATCTCAGGCGCGCCCGCTTGGTGGGCAAAGCGGGCGCGCACTCCGGGCCTATCTCTGCACCCCTTCGCTACCGCGTTGTCGTTTGCGCTAAAGCTAAGTAATCCGGTCACTTACCACTGAGCAAAAACATGTTTGCCACTCCTCTTGGAAATCTGTAGAATTGCCTGTCCTCGAGGGCGGGACTTCCAGATGGCCCTCAGACCCCCAAACAACTCTCCAGTTCGAAGTTCTCCGCGGTTCAGCCCCGCTTAAAATCCCCCAGGAGCTAAGAATGTCAAATACTGCTCGATCGCGAATTCTTTTTGTGGATGATGAGTCAGAGATCACTGCGATCCTGTCGGACCTGTTTGAAGGTCAATACGAATGCGCGACGGCGGGTTCAGCCGAGGAAGCCCTTGAGCGAATACGTCAAAGCGATTTCGAACTCGTGGTAAGCGACATCACCATGCCTGGTTTGAGCGGCCTCGAGATGATTCCCCACGTCAGGAGCATCGCGCCAAATACGGTGGTCGTAATGATCAGCGGCGTGCAGACCGTCGAAAGCGCCATCGGTGCTTTGAGATTGGGAGCCTTTGATTATGTGATGAAGCCCTTTGACCTGCGACAGGTAGAAGCCGTTGTGAAGCGTGCGCTAGACCATCAGGAGTTGATTGTTGCCAAGCAGAATTACGAAGACCATCTGGAAGAGTTGGTCGAGCAGCGGACCGCTGAGCTCGATAAAACTCTGAATTCCCTGGAAAACGCTTATCGCTCGACGCTCAAGGCATTGACCGCCGCTCTGGAAACACGGGATCAGGAGACACACGGACATTCCGAGCGCGTGGTTACTTACAGCTTGCGACTGGGAAGAGAGTATGGGCTTGAAAAGCCGCACATGAAGGCGCTCGAGTTTGGCTCGCTGCTGCACGACATTGGGAAGATTGGCGTTCCGGATATGATCCTGCGCAAGCCGGCAAAGTTAACAGAGGATGAGTGGGTGCTGATGCGCCAACATCCGGCGCACGGACAACAGATCTTGCGGGGCATTGCCTTCCTTGAAGGTGCGTCACGCGTGGTGGCACAGCATCATGAGAAGTGGGACGGCTCGGGTTATCCGCTAGGTTTGAGTGGTGAAGAGATCGATGTTTGTGCTCGAATTTTTTCAGTGGCCGACGCCTTCGACGCCATGACCAGCGATCGTGTATATCGGAAGGGCAAGCCCTATGAGGCAGCCGCCCTCGAACTTGACGAGTGGGCGGGGAAACAGTTTGACCCCAAAGTGGTTGAAGCTTTTCATCGGGTGCCGAAAGAAGACTGGGCCGAACTGCACGCCAGGTCTTTAGTCAAGCATGCAGATGGCGACGACATTGCCCGCGTGATTGAAATGATCGAGGCGCAGTTTGAAGCCGTAGTCCACTAAGTTTTCTGAATTAAGTTAGCGCTTGCCTTCATCGGCTGGCGAAGGCACTACATACCCCCTCCGCGAACGCAAACTCAGTCCAACACGCCGCGATGCAACTTCGATCTTCCGGTATTCTCCGGGAGTTGAAAATGCAAGCGCGCGTTTTGGCCTGTAAGTAACTACATATTCCGAGCCTATCTCACGCGCGGCTTCCCTGGCTTGCTCAAGCATCTGCTCGCCGGATATCGGCAAAAAGATCTGGCCACCAGTCTCTTCCGCCAACGTCGTGAGCACTTGCTGGCTCTTCTTGACGTCTGCTTCGTACGCTTTTCGCTGCCGCTTCATCGCTGGGTCAAAAGTAATACTGTGCACGACGTAAGCCGGGCTCCGAGTTGTGCCAGGGGGCAAAGTAGGATCATTGCTGGAGATTGGATCGCGCGACACTGGCACTTGTCGTATGGCATCGGCGGCAGCAGGCTTAGCCGGCTTCTCCCTGACTAATGCCGTGTAGCTGATGATGTGAATGGTAGACCTGGTAGCTGCCAACTTCTTGAATGCCTGCGCTCGATCGATCTTGCCTCCCGGTGTATCGACGCCGTCCGTAATGAAGACCACATGGCGTGTGCCTTCCGGACGATCTTTCAGAAGCTCGGCGGCCGCGGCCACGGCATCAGCGAAACGCGCGCGCTTGCCCGAAGAGAGTTTAGTTTTCAGTGTTTTGACAAGGCTCTGCCGATCAGTGGTCCATGAATGAAGTACGGTGACGGAGCTGTTGAATTGCATGGCCGCCACCGAAGTGTTTTCGGTGAGACGTCTCAACAGCTCGAGAGCCACATCTCGCGTCAGGCTGGTTCGCTTTGAGAGGCCGCCGAGGCCACTCAGCTCGCCGCCCGTATCGAGAACCAGTACGACGTTGGCAGGAATATGACGCACGCTTCTTATCTGTTGGGCCACGCCATCTTCAAGAATGAGAATGTCGTCAGGGACGACTGTAGGATCGTAATGGCCGTATTGATCGACTGCGATTACAGGCAGCCGCACCTCTTCGGTGAACACCTTGACGGGAACGTCATCATCGATTGGCGGCGTTGGACTGGGTTTCGGCTTCTCCTGGCCATGCACTGAACTAGCGAGAACGAAAACGAGGGAGAGTGAAAACAGCAGTGCGGATCGTTTGAACAAAATCATTCGCCTTTCAGATTGGGAATCGCCGCTGTTTGATGCCGGCGAGGGTGGTGGTGGTTTGCCTGTTGGATAGGCATTCCCAGGGAGCCAGATATTCCTGTCCGTCACGTTTAAGACGTGGAGGCTGGGCTAGGGGGCCGTCAGGTGTCCCAATCGCCGAACA
>Ga0190270_10000454_pt1 | contig 17862 bp, 16 predicted proteins | sample Popmic320T_FD_133748 | JGI IMG/M metagenome (GOLD analysis project Ga0190270, IMG submission 133748) | Populus adjacent soil microbial communities from riparian zone of Weber River, Utah, USA - 320 T | ecosystem: Environmental > Terrestrial > Soil > Riparian zone | place: USA: Utah | collected...
AGTATTCGTAGATGCGTCCGAAGACGTCACCGCTGGCGGAGCGGAGCGCCTCGCTGTCGAAGATGCGGAGCATGGACTCAAGGAGGCTGTTGTCGAACTTCTCGAAATCCTTTGGCAACTGTCCCGCGAGCGGCTCGAAGTCGCGCTCGATGGCATTCATGGCCTCGACGAGCGCGGTGCCGAGATTCGTTCCTTTCGGCAGACGGAGGAGTTCATCGTAGCGCGCCTCCTTCGGCAGCATCAGCGCCCGGCGACTGATGAAATGCGCCCGCGTAATCGGCAGACCCTTCGGCAGCTTGCCGCTGGCCTTTTCCTCGTCAATCTTCGCCAGCACCGCGCTGTAGCGATTGGTGGCATGCCTCAGAAAGATGATGCCGAGGATGGGCATGCAATACTCGCTGGATGTCAGCTTGGAATTGGCACGGAGCTGATCTGCCGCCTCCCAGAGTGAGGCTTCTATTTTTTCGATGTCCTTGAGGGCGTTGCTCATGCGTGGGCAAAATGAGGCGCGGCAGCCTGCCGCCGATGCGACATAATCGCGCGGCCCGAGAGAGAAAGGGAGGAATGGGTGCCAGTTCGATTTTCCGCCACTCCAGCTGCGCGGCTTGACGGAGCGTGAGGCATCGCTACCAAATCACGACTCCATCCGCCACTCTGGCAGTTGGAGAGAAACAATGGGATGGCCAGTAGTGTCCCGCGTTCATTGAAATATCCGCAGCCCGCCTCATTCACCGAAAGCACCACTATCTATCCGCCGCGCACCCACTGCAAAAAGCTGATTCATCCTGTCAGGAGTCCAAGCGACGATCCGGCCCAACTACTCATCAGCGCCAATTTCCCGATTTTGCGGCAACCAATTCAACCGCTTTCACCTCACACACCAAGGGCTCACCCTACAACCCAAGCGTGACGTCTCCAGGTCGCCCCCGAGATAACCTCAAAGGAGAACCACCATGGAAGACCTAAACCAGCTGCTTCAAACGCTGGCCGCTCTGATCACTGCCACTGCGGCACTGCTCACGGCGATCAGCCTGAAGAAGAAGCGCAAACGATAACTCAAGCAGAGCGGGGCAGCCATAGTAGGCTGCCCCGCTTCTTTTTGGAAAGGGTGGTTATGAAACAAAAGCGGCCCGATTTCATTTCAAAAATCGAATCAACTCGACCGGTGGGGAACTACGGCAAGACGACGCTTTAAAGCGCGACTTTAGTTTTTAGTTGCAACTTTGATTTAAAAGTCGCAACTTAGGACGTGAACACTTTACGCTTCGACGTCACCTTGGACGACCTTTCTGGGTTCCGGGCCGACGCCCTTCTTGGCAACTCCGTTTTCGAGGTCTTGGTTGAGCCCAGAGATCTTCGTCGACTCCGTGCCTCCCTCATGGACATTGCCCGGTACTCCGGAGGACCGAGGGAACGGCGGGGGATTCTCGTTCTTGACGAGCCCAAAGTCAGCGAAAGCCGACTGTTTGAAGAATGGGAAGGCATCAGGGGCATTTTCCGACCCGAAATCGTCGCCCGACTGGCGATGGTCATTCACCGGGAAGGGAAGACCGATCAAATCATCGGAGAAATGTCTGCTCAAGAGCGCGAGAGCGTGGAAGCGGTGGTTGAGCATTCACGCCTGAACTTGATCCGCCCAACAAGACGACCTTCCGAGGCGTTCTTCGACGTTCTCAGAATCCTGCTAGTCCACTGGTTCAGGAAATCCTGCCCTCTCACCTCGAAGGAATTGGGCGAACAGGCGGGCTTCAGTTACCCGACGATTTCCGCAGCTCTGGAAAAACTCGAACCCTGGCTGACGCGTCATTCAGACCGCCGCGTTGAATTGCGTTCGTTTCCTAAAGATGCCTGGTTCAAATTGGTCGCGCAGTCGGAAAAGGTTCGTTCCAGTCAGGGCTACGCGGATCGCTCTGGACGTCCGCGTCCGCCGGAAATCCTGCTGGGACGTTTGCAAGAACTTGGCCGCGATGACATCGGCGTAAGCGGCGTGTTGGGAGCGCGTCACTACTTGCCGGGACTCGACCTGATCGGCACGCCGCGACTCGATCTGGTGGTCCACGCTAAACAGGGAGGAGGAGGAAATGAGTTCCTTCGCCGTCTCGACCCGGCCCTCAAACCGGCAGAACGCGGTGAAGTCCCGCAGGTCATGATTCACACCCTCCACCGTCCCGCCTCGTTTTTCCAGACTCAAGACACCGGCACCATCTGGGCCGATGAAGTCGAATGTCTGCTCGACCTCCATGAGATGCGCCTGGAATCACAGGCCCTCGAATTTGCCGAACACCTTTCTCCCAAGGCAAAGCCATGAGCCAAGTCACCCCATCCAAAGTCCTCTCGGAAGTCTCGGCTGCGATCCCCGCGGCCTGCCGGGCAAACATTATCATCATCGGCAGTCTCGCCGCCGGCTATCATTTCTTCAGCCAGGACGAGTCCAAAGCCATCCGCACCAAGGATGTGGATTGCGTTCTGGAGCCTTTCCATGCTGCCGTCGGTGCTGGCCAAAGCATCGCCCGGCAACTTCTGGATGCGCACTGGCAGCGGCGGACAGCGGGTGACCATCAGATTCCCGGCAACGCTGAGACGCCGGTCGATCAACTTCCCGCAGTGCGCCTGTATCCCCCGGGTGTCGATCCTGAATCCGAAGATGCGTGGTTCATCGAATTGCTGACGGTCCCGGAATCAGCGGAGGGAGGGAAGAAATGGACCCGACTTCCATTGGCGGAAGGCCATTTCGGTTTGCCCACGTTTCGGTTCCGTTCGATCACTGCCTGCGATCCTCTTCCTGCTGCCGGCCTCGGCATCCGCTACGCCAGGCCTGAGATGATGGCGCTCGCCAACCTGCTTGAGCATTCGGAGATCAAGCCGGATCGGATGAGCGGTCTGATCGAAGGGCGTGCCATCAAACGCAGCAACAAAGATCTCGGACGCGTGCTCGCTATTACCACGCTTGCCGACCTCGACGACTACCGGCCATGGGCTGGCACTTGGCAGAAGGCCCTCGAAACGTGCTTTCCTCAAGAATGGCGCGAGTTGGCACTCAAATCTGGAGCGGGACTGCGTGCATTACTTGCCAGCCAAGCCGACCTGGAGGAGGCACATCACACCTGCATCAATGGACTACTCAACTCGCAGCCACCGACTGTGGATGCGTTGATCGCCGCTGCCGAGCGCTTGCTGGGAGACGCCATCGAAAGACTTGAAGCACTCGCCAAAGTGTGACCGCAACCTCCAAGCGGGCCTCTCTTGCTCGCCCTCCGTCATCGACGACATCCAAGAACACCCAAATCACGGAACTCGATGTTCAAACAATTGCTCAAACCTAGCGAATACCCGGATCTCGTCACCGTTTCACCCCGGCAACAACCCCGGCAAATTTCGGTTCATTTTAGCGACTTTTTCGCGCATTTCGTTGCATTGGCGCGGGGCTGGCGTCACGCAAATCGAGGCCGACAACAGGCGTAGTGTCAACGTTTTAACCGGGATGCCCAGCCCTCTTCACCTTCCTAGCAATTCAGGTTCGATTCCTGACGGGAGCACCATCCGGTGGTAAAGTCCGGTATCCTCAGGCGGAACGGTTCCACCCGCGGCACTAACGGCCGGGTCGGTGCAGTCGGCCAGCGGGCCGCGCCACTGAAGTTCATCGTAAATGTTCTGAGTCACTTGAAGAGTGTCCAAATTTTGAAGATGGGACAGGTTGGTTAAGGCGGATGCAGCGCGCGTGCAAGGCGTGGCCACAGCCGCCCCGACCAAATCCGCCAATTTTCACCGGTGATAGGGTTCGCCGTGTTTGATGGTTTGGATGCGATAGAGTTGCTCGAGAAGGACGACGAGAGCGAGTTCGTGCTGAAGGGTGAAGGGGCTGAGTGCCCACAACTCGTCGGCCTCGCGGCGCAGGGCATCGGTGTGCCCGTCGGCGCCGCCGATGAGAAAGGCCACGCGCTTGATGCCAGGATCCATCTCCCAGCGATCGACGACTTCCCGCGCGGCAGCGGTGTCCCGCAGCACCCCGCGTTCATCCAATACGATGCGCCGGCTGCCGGCGGAGGCTCTCAGAAGGCGTTCGCTGTTCTGCGCCGTTGTGCCCGCCCTCAGGTACTCGATTTCCGTTTTCCCGTAACGGGTCAGCCGGTTGAGGTAATCGACGATGCCATGCCGCGCCCAGTTCAGCGACGGCTTGCCGATGGCGATAATGGTCCAGTGCATGGGGGGAGATAATCGCAGCCTCGCCATGTGGGCAGCGGGATTCAGGAAAGTCTTTCGGGCTGAGAAATTATAAGAAACCCTTGATGATTCCGATAAATTATGGTATTTCTACAAAACTCTTTCCGCTGTGATGTCCCTTGCCCGCCTTTTTTTGCTGATTGCTCTCCTGATGGGTGCATTGGGGCAACCGTCGCAGGCGGCCCGGACGGTGGTTGTGCTCGACCCGGGGCATGGAGGCCATGACCGCGGGGCGAAATGGGGCGCGGTATCGGAAAAAGCGATCACCCTCAGCATCGCGCGCCGGGTGGAAAAATATCTCAAGGCGCGGGGTTACGCGACGGCGATGACGCGGCGCAGCGATGTCTTCCGGTCGTTGGCAAGCCGGGCGGCGGTGGCCAACGGATTTCGCCGCAGTGTTTTCGTGAGCATTCATTGCAACGCGGACCCAAAGCACGCCGCGCGGGGCATTGAAACGTTTTACTGCGGGGCGCAGGGCCGGTGCCTCGCGTCATCGATTCACGGAAACCTCGATTCGCGGACCAGCACCCCTAACCGGGGCATCAAGTTCCGCGGATTCGCCGTCCTCCGCCATACGAGTTGCCCGGCCGCTCTGGTCGAGTGCGGTTTCCTGACATCTCTCAAAGAGCGCCGGCTCCTCACGACAGGTGATTACCAGGACCGCGTCGCGAAGGCCATCGCCGACGGCATCGCCCGCTCCCTCAACCGCTGAAAATCGACGCTCATGAAATCAGACAAGAGCATCCTTTGGATTTTCGGCGCGCTGGCGGCCGTGCTCGGAATCATGTTTTTCGCCATCGATCTGCCCCTGGGATTTTTTAGCGGCGGCGCCCCGAAACCAGTTCCCGGAAAGGTTTACCAACTGACCTCGGAAAACCTCGCGGCCGTGCGCCGTCAGGCCCCGGTGATGGTAGCGCTCTTCACCTCCCGCGGCAGTAACGCCGGCGCCCGGATGTCGCGCGGACTCGCATCCCTCGCGGATCGCATCAAGGACCGCGCCATCGTCGCTGTCGGAAATCTGGACGACGAGCCGGGGCTGGGCGCCAAAGCCGGTGTGAAGGAATTGCCGGCATGGGTGATCTACCGCGACGGCGCTGAAGTCAGCCGCGCCACCGGCGAAAATGCCGACATCAGTCTCGACCGGCTCATCGCCGAGCAGACGGGCACCGCTCCATAACGCCGATACTCCGGTTGAGATTGCCGCCGGCACTGACAGCGTAAGGGCATGTTTGCTCGCGTCGGCATTATTATCATTGGGCTGCTCATCCTCTGCCTTTTCCTCTACCTGCGGGTGCTGCGCGCCCGCGGCGCACCGCAGAGCGACCGCGTCACGCAGGTGAAGGAACGCCTCTGGCCTACGATTGTGAATGAAGTAAAAAAGGCCAACTTCAAGCCCGGGGCGCCCGTCTTTATCCGCATTTTCAAGGAAAGCATGGAACTCGAACTGTGGATGCGCGACCACATGGGCGGACGCTACCGGCTCTTCAGCACCTACCGGATTGCGACTTACGGCGGCCAGCGGCTCGGGCCCAAGCTCAAACAGGGCGACTCCATCGCGCCGGAGGGATTCTACAACGTCGGGACGAAGCAATTGAACCCGCAGTCAAAATTCCACCTCGCCTTCAACATCGGCTATCCAAACGGCTACGATCAGGCGCACCGCCGCACCGGAGACTCCATCATGGTTCACGGCAGCAATGTCTCCATCGGCTGCTTCGCCATGACCGATCCGCAGATCGAAATCATCTATCTGCTCGTGGAAGCCGCGCTGCGCGCAAAGCAGGATGAATTCCAGGTCCACATCTTTCCGTTTCGCATGACGGCCGAACGACTCGAAAAGGAAAAAGCATCCGAGTGGCACAGCTTCTGGACGAATTTGAAGGAAGGCTACGACCACTTCGAGCGCGACAAAGTTCCGCCGCTCGTTGGTCAACGCGACAAGAAATACGTCTTCAAACGGCAGCAGCCGTGACCGCAAAAACTCTGCGCGCATGGATCTTTCCTCACTGATCGAACAACTCGACACGGAGTTGAAAATCCGGGACATTCCGGACTACGCTGGCGCGGTGAACGGTCTGCAGCTTCAGAACGGCGGAAGCGTGCGGCGCATCATTGCGGCGGTGGACGCATGTCTGCCCGTGGTGAAAATGGCCGCGGCGCTGTCCGGGCCGGTGCTCCTCCTCGTGCATCATGGGATGTTCTGGAGCGGCGCTCAGTGCATCACGGGCAGCGTGTTTGAAAAATTGCGGACGGCGATGACGGCGGACATGGCCATCTACAGCGCGCACCTGCCGCTCGATGTGCATCCCCGGCTCGGCAACAACGCCCAACTGGCAAAGAAGCTCGGCATCACCAGGACCAAACCCTTCTTCGACTGGAAGGGCCTCAAGCTCGGACTCCGCGCGGACGTGAACCTGACGCGGGCGGCCCTTGTGAAACGCCTTTCCGCCGCAGTTGACGGACCGGTGCATGTTTGTGAGGGCGGGCCGCAAAAGGTGCGGCGGCTGGGGATTATCACCGGCGGCGCCGGATCTGAAATCGCCGCCATCGCCGCCACCGGCGTGGACACGTTCATCACCGGCGAAGGCCCGCACTGGAGTTACCCCGCAGCAGAGGAACTCGGCGTCAACCTCCTCTACGGCGGCCACTACGCCACCGAGACCTTCGGCGTGAAAGCCGCCGCCGCATGGCTCGCCGCAAAGCACCGGCTGCCGTGGGAATTCATCGACCACCCCACGGGACTCTAGCGATGCTGGCAGACTACCACATGCACACGCCGCTGTGCCGCCACGCCACCGGCACCGCCGCGGAATACGTCGCCCGCGCCAAAGAACTCGGCCTCGCCGAAATCGGCTTCTCCGATCACAGCCCCATGCCGTCGTATTTCGACGACTGGCGCATGCTCGCAGAGGAACTCCCCCAATACTTCGACTGGATCGCCGAAGCCCGCGCCGCCGCCGGCGCCATGCCCGTCCGCATGGCGCTGGAAGTGGACTGGCTCGAAGGCGGCGAATCATGGATCGAAAACCTCGCCTCCCGCGCGCCGTGGGACTATCTGATAGGCAGCGTCCACTACATCGGTGCATGGAACTTCGACAATCCCGCCGAAAAGCAGCGCTTCTCCGACTTCGGCGCCGAAGAAGCATGGGACCGCTACTGGCAACTCTTCGCCAGCGCCGCGCGCAGCGGATTCTTCGACATCATGGGCCACCCCGACCTCATCAAAAAATTTGGCCACCGCCCCCCCGGCGATCTCCGCCGCTACTACGAACCCGCCATCGCCGCCGTCGCCGATGCCGGCCTCGCCATCGAGATCAATACCGCCGGCCTTTTTAAAGATGTCCAGGAAATGTATCCCGCCCCCGAATTCCTCACCCTCGCCCGCGCCGCCGGCGTCCCCCTCACCATCAACTCCGACGCCCACGCCCCCTCCGAAGTCGCCCGCTCCTTCCCCGCCGCCACCGAACTCGCAAAGGCCGCCGGTTACTCTGAATTAGTACGCTTCACCGGCAGAACACGCCGCACCGTGCCACTGACAGATGGCCAGTCTCAGACGTAGCGGCCCGTCTCCCGCTGAATGAGGCATTCAACGCCGGGCTCGTTTGGACACTGCGCGCTTAGCCGGTTTTGCCGCAGTCTTCTTCTGTGACGGCGGGGTCGGAAGGCGGCTACGGACTTTAGCCCAGATGTCTCTCAGCCATTCGGAGGTAATTTCCCGTTCCTCATCAGCGGTGGGGCCATTTGGAAACACGCCAGTGGAGGACACTTCTTGTTCGGGCGGCCAGTCACCAAGCCAAGACGTATATGTATAGCTGTAGTCGCTCAGTCTAATCTGAAGGTTCCAGCGCACATCGAACGGCTCGCATTCCATGCCGCGGTATCCGCGCAGCATGATGCGCAAATTCATTACGGTGTAGTCCGTCGCGCTTTCGATGCGAGCTTCATTCGGCAGCTTCACATCCACCGTCTCAAACAGTGGCCTGAAGTTTGTCTCCACGCGTTTGGCGAAGTTTTTCATCAATGGCAGGAGGCTTTCCGTCCACAGCGCCCGGGCCAACTCACGCGACCGGCGAACCACTTTGCGGGTGCTGTCTTTTCGCCTGCTGGCAAAGATAGCGATTTCCTTGTCCACGTCCTCCGGTTCCTCAATACCTTCACCTACGGCAGCTTTAAGCGCGAGGCCGAGCGACCATTCCAGGGAACGCTCCAGATACGTGACGAACGCTGCGAGATTTCCCGCATCCGCCTGCTGGAGTGCGGCGAGATACCCGCTTTTGTCTGCGCTTTTGATTACAATGGGGGGGTAACCTTCACGCTGGAGGACGTAGTTCATGATCAGTCGGGCGGTGCGCCCGTTGCCGTCATCGAACGGATGAATGCGGACGAAACGGTAATGCAGCGCGGCTGCGGTCTCGAGAGGGTGCTGCGACGGCTTTTTCAACTCGCGCGCCAGCCACGCCATCAATTCCGCCATCGCCGGCGGCGTGTCCCGGGGATCGGTGAATTGGAAAAGCTCCCCTGTGGCCGTCAGGACGTTGTTGGGAATGGACTTGTATTCGCCGGGAATGATTCGCTTACGAGTGGGCTGTCCATCCGGGGTGACGGCAGGTTTGTAGAAGGGTTCTTTCAGCAGGAGCCGGTTCAAGTCACGAACGTCGGCCTCCGTCAGTCTGCGCGCCTTGTCGGCGGCCATGGACATCACGAAATCCACAGCGACGTCGTGGGCTTTCATTTCCTCGAATTCCCTGATGTCGTGGGAGCCGGAGGTTTTGCCATGCACGAGGAGGAGAAAGGTTTCGCCGTAGGTCAGTGTGTTGCCTTCGAGGTGATTGGAATTGTAATTCCATTCGAGGCGAAACTTTTGCCAAAGCCGCTCATGGCGCAGGGCTGCCAATGGCTGAGCGCGGTCCCATGCAGCCTTCAGCTTGTTGATTGTGGCGAAAGGTTTCTCCCTCTTCATGTCTGCGAAAGACATGCAGCCGTCCCGAGGAAGTGACAACCTGCAAGTCGCTCCCGATGGAAATGGAGAAAGCTTGCCCGTCAGCTTATCGCCGCGAACCGGAACAAAAGGAGATAAGCGCAACGCTGTGATCACGCTTGTGAAATTTTTCACAAATCGACCTTGCCGGTCCCGGGCGCGGGCCTAATTTCGATGTCCCGGAGCGCTGTTCTAAAGCCGCCGGTTCCCCATATGAGCCCAACGGTGCGAGAAATCGAAGCCCCTGACTCTGTCGCCCGCGCGGCGGTGAGTCTGGAGGAGTATCAGCAGGCCACGACCGACATGATCGGCGAGAAGCTGATCCTCAACATGGGCCCGTCCCACCCCGCGACGCACGGGGTTTTGCGGCTCATTTTGGAACTCGACGGGGAGATCATTTCCAAAGCGATTCCTGATGTCGGCTATCTGCACCGCGGCGATGAGAAGATCGCGGAGAACATGCACTACAACCAGTTCGTGCCCTACACGGACCGGCTCGATTACCTCGCTCCGCTGGCCAACAACGTGGCCTATGCCTGCGCGGTCGAGAAACTCCTTGATTGGACGCTGCCGGAACGCGGACAGGCGCTGCGCGTGCTCTGCTGCGAACTGGCGAGGATTTCCTCACACCTGCTCGGCGTCGGTGTCTTCGCGATGGATACCGGCGCGATGACGGTGTTCCTTTACACGTTCAACGAGCGGGAGAAGATCTACAACCTCTGCGAACTGCTGACCGGGGCGCGGTTCACGACGAGCTACACGCGCATCGGCGGGCAGATTCGCGATGCGAGCCCGCGGTTCATGGCGGACCTTCGCAAATTCCTCGAAGAGTTGCCGCACTACATCGACGAAATCGACCGGCTCCTCACGCGGAACAAAATCTTTCTCGACCGGACGAAAGACATCGGCGTCATCCGCAAAGACCGCGCCATCGCCTACGGCCTAACCGGTCCCAACCTGCGCGCGTGCGGCGTCGATTACGATCTCCGCAAGGCCCATCCCTATCTCGGCTACGAGAAATACGATTTCGACATTCCGCTCGGCAGCGTCGGCGACTGTTATGACCGTTACCTTGTCAGGCTCGCGGAAATGCGGGAGTCGCACCGCATTCTGATGCAGCTCATCAACAACATGCCTGACGGCCCTATCAATGTCGGCGATACCAAAGGCCTGCTGCCGCCGAAAGAAAGAGTGTTGATGAGCATGGAGGAGTTGATCCACCATTTCATCATCGCCACCCAGGGCATCGAAGCCCCGGCCGGCGAGGTCTATTTCGGCCACGAAAATCCGAAGGGAGAACTCGGCTTCTACATCTACAGCAAAGGCGGCGGGGTTCCCTACCGGCTGAAGATTCGCGCCCCGTCCTTTGTGAATCTGAGCATCTGTTCCGAACTTCTGCCTGGCCACATGGTCAGTGACGTGCCCGCCATTCTGGGGAGCCTCGATTTCGTGATGGGCGAGTGCGACAGATAGCGGCGCCTCTTAAACGCCTTACACCTTCGATACCCGCAGCCGCATGTAGCGCTGGCCATTGGGACCGGCATCGAGAGTGTATTTCACCACCTGCACGGTGCCGTCGTCGCTGAGGATGGTGGCGTTTTCCTCCGGGACGCCGTTCCATATGTTAAGGTCATCGCTCCACTCTATGGTGTAATACGCGGAAAAGAGGAACGCGACGCTCTTGGAAAAAGTGAACTCGAGGTTGTTGCCATTCATCGCGATGACGCCCGGAGGCGGCCCTGCTGTGAGCGGATCGCTGGCCGTGGCCTGTTCGACCATGTTCACCGTGCCATCGCTGTCGGCATCGCCGAGGTCTGACAAGGATGTGCCGACTCCCTTCACGTTGATGTCGAAAGGATTGGCCGCCGATTCATTGCTGACGAGGTGGATGGCAGCGGTGCGGTCGCCGGGGGCATGGGGATTGAAACTAACCGTAAAGTCCATCGTGGCTCCGGACGCGAGGGTCGTGGAGGGAAGCGAGCCGAGGATGAAGTCGCCGGAGTGGGTCCCGTCCTTCGAGAGCACGAGTCCGGTGAGCGATCCGGTGCTGACGTTGCGCAGGGTGAAAGTCATCGGCACGGGGAGGCCCGGATCGGTGGTTCCGAAGTCGATGGTGGAAAACTCATCGGTCAGCGGAGTGCCTTCCGGCTGATCGACTTCCATGAAGGGAAAGACGCCGGCGCCGCTGAGGTCGATGTCGAAGGGATCCTCATCGGCGTCATTGCTGGCGATGTGAAGAGTGGCGGTGTAGGGAAACTCGCCGGTCGGACTGAAGGTGACGTCAAAGGTGGTGCTGACGCCGGCGTCGAGGGAGGTGGGCGTAATGACTTCGGCCTGAAACTCGCCGGCGCCCGTGATGCTGGCAGTGAGCCCGCTGAGGGTGCCGCCGCCTGCGTTGCGAATTGTAAGCGTGCGGGAAGCCGTGTTGCCCGGCCTGACATCTCCGAAGTTCACGGTTGAGCCGCCGTCCGTCAGGGTGGACCCTCCCCGGGTCACGGTAATTTCAGGGGTCCCGCCTCCGGCGCCGGTGCCGGTGAGATTGATCTCATAGGGGCTTTCGTTGGCGTCGTTGCTCAAAATCCTGATGAGGGCAGTGGCTCCGCCAGACTGGGTCGGAGAGAAGGTCACGTCGAAGGTCGTGGACGAACCCGGGTTGAGAGATCCGGTCGAGAGACCGGAAACGGAGTACCTGGCGGCGTGGGTCCCGGATTTCGTGATCGAAAGCCCGAGTAATGGATTGGTGCCGGAATTCCGGATGGTGAATGTCTTCGTCGAACTCGATCCGACATTCACGACACCCCAGTTCACTGTTCCGTTGTCGGGCACCGAATTGCCGGACGGCTGCTCGACGCCAATTTCGGGAACGGCCATGGCGGCGGGCCCGCCGATAAACAAAAGCAGGAGGACCAGCATTCCCGTCGTCCGCCTCGTGGCGGCAGCAAAGAAAGCTCTCCGGGCGCAGGTATTTTCAAAAGCATGCATAAGCGCGGCCCATAGGGGAGAAGCGGGGGGCCGGCAACTGGCAATTGGTGGAAATAGCGCTCCGCGCGGGGATGTGAGACGGCGGCTGAGCGGAGCGCAGCGACACAGGCGAACACAAAAGCTAATAGCCTGAGCCAAAACACGCCGCTCCACGGGGGAGCTTTCCTACTTGAGCAGTTCCATGGGCAACTCCTTTGGGACGCGGCCGGTGGAGTAAGTCGCCACGACGCGGTCGCCATGCCGCACGACAAAGCAAATGCCGTCCATGCTTTCGCGGTAAACAGCGGCGGCGGTGGCGCTGCGGCTGTCGCCGTCGGAATCCGTGACGGTCCGGGTGGCCACGGCGGCGGATTGCCCGGTCTTCACGGTTTGTGTCAGGAGGAATTCCGCCTTCGATCCGACCAGCTCCGGCAAGTTGCCCTTGCCGCGCACGATGCTCTTCACGCCGCGTTTGTCTTTGGCGTTGGTGTCGAAAAATCCGATGACGATGGCGTACTCGACGGTGAGCCCGCTGACTTTGGTGCCGGGGTCTTTGCTCCAGTTGCTGACGGTGATGCGGTAACCCTCTTCCATCACGCGGCTGCGGGAAGTGACGGAAGTGGAATTGCCGGTGGAACCGTTGCTCGAGCTGTCAGTGTCGGATTTCCGGGTGCCGGCGGCGGTGACGGAATCGGCCTTCACCGTCAGCTTGAGAGCGGGATTTGCGACACGCCAATCGTTGCAGAATTTCTGATCCTCTGCGCTGAGGGTGGTGAGTGCCACTTTGAACTTCTTGCCGTCACCGCGCAGGATTTCGGCGTTGGTGGCGTCCACGGCGACCACGGAACCCTCGAAGGTCTGGCCCTTTTGATTGGTGAACGTCCGGGCGGAAGCGCCGGGGAGCAGCGCGCACAGGGTGGAAATAAGATAAATCAATTTCACGGCGATGGCTGGCTGACTGGCGCGCAGACTGACATCCCGTGCGGCAACGTCCAGCGATTTTCCGCGGGAGCGGCGCCACAGCTTCGTTGCAGACGGCGGATGGTCCGCTAAGTCGGCGGGATACTATGGTCGAAGTGCGCTATCGCGGAAGTTTCGGGGACAACCTGTTTCAATATTGCTTCGGGCGGCTGCTGGCCGAGCGCTGGGGTTACGAACTGAGCGCGCTGCCGCTGCCGCATTTCCCGGCCACGGCGGAACCGGTCACGGGCCGGCGGTTTCTCTCTCCGTTTCTGTCATGGTCGGGCATGGCGGCGGAGGAGCGGCAGCTCGGCATGCTGCTGCGGGATCGTCACATGGCGGAACCGGTGCGCGGGCGGCTGGTGCTGTATGGGTGGTTTCAGCGCTGGGAATACTATCGGGCTCATCAGGATGCCGTCCGCCGCTGGCTGGCAGTCGAAGCGCCCGCACACCCTGCTGAGGAGGGGGATTTCGCCATCTGTCTGCGCACCCGGCGCCCGGAGTCATGGGAAGAGCCCGGCATTCACCCTGGCAAGGCCCCGCGATGGAGAAAGCCTATCCCGTCAACCGAACTCATCCTGCGCCTTGCCGAACGCGTGCCCCACAGGCGGCTCGTGCTGTTGACCGATGACCCCCCCGGCGAAGCGGCCGCGGCCCTCATGCACCTCAAGCCCGAGGTCCGGAACATCGACAGCTTCGCCTCATGGAACTGGCTGCGCACCTGCCGCCGCATGGCCCTAACCGTCTGTCATCCCGCCGAATGGTGGGCGGCATGGCTGTCAGAGGCGGAGGAAATCTACGCGGTGGACCCGTGGCCGTCGCACCGGCAGCCCGATTGTCAGGGCCCGTACGGCTGCGGCTGGCTGACGGGCCGCCCGCTCGCCCGCCCCGCTCTTCGTGTCACTGAGCCCCACTGGATTTATGAGTGGTAATGCTGCGTCACCTCAGTCGCCTGACGGGCCGCGCCGGAAAATCCAGGCGCTCTCCGTCTCCGTGAATTACGCGGACTTCCTCGAATGCGTCGCCCCTAACATCCAGCATTTCGACCGCTGGCTGGTGGTGACAGTGGAGGAGGACACGCGCACGCAGGAGGTCTGCCGCCGCTGGGGGCTGGACGTGCTGATTTCGAAACGGCTCTACAAGGATGGCGCCACCTTTCACAAAGCCGCCGCGCTCAATGAAGGGCTGGAGGTGCTGGATCAGGACGCATGGGTGGCGGTGATGGACAGCGACATCCTGCTGCCGCGCGACTTTCGCGAGCGGCTGGACGCGCAGACGCTCGATTCCGACTGTCTTTACGGACTCAGCGGGCGGCGCATCTGTTGCACCCTGCCGGAATTCCGCAGCCTCGCCGAACGCGAGCCCTGGGCTGACAACCTCATCTACACCACGTTCGTCATCGGTTACTTCAATCTGTTCCATCTCGGCCAGGAATTGAACCGCTATCCTGAAAACTTCAGCGACGACGCCTCGTCGTACGACGTGATGTTCAGCGAATCGTTTCCCGCGGCCCGGCGTCACTACCTGCCGTTCGTGTGCCTGCACGCCGGCGAGTCCTCACAAAACTGGCGCGGCCGCACCACCGATCCGTTCTTTGAGGACGGCACCTCGCCGAATGCGCCCGCTCCGCCGTCGCGGACGGAAGAGATCGCGGCATTGCTGGGCGGCCATGAAAAAACGGCGGCGCAAATCGGATGCTACAGCGGCGCGTTCAGCCGCGCGCTGGCGCGGCATTTCAGCAGCGTCACCGTTATCGACCACTGGGGGCTCCTCGTGCCATCGCCGTCGCCCGCCCTCGCCACCGATTTGAAAATTCTCGCCGGCCGCTACGCGTCGGAAACCGCCGGACTGGTCAACGTGACCTCCCCGCTGGAGCACTCGGACGAAACCCTCGCCGCCATCCCGGACGCCAGCCTCGACGTCATTTGGCTCACCGCCGAACCGGAATATGATTTTCTGCTGCAATTCCTTCCGGCATGGCTGCCAAAGCTCAAGCCCGGCGGCGCTATCGCCGGCGGCTTTTACGAGCCGGAACTGCTGCCCGGCAGTTCGCGCGTTGTGCAACTGCTGCTGGGTGCGCCGGATCAAGCTTTTCCGGACATGCAGTGGGTGCGGCGCATCGCCGACCCCGGCCGGCTGGCGGCGCGGATTCGCCCTCCGCAAGTCGCGGGCTCCACCCGCGGTGTCGTGTATGTCAGCATGGGCGAGCACGATGTGGAGGCGCTGCTGGTTTCGCTCAGTTCCCTGCAACGGCACTGGGACGGCCCCGTCAGTGTGCTCAGTGCCGGTGATGAATCCGCGTCCCTCCGGCTCGCCTGCGTCCGTTTGGGCGTCGATTTTCGCAACGTCCCCTGCGCCGCCGCAAACCTCCCTGACGAATTGAACCGCCTCCACGCCCTCGATTGGTCGCCGTTTGAACAGACCGTTTTCATCGAGGCTGCCTCGTTGGTAACGGGTTCGCCGCAGTTTCTTTTCGATGCCCTCGACGGGCACACTTGCGCTTTTTGCGATTCTCACGGATCCGCACAAATGCCTGCGAACCCCGCGGCCTTTGCATGGCACCGCAGCAGTCCGGTCCTCGATGCATGGCGCTCGCTGGCCAGGACCCTCTTCCTGCACGCCGGACGCCGGGCCATCCGGGAGACCCTCGGTTTTCTCAAGGCGAACTCCATGTTCCACGTCCTGCCTTCCACAGGCGTCTGGAGCGGATCCGCCCGGCGCGCCCCGGCCGGCACGCGCATCCTTTCCCTCCATCGTCTCGCCCGCGCCGGCGCGCTCCATCTCTATCAACCGTGGGCAGACGAAGAGCAGGCCCTCCTCGCAAGGATGGAAGCTGGGATCTGACTGGGAGCGCCGGCACCCCTGCCGGCACGCGGCCTCGTTCGGTTCGCCGGCAAGGGTGCCTGCGCTCCCGGGTTTCTACGCCGGCGGGTGCAGTTTCACCGGTTCGGCGCGGCGGCCGCTGGTCTTGATGTTGAGCATCTCGACGAAGACCGAGAAGGCCATCGCGAAATAGACGTAGCCTTTTGGCACATGAATGTGCGCGGATTCGGCGATCAGATTGGTGCCGATGAGCATCAGGAAGGCGAGCGCGAGCATCTTCACCGAAGGATGGCGCTCCACGAAATTGCTCACCGGATTGATGGCCGCCACCATGATGACCGTGCTGACGAGCACGGCGATCACCATGATCGGCACGGCGCCCTTGATCCCGTTCGTCATGCCCACGGCGGTGATGATGCTGTCGAGGCTGAAGAGAATATTCATGAGCATGATTTGCATCATGACGACGCCGAGGCGGGCGGCGGAGCGCCGGGAGCGGCTGCCCTTGGAACCATCGCCCTCGCCCTCGAGCTTGTGGTGGATTTCCCGCACTGCCTGCACCAGGAGGAACAGTCCGCCGAGCAGCAGCACGAGATCCTGACCGGTTAGGGCGAGGTAGCCTGCGCGAACGGGATGCGCCGCGTCGGCGTGGGTATCGATGCCCTGCTCGAAGGGCCATGGGATGCTGAAGAGCGGCTGCTGCATCCCGAGGATCAACCCCAGGAGGAGCAGGAAGATCAGACGCGGGATCACGGCCAGCAGCAGGCCCTGCTTCCGCGCTTTCGCCTGCTTTTCCGGCGGCAGCTTGCCGGTCAGGATGGAGATGAAGACGATATTGTCCACGCCCAGAACGACCTCCAGCGCTACGAGAGTGAGCAGTGAGATCCATGCGGCGCCCTGAGAAGCCCACGACCAGTCGGTGAGTTGTGTGAAGATGTCCATGTCGAGGAAAGTTGGCAGTTTTCAGTGTTCAGTTTTCAGGTTCGAGTGACGGATGCTGATGCTGAAAACTGAAAACTGCACACTGAAAACTCTCACGAGAAAAACCTTTTCGCCTTCTGAAAAAACGATTCAGCCATCGGCTCGTTCTGCTCGCCGCAGGAGTCACTGAAGGCTTTGAGTTTCTCTTTTTGTTCCGCGTTGAGGTTGCTCGGTACTTCAACCTGCGTCCGCACCATGAGGTCACCTTTGCTGGTGCTGTTGAGGCGCGGCATGCCTTTGCTGCGGAGACGAAACACGGTGCCGCTCTGGGTGCCGGCGGGAATCTTCAGCGACGCCTTCCCGTCCAGCGTCGGGACCATCACTTCGCCGCCGAGGGTGGCTTTGGAAAAACTGACCGGCACCTCGCAGAAAAGATTTTCGTCCTCGCGTTCGAAGATTTCGTGCCCGCGAACGTGGATCACGACATAGAGATCACCCGCAGGACCGCCGCGGAATCCGCCATCGCCATTGCCGCTGGAGCGAAGACGCGCGTTTTCCGTAATGCCGGGCGGGATGCGAAGTTTGATGCGCCCCGTTTTTTCCATGCGCCCCTGACCGCGGCAGTCGGGGCAGGGATTCGAGATGATCTGGCCGGTGCCGCTGCAATCGGGGCAGGGCTGCTGCACTTGGAAGAATCCGCGGGTGGTAATCACCTGGCCGACGCCGCCGCAAGTCGGGCAACTCTTGACGCCGCCAGGCTTGCTGGAGCCGCTGCCGTTGCACTTCTCGCAGGGCTGGGCGCGTTCGAGTTCGACCTGTTTCTCGACGCCGCGCGCCGCTTCCTCCAGCGTGATCTCCAAATCGTAGCGCAGGTCGCTGCCACGCATGGCTCCCGATCTGTCGCGCTGCCGCCCGCCTCCGAAGAATTCCTCGAAAATGCTGCCCCCGCCGCCGCCCCCGCCAAAGACTTCGCGAAAGATATCGAAGGGATCATGGAA
>Ga0190270_10000455_pt1 | contig 17829 bp, 14 predicted proteins | sample Popmic320T_FD_133748 | JGI IMG/M metagenome (GOLD analysis project Ga0190270, IMG submission 133748) | Populus adjacent soil microbial communities from riparian zone of Weber River, Utah, USA - 320 T | ecosystem: Environmental > Terrestrial > Soil > Riparian zone | place: USA: Utah | collected...
CAAGCCCACCTTCCCGACCTGAGAGGTTACTAAGGTTCCCTTAGCATCCGACGACACTCGGAACTACCAAAACCTTCAAACTTTCTGATTAATGTGAGAAAATACCGGACACACTCGGGTTGGTTCGACAAACCGCTTCTGTCTCCCCTGACACAAATTGGTCGGATCATGACAGCCAGCTTTGTACCAGGCGGCGCAATCGCGATCATCGTCTTTAACAACTAAACACAGGAGCCACACAATGATTTCGTTCAAACGTTTCTTTCTCTCTTCACTGGCAATTTTACTGGTAGGCGCCAGCCTTGCCGTTGTAGGCCAGGTGCGCGTGCCGCGGCCCAGTCAGAAGGCCAGTGTGATGCAAACCATCGGCGTCACTGACATAACAGTCACCTACAGTCGCCCGGGCGTTAAGGGCCGCAAAATTTGGGGCGACCCGCTGCCGTCCCAGGCAGAAGTCAAAGGCGAAGCGACACTCGATGATCAAAATGCCCGGCCGAAGGATGCGGCAATTGTTGCGTGGGGACATGCCTGGCGCACGGGCGCCAACGAAGCTACCCAGTTTGTTGTTACTGATGATGTTTTGATCAATGGCCAGAAACTTCCCGCGGGAAGTTACAGTCTCCACACCGTCCCCAATAAGGATGAGTGGACCATCATCTTCAACAGCATGGCCAACCAGTGGGGCAGTTTCAATTATGACGCTGCTAAAGACACTCTACGTGTGAAGGTAAAGCCGGAATGGGTTAACGACAGTAAGGAGTGGTTGGAGTATTCGATTGACCCCGTTTCCGATAGTTCAGCCCGGGTCAACATCCGCTGGGAGAAGGTGAGCGTGCCTTTTACAGTTGAAGTAAAAGACATCCCGGCATTGGCACTGGCGAAGGCGCGCACAGCAGTCGCCGCCGCGAAGCCCGAGGATTGGAACACTCCGTTTCAAGCGGCAAACTTCGCCTTGTCCCAACCAAGTAGCGCCGCCGAAGGCGCCGCTTGGCTCGATCAGTCCATCAAGGTTAAGGAAACCTATCAAAACTTGTCGCGCAAGGCGCGTCTCCTGGCTGAGCAGGGCAAGACACAGGAAGCCATCACGATAGGTGAGAAGGCGCTGGCGCTCGGCAAAGCCGCGAAGGCTAACACTTCGGGATTAGAACAACGCCTAACGGAGTGGAAAGCCAAAAAGATGTAGGACAGGCATTCCTGCCTGTCGAAGATTAACTATGAGACCTGTTGGATCGAACAGGACTCTTGCGCAACGTGTGACAGACAGGAATGTCTGTCCTACTTCCGAATGATCTGGACCCCCAAAGGATGAAACCTATGAAAACGTTATTTGAATCCGCTCTCTCTCGCTCGTTAGCCTCGCTTCTCATTGTGCTCTTTGCCGTTTCCCCAGCCTGGGCCACCTGCGGAGGTGGAGGCGGTGGCGGTGGCGGCGGGATGCCCAGCAGTGGAGGAGGTGGTTCGAAACCCGAGGTTTATTATGTGCCGTGGAAGATTCGCGCGCCGAAGGATCCGCCAGCGAAGGGATTAGTGGTCTATTGGTTCCCGGCAACCAAGGAAGAGATAACCAAGTCCAGCTTGCGCGAATCTCGTCCGCTTTCGCTTTATGCTACGCAGTGCATTTCGATGGAATATGGCACCAGTCAAGTTCCAAACGCTGACAAACTGATCGGAGAGTCAACTCTTCCGGTGGTAGTGATCACCACACCTGACGGCACTCCTGTTACTAGAGTCGAAAACAAAGATGGCAAGCTCAAGGTGGCCGAGCTGGAGAAGGTTGTTCAAACTGAAGTAAAGCAGCGCGAGACTTCTCTCGAAGAGCAATTGAAGGAAGCAAAGGCCAAGCTCACTGCCGGAGATAATGCAGCGGCGATCAAGCTCTATCAAGCTGTCGCACAACACAAGTGCATGTTTCCGAAGAAAGCCAAGGAAGCCGCAAAAGAACTGAAGAAGCTTGGAGTAACCGAAGACGCGACGATTGCTGATGCGGCCGATGTGGCTAGTCCAGTTTTCGAAGCGGCCAAGAATTTTCGCATTGAACAAATAATGAGACGCGGACTGGTAGCTGAGCTTAACGCGCAGTACCTGCTTGCCGAAAGGCTCTACCGTCAGGCACACCTGATGGACCCAGCCGACCCCGCGCCCCTCCGCTATCTCGGCGAACTCTATCGTCACCACATCGGCGATTGGGACAAGGCGCGAACCACCTTTGACGCGATTCTTCAAATGAACGCCGAGCCGCTTTCGCGGGCCGTGGCCCTGCATGGCTTGGGCAAGATGACAATCCACGATGGCGAGTTCAAAAAAGGACTGGCTCTGATGGAACTGTCCGCTAAGGAGTATCCGCTTGCTTTAACGTACCGGAACCTTGCCGTTTACTGGAACTCGGAACACGATCTGGTGAAGGGCAATGAGTACACGCAGAAAGCACTCGATCTCGACCCGAAAGATCCTTACAACCAGGTATTCGCCGCCGTCTTCATGTCGTCGGCCGGACGCGGCGCCGAGGCCCTGAAGATCGCACGCGAAAATATCAACCTGCTGCCTGCTTCATACAACCTGGCCGGGATTTACGCGCAAAACGGTCAACGCGAAAAAGCCCTGGCGTTACTCAAGCGTCACTTCTATCAATTCGAGCGCTACCATGCTGTGCGTGAGAAGGAGATGATGGAAGCCCGCGTCGATGTGGTGTTTGAGTCGTTACGCAGAGATTCTGACTTCCTGGCACTCACGCGTCATGCCGATGGCAAGCTGCCGATGCCAATGCCCGGAATGCCGGCAACGATGGCGAGTCCTAATCGGTAGGATCGAAAGTTTCTTAGGTCAATGCCAAGAGGCGGGCTACTGCCCGCCTCTTTTTTGCGGCTTGCCGCTTTCCGTGCGGTGAGGTTTCGCCTCACCGAGAGCCCCAATGATTCCTGCGGCTGCGCCGCCGTTTAGAACGACAGGCGGAGGCGTAGCCTCAATTATGAAAAGACTTGAACGGTAAGCCATAGGCTTACCGCACGGAGGGCGGCAAGGCCACTCTTCCGGCTAACATTTGCACGGAGTCGCTCAAGAAAAGAAACCTACACCTACCCGCCGCCCAACTTTTCCGGTTTATAAATAGCCAACGAAGTGTCCCTATAGCAGGTGAATACAGACCTGGCGCGGTAGCGCAGGATGCTGGGACGAACGCCGAAGACCGTTGTTGGTAAAGTCGCCCCGGGGATCCGGCGCTACCGCGCTTCGGTTCTGCAATGGGTGACCGCTTATTCATACCCGCCTGATAGTTGGAGACGCTGACGCGGACTCCTGCGACTCGATTGTTGTAGAATCTCGCCGGCGAATTAAGCACCGAATAAAACCAATATCAAAATGGGCGTTGCAAAACTAACAGACCAGAACACAATCCTTCCCGCGGAAAGTAAATATGCGCGGGTGGAGCGCGAACGCCGCTACCTGTTGCAGGATCTTCCTGAAGGACTGTCGCGTGCTGATCCCCATGTGCAGATTACTGACAACTACATCACCGGCACGCGCCTGCGTATCCGCAAGGTCCGTGAACCCAGAACAAACAAATGGACGGTGAAGTTTACGCAGAAGTTCGCGCCTGACGCACAGGATTTTTCCCGCACGATCATTACCAACACGTATCTCAACGCGATGGAGGCTGAAACGCTCTCGATGTTTGACGCGAATGAGATACGAAAGAACCGTTATCCGTTTGAATACGGAGGCAGGAAATTCTCCGTCGATATGTTCCTAGGTGACTTGTTTGGATTGGTGATGGCGGAAGTAGGTTTTGAAACAGACGAAGAGTTGGACAGTTTCACGAAGCCGCCATTTGCGATCGCCGATGTTACAAACAATGAACTCTTCACCGGCGGCAGGCTTTGTGAACTTACCTTTGAAGATATCCGAGAAGAGATCGCGAAAAGCGGATTGGTGAGATCGGTTGGCAATGCTCCGGCAGTCCCGTAGGGACATAATGTTTATGGACCCGAGACCCGATAAGAATCCCAGCTCCAGAGGAGCGGCATGTTCCGAGCTGTCCACGTTAGGACGTTGCGCTCCGATGGAGCGCCAATCGTAAAATCGCTGAGATGTCTATAAAGATTCAGCTCCTACGGAGCCAGGGTTAACGACGGATGCGATCCACGAAAGCACACGCAGTCATCCTAATCATCATTGCCGGTCTAACGGCCTGTAAGAAAGCGTCTGCGCCGGCTGAACAAACGGCCACGAACAACAGCGCTGCCACGCAGGCTCAAATTGCTCAGGGGGGTACCACACCTCAGGGCGAAACGAAATACTTTAAGGGCTCGATTGGCAGCACGCTGGGTTTGCAGATGAAGCTTGTGCGTGAAGGAGAGCGGCTGACTGGCTCCTATTTTTACCAGAAGGTCGGAACCAAAATTGATCTTAACGGCACAGTTGATAATGATGGAAATGTGGTGCTCGCCGAGTTTGACTCAGGCGGAAAGCAGACCGGAGTGTTTCAGGGCTTTTGGAAACTCGAACAGTCAGGCCTGATTTCATTCGCGGGCAATTGGAAAGGCCCTAACAGCACGAAGCAAACGGCTTTCTCCATACATGAAGAGCCTATCGAGTTTAGCGGTGGGGTGGAGATTGTCGCCCGCCGCGTCGCGGAGAGTAATAAGAAACTGAAATATGAGATTGACGCTGAGTATCCGCAGTTAACCGGGTCGGGTTCTCCAAACTATGAGAAGTTTAATCAGATGGTGCGCGGGTTGATTAACGGCAAGGTTAGTCAGTTTAGAAAAGAGATGGTCCCTGAGGAAGGCGAAGACGCAGGCGCTGACCAGTTACCGGAAACGATGGGCAGTTCGCTGAATATCGGTTACACGTTGTCGCTGGCGCAGGACGACCTGATCAGCCTCGATCTTAGTGTGGGTACCTATTATCGCGGCGCGGCCCACCCGAATTCCTATTCCGAGACGGTCAATTTCGATCTCAAAAATGGCAAGTCTTTTAAACTCGCCGATCTCTTCAATCCCGGATCGAAGTATCTGCAGGCCATCTCTGCTTACGCAATTCAGGATCTCAAGAAGCAGTCGAAGAGCGCGGATTCGATGCTCGATGACGATTGGATTCAGAGAGGCGCCGGGCCGGACGCGAAGAATTATCAAAGCTGGACCATTTCAAAAAACGGTTTAGGAATTAACTTCGACGCATATCAGGTTGGACCATACGCTGCCGGTCCGCAGCACGTGATGATTCCTTACTCGACGCTAAAAGACCTGATTAGAGTTGATGGCCCGATTGGGCAGTTTATTAAGTAGGACAGGCATTCCTGCCTGTCTTCCGTTGATCATAAGGCGGGTATTGAAATCGATGCCGCTTTTCCTACCGACACAGACCTGTAATGAGAGACAGACAGACAGGAATGTCTGTCCTACTAGGCGATGAACCGTTTGTTTGGTTTATGGGTAATAGTCGGCGGCATCTGCCTCACCGTGATAGGGGTGTTGATTTATTCGGGCGGGTTCAATTGGTTTGGCAAGTTGCCCGGCGATATTCGCTACGAAAGCGATCGCATGGGCGTCTACGTTCCAATTGTTTCGATGTTGCTGGTCTCGCTGGCGTTGAGTTTGATTTTCTATCTGCTTCGCAAACTCTTTTAGGTAGGACGGATCTGCAATCGTTGTCCGTCGTCTAGAACGCGGACTTATCCGCTCGGCGTTCTAAACGGGAGATAAAACTAGCGGACTTATCCGCCCGGCGTGCCCTTTCTAAACGGCCAGAAAACACTAGGCCGGCGCAACTTCCGTTTCCGAAAAATCTGTCGCGTGTGTTCGTTTGAAATAAACAGCAAGCAGGAAACTGACAAACATGATCACGGCGCCGGTCCAGAAGGTGATTCTGAGCGATCGATCGCTCATGTAATGTGCCACACCGTCAGCCCCCACATGGGCGGTGTGACTGTGAATTAGAACGGCCGCTATCGTCGGACCAGCCGCACGCGCCAAACTTGCAGCTGATTGAATTACGCCCATCACACTTCCTTGTTGCGCCGGGCCCACACTCTTCGACGCCAGACTGTTTAGCGCGGGCGTGGCCAAAGAGTTTCCCAGAGAAAAGATTCCGCCGCCGATAAGTAGTGCCACCAGTCCCCCGGCATTAGGACCAACAAAAGGCACCGCGAAGAGACTCAAGGCGAAGAATAGCGCGCCCGCGATCACCAGCGGCATTTCTCCATATCGCTTCACCAACTTTCCGATTAACACGCCCTGAATAACAACTGCAATTAAACCGACATAGGCGAAGAGATACCCATTGTGGTGAGCGTCATAACCAAAGCGAAACATCGTGTAGAGGGAGAATGAAGTGGTCATGATCGAGAAGGCCACTACGAATAGAAAGTAGATGGTGATCACGAAACCAAGGCGCGGCTGCTTCAGCGATTCCCATAGTTGCGCGAAGCTGCGGCCGCCCCCTGACGCGCGCGCAGGATGATCCGGCGTGATTGTTTCAGGCAATGTGAAATAAAGCAGCACTGCGTTTGCAAAACAAAGACCCGCAGCAAACAGAAAAGGAACTGCCACGCCCCAACGACTGAGGATGCCGCCAATGGCCGGGCCAAAAATAAAGCCGAGACCAAAAGCAGCGCCCAGCAATCCCATTCCTTTCGCGCGATCTTCCTTGGTCGTAATGTCTGCCATATAAGCCTGGGCTGTCGAGATGTTTCCGCCGGATATGCCATCAAGAATGCGGCCGAGAAAAAGCATCCAAAGTGTTGTGGCAAAACCGAGGATTAGGAAGCCGATTCCGGTTCCGATGATTGAGACAAGCAGCACCGGTCGCCGTCCATACTTATCTGAAAGACGCCCCAGTACCGGAGAAAAAATCAATTGCATGATCGAGTAGGAGGCGAAGAGAAATCCGACAGTCCGCGGGGTGGCATTAAACCGCGTGCCTTCAGCGTAAAAAGGAAGGACCGGAATAACGATGCCGAAGCCAAGCAGATCAATAAAGACGGTCGTGAAAATGACGACGAGCGGTGAGCGCTTCATGAACTAGATAACGGTGACGGGTAAATGGTCAATGGAAACGGAATGACTGATCCGGTTCGCGTTCTCGATGATGCGCGCCGTTTATGAATTCCACAATTGCTATGCTCCGGTTATCTCCTGCGGCCGCCCCAGAGTGCCATGTCGAACGACGCCATTCCGCCGCCGGAAATCAAGAGCGAGAAGCACATGGCAAGCAGAGCCAAAGGATATTCAATCCCCCTGGGCGCAAAGAAAACCGGCCAGTGTACCCCGAAGATCGCTGTGATCATGGTGCAGGCGACAAAGAATGCGCCGACGCGTGTCAGTAATCCAAGTACAATCAGGATTCCACCAACAAACTCAGATAGGGCAGCCCCGCCCCACCATAACCAGGCGGGGCGCATAAACGGAAACGGCGTATTCGGGTTATTGATCATGGCGTTGAACCCCGGGCCGCCGAAGGTTCCCAAAACCTTTTGCGCGCCATGGGCGAACATAATGCCGCCGAGTGCGAACCGAATCGGCAAGGTAAACCACACCGGCCATGTCTTGGTTATATTGCGAAGCATGGTGGACCACCCTTCATCTGGATTTTTGGATCGGCGAAGATATTAGATTATCCGCCGTCAAATGTCGCGCTGGTAAACCTGCCTGGAAGCAAGACAATTCGCTGTCGTGGGTTCAGGTCTTCGGTTTTTCTGCTATGCGGCCCGGGCAAGTCGATCCGCGATCGCCTGTTTAGGCTGGGCGCCAATAAGCCTGTCGATGAGCTTCCCGTCCTTGAAGAGGAGCATTGTGGGAATGCTCTGAATTTGAAACTGGCCGGCTGTGCGCGGGTTCTCGTCAACGTTGAGTTTTGCGATTCGGTAACGGCCCCCCGACTCGCGAGCGAGCTGGTCCATGATTGGGCCAACCATGCGGCACGGTCCACACCATGGCGCCCAACAATCGAGGAGAATGATGCCAGGCGCGCTTAGAACATCACGCTGGAAAGTGCTGTCCGTCACGACCAACGGCTGGTCCAGATTTGTTGCCGACTGTGTTTCTAAAGGCTCGCCGCACTTTCCGCATCGCGCAACTTTTCCTTCCGCCTGGTGCGGCTCGACACGGTTCTTGGTTCCACACTTTTTACAAGCGACTACCGGCATCAATTTGTCCTCCGAATAATTAATGAATGCTGGCGGCATTTAATCGCGTGCGGTTTTCAAAAGTCTCGCAAAAGCGTTGCCGAGATACGGGTGTTAAAACCCACTCGGGTAAGGAGTCGGTCCAATGCGCGAAGCGATCTCATTAGCACCGCGGCTTTAGCCCGGTGATTCGGTCTCCGCGGTAGCGGTACTCCCTGGTTTCGATTCGAATAGCGGTTCCTTCGTAGTAAGATGCCACATCGCTTTGTTTCTAAAGGAGGGGACGTGACTATGCGGCGAAATTGGTTTCTTGTATTCGGAATAGCTCTATTTGTTTTGGCTTGCGCAATCCCCACGCCTGGGCAACAGCCGAAAACAGCCGCCCCCGAAATCAGTTTTGTCGTCTCGATGCCGAAACCGCACACGCACCTTCTGGAAGTCGAAATTCGTATGCGGCAAACAACGGGCGCGTCGACCGACCTGGTGATGCCGGTGTGGACACCGGGGTCGTATCTGATTCGAGAATTCGAGCGGCACGTTCAGGACTTCGCCGCCACGAATGCGGCTGGGCAACCACTGGCCTGGACCAAGATCAACAAAAACACCTGGCGCGTCGAGACACCGGCGGCGGGTGAGTGGCGCGCCAATTACCGGGTTTACGCCAACGAGTTATCAGTCAGAACCAATGAACTCAACTCCGATCATGCCTTCTGGAACAACGCCGCACTGTTAATGCATCCGGAAGGTTCTCTCAACTCGCCCTCCACCCTTCAGGTGATTGCTCCTCAACCATGGAAAGTGGCAACCGGCCTGCCCGCGCTTCCTGGTCCGCGGAATACATTTCGTGCCGAGAATTTCGACGTGCTTTACGACTCTCCGGTTGAGGTGAGCAACTTCAAGACAATCTCGTTTGACGTCAAAGGCGTGCCGCACCGGATCGTGATTGATGGTGACGGAAACTACGATCCGGAAAAGATGCGCGCTGATGTGAAGAAGATTGTTGAGGCGGAGATTGAAATAATGGGCGGCGAAATTCCCTACCGCGATTACACCTTCATTCTTCATCTAAGAGCGAATGCGGGTGGCGGGTTGGAACACATGAATTCAACCGCGCTTGGTTATCCGCGATTCGGGTTCACCCCAGACCGAACTGAAGTGGTGACGTCAGCCGCACCCGCAGCGCCGCCGCAGCGAACGTATCGAGGTTTTCTTTCACTTGTCGCGCATGAGTTTTTTCATGTCTGGAATGTAAAACGGCTTCGGCCCGATGCTTTAGGACCTTTTGATTACACTAAAGAAAACTACACCAAGCTTCTTTGGGTTGCCGAGGGCATTACCAGTTATTACGACACCCTCGTTTTAAGACGCGCCGGGTTGCTCTCCGAACAATCGTTTCTGCGCCAGAACGCGGCGGCCATTCAGGATTTGCAAAAAACCCCCGGACGGTTTGTACAGAGCGCAGAAGAATCAAGTTTTGACACGTGGATCAAGTATTACCGCCAGGATGAGAATTCGATTAACTCGCAGGTTTCCTATTACGATAAGGGCGCAATCCTGGGGTTGCTGCTGGACCTCGAGATCCGCAAGCGCACCGTTGGAGCAAAATCGCTCGACGACGTCATGCGATATCTTTACGTCGAGTTTTATAAGAAGAACCGCAACTACACGCCACTGGATTTTCAGAAGGCTTGTGAACTCATATCAGGCTCGAGTCTGGAACAGTTCTTCGCAAGTTATGTTCGTGGCCGTGAAGAACTCGATTACAACAACGCACTCGCGGCGGCGGGGCTGAGGCTCGATAGGGCAGCCGCTTCCGAGTCAGTAGATCCGGAGCCAAAAGCATTTTTAGGCGCCGATCTGACCCAGCAGCAGGATCGACTGATGGTAACGCGTGTCTACGCAGGCTCACCGGCCTATGAGCAGGGTTTGAATGCCGGCGACCAGATCGTCGCGCTTAACAATATGCGGCCCACCAAGGAGTTTTTTGACGCCCGCCTTGCGGAAAAACGCCCCGGCGACTTGATCACGCTAACGATTTTCCGGTTCGACGACCTTAGCACCTTGCTGATCAAGCTAGGCCAACGCACGGATGGTACGTATCGAATCTTGCCTGTGCCTAATCCCACCGACCAACAGAAGAGGATTTATCGCTCGTGGCTGAACGCGCCGTTATCGAAATAACTTAACTTAGATGGCGTTTTCAGCCAGCAGCCAGAATGAGGAAACACCTCCTTACGCGGAGCGATCTCATTAACACCGTGGCTTTAGCCCTGAGCTTGGCAGGCGTGACAAGAACGGGGCGATTTGGCAATCCTGGTGACCGGGCGGCTTTGCGCAAAAAGTCGAATGAAGGTGTTCGCGAAGCGGTATCAGAACCGGAAGCGGCGACCGGGTCACCGTTGGTAAAAAAAGCCAAGGGTTTCACTGCAACCATCGCCTTCGTAGATGAGCGGCGACCCGGTCGCTTCCGGTTCTGATTTATTCGGCTTCGCCGACTTTTTGTCCAAAGCCTCACCGGGCTGAGGCCGCGGTGCTAATGAGATCGCTCCGCGAGTCTCGGGTTTTGGACTGGTTAATATAGGGAGAAATACTCTCGGAAGAACAAAAACCTACGAACCGTAAAAGGCAGAGGCGCATGAAGTTCTGAGGCCCAGGTATTATCGATTTAACATGGCCTACCTGCTGAGAGCCTGTAGCCCGTACAATACGACGACGCGTGCGGTGAAGCGCAGCAATGGCTAACGAATATCAGCACATCAAGTTTGGCATCGACGACCGCGTTGCGCGTATAACGTTTGCGCGTCCGCCGGTAAACATCTTCAACATCGCCATGATGCGGGAGATTAACGACGCGCTGAATCAATGCTCTCAACAAAGACAACTAGTGGCTGTTGTTTTCGATGCCTCGCCTGATTGCCGTGCATTTAGTGCAGGAGTGGCTGTCGAGGAGCATGGGGAAGAATTGATCTTTCAAATGCTCGACACATTCCATGCAATCTTCCGCACGCTCGAACAAATCGCCCGGCCCGCAATTGCCGTGGTTGACGGCGCTGCTCTTGGCGGGGGTTGCGAGTTGGTGATGGCTTGCGATATGGCGATCGCCAGCGACCGCGCTCGCTTTGGTCAACCAGAGATTAAGTTGGGTGTCTATCCGCCTGTCGCAGCGGTTCTTCTGCCGCACGTGATTGGCGATAAACGCGCTCGTGAACTGATTCTAACGGGCGAACTAATCGATGCGTCGGAGGCAGCGCGGCTGGGGCTGGTGAATTATGTTGTGCCGGTTAACCAGCTGGAAGGGAAGACGCTGGAGGTACTCTCCAGGTTTCGTAATCTTTCGGCCACCGCACTGGAACTGACGAAAAGAGCAATAGATCTGGGCCGGGGGCGGTCGCTAGACTCCGCGCTGAAGCAGGTGGAGGATATGTATCTTCACGAATTGATGAAAACTCAGGATGCAACCGAAGGCATCAATGCTTTCATCGAGAAACGTAAGCCCGTGTGGCGGGATAGGTGAGACTTTGAGAGCCAGGCGATCGGAGATTCAAGAGGTACGGCTGAGCGAGATGGGCAAACTGTTTTCTTCATATCGATTAGTGACGATGGGCGTCGTGGCCTGCGCGCTGGCCCTTGGACTCAGCGTTGACGGCGGCGTTGCTACTGAGGGTCAAGCTCAAAAACGTCGTCCTCTTACCGAATCTCAGAAGAGTCATTCTCGTAATGTTCTAACACCTGAAGCGCGCGAGATGGTGGACCTCGCCAGCGCTGTGGTTTGCAGGGAACGGACCACAGACCCTAAAGGCAGTGTTCCCATTGACGACATGCAGGGGCGGCCATCGCTTCCTGTGAAAAGCCCCGAGGCCGTCGCCGGGGCTAAACGCGCTCAACGTTTATTACCAGTTGCTAAAGACTTGGTGGCCAGCTCACTCAGACAACTTCTCAAGGATTACAACGTGGCTGGTTCGAGGGTCCATTCTGCGAGAGTGCAGCGGGCGATCAATCGGGTCATGGCCGTTACGCACATCCGTCCTGACGTGGATTCACGCGATAACGCTTCCGTGTTTCTGCAGAACCCGCACACAATTATCTTCGGGACGATATTCCTGGCCGGCTTGCCGTCAGACGAAGGGATCGTATCGGTGCTGGCCCACGAGTTGGTTCACATTGGGGACGGCGGGGAGGATAGCCTTGGCTGGTTGTTTCGTGCTGTTGGAAGTCGTGCGTCGTCATTGACTGGCTCGAGGATAAACGGCCAGAGAGCGGAGGAACTGACCTGCGACCTGGTGGGGACACTGGCGGCGCGAGGCTACGTTTCTCGAACACCCAGTTATGAACCATTGCCCAGGAGAATCTCGCGCTCACTGGCTCATAATTGTGTCGAGCAGGACGAAGGCGATGACGATCATCTTTCGCCGAGAACTACTATTCGAGCACTGCTCACGTTGACTCCGTCCCTGTCTCGTGAACTCGTATACGGACGCTGAATGCCATTACAGAACAGAAGCGCGGTAGCGCCGGATCCTGGAATCTACTTTGGCAATACAGTTTGTTAATAATGATCAAGATGGAACTAGACTTTAGCATCCGGCGCTACCGCGCTCGGTTTTGTATTACGCACGCCCAGTTAATCGCCTTGCTAATCCTGATAGCGGGCGCTGCATCCTGTACTTCAATAACTCTGCGGCCTGACGATGTGCGGCCACGTGTGTTGCGCGATGTTCCCGCCCAGCGCCTGGCATATAGATTCGAGCCGGACGTGCCGATCCCTGAAGGAATTAAGAACGAAGCAACAGACGATAAGATTGAAGCAATCCAGATCGACTTCAACACGCGCCGGGAAAACGACGCCTTAATGAAGACAGTCCGATCGCCGGATGGCTACCGGGCCCTCGTTCTTTACAACAGTGCGGACGAATCGAGCCAGACATTTCGCATCGATCTCTATTCATCAGACGGCAATTTTGTGCGCAACCTGACTCCACCCGATCTTTCGTGTGTGTTTCCCGAAGCTGTGGCGTGGTCGCCCGATGGAAACACCATTACCTTCATCGCCCACAAAAATGTAAAACCAACTCCCACTCCTACACCATCCGACTCGCCTCCTCCTGCATTGCTTGAACCTGCCCCGCTGCCCACGGTTGGCCCAGCTTTTCCGCCAGTTCAGGTTTTCAATACCGAACAGATCTACATCTGCAACCGGGATGGCTACGACCTGAAACCGTTGACCTCTCGCGAAGGACTTATCTATTTCTACGCTTCGTGGGCGGCAGATAGTCACGCACTGGTGGCGCTGGCCTGTCGTGAAAGCGAATGGGAGGCGCGAGAAAGAGACTACAAGTTGCCGGTCGGACGTCCCCGTTTGATTAGCGTTGACGGGACCGAACGCTTGCTTGATGACGAACTGACCGAAGCGTTGCCGGTATGGTCGTCCGATTCCTCAAAAGTAGCTACCGCTTTCGATACGGATGTGAAGATTTATGACGCGGCGACTAACAAGCCAACGCAAGCTGTGATCAAACTTCACGATGCATTACTCGCTGGCTCAAGAAGCTACGAAGAAAAGGCTTCAGGACAGCCAAAGCCTGAAAACGGAGGAAGTCCCAGCCCAGTCTCGCCCGCTGCAATACCCGCCTCATTCAACCCGATTGTTCGGCTGGAGTGGCCGACACCGGAAAATCTGTATGTGCAAACGGCCTACGTTCGGCTCATCCCCAACGAACCGATTACAACCTTCCAACGTTGGCATCTGCTGATTCTGAGTGCCCAGGCAGCGTTGCTCAAGTAATCAAAATTGCCGCTCCGAAGAGCAGATGGCGGACAAAGTTTCTCGCCGCCCCGCCAATGACACAAGTGGCGGTCATATCGAGGAGCCGTATGAGGCGGGACCCAGCGCTCAGGATCCGTAAGATACTGCTTCGAGCGAGAACCTTTCCCCGCCTATCAAGAGAAAGGCGTTGCTGATCACACAGCAACGCCTATTAGCCTTATTCAATTTGTAGAGGTTAATAATCCTCTTCAAAGTCACTCATTCGATTCTTTTAACTTTCGGATCGTCTCCCTTAGCTGCTCAGCGTCTGACGTATTCGGCGCCAATTTGAGGTAAGCCTCTAGTTCATCAGCGGCCTGTTTCTTGGCTCCGCGAGAGCTATATATGATCGCCAGGAGCCTGTGAGCCTCTTTCATCTGTTCCTTTCCTAGTTCCAACGAAGCCAAAAGCTCTTTTTCTGCCTGTTCGAACAAACCAGAATTTGCAAGGGCCTGGCCGAGAAAATAATGCCCTACCGCGGACTGGTCATTTTTCTTTAAGGCTTTACGGAGAATCGGTATCGCCTCGCCATAGCGTTTCAACATGACATTTGCAATGCCGCGGTTAATAAGGGCAGCAAAGGAATCCGGTGTAATCTTTAGTGCATCCTGAAATGCCTCGTCGGCCTTCTCCAACTGATTCAGTTTGAGATACTGAACCCCGAGTTCATTGAATGCGAGCGTGAAAGACGGATACTCTTGGATTGCCAGCTTCAGTTGCTCAATCGCTCCCTGATGGTTTTTTTTCTTAGCTTGGTCGGCGGCATTATTGTAATGGACCAATGCCGGCTTCGGAACATTCGCAAACTCTGCATTTAGGACCCCGGGCCTGGCCTCCGGTCTTCCCTTCAACTCCAGTCGGATACTCAAATGATAGGTCTGCGGCGGCATCCCACGTGGCTGGATGACCGACACGTTTTGCGAGAAAGGTTCAAAATCCTGCTCCTTATCGATTACCACCACAAAGTCACCAGAGGGAAGGCCACGAAACACGAAGTTTCCGTATTCGTCAGTCGTCGAGACGCGGTCTCCTCTGGTCATAGTCCGTAGACGAACCGAAACGCGTCTCTGGATACGCTGTCCGGTTGAGGAGACTATCATGCCGCTGATAGAGTTCACCCCCCCAAAACCTGTATCGGTTGATGCCGCCCCCTGAGGAATACCCTGGGCGGCTACTCGAACTACGACGAAAAGCGTAAGCAAAACCAAAGATAACCCTGGTACATTTCTCTTTAACATAATACCCACCTCAATCGGTGTATCGCTTAGTGCGTCTTCTGGAATTTTCGGACTGAGCATGGATCGCTTAGGGGCGGCTAGTGACATTCTAATGATGACAATGAAAGGGCGCTGCCGAAATCTCCGACAACGCCCCCAGAAATGGATCGAACCTCGGAGGCAGATCCAGCAAACATCAACTTCGTCGGACTAGAACCTAATTTGCCCGATGATGTTCATCGCGCGTGAGCCACCACGCTGCGTGGTAACACGACCGAACGAGGTTGAATCAAAATTTACAGTACCGTAAATGAAATTGGGATGGTTCAGGACGTTGATTGCCGTGCCCTTGAGCTCGAAAGTGACTGATTCCGCAATCCGGAACCTCTTGGTAACAGCCAGGTCGAAATTAAAGAAACTCGGGCCGTCGAGGCTGTTTATCGGGAAATCGCCGAATGTGCCTGGGGCTGGAGCCGACATCAAACCTGGTTTAAGGGTCGCAGCGGTAGCCTTGCCGGTTGCCGGGTTTATGGTTATATCAAGGAGATTCGGGTTGACAAAGAACACGCCGGCTGGAGTCTTGAATAGCCCAATGTTCTTCTTAAACTCCTCGAAGGTAATACCGGTAAGCTGGGCCCCATTGTTAGCCGTGGCACTATTGAATGTGGACCGGCCTGAGGCCACGTGGAAGGGTACACCAGTCGACCAGGTGACAATAGCTCCAACATTGAAGCCTCCCACGAGTCTGTCTACGAGATCATTAGCACCGCTCAAAAATCTTTTACCCCTTCCGAAAGGAAGGTCGTAAATGCCGTTTGCGACAAATCGCTGCGTCTGGTCCTGAGTCGAACGGCGATAATCCGCATCTGGATTGCGCAGTGTTAGGCGAGAGGCCAGATCGCTCTGGTTGTTTCCCTGAACATCCGTCGCGTCACCCATCGCCTTGCTCCAGGTGTAATCCGCCTGGAACTGCAATCCGTTTGAGAACCGGCGGCGAAGCTCGATCTCCAGCGCGTGGTAGTTGGACATTGCGTCGTTGGCCAGGATATTCACAAAAGCTGCATTTGGATTTGCTACGAAGAAGTTTCCCGCCAATCCAAGCGCAGGGTTTTCGCGATTAGCCCTGTACGCTGAACCGAACGCCAACGTATTGGCAAAGCCGCCGACATTGTTATTGGTCAAGTTGGTAATAAACGCCGAGTTTGTATACCCGTTGGCGCCTGAAAGACCGTTGAAAAACTTATCAAAGAGCGGCAGAGGCACGCAGCCCCCACAACCGGGGGCAAAACTCGTCCCGCCACGGGCGGTGAGGTTCTTTTGCGCGTTTAGAAACTCCGGCAGGAAGCCATTTTCGAAAATGTTAACTTCGTTAATGTTGTAAGCACGCCATGTGTTGGGCGCATAGTTGCCAACATATCGCACCTCGAGAGCCGTATTCTTGAAGATCTCGCGCTCAATACCGAAATTCCACTGGTGCACGTAGGCGGCGCGAAGGTTTGGATCGGCCGTCCACAGACCGCTGTTAACATTCGTCAGGAAATTCTCTCGATCCGTAATGGGAATCTTGAATGTCGGGAAGTTCAACGGCACGCCTGCGGCAGTCAGCTGGCCGCGAATTTGATTCGTATTCGGCGTGACGCCACTCAGCGGCGAAGTGTTAGCCGCCTGGATTAGTCCGGGATTGGTATTGCCGGTTCCGAGGAGGTTAGTGAAGGTCGTGACTCCGTCATGCAGGAAGCTCATTGAGTATCCAGCACGGATAGAGCTGGTGCCTTCGTCACCAAACAAACGGTTGAGCAGTCCCGACTTAAAGGCAGGCGAATATGCAAAGCCAAGGAACGGCGCGAAGTTGTTCCAGTCATTCTTGTAAAGGCCGATGCCGGTATCGCCGCTGACGAATTGCAGTGACGCGACGCCCGCCGTTTGACTGCCCGGAGCCGCGGTCGGTTTAAAGAGATTGTCCTTACCCGAAACGCCCCAGATAGAATCAAAAACTGCTGGTTGAATGGCCAGCCCATTCGGAACGGTGGGAACGCCCATATAGTCCCAGCGCACGCCGAGACTGAGCGTCAGGTTACTTCTTGCACGCCACTGGTCCTGGGCGAAGAGCGCCAGATCTTTTCCCTGAACCAGCCTTTCTCGCGTGAAACCAGGAACAAAACCAGAGGTCGGAGTTCGCACGTTTAAGGTCTGGCTCGCGCTCCCCAAAAGGCCGGTGATCGCGCCATAGACTGTATTAGCAGCAGTTAATTGTGCGGCGGAAGCTCCGGGCAAATTAGCCGCTACTGTTAAGCCGCTGGTGTTAGCAGTATTTGCTGCGATTGGACCAATCTGGTTCAACTGGACGATACCGGCGTCGTTCAGGCTGATGCCCAAAACATTCTGCCAATCCCCGCCAAATTTCCAGAGGTGATCACCTTTGACCCACGAAAGCGTATTGGTTATCTGATTAACGATGGTATTTCGAGGCTGGGGCAGGAACGTGTTGTCATAGTTTGTGAGCACCCCCGGCAGCGATATGAATGGAATTAGCTGGGGCTGGTCGCGATTGAAATCTACCGGAGCCCATTGGCGGCCATACCGGAAGATATTTGTCACGTTACTCCCAAATGTTGACACCAGTGCCGGCGTGACTAGATTTCGGGTTGATGCCTGAAACCCATTTACGCCGCCCGGAAATGGTGCTTCGA
>Ga0190270_10000456_pt1 | contig 17828 bp, 17 predicted proteins | sample Popmic320T_FD_133748 | JGI IMG/M metagenome (GOLD analysis project Ga0190270, IMG submission 133748) | Populus adjacent soil microbial communities from riparian zone of Weber River, Utah, USA - 320 T | ecosystem: Environmental > Terrestrial > Soil > Riparian zone | place: USA: Utah | collected...
CCGATCACCGCATCATCGGTATCCGGCACGCCTGGACCTTCGACGAATTTTATACCGCCATGGCGGTGCAAGGGCTCGATACCGACGGCGACGGCGTCTACTCCAAGGAGGAGCTCGATCCGCTCGCCAAGGTCAATGTCGAGTCGCTCAAGGAGTTCGCCTATTTCACCTTCGTTCGGCTCGGCAAGAGCGAACAGCCGTTGCCGCTGAAAGAGCCGGTCGATTATTCGATCGACTACGACAAGACCCTGCTCACCCTGCACTTTACATTGCCGCTCGAGACGCCGCTCGACCCCAAGACCGAAGAGGTCGCGGTTGACGTTTACGACCCCTCGTTCTTCGTGGCGTTCGGCTTCGCAACCGATGCACCGGTGAAACTCTCGGGCGTTGCGGCCCCGGGTTGCGGGGCGGAAATCCAAAAGGCCGATCCCGAGAGCGCTGCCGAGACCAAGGATCTGAGCGAAGCCTTCTTCAGCCAGCTTGGGCCCGGCTCGAATTACGGGTCACAATTCGCACAGACGGCAATCGTCAAATGCCTGTCACGTTGAGGCGCGCCGTGCATCGCTCGGCTGCCGTCTTGGCGCTGGGGCTGCTGCTGCTCGCCGTTGCGGTGCGGGCAAGCGCCGAGCCGAGCCCCCCCGCACCGTTCAGCGCGGGCGCGTCGGCGCAAGGCGGTCCGCTATCGGCCTTTTCGCCACCTCAAGCCGCGCCGCGCGCGCAAGGCATGTTCGGCTCCTTGATGAGCTGGGTGGCCGAGACGCAGCAGCGCATGCAGCGGGAGCTGGCAGCCAGCGTCAAACGTCTCAAGAGCGGCAATGCGATCGCCGCGGCGCTAGCCCTTGCCGGTCTCAGCTTCCTCTACGGCGTGGTCCACGCGGTGGGCCCGGGGCACGGCAAGGCCATCATCTCCTCCTATGTCGTCGCCAACGAGGAGACGGTCCGGCGCGGAGTACTGATCTCGTTCCTTGCCGCGGGGCTCCAGGCCGTGACCGCAGTCGTGCTGGTCGGGGTGCTGCTGATCGCGTTGAACGCAACGGGGCTCCAGGTCAATGCCTGGGTGAACCAGCTCGAAAGCGTCAGTTATGCGCTGATCGCGCTGGTGGGTCTTTATCTCTTGTCGACCCAGTTGCTGCGGCTTTGGCGCCGTTACCGCGGCAGCAACGCGCATGAGCCGGTCGCAAGCCATGCCGGGCATGTTCATGGCACTCCCGGCCATGCGCATGAACATGACGGCCACCATGCCCACGGCCATCATCATGACCATCATCACGAGCATGACGAGGCTTGCGGCCATATCGTCGATGCGCGGCAACTGGCGGGGCCGTTTTCCTGGCGCAAGACGATGGCTGTGGTGTTCTCGGTGGGCATCAGACCCTGCACCGGCGCAATTCTCGTGCTCGTGTTTGCCCTGACGCAGGGGCTGTTCTGGGTGGGCGTCGCCGCGACCTTCGCGATGGCGCTCGGCACGGCGATTACGGTCGCGGTGCTGGCCAGCCTGGCGCTGGGTTCGCGCGAGCTGGCGCTCAAGCTTGGCGGAGCGAATTCAGCCTGGGCCGAGGCCGTGTTGACCATCTGCGCCATCGGCGGCGCGTCTATCATCTTTCTGTTCGGCTCCATTTTGTTCATGGCGTCATTGGGCCCGGCGCGGCCGTTCTGACTCTGCGCGTCCGAGTCCTTCCCGGCCTTCGCCGTTCTAGCCAAGGCTTCGATCTTGCAACTTTCGCGCTGCGTTTGCCGCGCAAGCGAGAATGCTATTTCTTTCTGCCCGGTCTTGATTGCGCGGAATGGGCAACACATCCTAAGTCTTGCACCAAGACGCTCTGCAAGACTTGCTACTGGCGATGGAGGATATGATGGCACTCCAACTCGGCGAAACCGCACCGGATTTCGAGGCCGATACCACCGAAGGCCGGATCCGCTTCCATGAATGGCTGGGCGATTCCTGGGCCGTCTTGTTCTCGCATCCCAAGGACTTCACCCCGGTTTGCACGACCGAGCTCGGCTATATGGCGAGAATCAAGCCCGAGTTCGACAAGCGTGGGGTGAAGATCGTCGGTTTGAGCGTCGATCCCGTGGACCGGCACGCGCAATGGGCGGAGGACATCAAGGACACCCAAGGCGTGGCGCCGAACTTTCCCATGATCGGCGATCCCACGCTGGCTATCTCCAAGCTTTACGGCATGCTGCCGGCCAGCGCCGCGGGCACGTCGGAAGGGCGCACGCCCGCCGACAATCAGACGGTGCGCAATGTGTTCGTCATCGGTCCCGACAAGAAGATCAAGCTGATCCTGGTCTACCCTATGACCACGGGCCGCAATTTCGACGAGGTGCTGCGCGTGATCGATTCCTTGCAGCTTACCGCCAAGCACCGTGTGGCGACGCCGGTGAATTGGAAGGAGGGCGAGGAGGTGATCATCGCCGGATCGGTCCCCGATGAAGAGGCCAAGAAGATCTATCCGGATGGGTGGAAAGCGCCACGGCCCTATATCCGCATCGTCCCCCAGCCGCGCGGCTGACGCAGATCGGGATTCACGATCAGCTTTTGCGCGCGGCCTTACCGTCACATAACCAAAACGAAAACCGGCTTGAACGGCCCATCCGGGCTCGTGCTAGAAATACTGTACACGGATCATATCGATACCGTGAACGGATGGCGGCGGCCTTGTCCCTGAGCGGGTAGGTCGGGAAATGCGGGCAGGGGCTTCATGGCCGATAAAGGTCGATCGGCCGAGTCCAAGACCGGGGAAAGCTCGCGGGAAACCGCGAAGCAGATTGCCGACCAACTCGCTCCGTTGGTACGTTGCTCTCGCGCCTCTGGATTTGATTTCCTCGCCTATCTGCTTGCTATGGCGCTCAAGGAGTCGCGGCGGCTCTCGGAGGAATAGGACTCGACAACCGGCTGGGATTCGCGAGCGCTGCCGATCGAGGAGAGGTTCCAGACCATGGCTGTACCCAAGACGCCGCTCCTGACCACCGACTGCGTCATCTGGGACAACAAGGGCCGAGTCCTCCTCATTCGCCGCAAGAACGAGCCCTTCAAGGGAGCACATGCGTTACCCGGAGGCTTCGTCGATATCGGCGAAACGGTGGAGGCGGCTTGCCGTCGCGAGGTGCTCGAGGAATCCGGTCTTACGGTAGGTCCGCTTCGACTCCTCGGCATCTATTCGGATCCGGGGCGCGATCCGCGCGGGCACACGGTGAGCGTCGCCTATATGGCCTTCCTGCCGCGTGCGCCGGCTCCGAAAGCTGGATCCGACGCAGAGGTTGCGGAATGGGTCGAGAACTGGCGAGCCATCGAACTCGCGTTCGACCACGCGCAGATCATCGCCGATGCGGAAAAGATCGCAGCCGCGTGACGAGAGGCCGGACGTTCATTAAAGCTGTCGATGACGGCCATCATCGTTGCCTTCACCGCTAGGCCTCCCGCAATGAGGCAAGGCTAGGCGGCCCGTGGCCGATGCTCTATCTATGGGCGCAGAGGTCGATAGCGGAGCCGCTTGCATGAATGAAACGCCGCGTTCCGGCCGGTTTCCCGGGAAGGCTGAGCGGGCGAGCGCGCCTGTAGCGGAGCGCGCCGGCCAGATCGGTGTCCTGCTCGTCAATCTCGGCACGCCGGACGATACGTCCTATTGGGCGATGCGGCGCTATCTTAAGGAGTTCCTTTCCGACCGCCGGGTGATCGAGACTAACCGTGTGTTATGGTGGCTGATCCTGAACTTCGTCGTGCTGGTCAAGCGGCCTTTCGCGAGCGGCGCCAAATATCGCTCGGTCTGGAACGAGGCCCTCGACGAGTCTCCGCTTCGCACCACCACCCGGGCGCAAGCCGATAAAGTCGCGCAAGCCTTGTCGGCGAGAAAGAATGTGATCGTCGATTGGGCGATGCGCTACGGCAATCCGAGCATCGCCTCGCGCATCGAGGCGCTCGCCGCCAAGGGCATCGACCGGCTGCTGGTGTTTCCCCTCTACCCGCAATATGCCGCGGCGAGCACGGCGACGGTGAACGACAAGGCGTTCGACGCGCTGAAGACGCTCCGCGCGCAGCCCGCGCTGCGCATTGTGCCTGCTTACCCGCGAGACCCCGTTTATATCGCCGCACTCGCCGACTCCATCAGGTCCCATCTCGGCAGCCTCGACTTCGAGCCCGAGGCGATCCTTGCCTCGTTCCACGGGGTGCCGCAGGCTTATGTCGACCAGGGCGATCCCTACCAGCAGCAATGCATCGAGACGGTTGAGGCTTTGCGCGCGGCGCTCGGGCCGCTCGGCGCCAAGCTCACGCTTACGTTCCAATCGCGCTTCGGCCGCGCCGAATGGATAAAGCCCTATACCGACAAGACGGTGGAGGCGCTCGCCCGCGACGGCGTGAAGCGCATCGCCATTGTCACGCCTGGCTTCGTCGCCGATTGCCTGGAGACGTTGGAGGAGATCGCCGAGGAGAATAAGGAGATCTTCCTGGAGCATGGCGGTGAGCAGTTCAGCTACATCCCGTGTCTTAACGACAGCGAGGCCGGCATCAAGGTGCTTGTGCATCTGATCGAGCGCGAGCTTCAGGGTTGGGCGTAGTCTGCGTCATTCCGGTGCAGGCCGGAATCCGCGAACACGATTCGGGGCGCGCTGCTCTGGGGCGCTGCTTTTGTTGGCAGGGGGGCGGAGATGCTGCGGACAGCGGTGTTATGCGTGGCTTGCGTGGCGCTCTTGCTTGCCGGTTGCACGGCGCCGATGACCATGCGCGACATCAACGCGGTCAAGCCGAACTGCGCCCGGATCGACAAGCAGATCGTCACCTTGGAGAAGGAGAAGGCCGAGAACAATCAACGGTTGCTGGCCGGCATCCAGTCAGTGGCCCCCGCTCTCGCCGCGATCAACATCGTCGCGGGCACTTATGGCAGGAATGTCGCCATCGCCACAGGTGAGTGGGCCGCGGCCATAGATCGCAAGCTCGTCGAGCTCAGGCGCGCCAAGAAGAAGTGCTAGGGCCATGCGTCCCTTTTATCTTGCGGTTATGAGTCTGCTTGCGGCGCTGGCGTCGCCGATTGCGCTCGCCGGCCAATCGGACACGGCGACCGAGACCGTGGCGCCGCTCGCCTATGTCACAGTCGCCGGTGCGCCCGGCGACGGCGAGCAGACGCTCGCCGATGCGCTGAGCCGGCAACTCGCGGCGCGGGGGATCGCGCCGGCAACTGCCTTCCAGGCTAATGTCTACGAGGTGCAAGGGACGGTGCGGGTGGCACCCGCCGGCAAGGGCAAGGAAAGCGTCACCATCATCTGGGTCGTGCTTGCACCCGACGGTAGTCAACTCGGCGTCACGCGGCAAAAGAGGGACGTGCGCAAAGGTTCACTCGACAAAAAATGGGGCGCTGCGGCCAACGCCGCCGCTGCCGCCGCGGCTAATGACATCGGCAGGCTCCTGCCACAGCCGGGAACCATCCGAAAACAGCCCTGAATTGCCGAAAAAGGCGTTCTCCCCGTAGGGTTGCTTTGCTCTTGGGGGGACGTTCGATGTCGCCTGCCCGTGCGAACGGTGTACTTCGCCACGTCCCCCTCTTGATTGCTAGACAACCAGTAGAGTTGTGCTATGGCCAGAATGCAATGGGGGGGAAGGTCAGGCGGCTCTGGTGGCGAACCAATCCGCCACCGCCTCGCGCCCGTTCTCGTCCAGCAGGAGATGGAGCTTGGTGCGGCGGAGCAGGAAATCCTCGGCCGTGATGGCGTCCTCGACCTCCGCCGCATAGCCAAGCTCGGCCCGGGTCACGCCTGGGGCGATCTCGCCCGCCAAGGCCGGCTCGGCGGAGACGCGGCCGAACAACGCCTCGATCTGGTCGCCATAGGTGAGCGCCCAGCGCCGCCGCATGCCGGCCGGAACGCTTTCGGGCCCGTCCGCGGCGCGGGCCAGAAGCTCGGGGCGCGATAGACTCCCGCCATGGAGCGGGATGTCCCGGGTCCAGGTTCCCCCGGTCTCGGCGCCGAGCTGGCGCAGCCGGTCGAGCACGTCTTCCGCGAAGGCCCTGTGCGTGGTGAGCTTGCCGCCATAAAGGGTGACGAAGCCGCCGCTGCCGTTGTCGATGGATGACAGCACGGGGCTCCGGCTGATGCGGCTTTCCCTGGTCTCCGCATCGCCTTCGAGCGCTCGCACGCCGGACCAGGCGAACACGAGATCGGCCTCGGTGGCGGGTCCGCGCGGATGCGCGAAGTAGCGGTTATAGGCGCTGAGCAGATAAGCGCGCTCCTCGCCGGAACAGCGTGCCGTCCCTGGATCGCCCTCATGCGGCACATCGGTGGTGCCGACCATGAGGAAGCGCTGGCCGAGCCAGGGGATGACGAACACGACCCGCTCCTCCTGGTCTTGCAGGGTGTAGGCGTCGGTCTGAGGTGGGGCGGGCATCTTCAGGACGATGTGGCTGCCACGCACGAGGCGTAGCGGACGCGCCGGCGGCGTGGCCTTGGTCATGGCGTCGATGCTGGCGACCCATGGGCCTGCGGAATTGACGATGAACCGCGCGTCGATGCGGCGCCGGTGGCCGCGTTCATCGAGTTCAACGGCATAGCCGTCGGCAAGCGGCGCGATGGCGGTGACAGTGCGGCGATTGAGGATATCGGCGCCGCGGGCACGCGCGTCGAGCAGTACCGCGAGCGTGAGCCGCGCATCGTCGGTAAGGCAGTCGCAATAATGCAGGACCGCGCTGAGATCGTCCTGGCGCAGCCTTGGCAGCTGCGAGATGTCATCGTCGTCGAGCCTGCCGCTTGCCGGCAGGCCACCGCCAAAGGACAAGGCATCGTAGAGCGCAAGGCCGGCCCGCAGCAGCAAGGCTTGCCGCTTCTGCCCGGCATAGACCGGCAAGAGAAAGCGGAGCGGCGTTATCAGATGCGGCGCGGTCTTCAATAGCACAGCGCGCTCGGCGAGCGACTCGCGCACGAGACCCAGCCTGCCAAGCTCGAGATAGCGCAAGCCGCCGTGGATCAGCTTTGAGGAGGCCGAAGAGGTGGCGCAGGCATAATCGCCCTGCTCGGCGAGCATGACTTTCAGCCCGCGTCCCGCGGCGTCCCGGGCGACGGCCGCGCCGTGGATTCCACCGCCAATGACGAGCAGATCGTAGGATTGAGTGGTCAATGATCCCGTACCACGCCGGGAAGCGTCCGGCCAAGTCTAAGGGCGGGCGCGACACCTCCAGGCAGGGAGCGCCCCCATGCCGACGGGCAGGCGCGATCAGAAGACCAAGTCGCCAATGATGCCGAGCAGGAGCATACCGAGGGCGAGCCAAATGACGATGCGCTGCCAGCTCGGCATGGCGCCGTAGCTGGCCTTGGCCTCCTTGAGATCGAACTGATCGTCGCTGGTGAGTCGCGTACGGCTGGTTTTAGGCTGCTTGTTCATAGGCGTCACTCTAGCGCGAAACAGCGGCTCACAAAAGGAAGTCAGGCGACGCCGGCGCGCAGCAGGTCGTGGACATGAATGATGCCCACCGGGCGACCGTCCTCGACCACGAACAAGGTGGTGATCTTGGAGGCGTTGAGCATTTCGAGCGCGGCGCTGGCAAGAAGATCCGGCGCTACGGTCTTGGGCTCGGGCGTCATGATCGCTCCGGCGTGCTGCTCAAGCAGGCCGTTGCCCATGTGGCGGCGCAAATCTCCGTCGGTGATGATGCCCATGAGCAGGCCGTCCGCATCGACGACGCCGAGGCAGCCGAGCGCCTTTTCGGTCATCACCACGATGGCCTCCGACATGATCGCGTCGGCAGGCGCAAGCGGCAGGCGGTTGCCTTTGTGCATCAGGTCGCCCACGAATTTCAGGCGCGCGCCGAGCTGGCCGCCGGGATGCAGCATCTTGAAGTCCCGCGCGGTGAAGCCCTTGCTCTCCAGCAGAGCGATGGCGAGGCAGTCGCCAAGCGCAAGCTGCATCACGGTGGAGGTGGTGGGCGCGAGCCCATGCGGACAGGCTTCCTTGGCCTGCGGTAGCGCAAGCACGAGCACGGCCGCCTGCGCAAGTGCCGAGCCGGGGTTCGACGTGACCGCGATCAGCGGCACGGCGAACCGGCGCGAGTAGGATACGATATTGCCGAGCTCTACCGTCTCGCCCGACCAGGAGAAGGCCACGATGACGTCCTCGCGCGTGATCATGCCGAGATCGCCATGGCTCGCTTCGCTGGGATGCACGAAATAGGCTGGTGAGCCTGTCGAGGAGAGGGTGGCAGCCACTTTCAGGCCAACATGGCCGCTCTTGCCCATCCCGGTGACGATCACCCGGCCACGGCAGCTGCGCAGGAGCTCGACCGCCTCGGCGAAACCGTCGACGAGGTCGCCGGCCAGCGCCGTCATCAGCGCATGGAGGCCCTCGGCTTCGAGCTGGAGGGTCCGCGTCGCCGACGCGATCGCCTGGCTGCGGTCGTCGCGCAGCAGCCGATCGCGCTTCAGGCCGATGGCCATAGTCGTGCTTCCCCCGTGGTTTGCCTGACTTTAGCACGGATTTTGGCGCCGTCAGGGCGAAGACTTGACCCGTTTCGGGGCAGAGCTAAACGGCCCGTTAACTCTATTTCCTCTAGGCTTTCTCGATCAACGGTCCGGATGGACGCGCCCGCGCGGCTTGGCGGGCGCTTCCCGGTGTAGATCGAGGTGCGTCCTTGCCGCGTCGCCACATCTCAAAACGTCCTTGGACACGTCCGGGCGCGGTCGACCATTTCTTTCAACTCGGGTTGCAACAGTCATTCTGGCGCTATCTGGTACTCGGCGTCTATTCGTCCTACGAAGTTGCCAACTATGCCGGGGTCTCGCAGGTCGATCAGCGCACCAAGCTCGGAGCGACCGCCGAGTATTATTTCAATCCGCTGATGTCGGCCTACGCCCGCTACGAACACACCGATTTCACCAGCAGCCCTGATCCATCGGCCGACTTCATCGAGGACGAGATCAGGATCGGGCTGAAGTTCAGGCGCTAGGCGCCGCCGGTCAGCGTCTTGATCTCCGCGGCGACGGCATCGCGCAGGTCGGGCCTGGCCAACGCGTACGCGATATTGGCGGCAAGGAAGCCAAGCTTGGAGCCGCAGTCGAAGGCGCGGCCTTCGCAGCGCACGGCGGAGAAGGGCTGCCGCTCGAGCAGAACAAGCATCGCGTCGGTGAGTTGGATCTCGCCGCCCGCGCCGGTTTCCTGCGCCGCGATGATGCCGAAGATCTCGGGCTGAAGAATGTAGCGGCCGAGAATAGTGAGGTTGGAGGGCGCGGTGCCAGGTTTCGGCTTCTCCACCATGCCGTTGACGGGAAAGATGCGACCGTCGCCCGCGCCGATCGAGACCACGCCGTAATTCTTGACCTGATCGTCGGGGACGGGCTCGACTGCGAGGAGGTTGCCGCCGCGCTCCGCGTAGACTTCGAGCATCTGGGCGAGGCATCCCTTGCCTTCCGTCTTCACCAGCACGTCGGGGAGAAGCAGCGCGAATGGCTCGTCGCCGACGAGGTCGCGGGCGCACCACACCGCATGGCCCAAGCCCAGCGACTCCTGCTGCCGGGTAAAGCTGGTGCTGCCCGCTGCCGGGAGGTCGGCGTTGAGAGCGTCGAGTTCGGCCGTCTTGCCCCGCTCGGCGAGCACCGCTTCAAGCTCGTATTGGCGGTCGAAATGGTCCTCGATGACGCTCTTGTTGCGCCCAGTGACAAAGATGAATTGCTCGATGCCGGCGTCCCGCGCCTCGTCCACCACATGCTGGATCACGGGCCGGTCGACCACCGTCAGCATCTCTTTCGGGATGACCTTGGTGGCGGGCAGGAAGCGCGTGCCAAGTCCTGCAACGGGGAACACGGCCTTGCGGACTCGAGCAGCCATCAAATCCTCGTTGGTTAAGCTTGGCAGGCGTGCAGGGTAGAAATCCCTCAACTTCTATCCGATAAGAAGCGGCGGATTGCAACGTGCTAGGGTCGTCTCATGGGTGTTCTGGTCACGGGCGGAGCCGGCTTCATAGGCAGCCATATGGTGCTCGAGCTGCTCGACGCTGGCGAGGACGTTGTTGTCCTGGACAATCTGTCGACCGGTTTCCGTTGGGCGGTGCCCGACGGGGCGCAATTCGTCGAGGGCGATATCGGCGACCAGGCGTTGGTTCGGCGCTTGCTAAAAGACAACGCCATCGACGCGATCGTCCATTTCGCAGGCTCCATCGTGGTGCCCGAGTCGGTTGCCGATCCGCTCGGCTATTACCTCAACAACACCTGCAAGTCGCGCGCGCTGATCGCCTCGGCAGTCGAAGGCAATATCCCGCATTTCATCTTCTCCTCGACCGCTGCGGTCTACGGCATGCCGAAGCAGAACCCGGTCGACGAGGACGCCGTGCTCGAGCCGATCTCACCTTACGGCACTTCGAAGCTGATGACCGAGTTGATGCTGCGCGACACGGCAATCGCGCACGATCTCCGCTACGTTGCTCTCCGCTATTTCAATGTCGCCGGCGCCGACCCGAAAGGACGGAGCGGACAATCCACGAAGCGCGCGACGCATCTGATCAAGGTGGCGTGCGAGGCCGTGCTCGGCAAGCGGCCTCATCTCGAAGTGTTCGGCACCGACTATCCCACGCCGGACGGCACCTGCATTCGCGATTATATCCATGTCACCGATTTGGCGCGCGCGCATCTCGATGCGCTCCGCTATCTTCGCGCCGGCGGCAAGAGCGAGGTGCTGAATTGCGGCTATGGCGACGGTTTCTCGGTGCTCGACGTGATCGGCTCGGTGAAGCGCGTGGCGCAGAACGACTTTCCGGTGCGGCTGGCCGAGCGCCGGCCAGGCGATCCGGCGGCAATCGTGGCCAAGGCCGGCCGCATCGGCGAGGTCTTCGGCTGGAAGCCGCGCCTCAACGATCTCGACACCATCGTCGGCCACGCGCTTGCCTGGGAGAAGCGCCTCAAGGACTATCGGGCCGCGTCCTGACTTCCGCCGATTTTGCCTTTGCCGCGCCTTAAAGCCCCCGCCAGAATCGGGCGGATGGCCTCGAATCGTTCGGGGATGGCTTAGGGGAGGCACCGAAATGGCCTCAGCCAAGTGTTGGGCGGCCGGTCTGGCCCTTGCGCTCGCAATAGCCGCGCCGCTCTCGGCCGGGGCCCAAGCTCCTGCCGACGAGGTGACCGTCTATAAGCGCGCGGTGGAGCAGCGCTTCGCCCAATGGCTCCAGGCGCTCTGGCCCGACGCGGAAGCGCAAGGCGTTTCGCGCAAAACCTTCGACACGCAGATCAAGGGGCTGAAGCTCGATTGGTCGTTGCCGCATCTCGTCCTGCCCAATCCCGCCGGGCCGGACGGTCCGCCGTTGCCGAAGGCGCTGGCGCCAAAGCCAATCCACCAGCCGGAGTTCGACATTCCCGCCAACTATTTCAACAAGGCGACGCTCAAGGCCCTGGCGGCCACGGGCCAGGGCAAGCTGAAGCAATGGACGCCGCAACTGCGGGCGATCCAAGATCAATACGGCGTGCCCGCCAGCATCATTCTTTCGATCTGGGGACGCGAGACCGGGTTCGGCAAAGCCAATCTCCCGTTCGACGCGCTCTCGGCCATCGCCACGCAAGGCTTCATGGGGCGGCGGCCAGAGATTTTCCGCGAAGAGGTCATCGGCGCCCTGAAGATTATTGAGCAGGGCCACGCCAAGCGTGCCGAGATGCGGAGCTCATGGGCGGGCGCCATGGGCTATACGCAGTTTCTTCCCACCGATTTCGAAAAATACGCCGTTGATCTCGACGGCGACGGCAGGCGCGACATCTGGAACTCGGTGCCGGATGCGCTCGCCTCGGCCGGCAACTCGCTGCACAGCCAGGGCTGGGACGGCAAGCAGAGCTGGGGTTACGAGGTCAGCCTGCCGCGCGGCTTCGACTGCACCCAGCAGGGGCCTGACAAGGCACGGCCGATCTCGGAGTGGATGAAGCTCGGCGTGGCACGTGTGAAGGGGCGCCAGTTCTCCGAGGATAGGCTCGGCGATCCCGCCTTCCTCGTGCTGCCCGCTGGCCTCAAGGGTCCGGCTTTCCTCGCGACCAATAATTTCTCGGTGCTGAAGCTCTACAACAACTCCGACGTCTACGCGATTTTCGTCGGCCATGTCGCCGATATGATCGCCGCCAATGCGCCGGTTGAATTCGCCGGCACCTGGGAGCCCGTCGAGCGGCTGCCGCGCGACCGTATCCAGCGTTTCCAGGAGGTACTTGTGGCCAAGGGCCACGACGTGGGCAAGGTCGACGGGCTTGCCGGCTTCAAAACCAGGCGCAGCATCGGGCTGGAAGAGCAGAAACTCGGCCTTCCGCTCACCTGCTATCCGAGCCAGGCCTTGGTCGGGGCGGTGCTCAAGGAAGCAAGCGCCGCCTCAGCTCGATAATTGCAAGGCGGTTTGCCTAGGTTTTGCCCCCCATGCTTGCTAGAAACGGGGCCATGCGAATCATGGAAAACCCCAAATCATTGATCCTCGGAGCGGGCGCAGCGGTTTCTCTCGCTATGTCGTCTCCGGTCCCCGGCTTTGCGCAGAACGCTAAGACTTGTGTGGAAAGTCTCTGGCCTTCCGCCAAGAGCGCCGGCGTCACGCGCGCCACTTTCGACCGCGCTTTCCAAGGCTTCAGCGTCGATCCCGAAGTCATCGAATCCGCAAAATACCAGCCCGAGTATGTCAGGCCGATTGGCGAATATATCGACCGGGCCGTTTCGGATAAGCGCATTGATATCGGCATGCAGAAGCTTGCCGAGCATCAGGCGCTGCTCGGCGCGCTGGAGAGCCGCTATGGGGTCGATCGTCATGTCGTCGTCGCCATCTGGGGCGTGGAGTCGAACTACGGCGTACAGCCCGGCGAGAAGAACGTAATCCGTTCTCTCGGCAGCTTGATCTGCACCAACACCAAAGCCAAGTTCGCCAGGTCGCAGCTCAACTCCGCGCTGAAGATTCTGCAGCGCGGCGATATCAGCTTCGAGGTGATGAACGGCTCGTGGGCCGGGGCCATGGGGCACACCCAGTTCATCCCTACCACCTACAGCGCCTATGCCGTCGATCATGACGGCGATGGCAAGCGTGACATTTGGGGCAATGTCCCCGACGCGCTGGCTTCGACGGCGAGCTATCTGAAAGTATCCAATTGGCGTGCGGGCGAGACGTGGGGCTACGAGGTCCGGTTGCCGAAGGGCTTCGATCCCAAGAAGGTTGGCGAGAAAACCTTGAAGCCGGTCGCCGCCTGGCAGAAGCTCGGCATCGCGCGGGTAAATGGCGAGGCGTTTTCGCGCCAGACCGATCAGGCCTCGCTATTTGCGCCGGAAGGCACGCGCGGCCCCGCCTTTCTGCTGCTCAACAATTTCCGCTCATTGCTTCGCTACAATCAGGCGAACTCCTACGCGCTCGCCGTCGGTCATCTCTCGGATCGGATCAGAGGGGGAGGCCGCTTCGTGCAGCCCTGGCCGACCGACGAGAACCGGCTTTCGCTCGAGCAGCGCACCGAATTGCAGCAATTGCTGAGCGCGCGGGGCCTCCTGGAGGGCGATCCGGACGGGGTGATCGGACCGGCCACGCTCGAAGCCGTGCGCGGCTATCAGCGCGCCAAGAGCCTTCCGGTGGACGGATTTCCGAGCCAGACCATCCTCAAGCTCTTGCGCAGCGAGACGCCCCCCGTCATGGTGCCCGCCGAGGCGAGCAGCGAAGCCCCACCAGCCGCCGTGCGGGAAGGAACGGGCAGCATTCCCGAGGCGGCGAACTAAGGTTCAAGGCGAAGGTCCCGACCGCAATGTCGCGTAACCTGTCCTCACTTGGCTCGAGCCTTCCGCGCCGGTTCGCCCCGGCTGCGACCGCGGTCATGGTCTGTCTGGCGGCGCTGGTCGTCTGGCTTGCGTCGGCCATGGCGCAGGGCACGTCTCCGGTTCAGCGCAGCTATATCAATCCCTTCCCCAACGGCGACCGCTATCGCGTGGTCGTGCTGGGCGACTCGCTCGGCGACGGGCTGTGGTCGGGCCTTTATCGCGCCTTCGAGGACGACGCGACACTCGAATTCATTCAGCGCTCCAAGGCGTCGACCGGCTTTTCACGCACCGATAGCTATGATTGGAACGCGCAGCTGGCGGACCTGCTGAAGAACGACACCTATCAGATCGCGGTGGTGATGTTCGGCGCCGAGGGTCAGCCGATCCGCAGCGGCCGCGACTGGCTGAAGGTGGGCAGCGAGGGCTGGCGAGAGATCTACGGTCAGCGAGTGGAGGCTTTCATCAAGAAGCTTCGCGCCGCGAACATTGCCGTCTATTGGGTCGGGCTGCCGGTCATGCGCAGCCCCGGGCAGAGCAGCGACGCCGAGGCGATGAACGATCTGTTCCGCGAAAAGGCCTTCATCAACGGCGCCAAATTTATCGACACGTGGAACGGATTCACCGACGAGTCCGGACGCTATAGCGCCTACGGCCCCGACATGACGGGACAGGTGAAGCGGCTCCGGGGCGACGACGGCGTCCATTTCACCATGCGCGGCTACCTCAAGCTCGCACATTTCGTGGAGAAGGAGCTGCGTCGCGACCTGAACCTGGCCAAGATCGAGCGCAACATCCCTCTGGCCGGCAACGAGGAGGAGCAGGCCAAGGTGATGGGCCGCGACGTCGTGCCGGGGCAATCGGATCCGGTGCCCGAAGCCATCGCCGGGCAGTCCCCGCCGGCTACCGAACCGGATGGCATCCCGGGGGCGGCAGAGCAGGCCCAAGCAGACGCGCCGCAGCCGGAGCTCCAGGAAAGCAATGTCGGAGATGTCAGCGTGGTCAGGCCGGTCATGGATCAGGCGCTCCAGGCGGCGCAGGGTCTAGCGCCCCAGGCGCCGGCCTCGGCGACGCCGGAGGCGGAGATGATCACGAGCGAGCTTGCCAACGGCCTGACGGCCGTTGCCACAATTTCCGCGGTCACCGACCTGTCGCTGGCCTCATCGCGGCCGCGGCTGCCGCTGTCGCAACGGCCTTATTACAAAGTGCTGATCAAGGGCGAGCAGCCCAAGCCCAAGGATGGCCGGGCCGACGACTTCGCCTGGCCGCCCGGATAGAGCTGCCTAGCGCGGCAGGTCGGTCTTCCCCATCAGGAATTTGTCGATGGCGTGCGCCGCCTGGCGCCCCTCGCGGATCGCCCAAACCACCAGCGATTGCCCGCGGCGCATGTCGCCGGCGGCGAACACTTTCGGGCGAGACGTGCGGTAGTCGAGCTCGTTTGCCTTCACGTTGCCGCGTGCATCGAGCTCTACCTTGAGGTCCTTGATCATGCCGCCCGGTACGGGATGGAGGAAGCCCATGGCCAGCAGCACGAGGTCGGCCGGAATGGTGAACTCGCTGGCAGGCACCGGCTTCATCTGGGCATCAAGGCGGATGCATTCCAGCTGTTCGACCTTGCCGTCGCTTCCGAGAAAGCGACTGGTCGCCACGCTGAAATCGCGCGCGGCGCCCTCGGCCTGGCTCGACGAGGTGCGGAGCTTGAGCGGCCACAGCGGCCAGGTGAGTGCCTTGTTCTCCTTCTCCGGCGGCTGCGGAAGAATCTCAAGTTGCGTCACGGAGATCGCGCCCTGCCGGAACGACGTGCCGATGCAGTCGGAACCGGTATCGCCGCCGCCGATCACCACGACGTTCTTGCCGGTGGCGAGGATCGGCGAGACGTCGCCAAGCGGCTCGCCGGACACCCTCCGGTTTTGCTGCGGCAGGAAGTCCATGGCGAAATGCACGCCGGCCAGGTCGCGGCCAGGGACAGCGAGATCGCGCGGCTGCTCGGCGCCGCCGGCAAGCAGGACCGCATCGTAGTCGCGCTCCAGCCTGGCCACGGGCAGATCGCTGCCGACCTCAACATCGCAATGGAAGGTGACGCCCTCGGCCTCCATCTGCTTCACCCGCCGCTCGATGATGTATTTCTCCATCTTGAAGTCGGGAATGCCGTAGCGGAGCAGGCCGCCGGGCTGAGCGTGCTTCTCATACACATGAACGTCATGGCCCGCACGGGCGAGCTGCTGGGCGCCCGCCAACCCGGCCGGACCTGAGCCAATCACCGCCACGCGCTTGCCGGTCTTCGACTCCGGCAGCACCGGCCGCACCCAGCCCGCCTCGAAGGCCTTGTCGGCGATCGCGCATTCGATCGATTTGATGGTGACGGGCACGTCGATGATGTTGAGCGTGCAGGCGGCCTCGCAGGGCGCCGGGCAGACACGGCCCGTCACTTCCGGGAAGTTGTTGGTCGAGTGCAGGTTCTCGGCGGCGACGTGCCAGTCCGAGTGATAGACGAGGTCGTTCCAATCCGGGATCTGGTTGTTCACCGGACAGCCGGTATGACAATAGGGGATGCCGCAATCCATGCAGCGGGCGGCCTGGCGCGCAATCTCCGCCTCGCTCGGCGGGATTACAAATTCGCGGTAATGGCGGATGCGGTCGGAAGCCGGCTCATAGGCCCGGTCCTCGCGATCGATCTCCAAAAAGCCAGTGATCTTGCCCATTAACGTCATGCTCTTTGGCCCGTGGCCAAGCAAACACTCAGCCCACGAGTAGTCACCGTCTGGCCGCGTCCGTCAAGCACGCGGCACTCGCGAGGCAAAGTGGCCGCGTGGCCTACTCTCCAGGGCATCTTAACTCCTTCGCCTTGAGGATTACTTGCCGTTGCCCCGCAAGCCGATCTCGATCTCGCCGAGTCCGCTGTTATCGGCCATTTGCTGGCGCGCCATCTCCTCCAACGCCCGGCGATACTCGACCGGCATCACCTTGACGAATTGCGGCAGATAGGTCGCCCAATCGTCGAGGATCGCGCGCGCGCGCGCCGATCCGGTGTAGTGGAGGTGGTTCTCGATCAGCTGACGGAGCCGCTCCTCGTCGAAGCGGGTCATGTCGGTCACGTCGACCAGCCCATGGCTTTCCAGGTCGCCGGTTTGGTGACGGCTCCGCTCCATCACGCGATTCTCGCTCGGCACCGGCTCCAGGTCGACCATGGCGAGATTGCAGCGGCGCTCGAAGTCGCCGTCTTCGTCGAGCACATAGGCGATGCCGCCGGACATGCCAGCCGCGAAATTGCGGCCCGTGAGCCCGATCACCACCACCACCCCGCCGGTCATATACTCGCAGCCGTGATCGCCGGTGCCTTCCACCACGGCGATGGCGCCGGAGTTGCGCACGGCGAAACGCTCGCCGGCGACGCCGCGGAAATAGCATTCGCCGGCGATGGCCCCGTACAGAACCGTATTGCCGACGATGATCGACTTCTCCGGCACGATGGCCGAGTCCTCCGGGGGACGGACGACGATGCGGCCGCCCGACAGACCTTTGCCGACATAGTCGTTGCCTTCGCCGACCAGATCGAGCGTCACCCCATGCGCGAGCCAGGCGCCGAAGCTTTGCCCGGCCGAGCCCTTGAAGCTCACCCAGATAGTGTCCCCGGGCAGGCCGGCATGGCCGTAGCGCTTGGCGATCTCGCCGGAGAGCATGGCGCCGGCGGTGCGGTTCAAGTTCTTGATCGGCAGGTCTAGCTTGACCGGCTTCTTGTCCTCGATCGCCTCACGGGCAAGCTCGATCAGCTTGACGTCGAGCACCCGGTCAAGGCCGTGATCCTGCCGCTCGGAATTGCGGATGGCGACCTCCGGCGGCACATCCGGCTTGTGGAACAGGCGGGTAAAGTCGAGCCCCTTGGCCTTCCAGTGGTCGATGGCTTGGCTCTTATCCAACACTTCGGTCTGGCCGATCATTTCGGCGAAGCTCCGGAAGCCGAGCGCGGCCATGTATTCGCGCACCTCCTCGGCGACGAAGAAGAAATAGTTGATGACGTGCTCGGGCTTGCCCTGGAACCTGGCGCGAAGCACCGGGTCCTGGGTGGCGACGCCGACGGGGCAGGTGTTGAGATGGCATTTGCGCATCATGA
>Ga0190270_10000457_pt1 | contig 17810 bp, 15 predicted proteins | sample Popmic320T_FD_133748 | JGI IMG/M metagenome (GOLD analysis project Ga0190270, IMG submission 133748) | Populus adjacent soil microbial communities from riparian zone of Weber River, Utah, USA - 320 T | ecosystem: Environmental > Terrestrial > Soil > Riparian zone | place: USA: Utah | collected...
GCACGTGAATGACACGCCTGCCGATACCGAGGTCGAAGGAATCGCTCGTGAGCTTGAGCAATACGTTTCATTGCATCCCACCGCCGCGGACACGCCCGAAGGCATCGCGCGCTGGTGGCTCGACCGGCGGGAGCAACCACCGTTGAACCGCGTCGAGGCTGCTCTGGAAATGCTGATTACCCGCGGCGTGCTCGCGAGCCGGATGCTTCCGGACGGCAAGTTCATCTATGCCTGCGCCACGCGTCCCGCGTACCGACGGCCACCGACTAACTAGACAGGAGAAGCCCCAATGCCCCAGGCCCTCACGTATCCCGGCGTATACGTCGAAGAAGTACCGAGCGGTGTGCGGACGATCGCCGGCGTTGCGACCTCGATCGGTCTGTTCATCGGCTGGGCCACGCGCGGCCCGGTGAACGAAGGCAAACGCATCTTCAGCTTTCCGGAATTCGAGCGTGAATATGGCGGCCTCGACCATCGCAGCTACCTCGGCTACGCGGTGCGCAACTTTTTCGATAACGGCGGTTCGGACGCCTACATCATCCGCATCGCAATGCCGCTGGACCCCGACGACAGCGGCGGCACACCGGCAGCGACGGCCACCACCAAGCTTGACGGCATGGACATCGACGCATCGTCGCCGGGTGACTGGGCCCACGACTACAGCCTGCGGCTGGTGACGCGCCCAACGCCCGACGAAAAGCGTTTCAAGATCGACGTGATGCTCGGCGAGGTTGCCGATAACGTCGTGGTCGAGACCTTCGAAAACCTCTCGAAAGACGAGGGGGATTCGCGCTTTGTCAAAGCCATCATCAATGCACGCTCGAGCATCATCCGGGTCAAGGTCCCTCCCACGCCCGCAGATCCGGCGAACGACGAAGCCACGCTCGGCGATTCGTCGGGAACACCTGGGGATGACGGCGACGTACTCGATCCGAACGAAGCCCCCGCCACGACCATCGTGCCGGCACTGTTCGACACCGGCGGCGGAGCCGACAAGATCGACATCTTCAACCTGGTGTGCGTGCCGGGCCTCACCGACGGCGAAACCATCAAGAAGCTCGAGACGGGCTGCAAGAAGAAGCGCGCCTTTCTGATCGTCGATTGTCCGGAGGATTCGACCATCGACAGCGCGGACGAGGACGCAATCAAATGCATCGGCGCCGACCGGTCCTACGCCGCATTCTACTTTCCGTGGGTGCGTGCCGCCGATCCGCTGCAGGAGGGGGGCATTCGGAATTTTCCGCCCTGCGGTTACGTGGCCGGAGTGATGGCGCGCACCGATGGCGCGCGCGGAGTGTGGAAGGCACCCGCCGGCACCGACTCCGTGCTTAACGGTGCCCTCGAATTCAAGGTGCCCATGAGTGATGCGCAAAACGGTTCGCTTAATCCTAAGGCCGTGAACTGCCTGCGCACGCTGCCCGTGTACGGCAACGTCGTCTGGGGTTCGCGCACTCTCGACGGCGACAACGACCGCGGCTCGGAATGGAAGTACGTGCCGGTGCGCCGCATGGCGCTGTTCCTCGAAGAGTCGCTGTTCCGCGGCACGCAGTGGGTGGTGTTCGAACCCAACGACGAGCCGCTGTGGGCGCAGATCCGGCTCAACGTCGGCGCGTTCATGCAGCAGCTGTTCCGACAGGGCGCGTTCCAGGGGGCGACGCCGCGCGAGGCGTACTTCGTGAAGTGCGATCGCACCACGACCACCCAGGCCGACATCAACCTCGGCATCGTCAACATCCTGGTCGGCTTCGCGCCGCTCAAGCCCGCGGAGTTTGTCGTCATCCGCATCCAGCAGATGGCCGGCGAGATCACCACCTGAGTCGCAGGCTAACTACTTCGCAAGGAGACAACATGGCCCAGTTTCCCGTCAACCCGCAGCGACTCACGCCGTACCCGAACTTCAAGTACCGCCTCAAGTGGGATGGACGTTACGTTGCGGGCGTCTGCAAGTGCTCGGCGCTCAAGCGCACCACCGAGGTCATCGAACACCGCGAAGGCGGCGATCCGTCCACGGCGCGCAAGGCGCCCGGGCGCAACAAGTACGAACCCATCACGCTGGAGCGCGGTGTGACCCAGGACCTCGAGTTCGAGCGCTGGGCCAACAAGGTATGGAACTACGGCGCTGGCCTCGGCCGTGAAACGTCACTCAAGGACTTCCGCAAGGACATCACGCTCGAGATGTACAACGAGGCCGGGCAACTGGCGCTGGCGTACAAGATATATCGCTGCTGGGTGTCAGAGTTCCAGGCGTTGCCGGATCTCGACGCTAACGCCAATGCCATCGCCATCCAGCACATCAAGCTGGAAAACGAGGGCTGGGAGCGCGACACCGACGTGGTCGAGCCGGCGGAGATCGCCTTCACCGAGCCGCCGTTGTAAGCCGTGAAGACCTTGGATGCGGAGTCCCTGATCGCGTGTTGGGAGCTGGGCCGTCGGCGCCATCCGCTCGATCGTGCGCTGCTGCTGTACGCCGCCGCCGTGCCCGACGAAGACCCGAATTCACTCGCCGATCGGCCACTGGGGCGGCGCAATGCCGCGCTCTTGCAACTGCGACGCTCGTTGTTTGGCGACGCACTGCACTCATGCATCGAGTGCCCGATGTGCGGCGAGCGGCTGGAATTCGCCCTGTCCGCTGACGCTTTGCTCGAGCGCGCCGCCAGTCATGCACTCACGCACGCGCAGCTCGGCAAGGTGCGTTTGAGACTGCCGACCACCCGCGATCTCGCCAGCGTTGCTGCCGAGACTGAAGAATCCAGCGCGGCGCGCAAGCTCCTGGAACGGCTGGCGGATGAACCGCCGGGCGAATCCGGGTTCACTGACGAAGAGCTGACACGCGCGCTCGACGCCGCCGATCCGTGCCTGGATCTCACGCTCGATCTGTCCTGCCCGGCGTGTAACCACGCCTGGAGCGCGCCGTTCGATGTGCCCGCCTATCTGTGGGAAGAGATCGACGTGCGCGCGCGCCGGCTGCTCGACGAGGTACACGCGCTCGCGCGCACCTATTGCTGGAGCGAGGCGCAGATTCTTGCGCTGTCTGAGGCACGACGACGCGCCTATCTCGAGCGGGTTCTGGGATGAGCGGGCTGTTGCAGAGGCTCGCGGGACAGGCGATTGGTGCGAAGGCCGCGGGCACAAGCAGCAACGCAGCGCGCGTCCGTCCCGCGGCCAGTGTGCACTCACAGGTGCCCGTGGCGCTGCCCGCGGACAGCGAGCCCGAACCGATGCTGCAAGCCGAAACGCCTTTAACCCAGTCAATGCTCGTTGAACGACCTGTTGCCGGTCCACCGGCCAGGAGCGAGCGGGAAACGCCGCGCGCGATACATCAGAAGACCAGTCCGAGACCCGCCGCACAGGCGCCAAGTCCCGCGCTGCCGCCGATTGGTTTGGTGCCGCGCATCTCGCCCGGCGATGCCATCGGCCTGCAACCACCGGAAACTACGCGGGATTTCGAAAGCCGCGTGCCGCAGGCCTTGTTAGGCGAACTGCTCATGGGCGCACCGTCGCCCGCCATCGCACCGGTTTCTGCGCCCCGCATTGCCGTCGAAGTCGCGGCATATCGCGCCACTAGCGAACCCACTGAAGTGCACGTGCACATCGGGCGCATCGAGGTCAGCGCGGTGCAGGAGTCCGGCGTGCCAAAGAAGGCGCGCACGTCTGCTGCGCGAAGGACGCTCTCCCTTGACGAATACCTCGCACGCCGGAGGAGCACATGAGCACCGCGCTCGCCATCGCTGGCGTGACGCAGGTGCTGCGCGACCTGCTCAATGATCGATTCGTGAACCAGAATGTCGCGGGGCAGATCGGCCAGAGCGTCACGGTCAGCACCATGCCGCCGGACAAAGTGGTGCAGCAGAATGGTGTAGAGGTCACACAGCTGAATCTCTTCATGCGCCAGGTCACGCCCAACCTGGGCTGGCGCAACGAGGGCATGCCATCCCGTGACGGTGCTGGACGCACGAGGCTCAGCAATCCGCCACTGGCGCTGAACCTGCACTACCTGATTTCCGCCTACGGGGCAGCGGACCTGCATGCAGAGATCCTGCTCGGTCATGCCATGCAGTTGCTGCATGAGAATCCCGTGGTGCCGCGCGAAGCGATTCGCATCGCCCTGCAGCCGCCCCCTGACCAGGCAGGGACATTACCACCCTGGCTGCGCGCGCTGCGCGACTCGGGCCTGCAGGACCAGATCGAGCAACTGCGAATCACACCGGAGTTCCTCAGTACTGAGGACATGTCCAAGTTCTGGACGTCGACCCTGGCGCATTACCGTCCGAGCGCCGCCTATGAAGTGTCGGTGGTACTCATCCAGGCCGAGGACCCGAAGCCCAATCCGTTGCCTGTGCTGGTGCGACAGCTCCAGGTCTTGCCGGGACTCGTACCCACCGTGCCGACGCTCACCGCCATCGTTCCCAAGGACAAACAGAATGTCGTCGAACTGGAGGCGCAAGCCACGCTCGAAGGCTTCGCGCTCGATGGCGCACCGCTCGAGGTAGTACTGACCAACGATCGCTTCGAGATCGAAGAAACCCTACCCGCCACGCTCAGTGGTCCCAAACTACTGTTCACCATTCCCGCGGCGCGCGCCGCGGACTTTCCCGCGGGCATCTACCGCGCGCGCGCCCGTGTGCAGAAGCCTGGTGAACCCGCACCGCGCGTGACCAACGATCTCGCGCTCGCGGTCGCGCCGACCATCAGCGGCCTGCCCGTAAATGTGCCACGCGTGGGTGGCACAGCGAGCTTCACGCTGAACTTCGTGCCCACGGCGCGCGTCGGCCAGGCCGTGAGGCTGGTGCTGGGCGGCAGTGAATTCGCGCCGCAGCCGTTCAGTGCGGACACCACCAGCCTGAGTTTCGTAATTCCCGATGCGCCGGTGGGCAATCACCTGGCGCGGCTGCGTATCGACGGCATCGACAGCCCGATCATCAATCCCGCCTTGTCGCCGCCGGTGTTCCTCAATCGGCGGATCAACATCACATGACGAACGCCGACTGGATAGATTTTAACCAGCGCGTGCTCGTCGCGGAGTTCGCGCGCCTGCGGGCCAGGATCGAGGGACAAGGACAGGAAGTCGCCGCGCGTGAACTTGCGGCTATGCGCGCGGCCATGAACAAGCCTGCCGCCATTGATTTGCTGGCCGAGGAGTTCGAACTCACGCCTTTCGAGCGCGACGTGCTGTTGCTGTGTGCCGGTATCACGATGGATGCCGGGCTCGCGCAGGCATGTGTAGCGCGCGCGGCACTGCCAGCACGGAACCACGCCTCATTCGGTCTCGCCTTGGCCGTGCTCGAAGGGGCGCACTGGAGTGCACTGACTCCGATACGACCACTACGCGCCATGCGCCTGCTGCGCGTACATGACGAATGCGCACTCACCACGTGCCGTCTCAGCATCGAGGAGCGCGTGTTGCACTACCTCGCAGGCGTGAACTATCTCGATCCGGCCCTGCGGATGCTGCGGGAAGCCGCCGAATGCGAGTTGCTCGCGCCCAGTCATGGCGCCGTGGTCAAGGAAGCGGTAGACGCACTGGGGGTTGGCGCGTCCTCGTGCATCGTGCAGCTGGTCGGCGACGACGCAACAGGCCAGGAGCAAGTGGCCCAACAAATCGCCCGACACTTTGACTTGCGCCTGCGCTGCCTGCAGGCCACTGCCCTGCCCGAAGGGCCGGAGCAACTCGAAGAACTGGCCGCGCTGTGGAATCGCGATTCGGCGTTGCTGGGAATTGCGTTGCTGGTGTGCGCACGCGAATCGGAAACCTCAGCGGTCGGCCGCTTCGTAAAGCAGCTGTCCGGCCTGGTGTTCATCGCCTCGCCGCTCGAGGTAGCGGTGGAAAAGGCACAGTGCTTTCAAGTGCGGCGCCCCGGGGCGCTCGAACAAAAGCGGCTTTGGCAACAACTGCTCGGCGAGCCCGCCCGCCTGCTCAATGGTTCCGTCGACGCAGTCGCGGCGCAGTTTCAGCTGGACAGCGGTGACATCGCGCGCACTGCGCACGCGCTGCGCGCACTCGAGGTCACACCCAAGGTGCTGGAACATCGCTTCTGGCAGGCATGCCGGAAGGCCGCCTCCAAGGGACTCGACGATCTTGCGCAGCCAATCGTTCCATCGGCTTCGTGGGATGACCTGGTACTTCCACCGCAACAGATCGACACGCTGCGACAAATCGCGGCGCAGGCGCGGCATCGGTTACAGGTCCACGAGCAGTGGGGATTCGCGGCCAGGAGTGCTCGAGGTCTGGGTATCAGTGTGTTGTTCACGGGCGAGAGCGGCACCGGCAAGACAATGGCGGCCGAAGTCCTGGCGAACGAGCTCCAGCTCGAGCTGTATCGCATAGATCTCGCGTCGATGGTCAGTAAATACATCGGCGAGACCGAAAAGAACCTCCGTCGACTGTTCGATGCCGCCGAAGCGTCCGGTGCTGTACTTCTCTTCGACGAGGCAGACGCGCTATTCGGCAAGCGATGCGAGGTCAAGGACAGCAACGACCGTTACGCCAACATCGAAGTGAGTTACCTCCTCCAACGCATGGAGGCGTACCGGGGACTGGCGATCCTGACGACCAACCTCAAAGGGGCCATTGACGTTGCCTTTCAGCGCCGGCTGCGCTTCGTGGTCCAGTTTCCGTTTCCTGATGCCGTGCTGCGTGAGCAGATCTGGCGCGGCGTGTTTCCCAGCGCAACTCCCACGAATGGGATCGATCACGCAAAGCTCGCCCAGCTCAATGTCGCAGGCGGCAACATTCGCAGCATCGCCCTGAATGCCGCATTCCTGGCCGCCGACGCGGGCGTTGCCGTGGACATGGGTCACCTGTTGCAGGCCGCACGCAGCGAAGCGGCGAAACGCGAACGCCCGTATTCCGACGCCGAAGTCCGGGGCTGGCAATGAAACGCGTGGTCCTGCACGTCGATCGCGTGGTAGTTCGAGGCCTGCACATCTCGGACAGGCGTTCGTTCGCGGTGGCCTTGGAGACCGAGCTCGCCACTTTCCTGAACGGCGCCGCAATCGAAAGGCTGACGCAAGGTGATGCGCGCGCCCGGTACTCGCGCGAGCCGGCCTGCATACCCGAGGCCGCCGGAGCGGGTGAAGTCGGCCGCTGCGTCGCACGTGGAATCGCCGGAGCGCTGCAGCGATGAAGCACGTCCCGCAACGCCGCGGCTCAGTTGTCGCACCCAGGCCGGAAAGTTCCGCGCGAATTTCGCACGCGGGCCACGGTGCACTCGAAGAAGAAGCCGATCGCGCTGCCGAACTCGCCCTCGCGATGCCGGCCCATGAGGCGAACGCCCGGGGCGCCGCGCATCTGAGGCCGGCCGCATTCGTGGCCAGCGACGTGGGCACTTTTCCAACGAGCGTCTCGCGCACGCTGAGTGAACCCGGCATGCCACTCGAGAGCGAACTGCGATCCGATATGGAGCGCCGTTTCGGCCACGACTTTTCAAGCGTGCGCGTGCACGCAGATCACGGCGCCGGAGAGTCGGCGCTCGATGTAGCCGCGCAAGCCTACACAGCCGGCGATCACATCGTCTTCGGCCATGGGCAGTTCACCCCCCACTCGCAAGGCGGCAGGCGCCTGATCGCACACGAACTTGCGCACGTGATTCAGCAATCGCGCCAGGAAGGCTCGACGTCCCCGCACGTCCTGCAACGCAAGGCGGCGACGAGCACGACACGCATCGATGCACACCTGAGTGAACCTCGTGCGACGAGCGCCGACGAGGCGGCCGTGGTCGAGCCGATAACGCTCGACACCGGTGCCGCAAGCCCGGATGCGCCGAGCGACCGGGATACCAACGTCACGAAATTGCCCACGGTGGAACCGTTGCGTACACGGGCACCGCCAACGCTTCGAGCTGGAGAGCAGGCGCGCGCAAAGCTCGCGCCGATGGCGCCGGGCCCTCGTGGAGACGCCACCGACGGCACACGCGAAGCACCTGAGACTGCGATGCCTGACGCACCCCAGGGTGGCGCAGCGTCGATGCCGAAACTCGAAAATCTGATGAGTGCGCGCCGCGAGTCCGACACGGGTGTCGAAGTCGTGGGCGAAACCGGGCAGGACGCGGGCGCTGCGCCAGGATTCGTGCCCGAAGCAAATCTCGGCGACTTGCTGGCGCAGCTCGCCTCAGGCGCCAGGTCGGCACGCAACACGGTGAGACAACATGCGCATTCCGCGCGCGACGCAGTCGCGGACAGTGCCACGACCACGAAGCAGAAGGTCAAGGACCAGACTGATCGCGCGAACGACGCAATGGGGGCGCTCATTACCGCTCGTCGCAAGCAACTCGAACGGACGATTGAGGCGCACGACCAGGGCATTCGCTGGCAGGAGAAGCTCTGCCGGGAAAACGCGGCGACCTACGCCGAAAACGCGAAGCAGGCTCTGAAAGATGGCTTTGCTCACTACCGCGGACAATTGGCGAAGCAGTTCGACTCCTGGACTGATCGATTCAACTCGCTCAACACCAAGAAGGCCGACTGGCTCAAGCGTTCCACCGAATGGAACATCAAGCGGATGTACCGCAAGTACACCAACTACGAGAAGCGGTTCATAGCGGACTACCAGCAGTCCGAAGCGCGCCGCGCCGTGCAACGCGACGCGGCGTACGAAGTGGTCGAGGAGTACGTCAAGGAATTCAACAAGGCCAATAAGGAGCTCACGCCCGAAATCGCCAAGTCCTGCGAAAACGTCAAGGCGGAAATTGCGAAAGCCCGCGAAGAGGCGCTGCGTGAATACGACAAGGGGTTGCCGCAAGTGCTCGCGGGCATCGACCAGCAACTCGCCGCGGCGCTACCCGACATACGTAAGAACGCGCGCGAGTCGCGCGAGACCCTCGCCAAGGGCGCGGTAAAACTCTACGCGCAACTGGACGAGGCCCGGAGCAGTGCGCTGGAGCATAACAACACGCAGCGCAACCGGCTGGATAGTCAGATCGAAAGTGGGCGCACCAGCGCCGCGCGGCATTTCGAGCGCGCCGTGCCAGAGGCGATGCAACCGATCGCCAGCGTCATCGGCGAAGCGGTGGGCGTGCTGACGAATACCGACGAGGATCTCGACCCCGAGGCGGCAGATATCTTCGTGGGGGAAGTTCTGGATTTCACCGCCGGTGCGGCCGAGGCAAGCGGTGAAGTATTTGCAGAGGCGCGTAATACCGGGATCGGGAAACTCGCGCAGGCGGCACCGTTCGCCCGGCGCGGCTTCGCCACGGGCCGAGAGCTTCTGAAGGCCAAGCTGGATGAAGCGGGCCTCGAACAGGAAACCCGGCTCATCAATTTCGGCATGGAGGCGGACAACTATATCCATGCGCCAGTCGGCAACCTCGACCAGACATTCCAGGCGGGCGTCGTTGGGGCCGAGCAGGAGTTGATGGCCGTCATCACTAAAACGCGCGAGCAATTGAGTGAGCCGATGGAGAAGGCCAAGAAGGAAATCAGCGACGCCGTCCGGCAGGCCGTCGGACAGCAATTTGACGCCTATTGGCGCCTTGGCCGGGACATGCACAACGCCGCGCGCCAGGCGGCATGGCGGTATGACCACAGCATCCTCAAACACGTCGTCGATCTCGTAGAAGTGATCCTCGGCTTCCTCCTGGTTGTCGCGATTCTCATCGCGATCGTCGTGGCCCTGGTCTTCATTTTTGGCGAATTGATAGCGCTCATGATCATCGCGTTCGCGATCGGCTACTTCGGCGCGCAGGCCTACGACGAACGGAAAAAGAAAGGTGAGAGCACGTTTTCCGCCCTGGTCGGTGCGATCGGCGACGTGACTGGATTTACCGAGGCCAAGCGCGCCTTCACCGATCCGAAGATGAAGCCCTTCGATCGCGGTGTGGCCTGGGGTGGATTCTGGCTGGGCCTGGTAGGCGGGGCCCAGGGCGGGGCGAAATTCCTCAAGGTGATCAAGGTTCGCTTCCCGAAAGCGTTCACCAATCCATTTCGTTTGAAGCGTCCGAAAATTCCGTCCCCGGGCGAAACATCGGGTCTTCATGTACTTCCCGAAGCCCACGTCGTCCCCGAGACGCCGAAGATCGAAATCGCGGCGCCGCGCGAGCCAGTGCCAGAACGTATCGGCTTCAAATCAGCGCAGGAGACGGTTCCCGCTCCGGAGATGGCTGGCACGAGTGCGCCGCGCGCGCCAGAGAAGATTGGCTACAGGCCCACGCAAGAAGCGCCGCCCGTTGCCGAGACGCCGGGGACGGGTGCAACGCGGACGCCCGATCGCATCGGCTTCAAATCGCCGAATGAAACGCCACCCGCTCCCGAGGTTCCCGGCGCCACCGGCGCGGCAAAGCCCAAGCGCATCGGTTTCGAGCTGAAACCGGAAACGAACGTCGCCCCGGAGGCGCCCTCGAAAGCCGCGCCCGAAGGTGAAGCAGTTAGTCCGCGTCTCCATCACCGCAAACCCACCGCACCGGAAACACCGGGCATGGGCAAGCGTCGCATTGGATTCAAATCGTCGGAAGAACCGGCGGCGCCCACGGGCAGCACCGGCGCACCCGAAACGCCAGTGTCCGTCGGCGAACCGTCGGGCGGAGTGATCACGGACATGCCTCGCGCGCGCGAAATTCCCGGCGCGCGCGATTCCACGGCAGGTGGCGGTCACGCACCGAATCGACCCGCGAGAGCGTCGGGCGGGGAAGCGCCGCGCGGTTCGGTGCGCGAAGTGGGTTCTCCGGAGGGACCGGTCAAGGGGGCGGTGGAGTCCACCGTCAAGCCTGAGCCACCGGGCGCGCCTGCGGAAGCGAAGCCGTCACCGGCAATGGAAGCGCGGCTCGCGGATGAACTCGCCATACAGAGAGCGCACGAAAATCGCATCGCCGCGCAGGAGCGCCTCGCCAAGCTCGATGAAGAACTGAAATTCCTCGAGGAGTTGCGCGACGTGATCGGGAAAAAGCGCGACCCCATGGTCGAGGACGCCTACAGCACGAAGTTGGAAGAAGTCACAAGAGCGCGCGACAACCTGAGAGATACGCGCCGCATCGAAAATCAGGCCGAAATCGCACAGCGAACCGAATTGCTGCGCGATCCCGATATCGATCCATCCGCGGCGTTGTATGACCCGGGGCTCCGGGTCAAGGCAGTCAGGGAACTTGAACTGCGCAAAGCGCGCGTCGCGGAGAATGACGCGCTCATCAAGGCGAACGAGGCCCACGTCGCAGAGGCCGAAGCGAAGGTGGCCGAGCGCCTGGCGGAGTTCAATGCCACGCGTCCAGGCGGGACTCAGGGCAAGCAGACGCGCGCGCTCACCGAGGCGCGCGACCTGGCGAGAACCCGGCTCGAATCCGCAGAGCGGCATCTGGAGTCGGTCAGGGAACGCACAAGCGCAGCGGAGAAAGCCAATCAGAAGCACTACGAGCGCATGCAGGAGCTCGACCGGAACATCAATCCGCAGGACTACCCGCAGCTGACTGGAGAAAAGGGCGACTACGGCGAAGCGGTAGTGCGCAAAAGGTTGGAGAGCAATGACCATAAGTTTCGGGGTTCGTCCAAGGAACCGGGAATTGGCGAGCCCAGCGACAAGGGTCTCGATCTTGTCGTCGAAAAGCTCAAGCCCGCCGCGGATGAGCTGCCGCACAAGGTCATCGAGGCCAAGTTTGACCAGGCCAAATTGAGGCGCGGACAGGAAACGTGGGAGTGGGTGGATGCGCGGCTCGACATTGCGGTTGGACGCACACACGCCAATCGCATGCGCGCGGAGGGCTACGAATACTGGGTAATGAAGTACAACCCCAAAACCAGGCTCGTCGAGGGGAAGAAGCTCTGGGAATTTCGGCCGAACAAACAAGTTGCGCCCGAGCCATATCCCGGAGCCGGCCAGACGCCGCTGGGCGCGCCGGACTATACGAAGCCCAAAAAGATCGAACTATGAGCACCTTCCCTGGTTCACCCAAACTACTCAAGGGTGGTCTCATCATCCTCGCGCCGGGCGGCGCGCGCGTGCGACGCGTGATCTCGCTGCAATACAACCCAGATGCGCTCACGCGCAGCTACCAGGTGCAGGGCGTGGGCGGCGAAGGGGGCGGCGAACGCGCGCAACCTTTTCGACTCAAGGGCGCGGCCATCGAGAGCATCAAGCTCGACGCGGAAATCGATGCCGCCGACCAGCTCGAATTTCCCGGCAACAATCCGGTAGCCAGTGACGTTGGGATTGCTCCGCAGATCGCGGCGCTGGAGGCGCTGATCAATCCAACCACGGCTGAACTGCTGGCGATCGACGCGGACGCGCAAGGCGGCACGCTCGAGATCCTGCCGGCGGAGGCGCCACTCGTGGTGTTCGTGTGGGGCCGCAATCGAGTTGTCCCGGTGCGCGTCACGGAGTTCACGGTGACCGAGGACGCGTTCGACCCGGTGCTCAATCCATTGCGCGCCAAGGTCAGCATCGGATTGCGGGTACTCACCGTGGACGATCTCGGCTATGCGCACCGCGGCGGCACTATGTTTATTTCTTACCTGCGTTCGCGCGAAGCGCTTGCGCAGCGCGTACCGGGCGCGACGCTCGCCGCGTTCGGTCTGACAAACCTCCCATGAGGTACGCATGAACGATCCCGTACAAATGCTCATCGACGCTGGCGCGATTCCGGCCACGCCCTTCGGGCCCTTGAGCCGCTACGCAGGGGTGGCGATCTGCAGATACCAGATCTCCGCGGACGAAAGCGTCTCCTATGTGTTGCGTCGCTTCGTACCGCAGGCGCGCTCTATTCCGCTCGCGACGAACCACCTGGTGCGCGCCGGCGATCGCGTCGACGTGATCGCCGGTCACTACCTCGGCGATGCCGAACTGAATTGGCGCGTGGCGGACGCCAACCTCGCCACCGACATGCTCGAGCTCACTGCGACGGTTGGCCTGCGGATTGCCATTCCACTGCCACCGGGCGCGGGGCCCTGAGGCGGTCATGCAGGGCGGCGTCAAACTATCGCTACTCATGGGACCAGTGCCTGTGCCGGTACCCGACTTCATAGTCGAAGCGCTGAGCACGGCGAAGGTGCAATTGGGGTCGGGCAATTCGCAGGGCGGCTTTGAGCTCACCTTTGATGTCGCTCTCCACTCGAAGATTTACGCGCTGTTCCTGGGTCTGGGCGCCGTGGGAGCGGGTGGCATACCATTCATGCGCGTGGTGCTGGTGGTGACAATGAATGGCCGCTCGGAATCAGTCATCGACGGCGTCGCCACCGACATCGAGGCCCAGCCGGCGGACGGTGGCAACGCCAAGCTCATCATCAAGGGCAAGGATCTCTCCGCGCTCATGGACATGCAGGACATGCCGGCGACGCCGTTTCCGGCGATGCCGCCCTCGACTCGCGTGTTGGTGCTGCTGGCGAAATACACCGCCTTCGGCGTGATCCCGCAGGTGATTCCGAGCGTAGTGGACGAGCCGCCGCTGCCCACCGAGCAGATCCCCCAGCAGCAGGGCACGGACTACCAGTACATCCAGAAGCTCGCGAGTGACGCGGGCTATGTGTTCTACCTGGAGCCCGGCCCGGCACCGGGTCTGTCGCGCGCCTACTGGGGCCCCGAAATCCGCATTGGACTGCCGCAGCCCGCACTAACTACCGGAATGGACGCACTCAACAACGTCGAACAGCTCTCGTTCCACATGGACCGCGAGGCAAAGAGTGTGACCATTGTTTTTTTTCACGAACCACAGAGCAAGCTGGCGATCGGCTTGCCGATTCCCGACATCACGCCGATGAATCCGCCGCTGGGTTTGGTGCCGCCGTTGCCGCCGAAGCTCGTGAAGCTCTCGGATACCGGTCATCTTTCACCCGGCCTGGCGATGATGAAAGGCCTGGCCTATGTCGCCCAGCACAGCGATTCGGTGTTCGGCAAAGGCACGCTCGACGTCGCGCGCTACGGCCGAGTGCTGAAATCCCGTCAGCTCGTCGGCGTGCGCGGTGCGGGGCTGCCCTACGACGGCCTGTACTACGTGAAAAGCGTCTCGCACGACATCCAGCGCGGCGCGTACAAGCAGAGTTTCCAACTCGCGCGCAACGCATTGTTTTCCACTCTGCCGCGGGTGCCGACATGAGCGACAAGCGCTTTGATGGCATCTACCCGGGTCGCGTCGAAAACAACATCGACCCGCTCAACATGAGCCGCATCCAGGTATCGGTGGCAGATGTCGGCGGCGCGTCCATCTCGAGCTGGGCGCTGCCCTGCCTGCCGGTTACGGGCAACAACATGGGCATGTTCACGGTGCCACCCATCGGCTCAGCGGTGTGGGTACAGTTTGCACGCGGCGACGCAGACTATCCCGTGTGGTTAGGCGGTTACTACGCGAACGGCGAGGCGCCGGCGCTCTCGCGCAAAGTGCCCCCCGGCGTCAGCGGCGTCACGTTGCAGACGCAACTCGGCAACGGTCTCGTGATCAGCGATGCGCCCGATGGCGGCATCCTCATCAAGTCCGCCAGCGGCGCCTTCATTCACGTCTCGGAAACCGGCATCACCCTCGACAATGGGCTCGGCGCGAAGGTCGAGATGACGGGTTCCATGGTGCGCGTCAATGGTGACGCGCTGACGGTGTTGTAGGCAGGAGGTCCAGTGGCGGGATTCATCATGCACAAGGACGCGCTGGTGATTTGCGATCACGCGCCCGGCATCGCAAACGCGGATTCCCCCGATCTGCGCGTCAAAGTCTCCGGCATGCCGGTGATGACGGTGCTGCGCAGCTACACCGTTACTGGTTGCGCGTTGCAGGGCACCTCGAGTCCGCCATGCGTATCTGCCATGTGGACGCAGGGTGCGCAACACGTGCTCGTCGGCGGATTCCCGGCGGCAATCGACAGCGGGCAGTCACTCTGTCTCACCTCGTTTGGCAAATTGAATCCACGGGTCGTGCAGCAGCGCGTCAAGGCTAGCTAGGAGCGTATGTGAGCGAGCTCGACTTCCCCTATCACATCGATCGCCTCGGCCGGACCTCGACCAGCGACCTCACGGATCACGTGCGCGATCTCATCGAGCAGGTGTTGTTCACCTCGCCGGGCGAACGGGTGATGCGGCCGGATTTCGGCAGCGGCTTGCTGGCCATGGTGTTCGAGCCGAACAGTACGGCGCTGGCCGCCACTGCGCAGATGTTGATCCAGGGCGCGTTGCAACAGCACCTGGGTCACCTCATCGCCGTGTATGCCGTCGAGGTCGAGGCCGTCGACAGCACCTTCCGCGTCACCGTCCAGTATGTGCTGCTCGCGGACAACACAGTCCACCTGGATAGCTTCGCGGTGCCTGGAGCTCCCACATGATGTTCCACTGCTGCGAACAACGCCGACTCGAAGTGTTGCGCCGCTCGGGCAGCAAGAACGCCATCGAGTTCCTCGAGGTGCTGGATCACGCCGCGCCCCCCGGCGTGCCGCCGCAGCGCACACTGTTCGTGCGGCTGCTGCACCCGGCAACGACTCTAACTACCGATAATCTGCGGATCTTCGGTGGCACCCGTATCCCGACCGTGGCCATCGAATGGATGGCGCCCGGCGATGCGCTGCCGCCGCAGGCCGAACCCGGCCTCACTGACGGGGTCGAAGAGCTGCCGCGTACGCTGGTGATCCGCACCGCCTCGAGCGGCGATTTCTCGCGTTACACGCTCGCCATCGTCGCGAGTTCCGGCAGCGATGACCCGCCCGCGGACTTCGATCCGCTGCTCTCCAGTATCGAGTTCTCCTTCAAGGTCGAATGCCCCACGGACTTCGATTGCGACGCGCCGTTGCCCTGCGCGCCGGCGCCGGTACCGGCGCCGCGCATCGACTACCTGGCCAAGGACTACGCGGGCTTTCGTCGCCTCATGCTGGATCGAATGAGCCTGCTGGTACCGGGCTGGAAGGAACGCTCGGCCGCGGACCTGGGCGTGACGCTGGTGGAGCTGCTGGCCTTCGCTGCCGACACGCTGAGTTACCGCCAGGACGTAGTCGCCAACGAGGCCTATCTGAATACAGCGCGGCAGCGCGTTTCGGTGCGACGCCACGCCCGCCTGGTGGACTACTACCTGCACGAGGGCTGCAACGCGCGCGCCTTTGTGCACCTCAAGGTACTGCGCAACGCGAGCCCGCAATTCCTGCCGCGCCATTCGCGCCTGCTCACCACGGCACCGAACGCTCCCACGGTGATCGAGCCCGGGAGCGTTGAAGAACGCGAGGCGCGCGCCTCGGGCGTGCTGGTGTTCGAAACCGCGCACGAGGCGACGCTGCACGACTCGCTCAACGAGCTGGACTTCTACACCTGGGGCGACGAGGCCTGTTGCCTGCCGCGCGGCGCGACGCGCGCCACGCTCGTGGGAAATATCGAGGCGCTCCAGGCCGGCGACTTCCTGGCGTTCCAGGAAGTACTTAGTCCCACCTCGACCAGTGACGCCGATGCAGATCGTACGCACCGCCACGTGGTGCGGCTCACGCGCGCGACACCGGGTGAAGACCCGTCTGGCGGCTTGTTCAAAGACCCGCCGGTCGATGGACCCGTGCCGGTCACGCACATCGAATGGGACGTCAGCGACGCGCTGCCGTTTGCACTTTGCATTTCCGCGCCGCAAAAGCCGCGCGTGAGCATCGCGCTCGGCAACATCGTGCTCGCCGATCACGGTGAAACCATTCACGAGGAGGAACTGGGCTTGGTGCCCAAGCCGCCGGCGCCCTTTGCGCATCGCGAGCACGTGGTTGGCGAATGTTGCGACCCGCCGCCGCCGATTCAGCGGCCGCCTCGCTTCCGGCCATTGCTCAGCGAAGTCCCGCTGACACATGGCTTCAATTTCGCCGGGCTGATCGATCCACCGCCGGACGGGCCGCAGGACTTCTGGAGTGCGGCGGCCCTGCGTGCGCTCGATGCGCGCGACGCCGCGCCACAACTCGAGCCCGTAATCGGTGAGCTCGACGACAAGTTCGACGAGTGGTTCGTGCAGCGCGATCTGCTGGCAAGCGACGGTCAGGCGCTCGATTTCACCATCGAAGTGCGCGATGACGGTCGCGCGCAACTGCGCTTCGGCGACGGCACGCACGGGCGCATACCCACGAAAGGCACCCGTTTCAAGGCCACGTATCGCCGCGGCAATGGTGTTGCCGGCAACGTGGGCGCAGGCGCGATCACGCACACCGTGCTGGCGCCAGCACTGGCCATCGAGGAAATAACCAACCCACTGCCGGCATTCGGCGGCATCGAGGCCGAAGACATCGAGGTGGCGCGCCGCGATGCGCCGCAGGCGTTTCGCACGCAGGAGCGCGCGGTGACGGCGGCGGACTACGCCGCGGCCAGCGAACGCCGCGCCGAAGTGCAGCGTGCGGCGGCTACGTTCCGCTGGACCGGCAGCTGGCACACGGTGTTCGTCACCGCCGACCGCGTCGGGGGCGCCGCCGTAGATAGTCCATTCGAAGTCAAGCTGCGCGCGCACCTCGAGCGTTTCCGCATGGCGGGCTATGACCTGGAAGTGGACGCGCCGCGTTTCGTGCCGCTCGACCTGGAATTGCACATCTGCGTGAAAGCGGGCTACTTCCGCAGCGCGGTGCTGGCGGCGGTACGCGACGCGCTGTCGAGCACGCAATTGCCCGACGGACGGCTTGGTGCCTTTCACCCGGACAACTTCACCTTTGGCCAGCCGGTTTACGCCAGCCGCGTAGTGGCCGCGGTGCAGGCGGTGGAGGGCGTGGAATCCGTGCGGCTGGATCGATTCGAGAAACTCGCCGATCCGGATCCGGCCACGCTCGATCAAGGCGTCATCCCGATCGGGCGCCTGGAGATCGCCCAGCTCGCCAATGATCCTAACTACCGTGATCGAGGACGGTTGCGCCTGAGCGTGGGAGGTGGCCAGTGAGCACGCCACGACCTGAGCCGCCGCGCTTGCCGGCGATTCCGC
>Ga0190270_10000459_pt1 | contig 17751 bp, 20 predicted proteins | sample Popmic320T_FD_133748 | JGI IMG/M metagenome (GOLD analysis project Ga0190270, IMG submission 133748) | Populus adjacent soil microbial communities from riparian zone of Weber River, Utah, USA - 320 T | ecosystem: Environmental > Terrestrial > Soil > Riparian zone | place: USA: Utah | collected...
CCCTTTCCAGCCAGCACCTGATCGGCCGCCTTGCCGGTCAATTCGGCCAGATGGTCGAACTTAGCGTTGAAAGTGCCGACCCCGGCCGTTGCCGATCTAAGCTCGACGATCAGGTTCTGAATCTCGGCCTCCGGGATATTTGCCTCGACCACGTCCCAGCCGGTCCAGCCGGGCCGCGCATCGAAGCCAAGGATCTGCCCGCGCCGCGACGACACAATGGAGTTGATCTTGGCCGTCGCCTCCGACGGCACGGCGATCTCCACCGCCATGATCGGCTCGAGCAGCACCGGGGAACATTGCGGCATGCCTTCGCTCATGGCGATGCGGCCCGCTTGGCGGAACGCCATGTCGGAGGAATCCACCGAGTGATACGAGCCGTCGATCAGGCAGACCGCGACATCGACCACGGGATAACCGAGGGGGCCGGTATGCAGATAGTCGCGCACCCCGACCTCGACCGACGGGATATAGTTCTTCGGCACGACGCCGCCGCTGATCTTGTCGGAGAATTGGAAGCCCTGCCCGCGCGGCTGCGGGGCGATGGTCACCACCACGTCGCCGAACTGGCCGTGGCCGCCTGACTGCTTCTTGTGGCGACCGCGTACCTCGGTCGATTTGCGAATTGTCTCCTTGTAGGGAATTTGCCGCGGGCGCGTCGACGCGTCGATCCCGTATTTGCGCACGAGCTTCTCCAGCGCCACGCGCAAATGCATCTCGCCCTGCCCCCACAGCACCATCTCGCCCATGTCCTGGCTATGCGTGAGCGAGATCGAGGGATCCTCCTCGATGATTTTGGCGATGGCCGCAGTGAGCTTGACCTCGTCCTTCTTCTCCTTGGCTGCGATGGCCATGCCGAACACGGGACTGGCGACGGACACGCTATCGACTTTGGCCGGCTTGCTTTTCTCCTCGCTCAGCGTGTCGCCGGTCTTGGTGCTGTCCAGCCGGCCGAAAGCGACGGTATCTCCGGCCGTCGCCTCGCCGCGCTTGGTCGGCTCCTGGCCAAGCAAGGAGAAAACGCCGGAGATGCGCTCCTCGTCGGCGCCGCCATAGACCGTGGTGCCGTCGGCGAAGGTGCCGCCAAGGACACGCGCCAGTGACAGCTTGCCGCCATGCGCGGTATGGAACGTCTTCGCCACGAAAGCGCATGACGGAGCCTTGTCGACCCCGAGGCGCTTAGCTGTGGCTTGGACAAAAGGGGCTTCGTGCCTCAACGCCTTCAGCAAGCGCAAGATGCCGTTGCCGTTCTCGGCCGAGCCCATCAGCACCGGGCAGATCAGCCCGTCGCTGAACTCCTTCGAAAGATCGTCGAACACCTTGTCGCGCGGCGGCGGCACGTCTTCGAGGAGCTGCTCCATCAACTCGTCGTCATAGTCGGCGAGCTTCTCCAGCATGGAGAAGCGCGCTTCCTTCTCGCGGTCGGCGAGCGTGTCGGGAATGGCCATCACCTCGCTCGGTGCATGCTCGCGGTAGACGAAGGCGCGCTCCAGCGCCAAGTCGATGAAGCCGGTGACGATGTCGTTCTCCCAGATCGGGATCTGGCGCAGCACGAGCGGCCTGGTCGAAGCGGGCTGGAGCATCGGCACGATGTCGCGCACCCGTGCCTCGGCCTTGTCGATCTTGTTGATGAACAGGAAATGCGGGATGCCGCGATCTTCGAGCTGCTTGAGGATCAGCTGGAGCGCGGGCACCTTCTTCTCGTCGGGCTCGCAGACCACGACCGCCGCATCGCAAGCGGTGAGCGCATGTGCCGCGTCGGCCTGGAACTCGATCGAGCCTGGGCAGTCGAGGAAGGTGAATCTGTCGCCGAGAAAATCGACGGTCGCGGCGTTGAGCTCGACGCTCATGCCGTGATGGCGGGCCTCCTCGGAAGCATCGCCGACGGTATTGGCGCCGGCCGTGGTTCCTTGCCTAGTGATGGCGCCGGTGCGCGCAAGAATGGCCTCGAGAAGCGTGGTCTTGCCGCTGAGATAGGGGCCAACCAGTGCGATGCAGCGGGCGCTGCGGGCTGGCTGGCCCTGCGCTTGGCCCATGGTCTCCTCCCTTTGCGGTTATGGCCCGCACGGAGAAGGCTCCTGACGCACCCACCCGCGCAAGCCTTAGTGACGCTATGGTGACAAGCGAAAGCGCCGATGGCAAGGCCCGCGTGGTGCCTTGGGCGGCTGGCTCGCCGCGGGCCCGCCCGGAACCCGCATGTTCGATGGAAAATTCGCCTGCAAATATGTTCCCGGCGGAACGCCGCGCGGCAAAGGCGGAACCCCTGAGGCCAAGCCCAAGCCAGACGATGCGTCGGAGGGGCTCACCGGCGACCAAGGTCTCACGGGCCCCGCTTCAGGCGGCGCGATCGACCCGAACGCTTGCCGCCCCGGCATGGTGGGAACGCCGCCGAATTGCCGCTGTCCTCCGAACTCGGAACTGCTCGGCGGCACATGCGTCCGTTACACCGCGTCGACCTGCAGCAACGCGCTCGCCGTCGACGCCCTCCCCAAGCCTGCCGCGGCTCGAGGAAAAACTCTCGTGCAAATGCGCGAGGACGGGCTGAAGGATTGCTGCTGCGTCACCTACGACCAGTTTTGGTCCGCTCGTGGGCCAGTCGTCAGTCCTGATGCGGGCCGAGCGGCTGGCCGTGGCTGAATTCGACGATATACCCGCTCGGGTCCCTGACCCCGCAGAGATAGCCGGTCGGCGGCGCGTAGTCGCGCGGCTCCCGATGCAAGATGCCCTCTTTGCGGGCGCGCCCGGCGATCGTGTCGACGTCTTCGCGCCTCGGCACGCCGAAGCCGTAATGCGTCATGTCCTCTTTGTCCTGGCCGCGCGCCGGACCACCCCCGAGCAGCACCAGCACGAAATTCTCTGCTTCGCCCGGACTCGCCAGCCACGCCACGCGGCTTTGCCCCTCGCCATGCTGCTTGACGATCTCCAGCCCGCAATAGGCGCGGTAAAACGCGATCGACTCGTCGAGATCGCGCACATGCAGCGCGCAATGGGTGAAGGAGGGTTTCATCTCGCCGTTCAGGCGGCTCGCCCCTTGGCGTGCTCCGGATAGAGCGTCGTGAGTGCGTTCGGCGTCGCCGGCGCCACCCCGCGCTCGGTGATGAAGCCGGTGATCAGCCGCATCGGCGTGACATCGAAGCCGTAATTGGCTGCTTGCGTCCCCTTCGGCGCGATTTCTACCGTGGCGACGCTGCCATCCGGCAAGCGGCCGGTCATGCGCGTGACTTCTTCGGCGTTCCGCTCCTCGATGGGAATGGCGTTGCCGTCAGCCAGGCTCCAGTCGATGGTCGAATAGGGTAGCGCGACGAAAAACGACACGTTGTTGTCGCGCGCGGCGAGCGCCTTGAGATAGGTGCCGATCTTGTTGGCCACGTCGCCGTTCGAAGTGGTGCGGTCGGTGCCGACGATGCACAGATCGACAAGTTTCTTCTGCATCAGATGCCCGCCGGCATTGTCGGCGATCAGCGTGTGCTTCACCCCATGCGCGCCAAGCTCGAAAGCGGTGAGCGACGCACCCTGGTTGCGCGGCCTGGTCTCGTCCACCCAGACATGGACGTCGATGCCCTCGTCATGCGCGCGGTAGATCGGCGCGAGCGCGGTCCCCCAATCGACGGTCGCGAGCCAGCCGGCGTTGCAATGGGTGAGGATATTGACCGTCTCGCCGTCCTTCTTCTCGGCATGAGCGCGGATCAGGCCGAGCCCGTGCTCGCCGATCCTGCGGTTGGTCTCGACATCCTCGTCGCAGATCGAAGCCGCGCGGGCGAAGGCCGCGGCGACCCGTTTGTCGCGCGGCTGGTTGCGCACAGCCTTTTGCATCTCGTCGAGCGCCCAGCGGAGATTGATGGCGGTCGGGCGCGTGGCGGCCAGCGTAGCGCAGGCCTTATCGAGCGCCTCTTCGGAGGCGTCGTTGCGCACCGCCAGCGCCACGCCATAGGCGGCGGTCGCCCCGATCAGCGGCGCGCCCCTGACCTGCATGGTCGAGATCGCGCGCGCGGCGTCCTCCAGCGTGCGCAAGGTCGCCGTCTCGAATTTGTGCGGCAGCTTGGTCTGGTCGATGATCTCCACCGACTTGCCGTCGGCGCCGAGCCAGATGGTGCGGTAGGGCTTGCCGTCTATCTTCATGCTACTCGCCCTCGAACGATATCAAGGTGTGGCACTCGACCCCGAGCTTGGCCAGCCTTGCACAACCACCGAGATCGGGAAGATCGATGACGAAGGCTGCGCCCACCACGTCGGCATTGAGCCTGCGCAACAACTTCACCGCGGCCTCGGCCGTTCCGCCCGTGGCAATGAGGTCGTCCACTAGCAGCACCGGCTCGCCCGAGCTGATCGCGTCCTCGTGGACCTCGATCACGTCGATGCCGTATTCCAGCTCGTAGTCCTGGCCAATCGCCTTAGCCGGCAGCTTGCCCTTCTTGCGGATCGGCACGAAGCCGCAGCGCAGCCGGTCGGCCGCCGCGCCGCCCAGGATGAAGCCGCGCGCCTCGACGCCGGCGACGGCCTCGACCCGGCGATTGGTGAATGGCTGGACCAGTTGCTCGATGCAGGTCCGGAAGCCGTTGGCGTGTCCCAGCAAGGTGGTGATGTCGCGGAACATGATGCCGGGTTTTGGGTAGTCGGGTATGGTGCGCACGAGGTCCTTGAGGTCGAAGCCGGCAGTCAGATTCATGGAAGGACCTCCGATTGAGGGGCTTGAGCCCGTGCGAAACCGCTTCGGGTCGAGCCTATAGTCGAAGCGGCAACGCCTGGCTAGTCGGCCAAGCTCCGGCCATCTCGCAGGGGGGATTTTATGACAGACGGCACGAATCTGGTCACCATTCGCGATATCGACCTTCCGTTCTGGCGGATCGTCACGATCCTGATCAAATGGTCGATCGCCGCGATACCGGCCGCGATCATCATCACCATCGTTTACGCGCTGATCTTTGCACTGCTCGGCGGCATTGCCGTCGGGATTTTCGACTTCCTGGGCGTGTCGGCGCCTGAATTGCCGGCCCCGGCGCCGTAGCCGGACCAGCCGAAACGGCGCAACGGGCTTGGCGCGGCGCCTCGAAGGCGGAGGTTCGCCATGCCTGCGGCGCAATTTGCGCGCTATCGTGGCGGGCTCGGAGTGGGAGTCTTGAAGCATGAACATGATCGACCGAAGCTTCTCGGCGGAAGCGGCTTACATCGCGGCGAAGCTCGCCGCGGCGCGGCGGCGGCGGCGCACGATCGCGCTCCTCGTCGGCTTAGCGCTGACGGGGGTCATTGCCACGATCTATGTCTGAGCCACGACGCTTTGCGGCGATTGCGGCGCGCCGGTCTAACCGTCAGTCTTTTTCAGCACGCGGCCGGCGACGGCATCGAGTTTCTTGAGCAGTTCCGGATCCCGCGCCTCCGGCGCGGTGATGATCGCGGTGTCGAGCGCACGGTCCGAGCCGATCGGGCATGGCTCGTGCTCACGCGGAAACAAGCGCGCGAGGCGCGACACCAGCCGCGCGCCCTTCTCGGCATTGGCCATCAGAACCTTGATGATGTCCTGCACCGTCACCGCGTCATGGTCCGGGTGCCAGCAATCGAAATCGGTGACCATGGCGACTGTCGCGTAGCAAATCTCCGCTTCGCGGGCGAGCTTGGCCTCGGGCAGATTGGTCATGCCGATCACCGAATAGCCGAGCCCCTTATAGGTTAGGCTCTCGGCGAGGGTGGAGAATTGCGGGCCTTCCATGCAGATATAGGTGCCGCTCCTGACCACCTGGATGCCCTCCGCCTCTGCGGCTTCCGCGAGGTGGAGGCGCAGGCGGGGGCTGACCGGGTGCGCCATCGACACATGCGCCACGCAACCTTTGCCGAAGAAGGAGCTGGCGCGATGGAAGGTGCGGTCGACGAACTGATCGACCAGCACGAAGGTGCCCGGCGGCAATTCCTCTTTGAACGACCCGCAGGCCGAGAGCGAGACGAGGTCGGTGACCCCTGCCCGCTTCAGCACGTCGATATTGGCGCGATAGTTGATGTCGGTGGGCGAGAGCCGATGACCCTTGTCGTGGCGCGACAGGAACACGATCGGCAGCCCGTCGATATCGCCGATCCGCAAGGGGGCCGACGGCTCGCCCCAGGGGCTATCGATGCGCGTCTCGCGCACATTCTGGAGCCCCGGCAGCTCGTACAGTCCAGAGCCGCCGATTATGCCGAGCACCGCGTTGGTCATGTTACCCTCTTAAGATGGCCAACACGTCATCCTGAGGAGGCGCGGCACGCGCCGTCTCGAAGGATGCAGGCCCAGAACTTATCAATCGCCAACACGCATGTAGAACACGGCCCAGACCCAGTGGGCATGCTGCGTGTCGTCAGGCTTGAAGTCCGCAGCGCGCGTATTGATCAGCCAGATCGGTCCCTGCTGGCCCAGGCCCAACGGCGCGCCGTCAACCTCGAGCGCGAGAATCCAATCGGAGCCGTCGATGTCCTCCGGCGCCAGCCAGCCCTCGTAATTATTGACGGCGACGACGCTCAGCTTGGCAGGGGCCGCGCCCACCGCCGCGAGCACCTCCTTGAGCAGTGGCCCGGTGAACACGGCGTCACGTCCGAGCTCGGTGGTCTTGGCGACCACGCGCCCCTGCTTCAGCCGAAGCAGCATGGGGCGGTCGAAGGCGAAGGCCCGATCGAACGCGATGTTGAGCCGGGAAAACAGGCTGTCCTTGTCGGAATCGAATGCGCCGCGATTGGTGTTGCCGATCTCGCCGGTCACGGTCAGCACCGTCATCTCCTTCGGCGCTTCCATCTGATCCGCGGCGTGGGCGGCGAATGCGATTGCGGCGAAGGCGGCCAGAACTGTGAGAAGCGCGCGCGGCATGTCTGATTTATACCGCATCGGTGGGGCAAGACCTACGCCGCGTGGGAGGCGTCGCGATGGTGCAACTTGGCCCAGACCCGGCGCTTGGCGAGAAACATGATCACCGCGAAGACGAGCAGGAAGATCATCACGCGCGCGCCGGTCTTGTGGCGTTGCTCGAGCTTGGGTTCGGCCGCCCACATCAAAAAAGCGGAAACATCGCGCGCATAATTTTCGAGCGTCCGCTCGGTGCCGTCGGTATAGGCCACCGCATTGTCGCTCAGCACCGGCGGCATGGCGATCTGATGGCCGGGAAACGCCGTGTTGTAATGCATGCCCTGGGCGAGCTCGAAGCCCTCGGGCGGCGGGTGATAGCCGGTGAGCAGCGCGTAGATATAGTCGGCACCGCCCGGCCGCGCCTTGGCCATCACCGAGAGGTCTGGCGGCAACGCGCCGTTATTCAACGCGCGCGCCTGCTGCTCGTTGGCGAAGGGCGAACGGAAGCGATCCGATGGACGCCCCGGCCGCTGGAACATCTCGCCCTTCTCGTCGGGTCCGTCGGTGATTTGCACCTGAGATGCCAACACCTCGACGGCCTTGGGCGAGAATTGCGGACCGCCGGGCTCGCCGAGATTGCGGTAGGACAGCAGCCGCATGGAATGGCACTGGGCGCAAACATCCTTATAGACCTGGAAGCCGCGCTGAAGCTGGGCGTTGTCAAAGGTGCCAAACGGCGGCGCGAAGCTCCAGTCCTGCGGCACAATCTCCGGCGCGTGACTGGTGCCGCCGGCATCCTCCGCCGCGCTGGGAAGCGCGGAGAGAGCGAGCAAAGCAGCGGCCAGGCTGAGGCGCGGGGTCATGGTCAGGCGACCTCCTCTGGCATTCGTTGTGCGGGCGATGGCGAGCGCGCCGCCTTGGCCTTCTGCGGTCCGAGCACGGATTCGGTGATGCTGCCCGGAAGCCGCAACGGCCGCTCGATCCAGCCGACCACGGGCATCACCAGGAGGAAGAAGGCGAAATAATAGAAGGTGAAGAGCCGCCCGAACACGAGATACCACCCCTCCGGCGGCTGCGCCCCGAGATAGCCCAATGCGAAGCAGGTCACCACGAACGCCCAGAAGAACCATTTGTAGATCGGCCGATAGCTGGTCGAGCGCACCTTGGAGGTATCGAGCCAGGGCACGAAGAACAGAATGCCGATAGAGGCGATCAGGCCGATCACACCGAACAGCTTATCGGGGATCGCACGCAGGATCGCGTAGAACGGCAGGAAGTACCATTCCGGCACGATATGCGGCGGGGTTTGCAGCGGGTTGGCCGGAATGTAGTTGTCGGGATGACCGAGGAAGTTCGGCGAGTAGAACACGAGACCCGCAAACACCAAGATGAAGACGACGAGCGCGAAGCCGTCCTTGATCGTGTAGTAGGGATGGAACGGCACCGTGTCCTTGACCGTCTTCACCTCGATGCCGGCCGGATTGTTGTTGCCCGGGATATGCAGCGCCCAGATATGCAGGATCACCACTCCGGCGATGATGAACGGCAACAGATAGTGCAGCGCGTAGAGCCGGTTCAGGGTCGGCCCGCCCACGGCGAAGCCGCCCCAGATCCATTCTACGAGGCTCGTGCCAAGCCCGGGGATCACCGCATCGAGCGATGAGAACAGATTGGTGATCACCGTGACCGCCCAGAAGCTCATCTGCCCCCAGACCAGCGAGTAGCCCATGAAAGCGGTGGCGATCATCAACAGCAGAATCAGCACGCCGAGAATCCACAGGACCTCGCGCGGCGCTTTGTAGGAGCCGTAATAAAGGCCGCGGAAGGTGTGGATATAGGCAGCGACGAAGAACATCGAAGCGCCGACGGCGTGCGAATAGCGCAACAGCCAGCCCCAGTTTACGTCGCGCATGATCTTCTCGACCGAGTCGAAGGCGCGGTCCTCGGCCGGGATGAAATGCATGGCGAGCACCACGCCGGTCGCGATCTGCACCACCAACATGAAGGTCAAAATGCCGCCGAAGGTCCACCAATAGTTGAGATTGCGCGGCGTGGGGAAGACCAGGAACTGGTCGTGCATCAGCCGCGGGATCGGCAGCCGCGAATCGAGCCAGCGCGCGATGCCGCTATTCGGCTGATAGGTCGAAGGATGCGCCATTCGGCCGCCTACCCGATCTTCAATTTCGTGTCGGACGTGAAGCTGTAAGGCGGGATCGACAGATTTTCCGGCGCTGGGCCGATACGGACGCGGCCGGCAGTGTCGTATTGCGAGCCGTGGCACGGGCAGAACCAGCCGCCGAACTCGCCCTTGTAGTCGCCGACCGCCTGCCCCTTGGGGATGCAGCCGAGATGGGTGCAGATGCCGATCATCACCAGCCAGGGCTCCTTGTCCTTGGCCGCGCGATTGTCGTCGCTCGCCGGGGCGCTGTCGGGAAGATTGGCGTTGCGCGCCAGCGGATCGATGAGATCGTCGAGGGGGGTGTCTTTTGCCTCCGCGATTTCTTTGTCGGTGCGATGGCGAATGAAGATCGGCTTGCCGCGCCACATCACGGTGATCGCCTGGCCGGGCTCGATCGGGGCAATGTCGACGTCGGTGGTGGCCAGCGACAAGGTCGAGGCGTCGGGGTTCATCTGATCGAGCAGCGGCCAAAGCGCCGCCGCAGCGCCGACCGCGGCGAAGCCCCCGGCCGCGATCAGCAGCACGTCGCGCCGGGTCGGCTCGTCACCGGAATCGGCGGCTGGATCGAAGGGAGTCTCGTGGGTTGCCAACGCTGCGGGGCTCCTCGCTACCAAAGTTTCGCCGGCCGCAGGGACAAGGGGCAAAATCGCTGCCCCGGCCGCGCGGCCGTTCTCAATCGGGTCGTCTTCGAGCGGTTGCCTCCCAGCGCCGGACGAGGCTCGTGCGTCCGGCCGATGTTGAGTGGTTTTTGCATTGGGGCTCTGGGTTGTCCAGGGTTCGCAACTTGGGCAAATTGGCGCACAACACAGGCGTCAATGATGTTCGATAGAGAATTCTCCGGGCATGTCGGGTTTGACCCTGGTCAAAGCCTGAAAACGCCCGTCGCGGCACGCCATTGATCTTGGCGCTTGTCCCGGCGTAAAGCCAAGAGCGATGGACCAGAAAGCACAGGAAGGGCCGGACCGGTCAGAGCAGTTCAGCCCGGCGCGGAAAGAACGCGCCCGCTTGTGGTTCGAGCATCTGCGCGACGAGATCTGCGCCGCGCTCGAGGCCGTCGAGGATGCGGCGGACGGCCTTCCCGGCTGCACGGGCAAGGAAGCGGGCCGTTTCGTCAAGCGCCCCTGGACCCGTGCCGAGAAGAGCGGCGAGGAGGGCGGCGGCGGCGTGATGGCGCTGATGTCGGGCCGGGTGTTCGAGAAGATCGGCTGCCACGTTTCGACCGTGCACGGCACCTTCGCCCTGGAATTCGCCAAGCAGATCCCCGGCGCGGAAGACGACCTGCGCTTCTGGGCAAGCGGCATCTCCTTCATCGCCCATCCCGTCAATCCGAACGTGCCGACCGCGCATATGAACACGCGCATGGTGGTGACGAGCAAAGGCTGGTTCGGCGGCGGCGCGGACTTAACGCCGATGCTGATGCGGCGGCGCACGCAGGAGGATCAAGATTCGCGCGACTTCCATGCGGCGATGCAAGCGGCCTGCGCGGGCGAGCCTTCAGCCGACTACGACCGCTTCAAGCAATGGTGCGACGACTATTTCAGCCTGCCGCATCGCGGCGAGATGCGCGGCATCGGCGGCCTCTTCTACGACTATCTCGATACCGGCGACTGGAAGGCCGATTTCGAGTTCACGCAGAAGGTCGGCCGCGCCTTTCTCGGAATCTATCCGGAGATCGTCCGCCGCAATATCGCCCTGCCCTGGACGGAAGCTGACCGCGAGGAGCAGCTCGTCCGCCGCGGGCGCTATGTGGAGTTCAACCTGCTCTACGACCGCGGCACCCTCTTCGGGCTCAAGACCGGCGGCAATGTCGAGGCGATCCTCTCCTCGCTGCCGCCTCTGGCGCGCTGGCCTTAGCTCCCTACCCCCTGATCCCGGCATACATCAGCGGCGGGGCGAGCGGGGCCGGCGCGGTGAACTGCTCGGTCGCGGCGCCGAGACGGGTCTCGACAATTGGCGCCTCGAGCGCCCGCCCGATGAAGAACATGGCCAGCGCCGTCAGCAGCAGGATCAGAGCCATCTTCCACATTGCGCGAGCCCTCCAAGCACCCCTTCAGTCGCGTCACGCGTCTGAACGGTTCAAAGCTAGGGTTTCGCGGCTGAACCCATTCTGAGGCGGCCGTTCACCTGCGGTTTAGATTCGGGTCGGATTTCGAACGCTTTTTGTGAGGCCCGGAAGCCACTTCGGACTTGCCAAGCGCCTCTATTTCCACCATCTTTGCGGGACCGGGCGCCCAAGGCTTTGGGCGCGGACTTGGACGACGGCAAAGTGACTATCGCGCCTCAAGAGCACGACCTTTCCTGACATCTCAAGACGCCGAAGGATCCCTTTCGGGGGACCCTATGGCCCGTTTGTGTGAAACTTCTACGGGAAAGGAATTCCCCTATGGCTCGTGTCAACGGCACAGTGAAATTCTTCAATCATGCGCGCGGCTTCGGCTTCATTCAGCCGGAGGACGGCGGCAAGGACGTCTTCGTACACGCCTCCGCCCTCGAGCGGTCGGGCGTGCCCGCCCTCAACGAGGGCGACAAGGTATCCTTCGAGATCGAGGACGATCGCCGCGGCCGCGGCAAGCAGGCCGCCAACGTCCAGCTCGCCTAACCAAGCGCGCAGCAGACCGATTGAGACCGCCGGGCTTCGCGCCCGGCGGTTTTTTATTTGCGCGCCGCCGCAGCCGCAGCCGCTTAACGCCCGATTCATTTTGGTGGCTCTATTTTGCCTAAAATCGAATGCCTACTGGTTCCATTCCCATCCTGGGGAACTCCCGCCCGCTCAGGGGCACTGATGCGGGCTCACAACAAATGCGGACACGTCCAATGACAAATGCAATCTCGAAAGCTTTAGCCGCCGCCGCGCTGATCGGCATGGCGGCGCTGACGATGCCCTCGCCTGCGGAAGCCGGCCGGGGCAATGCCTGGGGCGCTGGGCTTATCGGCTTCGGCGTCGGTGCCATCGTCGGCTCCGCGCTCACGCCACGCGAAGTCTATGTGGTGCCTCCGCCTCCGCCACCCGCTTATTACGGCCCGGTTTCCTACGGACCGCCGCCCTGGTCGCCGGACTGGTACGCCTATTGCGGCTCGCGCTACCGGAGCTTCGATCCGCGCAGCGGCTATTTCGTAGGCTATGACGGCGTCCCCCGCTTCTGCCGGTAGTTGACGCTGTCTGAGTTGCCGGCCGCGTCCGGCGAATCGCGCCGGGGCGGCCGGCTTCGTCTCCTGCGTGCACAAGGCTCGCGAGTGCCAAGCGAGCACTCGCCTTCAAACCTCGGCGGTACGCGGCGCGAGCGCGTAACCCCTCCTAAACCCTAAAGTTTTTGACGCGCCAAGTACCCCTGCGGCAACTCGTGCCGTTTCGCGTTCCCATTGTGTCTTGAATGCGGCGGCAGCGCGGCGCAAAAATGTATGTCCGGAAAAGAGTCCAATAGAAGCGCCAGCCGGGCAACCGGCCGGACAACGCGCCGTTTTGGGGACTTTGAAAGAGGACTCTTGGACCATGAAGTTTACCGCCGCAGTCGGTCCCGAGATCGAGAATGCCCGCGACCAGCCGAACGTCCCTGCCGACCGGCAGGCGCTGGGCCTGGTCAAGCCCTATCAGGGCATGGTGGCCTGGCCCACCGTGTTTCTCGCCACGGGCATCGTCATCGCCTTCGGCCTGGTCACGACCCTCGCGGTGAAGGCCGTCATCCCGCTCTGGGTGGGGCTGATCCTCAACACGCTAATCCTCTACGCCGCGCAGACGCCGCTGCACGAGGCCTGCCACGGCAATATCGCCGGCAAGGATTCAAACTATCTCTGGCTCAATCATCTGGTCGGCTATGCGTGCGGCTCGATCCTGCTGCATGAATACAAAGCCTTCCGCTACATGCACCTCGCCCATCACCGCGACACCAACAACGAGGAGATCGATCCCGATCATTGGGTGGCCGTGCAGGGTCCGTTCAAGGTGCTGTTCCGCTGCCTTACCATCGTGTTCTGGTACCATCAGTATTTCTGGAAGCGCATTGCCTTCCACGCGCACATCCCCGGCATGCGGCCATTGGCTCTGCAAATCGTGGCGATGCACGCGCTCTATTACGGCCTCGCCTTCGGGCTGTCGGTGTACGGCTATTGGCGCGAGGTGCTGATGCTGTGGATCTTCCCGTACATCCTGGCCTCGGCGCTGATCATCTATTTCTTCGCCTATCTCACCCACAAGCCGCACGAGGTGCATGAACGCTATCGCGACACCAACGTGTTCTGGGTACGCGGCAAGATTCTCGAGCCGGTCGTGAATTGGCTCTACATGTTCCAGAACTTCCACCTCATCCATCACCTCTTCCCCCGCGTGCCCTTCTATCTCTATTCGAAGGCATTCCGCTCGCTGAAGCCGGTGCTGGACCGCGAGAAGGCGCATATCTACGAGTTCGGGCACGAGGGCCAACCCGCCTTCGGCGAGCCGGATCGAGCGACCCAATGAGCGCTTAGGGACGCTGCTCGAACTTCAGATCCGCCGGCGAGATCAGCACTGAGAACTGCTCGCACCAGATCACCACGCTCGGAAACTTGGCGAGGTCGGTGCCTTCGGGCACACGATAGTTCTGGCTGCCCTTGAAGGCGCGCAAGCGGCCGAGATCGACGAACATCGAGCCCGTGACCTGGCCCGCGTCCCGGATATGGGCTTCCGCCACCAGATAGACGTGGAACTTCGGCCCTGGTCCCACCGCGAAGTCGTCGTGCAGGAACACGACGCCATCATAGACGCTCACGGCGCCCTTGCCGTAATGGATCGGATCGCTCGGACTGGCATGGATGAACTTGCCGGTGGCGACAAGCTTGCCGCGCTCACCCGTCGCGAGTTGCTCCGTCGCCTCGGGCGGAGGGAACAGGAAGGGAAACAGGAATAGCCCGAGCGCCAGCCCGCAGATCGCGCCGAACACGCCGCCAAGCAGAAAAACCCTGAGCCACCGCCACATTGCCGCGCCTCCAGCCATGCGAACCGGTCGAGTGTGCCACGGGAGGAAGCGCGCGGCCGATCACAATGGATCAAGTCTCGTCTAGTGCAGGCGAAGCTCGCCCTCGACGAAGCTGAACTCGGCGGGGGCAATCAGCCGCCGATGCGCCACGCGGATGCGATAGAGCGCACCGTCGAGATTGGCATGCCAGAAATCGAGGAAGTCGGTGAGCTTGGGAAAGCGCGGTGCGAGATCGTAGTCCTGCCAGATATAGCTCTGCAGCAGCTTGGGATGATCCGGCAACCGGTAGAGGATTTCCGCCGTGGTCAGCGAAAAGCCCTCGATCTGGCGAAGGAAGGCCGTGTCCATTTGATAGGCCCTGTTAATCGATTCGTTCCCTGTTTCCGAAATCCTATCCGCCGAAGCTGGTTGCGTCGAGTGGCTTTGCCGAATTGAATCAGCACCTTGGCAGCAAGCTCGGGGAACTGCTAGCGGCTGGCACTCTCCCCTTGAAAGTGCTAAAAGGCGAATCTACATAGCGCGCGGGTACGCCGCTGCGCGACAGCCCAATCAATCATGATTTGCCTGGAGGAGGAGCCAAGATGAAGTTTCGTCCATTGCACGACCGCGTGGTCCTACGCCGCATCGAGGAGGACGACCGAACCACGGGCGGGATTATCATCCCGGATACCGCCAAGGAGAAGCCGCAGCAGGGCGAGGTCGTCGCCGTCGGTCCCGGCGCTCTCGACGAGAAGGGCAAGATTCAGCCGCTCGAAGTGAAGCCCGGCGAGCGCGTGCTGTTCGGCAAATGGTCCGGCACCGAGGTCAAGATCGACGGCGAGGATCTCCTCATCATGAAGGAGAGCGACATTCTCGGCGTGCTCGAAGGCGCAGCCGTAAAGAAGAAGAAGGCCGCCTAGCCAGACCGCAACTTTCCTCATCCTGAGGAGCGCCCAACGGGCGCATCTCGAAGGATGAGACCCCGAATTCAAAGACTCACCCATCGAAACGCCGTCTACGTCTCGGCTCGTCAGGGTGAGCTCAGGAGAACAAGACATGTCAGCCAAGGAAGTGAGATTCGCCCAAGACGCCCGAGAGCGCATGCTGCGCGGCGTCGATGTCTTGGCCAATGCGGTCAAGGTGACGCTTGGGCCGAAGGGCCGCAACGTGATCCTCGAAAAGTCATTCGGCGCGCCGCGCATCACCAAGGACGGCGTCACGGTGGCGAAGGAGATCGAACTCGAGGACAAGTTCGAGAATATGGGCGCGCAGATGGTTCGCGAGGTCGCCTCCAAGACCTCCGACACGGCCGGCGACGGCACCACCACCGCCACCCTTCTCGCCCATGCCATCGTCAAGGAGGGCGCCAAGTCGGTCGCCGCCGGCGCCAACCCAATGGACCTCAAGCGCGGCGTTGATCTTGCCGTTAGCGCCGTCATAACCGAACTCAAGTCGCGGGCCAAGAAGGTAACCTCGAGCGAGGAGATCGCCCAGGTCGGCACGATCTCCGCCAATGGCGATGCCGAGATCGGCGAGATGATCGCCAAGGCGATGCAGAAGGTCGGCAATGAAGGCGTCATCACGGTCGAGGAAGCCAAGGCCCTGCTGACCGAGCTCGATGTGGTCGAGGGCATGCAGTTCGACCGCGGCTATATCTCTCCTTATTTCATCACCGACGCCGACAAGATGCGGGTCGAGCTGGAAAGCCCGTCGATCCTGATCTACGAGAAGAAGCTGTCCAACCTGCAGAGCATCCTGCCGCTGCTCGAGACCGTGGTGCAGTCAGGTAAGCCGCTGCTCGTCATTGCCGAGGACGTCGAGGGCGAGGCGCTCGCCACGCTGGTGGTCAACAAGCTGCGCGGCGGCTTGAAGGTCGCCGCGGTCAAGGCTCCCGGCTTCGGCGACCGTCGCAAGGCGATGTTGCAGGATATTGCCGTGCTCACCGGCGGCCAGGTCATCTCCGAGGATCTCGGCATCAAGCTCGAGAATGTCACCCTCGACATGCTCGGCCGCGCCAAGAAGGTGGTCATCACCAAGGACGACACCACGATCGTCAGCGGCGCCGGCAAGAAGGCCGACATCGAATCGCGCGTCGCGCAGATCCGGCAGCAGATCGAAGACACCTCTTCCGACTACGACAAGGAGAAGCTGCAAGAGCGGCTGGCGAAGCTCGCCGGCGGCGTTGCCGTCATCAAGGTCGGCGGCTCGACCGAGGTCGAGGTTAAGGAGCGCAAGGATCGCGTCGACGATGCTCTGAACGCGACCCGCGCGGCCGTCGAGGAAGGCATCCTGCCTGGGGGCGGCGTGGCGCTGATCCGCACCCAGAAGGTGCTCGACAAGATCAATACCGCGAACGAGGACCAGAAGGTCGGCGTCAACATCGTGCGCCGCGCGCTGCAGGCCCCCGCCCGCCAGATCGCCGAGAATGCCGGCGAGGACGGTGCGGTGGTCGTCGGCAAGATCCTCGACAAGGAGGACTATTCCTTCGGCTTCAACGCCGCGACCGGCGAATACGGCAATCTGGTCAAGCAGGGCGTGATCGACCCCGTCAAGGTGGTGCGCAACGCCCTCCAGGGCGCGGCTTCGGTGGCAGGCCTGCTGATCACCACCGAGGCGATGGTGGCAGAGAAGCCGAAGACGAAGGGCCCGACGATGCCGCCCGGAGGCGGCGGCATGGGTGATATGGACTTCTAGGTCCTGCATGCCTAACTAAGCACAAGTTGCGTTGAGTTGCTTTGCGTCCCTGCGTGAATGTCCCCCTGCGTATTGAGCCGCGCCCTCCCCGGGCGCGGCTCTTTTTCTTTGCCTCGCCCCTACCACTCTCGCTCACGTCATCGCCGGGCTTGACCCGGCGATCCAGCACGGCTTGCCCAGAGTTTGTGCTCTGGATCATCGTGTCCCACTGCGTCATCCTCGCTACGCTCGGGAGGCAGCGGCCCGGTGATGACGCGGAGGAGTGATGAGCAGCAAAACAACCACCGGCACGATCCGCGTCGGCATCGGCGGGTGGAGCTTCGCGCCGTGGCGCGGCGTGTTCTACCCGAAGGGCCTCAAGCAGGCAGACGAGCTCGGCTACGCCGCGAGCCACCTGACCTCGATCGAGATCAATGCCACGCATTACCGGCTGCAAAGCGCCAAGAGCTTCCGCAGCTGGGCAACAGCGACTCCTGGAGGCTTCGTCTTCTCGGTCAAAGGCCCGCGTCTCGTCACCAACCACAAGGTGCTCGCCGAGACCGGGGGTTTCATCGAGCGCTTTTTCGCCTCCGGCATCGCCGAGCTGGGCGACAAGCTCGGGCCCGTGCTGTGGCAGTTCGCGCCCTTCAAGCGTTTCGATCGCGACGACCTCGCGCAATTCATCGAGCATCTGCCGCGCGAGCTCGACGGGCTGAAGCTCAACCATGTGATCGAGGCACGTCATGCCAGCTTCCGCGATCCGACGTTTATCTCGCTGCTCCGCGAGACCGGCACCAGCGCCGCGTTCACCGATGCCGAGACGTGGCCCTCGATCGCCGACGTCACCGGCGACATCGTCTATGCAAGGCTGCAGCGCGGCGACGACACGCTCCCCGCGGCCTATCCGCTCGAGGACCTCGGGGCATGGGCCGGGCGGGCGAAGGTCTGGGCCAAGGGCGATGTCCCACGAGACTTGCCGCTAGTCGATGCGACGCCGAAGCACGAAGCAAAGCCGCGCGACGTGTTCGTTTATTTCATCCACGAAGGCAAGTTGCGAGCACCTGCCGCGGCCATGGCATTGATCGAACGCCTCGCCTGACCTCCCGCGTCAATCGGTCCATCCTGCGGCCGGAACCTTCCGCTTCCGGCTTGATTGGAAGATTCGGCTGACG
>Ga0190270_10000460_pt1 | contig 17722 bp, 20 predicted proteins | sample Popmic320T_FD_133748 | JGI IMG/M metagenome (GOLD analysis project Ga0190270, IMG submission 133748) | Populus adjacent soil microbial communities from riparian zone of Weber River, Utah, USA - 320 T | ecosystem: Environmental > Terrestrial > Soil > Riparian zone | place: USA: Utah | collected...
CAGGCCCGGCAACAGGAGACTTAAGATGCGCGATCTTCATGAATTCGAGCTCGGTTTCGTCAGTGGCGCCGGCAGCTCGCCCACTCCCCCGTCCTGCTCGTGCTCGTGCCCCGAGCCGGCTCCGCGCCAGCGCAAGGGCAATAACGGCTTCGGCAACGGTGCCGACGCCAACCTGGCCGCGCCCGGCAATTCCGGCAGCACCGGCGGCGGCAAAGAGGGCAGCGTCGGCGACGCCCGCGGCCCGCGCTAAACAAATCGCCCAGCGCGGATACGTCAGCCCGCGTAAAGGCAAAGGAAAGGCCCCGGCGAGCAATCGCCGGGGCCTTTCTGTATGGCTTCGCGCCAAAGGTGAAACCTACGGGCACAATGTGCACCACTCCGCTAGGGCTGAGCCTGTCGAAGCCCGGTGCGGCGCGCTGCAAACCGCCCTTCGACAGGCTCCGGGCTAGCGGTGGGGTTACTGCACCGCGCAACCCGCCAGCTCAGCTCTTGAGTTTGGCGAGGACGCCCTGGAGCTGCATGGCGTTGGACATGTCGCCCTCGACCTTCAACTTACCCTGCATGAAGGCGGTCATGCCGTCGAGCTTGCCGTCGCGCATGGCCTCCCAATCCTCCCAGGCGACCTTGATCGTGGTGTCGGCCGCCGCGTCTTCCTCGGTCACCGCATTGCCCACGCCGTCGAGCATGATCACGCCCTGATCGCCGAAATCGAGCTTGACGCGCTTGCCGGGGAGCCAGGCGCCCTTCTCATTGAGGGCGGCGGCCATTTCGCTCTTGGTCATTCTCATGCTCCGCTGGTTTGCGCCTCCCCTAGTTTACGTAAACGTCACGTCAAGCCCGCAGGCGCGCTGCGGCGAGGCCCGGGCACTCGACGCCGCACCGGCCTGACGGTAGGGGCGGCCGATGGACGCAGCGGAGGCAATCCACGAGAAATTCGTCGCGAAGGTGGGGGGCGGGAGCCTGCCGCGGCGGACCAGCGACGTGCAGCCAAGCGCGCTCGGCCTGGCGGGCGAGACGCTGGTCGAGATGTTCTACAGCCAGTGCGTCAGCCGCCAGATGGACCGCATCTCCCGGCGGCTGCAGGCCCGCGGCGAAGGCTTCTATACGATCGGCAGCTCCGGCCACGAGAACAATGCGGCGGTCGCCGAAGCCCTCCGGGTCGACGACATGGCCTTCCTTCATTACCGTTCGGCCGCGTTCCAGATCCACCGCGCGAAGAAGCTGCCCGGCCAGACGCCCTGCTGGGACATGCTCTTGAGCTTCGCGGCCTCGGCGGAAGATCCGATCTCGGGCGGCCGCCACAAGGTGCTCGGGTCGAAACCGCTTTTCATCCCGCCGCAGACGAGCACGATCGCTTCCCATCTGCCCAAGGCCGTCGGCGCCGCCTTCAGCATCGGCATCGCGAAGATGCTGCGCCTGGGAGAAACCGCCCTGGCGCGCGATTCCATCGTGCTCGCCAGCTTCGGCGACGCATCGGCCAACCATTCGACCGCCCAGGGTGCGTTCAACAGCGCGGCCTGGACCGCTTTTCAGGGCTCGCCTTTGCCCCTCGTCTTCCTGTGCGAGGACAATGGCATCGGCATTTCCACCAGGACGCCGAAGGGCTGGATCGAGGCTTCGTTCCGCAATCGGCCCGGCCTCGAATATGTCCGCTGCAGCGGCTTCGACATGGTCGACAGCTGGCGCGGCGCGACCGAGGCGAGCCGGATCGCGCGCCTGCAGCGGCGGCCTGTCTTCCTCCACATGGATTGCGTTCGGCTCTACGGCCATGCCGGCTCCGACGTGCAGGCGACCTATCTGAGCAAGCGGCAGATCGAGGAGGATGAGGAACGGGATCCCTTGGTCTACAGCGCGGCCTTGCTGGTGGAGCAGGGCCTGCTTTCCGGAAAGCAGATCCTCGACATTTACGGCGAGACCGAGGCGACGTTGAGCCGCGTCGCCGAACGGGCGATCGCGCGGCCGAAGCTGACCGACAGCATGGCCGTGATGGCGAGCATCGTGCCGCCGAAGCGTCCGGCGGCGCGAGCGAACATGCCGACGCCCGAGCAGCGCGAGGCCCTGTTCGCGCGCGACCGCACGATGATGGAAAAGCCGCAGCATATGGCGCGGCTGCTGAGCTGGGCGCTGACGGATTTGATGCTGACCCATCCCGAGATCATCGTCGCGGGCGAGGATGTCGGGCCCAAGGGCGGCGTCTACAACGTCACCGCCAAGCTCCACGAACGGTTCGGCTCGTGCCGGGTGATCAACACATTGCTCGACGAGCAGAGCATATTGGGGCTCGGCCTCGGCGCGGCGCATAACGATCTCCTCGCCATCACCGAGATCCAGTTCCTCGCCTACGTCCACAATGCCGAGGACCAGATACGCGGCGAGGCGGCGACCCTGAGCTTTTTCTCCAGCGGCCAATATACCAACCCGACGATCATCCGGATTCCGGGCCTCGGCTATCAGAAGGGCTTCGGGGGGCATTTCCATAACGACAACAGCCTCGCCGTCTTCCGCGACATTCCGGGCCTGATCCTCGCCTGCCCGAGCAGCGGCGCCGACGCGACCCTGATGCTGCGCGAATGCGTCCGCCTCGCGCTCGAGGAGCAGAGAATCGTGGTCTTCATCGAGCCGATCGCGCTCTACATGACCCGCGACCTGCACGAGGAAGGCGACGCCCTTTGGACGTCGACCTACCCGGCGCCCGGAGAGGCGAAACCGATCCGGCTCGGCGACCTCGGGGTTCACGGAGACGGCACCGGCCTCGCCATCGTCACCTACGGCAACGGTTTTTATCTCTCACGGCAGGCGGAGAAGATATTGCGCGAGCAGCACGGCTTGGATCTGCGCGTCATCGACCTGCGCTGGCTCGCGCCGCTGAACGAAGAAGGGCTGATCCACGCCACGGCCGGCTGCGGGAAAGTCCTGATCGTCGACGAATGCCGCCGGACGGGCTCGCAGAGCGAAGCGCTGATGGCGCTGTTCGCGGAGCGCGCTCCGGGGACCGAGTGCCGGCGGCTGACCGCGGACGACAGCTTCATTCCGCTCGGCCGGGCCGCGACCATCACTCTGCCCAGTCGCGACTCGATCGTCGAAGCGGCGCTCGACCTGGTGGGGCCGAAGAAGGCGAGGACGCGTGGCTGACAAGCAGGCGGCTTTGATCGTCTGCCCGGGCCGGGGGACCTACGGCAAGGCGGAGCTCGGCTATCTCAAGCGATTCCATGCCGACAGGCCCGAACTGCTCGCCGCGGTCGATCGCCTGCGCTCGGAGCGCGGACAGCCGACCATGTCGGAGCTCGACGGCGCCGAGCGGTTCAGCCCGGGCCTGCACACGCGCGGCGACATCGCCTCGCCGCTCATCTTCACCGCCGCCTTCGCCGACTTCCTCGCGATCGACCGGTCGCGATTCGACATTGCCGCCGTCACCGGCAATTCGATGGGCTGGTATGTCGCTTTGGCCTGCGGCGGCGCGGTGTCGCCCGAGCGGGGCTTCGCGATCGTCGATGCGATGGGCGAGAACAGCCAGGCGGGAGAGCCGGGCGGGCAAGTCCTCCTCCAGGCCGTCGACGAGGATTGGCGCGCGGTGCCCGGGCTTCGCGAGGGCCTGCTCGCGGCGGCCGCGGCGATCGGCACCCGGCCCGGCTGCGCCCTCCATTTGTCGATCGACCTGGGCGGAATGCTGGTCTTCGCCGGCAACGAGGCCGGCCTGGCCGGGCTGCTCGCCGAGGCGCCGCCGACGCGTGGGCGCGAGCCACTACGGCTGGTCAATCACGGCCCCTTCCACACGCCGCTCATGCGAAGCTCGTCGGACCGGGCGATGGAGCAGATTCCGACCGACTGGTTCGGATCGCCCACAATCCCGATGGTCGACGGGCGCGGCCAAATCTGGCGGCCCTTCGCGAGCAGCGTGGGCGCGCTGCATCATTACACTTTCGCGACCCAGATTCTCGAAACCTACGACTTCACCCGCGCCCTGCAGGTGGCAGTAAAGGAATATGCGCCCGACCGGATCATCCTGCTCGGTCCCGGCGACACGCTCGGCGGGGCGATCGCCCAGGCCCTGATCGCGATCGAGTGGCGCGGCCTGCGCTCGAAAGGCGAATTCCAGGAAATCCAGGCGTCGTCGGACCCGGTCTTGCTCTCGATGGGGCGCGAGGACCAGAGGCGTCTCGTGACCGGGTGAGTTCCATTCCGCTCCCCGCGGGAAAGCGAGCGGAAATGGGCCGAGCCGGCTCAGAGATCGAAAAAATGGGTCTTGGCGAGGTGCACGGCCTGCTTCTGCTTGCCGGCCGCGTCGTCCGTGATGTGCGCACGGGCATAATCGCGGATCATGTCGGCCTGCGCCTCCAGCCGCGCCTTCCAGAAATGTTCGGGTCCGCCGGACTCGTTCGCCTTCTTATATTTGTACATCTTCGGCGAGTTCAGCCCGGCCCCCACGAACTCGCCCAGGTAGCGGGCGAGGAAGCCGATTCTACCGAGAGCCGTCCATTGCCAGACATGAGTCATTTCGTGGAACAGAAGGCATTTCGACTCGATCGGCGCCGTCGAGAAATCCGCGTGATAATGGCCGCCGAAATAGATGGTGTCGCCGAGCGTGATCGCGTCGGTGTTCGGCACCTTGAGCGCGACGAGGGCAATCGGGTGTTTTCGGTGCCCGTTGCTGAGGCGAACGCTCGAATAGTCGATGCGCATGCCGAACGCCGGGCGCAGCATGTCCTTCTCGCTGTCCAGCAACCCCCGAAGCTCCTGAGCCATTTGCAGCCCCCTCCCGGAGACCTTCTACCATGGGCGGGGACGACTGCGAAGCGCGGCGTGCTTTCCTGTCGCTCGCAACCGCCTGCCCAGTCGGGGACAGGCCCCTCCTGCAGGGCAGCCCCTCGACCGGTTCGGGAGGGCTCGGGGTCAGAGCTTGTTGATGACCCCTTTGACGGCGCCCTTCAGCTCCTGGCCGTGGCCTTTGGATTCCTGGGCAGCGCCTTCTTCGCGGACCGCCGGATCGGAGCTGCTTTGTTTGGCCGTGCCGATTGCCTGGTTCGCATTGCCTTTGAGCTTGTCGGTGAATTCGCCCATGGGTCCTACCTCTTGCCCGGTCCGGCCCGTCGGAACGCGCGCCGCCGACCTCGATCAGGAACGAAGGCGGCGGCCGGCCGGTTCCGGCTCCCGAGCTCGGCACCAGGGGCCGGCGCTCATTCGTTCCAGGCATAGGCGCCGATCAGGGGCACGAAGCGGACCGCGCACAGCTCCTCTCGCTCGTAACCCTCCTCGCCGGTGCGCGTCACCTTGACCAGGTGCTGGACCGCGCCGGGCTCGCCGAGCGGCATGACCAGCCGGCCGCCGATCTCGAGCTGGCCGCGCAGGATATCGGGCACATGGCTGCCGCTCGCCGAGCAAATAATGGCGTCGAAAGGGGCCTCGCTCGGCAGCCCGCCCGTGCCGTCGCCCTGATGGATTGCGACATTCTCATAGCCGAGCCGCTCCATCCGCGCCCCGGCGAGCTTCGCCAGCGCCTCGTGGCGTTCGATCGCGAGAACCTCGCCGGCGAGCTGCGCGATCACCGCCGCGGCGTAGCCGGACCCGGCGCCGACCTCGAGCACCCGGTCGCCGGGCGCGATCGCCGCCGCCTCGATCATCAGGGCGACGATGTAGGGCTGCGAGATCGTCTGCTCCGCCTCGATCGGCAGCGGCCCGTCCTCATAAGCGCGCGCGCGCGACCGCGCCGGCACGAATTCCTCCCGCGGCACCGCGCGAAAGGCGGCGAGGATGCGCTCGTCGGCGATGCCGCGCGCGGCGATCTGCCGCTCGACCATATGCTCGCGCAGCTCGGCGAAATCGGGCATTTGCCAGGCTCCCGTCCGCCCGGAAAACCACCATGCCCGGGAGCCGTTCCGAAATGCCCCCGCAATCCTGTCGTGCCGTCTTGCGAGAGAGCGGCGGCCCCCTAGATCGTCTTCAGGAATTCGATGATCGCGCGGCGCTCCTCCGGAGTGAACGCACGGGTGAAGATGATGCCCCGACCGCGGTTCTGCGGCGTTGCCACGTCGAATAGGTGGCCTGTGTTGGCATTGCCGCGAATCGGGTTGCCGCGCGCGTCGACCGTCTGGAGCAGAAAGCCACCGGCGTTGACGTAGCCGACGTCGCGCGCGTCGAACTCGCGGCTGCCGAGCCGGAACTGCGGCGCGCGCTCGGCATAAGGCGACAGCAACTCGTAGAGCGTGCGGATCGAGCCGTTGTGGAGGAACGGCGCGGTCGCCCAGATGCCGTTCAGTGGTCGCGCCTTGTAGACGAGCTGGCCTCCGACGCGGTCGCGGATCCCGTTCGGCCGATGCCCGTTCATCCGGTCGCGATCAGCGGCCGGGACCGGAGGCGTCTGGCTGCCGTACCAGGCGTCGACTGAGAGCTCGACGACCTGCCCGAGCGCATCGCCAAACCCATACTCGATCAGGCTGCCGCGGCGGCCCAGGGGCCGCACCAGACCGAGCGAGGCGGGGGCGAGGATCGTCCGAGCCGCCATGTCTGCAGCCTGCGCCTCGTCGGTGCCGATCGTGGCAACCGGAATGGTCCTCAAAACCAGGTAGCGCTCGCCGGCGGCGTTCGGAGCGGACCAGTGGTTGCCGGTCCAGAACGGCTCCCCGTCCTCGCCCTCGACCGGCGCAGGCAGGTGGCAGCCGCTGCAGCGTTCGCGGTAGAGCGCGCTGCCCTGGGCGGCGAGCTGGCGGTCGATCGGCCCGAGGACCTGTTCCGGCCAGCGCGGCGACCGCAGCCCGGTAAACTCGCGCCCGGCAAGCGGCTGCCGCGGTCCGCGCAGTTCCTCCTCGATCGAATCGTAAAGCCGTCCGATCGGGATGGTCGAGGTATAGCGCGGGGTCGGCCGGGCGTTGAAGTTGACGACAGCGCCGACGCCCATCGCCTCGCCGGCGTTCCGCACCATCGGCTGCTCGATGGAGCTGTTATACTGGACCCAGTCGAGCCAGTGCGTGTCCCAGATGTGGGGGAAAGCGACGGGCGCGGTGGTCGCGCGGTAGTTCGCGCGGAGTCCGAGCCCGTCGCCGAACACCTTGTTGCCGATCCGGTTGAGCGCATCGAGGCGGCCGAAGCCTTCGGTGACGCTCCCCGGCCGCCGCGAGCGCAGCTCCTGGATCGCCTGGCCGGCGATAGCGCCGGCAAGCTCCAGGCGGAGGCGGGCGCGGCCGCGGAGGCGATCGAGCGGCCGCAGGTCCGGACCGAGGATTCGATCGGCGAAGCGGGTGAAGCGCTCGCCGCCGGCGGCGGTCTCGAAGAGGGCGCGCGCGAGCTCCCCGCCAAAGCCGGCGAGATCGATCATCGCCGGGCCGCCATCGACCAACATGCTCGTCCCGTTGAAGTCGATCCGGCCTGTGTGGCAGGCGGCGCAGGTGAAGCCGATATTGTCGAACGCCTTGCCGTCGCGCGGGTTGAAGCCCGTCGAGCGCGCAAAGCCGACGGGCAGGCCGTCGCGGTTGGCGACCGCATCCTCGCGGCTCGGTATGAAGCCGAAGGTCTCTAGATAGGCCTGGTCGACGAACATCCCGCCGGAACCGCCAGGCTGCTCGAGCGCCAGCAGCCAGCTCGACGAAACCGGAAGGGTCAGCGTTCCCTGCGACTGGTGATGATATCGAAGACGTTGGTCCGCGCCCCAATTCTGTTCGAGCCAGACGATATTGGCACCGCTCGCGGCGGCGGGCGGCTGCGCCGAACCCCGTTCCGCCCCGCCCGAGACGATCGCGGCCGCTGCGAGAAGTCCTGCCGCGCGGATGCCGAGCGACGCCGCATTCGGCCTCGCACCGAGTGCGAGAATGCGGAAAAGACGCGAACGATCGGATTTGCCCCGGCCCATAAGCCCCCTCCAGACTTCGACCTCCGATCCCGAGAATAACCCAAAATGAAGGCGCCGCCTACGCGGGAAAAGTCCGGAATGGACTTACCCCGCGGCCCTCCAAACGACGCTCAGATCAGCCCCGCCAGCGGGCTGGACGGGTCGGCATAGCGGCGCTGGCCCATGCGGCCGGCGCGATAGGCGAGGCGGCCCGAGTCGACCGCGAGCCTCATCGCGCGGGCCATCAGCACCGGGTCCTTCGCCTCGGCGATGGCGGTATTCATGAGGACGCCGTCGCAGCCCAGCTCCATCGCCACCGCCGCGTCCGAAGCGGTGCCGACGCCGGCGTCGACCAGCACCGGCACGCCTGCCCCCTCCACGATCAGGCGGATCGTCACCCGGTTCTGGATGCCGAGGCCGGAGCCGATCGGCGCGCCCAGCGGCATGATCGCGACCGCGCCCGCTTCCTCGAGCTGCTGCGCCGCGATCGGATCGTCGACGCAATAGACCATCGGCTCGAAGCCTTCCTTGGCCAGTATCTCGGTCGCCCGCAGCGTCTCGCGCATGTCCGGATAGAGCGTCTTCGCCTCGCCCAGCACCTCGAGCTTGACCAGGGTCCAGCCGCCGGCCTCGCGCGCCAGCCGGAGCGTGCGGATCGCGTCCTCGGCGGTAAAGCAGCCGGCGGTGTTGGGGAGGTAGGTGAAGCGCTTGGGATCGATGAAGTCGGTCAGCATCGGCTGGCCTGGATCGGAGATATTGACCCGCCTGACAGCGACGGTGACCATCTCCGCGCCCGATGCCTCAAGGGCGGCGGCATTCTGCTCGAACGACTTGTACTTTCCGGTGCCGACGATCAGACGCGAGCGAAAGGTCCGGCCCGCAACCGTCCAGCGATCGTCAGCGGTTTCCGGCGCGTCGATGCGGCTTTCTGCGTTCATGACCCGCGATATAGGCGCAACCGCGCCGCGCGACAGCCCGCCATTTACTTTCGGCCTGCCCGAATTAGGCTCTGCACAGGAACCGAGGAGAAGCGCAGATGCATGCCCTCCAACTGATCGCACCGGCTTTGCTCGCTGTGCTGGCTGCGCCTGCAGCATTGGCGGACCCGATCGCCGCCCACGGCGAACAGGAGGAGATGCGCCGCATCGACCGGCAGGAGATCGCGCGCATCCTCGCCGCCGACAATGTCGACGCGACCCGCCTCCCCGCAATCGACGTGGCGGCGGCGGTCCGCCACATCCCGCGCGGGGAGGCACCCGACGATTTCTGGACGGCCTATCAAGCCCATGTCCGCGCCTGGGAGCGGTCCGCGGCGGCTGAAGAGCGGCTGCAGCGCCTCGCCGAGGGCAAGCCGGTCCCGCTCGAGGAAATATTCACCGAGCTGCTCGCAGCCGAGGCCGCCGTCGGCGAGACGTTCGATGCGGTCAGGCGGATCGCCGAGGCCTATGGCGTGCCGATGCCGACGCCGCCGGCGGAAGCCGCCGAGACGATCTGAACCGGGCTCAGCCGCCGCCGACGAACGTCACGATCTCGAAATCGTCGCCGTCTTCGACCGCCACCTCGGCGAGGGTGGAGCGCGGGACGATCTCGAGATTGCGTTCGACCGCCACGCGGCTCGGCTCCAGCCCGAGCTCGCGCGCGAGATCGGCGATGCTCGATCCCTTCGGCAGGCGCCGGTGCTCGCCATTGACGCTTATCGACAGGGATTCGAGATTCAAGGTTCGGTCTCCGTTCGTCCCGAGCGAAGTCGAGGGGCGTGGGCGCCGAGTCCCTGCAGCGCGCCTCGACTTCGCTCGGCACGAACGCGCTTGGGTTTGATCCGTGCAGCCCATATAGGCGCTGGCCATGGCGCCGCCACCTTTGATCTTCGTTCTCAACGGGCCCAACCTCAACCTGCTCGGGACTCGCGAGCCGGAGGTTTACGGCGACGAGACGCTGGACGACATTGCCGGTCGGATCGAGGATCGCGCCCGCGATCTCGGCGTGCGGGTCGACATCCGCCAGTCCAACCATGAGGGCCATCTGATCGACTGGCTGCACGAGGCGCACGCTTCCCGCGCCAAGGCGGTGATCCTCAACGCCGGCGGCTTCACGCACAGCTCGGTCGCACTTCACGACGCGGTCAAGGCGATCGACGTGCCGGTGATCGAGGTTCATTTGTCGAACCCGCATGCCCGCGAAAGCTTCCGCCGCAGGAGCCTGATCGCAGGCGCGGCGAGGGGAACGATCGCCGGCTTCGGCGCGCTCGGCTACGAGCTTGCTCTGGACGCGGCCGCCCGTCTCTGAGTAAGGCCGCCCCCTAGGGTTCCCATCGAAGTCCGACTTCGACGGGGTCCCCCTCAGGGGATTGGACGAATGACCGAAGAAACCGAGGGCTCGGAGCGGGGCATGCGGGTCGACGCCGACCTGGTCCGGCAGCTGGCCGAGCTCCTGAGCGAAAATGAGCTGACCGAGATCGAGGTCGAGGACGGCGACCGGCGCATCGTCGTGAAGCGCCAGGTCACGATGATGCAGGCCGCGAGCTTTGCGCCGCCGGCGCCGCCCCCCGCCGCTCCGGCTCCCCTCCCCGCTCCCTCCGCGCCGGCGGCCGAAGTCTCGCCGGCCAACAATCCGGGTACGATCAAGTCGCCGATGGTCGGCACCGTCTACCTCTCCGGCGAGCCCGGCGCGCGGCCGTTCGTCACGCCAGGCGGCGCGGTCGCCGAAGGGGACACCCTGGTTATCATCGAGGCGATGAAGGTGATGAACCCGATCACCGCGCCGCGCTCGGGCATTGTCCGCCAGGTCTTCGTCCAGGACGGCCAGCCCGTCGAGTTCGACCAGCCGCTGGTGATCATCGAATAATGAAGATCCAGAAGGTCCTGATCGCGAACCGGGGCGAGATCGCGCTGCGCATCCACCGCGCCTGCCACGAAATGGGGATCAAGACCGTCGCGGTCCATTCGACCGCGGACACCGACGCGATGCACGTCCGCTTGGCCGACGAGGCGATCTGCATCGGCCCGCCGCCGGCGAGCGACAGCTACCTCAACATCCCCAACATCATCTCCGCGGCCGAGATCAGCCACGCCGACGCCATCCACCCCGGCTACGGCTTCCTCTCGGAGAACGCCCAGTTCGCCGAGATCGTCGAGCTGCACAACATCATCTGGATCGGCCCCAAGCCGGAGCATATCCGGATCATGGGCGACAAGATCGAGGCCAAGCGAACCGCCGCGAAGCTCGGACTGCCGCTCGTTCCCGGTTCGGACGGCCCGGTCGAGGGGATCGAGGAGGCGCGCGAGGTCGCGGCCGAGGCGGGCTATCCGGTGATCATCAAGGCGGCCTCGGGCGGCGGCGGCCGCGGGATGAAGGTGGTCCGCACCGAGGACGAGCTCGAGAGCCAGATGATGCAGGCGCGCTCGGAAGCGAAGAACGCGTTCGGCGACGAGACCGTCTACATCGAGAAATATCTCGGCAATCCGCGCCACATCGAGTTCCAGGTGTTCGGTGACGGCGAAGGCAAGGCCATTCATCTGGGCGAGCGCGACTGCTCGCTCCAGCGTCGCCACCAGAAGGTTCTCGAAGAAGCCCCCTCCCCAATCATCTCGCCCGAACAGCGCGAGCGCATGGGCGGCATCGTCGCCAAGGCGATGGCGGACATGGCCTATCGCGGCGCCGGCACGATCGAGTTCCTCTACGAGGACGAGGAATTCTACTTCATCGAGATGAACACGCGGCTCCAGGTCGAGCATCCGGTGACCGAGATGATCACCGGCATCGACCTGGTGCGCGAGCAGATCCGGATCGCCGCCGGCGAGGGCCTGTCGTGCGACCAGAGCCAGGTCAATCTGCGCGGCCATGCGATCGAGTGCCGGATCAACGCCGAGGATCCCCAGACCTTCGTCCCCTCGCCCGGCTTGGTGAAGAATTTCGTCGCGCCCGGCGGCATGCACGTCCGCGTCGATTCGGGGCTCTACGCCGGCTACAAGGTGCCGCCTTATTACGATTCGATGATCGCCAAGCTGATCGTCTACGGCACCACCCGCGAGCGCTGCATCATGCGCCTCAGGCGCGCGCTCGAGGAGTTCGTCGTCGAAGGCATGAAGACGACCATCCCCCTGCACCAGAAGCTGGTCCGCGACCCGGAGTTCCTCGAAGGCGCCTACACGATCAAGTGGCTGGAGGAGTGGCTGGGCCGGCCGGAATAAGCGGACCGTCCGGGGGCGGTCGCCCGGCGGGATCTCCCTGCGGCGGTTCGCCCGAGAATGCTCCGATATGGACCTGGCGGCGATCAAACCGTTGAGGCGGGCCTGGCGGCATGGTAATTTGCAGCCTTCGGGAGTGGGGTCCGAATAGATATGCGCGCGCTCCTACGCATCGCGGCCATTCCGCTCCTGCTGGTGACGGCGGGAACGCTCGTGGCGCTGGCGATCGAGGGCGGCTGGAGCCGGGAAGCGCTGCTCGCCGGCATGCTCGTGTTCACGCTCGCTTATTTGACGGTCTGCGAAGCGCTGATCCCGCTTGAGCCGTCATGGCGCGTGAGACGCGAAGACGCCTGGCCCGATTTGGCCCATCTCATTCTCGTCAATGCGTTTTCGGGAGTCGGCGCGGTGGCCGCGCTCAGCATCACCGTTCGGCTCCACCAGGCGGCGGGTCTCGAATCCTCCGTCTGGCGGGACGTCCCGATCGCGGTCCAGGCCGTCGTCGCGATGATCATGGGCGAATTCCTGCCCTATTGGTACCATCGCCTGAGCCATGGCAACCACCCGTTCCTTTGGCGGGTCCATGCGATTCATCACATCACGCCGCGGCTCAACAGCCTCAAGGGCAGCTGGATGCATCCGCTGAACACATTCCTGAACGCGTTTACGAAGATGCTTCCGGTGCTTGTGCTCGGTTTCAGCGAGGAGACGCTGGTCGTCGTGTCGGTCTTCAGTCTCGTCATCGGCTATTTGTCGCACGCCAACATCGATGCGCGCACCGGTCTCCTCGATTATTTGATCGCCACGCCGCACGTCCATCACTTCCACCATAGCGTCCGCCCGGAAGAAGCGCGCAATTACGGCACCAACGTCATGGTCTGGGATCTTCTCTTGGGCACCTATTTCAACGCGCGCCGGCGGGTCGGCGAGGTCGGCGTCCAGGCATCGCCCGGCAGCGCCTACCCGCGGCTCGACAATGTTTCGCACCAGCTGCGTTTCCCGTTCGAGCGTCCGCACAAGCGGTCGGCCCCGCCATGACGCTCTCGATCGTCATGCCGACGTTCCAGGAAGCCGGACGCGTCGCCGCGGCCGTCGATGCCGCGCGCGCGCTGGGAGCGGACGTCGAGGTCATCGTCGTCGACAGCGGCAGCAGCGACGGGACGGCGCAGATCGCGCGCGGGCGCGGCGCGCGGGTCATCGAGGCGAAGGATCGGGGCCGGGCGCGGCAGATGAATCAGGGGGCAGCCGCGGCGACCGGCGAAGTGCTGCTCTTTCTCCACGCCGACACCATCCTGCCGCCGGACGCGCGGGGCGTGATCGGCGCCATCCTGTCCGACCCCGCAGTCGCGGGCGGTTGCTTCCGGCTGAGGTTCGACGACGACCATCCCGTGTTGCGCCTGTCGAGTGCGCTGAGCAGCTTTGGGTGCAGGCTCTTCCACTACGGCGACTCCGCTTACTTCGTGAGACGCGCGGCCTTTCGCGAAATCGGCGGCTTCCACGCCATGCCGCTCCTCGAAGACCTCGATTTCTGGCTGCGCCTCAACCGCAGCCACCGCGTCGTCGTCGCTCGCGCCAGCGTCCTGACATCGGCGCGACGCTTCAAGGAGGTCGGCGTCGTCAGGCAGCAGATGCTGGCGACGTTGATCGTGCTCCTCTTCATGCTTGGGGTCGGCGCACCGCGGCTCGCCCGGCTCTATCACCGGTTCACCAGATTTCGCACTCCGGAGGTAGCCTGATGTCCGTCATCCATCTGCCACGCGCTCTCTGGTACTGGACCTATTCGAACGCTCACATGATCAAGCAGACGCTCAACGTGCTGGATTTCATGTGGGTGCACCGCGTCGGCGCCGGATTGCTGGCGCCCGATCACCCATGGATCACGGGCGTGATGCCGGGGTCGGCCGGAGAGACGATCTGGTCCAGGAACATCGTCTTTGCCTCCCCGCGCGGCGCGCACATCTCCGACGCCGACAGCGACGAAGACATCGTCACCACCGTCGGGCGCTTCCTGGCGGCCATGGTGCAGCGCTCCAACATCGACAACCCCGAGCTCCCGCAGGGCCGGACGCGCCGGATGCCGCACGCGGTCAACTACCTCCACGGTCCGGTTCACTACAACGGCGGCTACGCGATCTTCGACGATTTCAAGGATGCGATGCTCCACTTGTCGGATCGACGATTCGCCGCCGAGTTCCTGCGGTTCGCGCGGAAGGAGCGCCGCGAACTGACCATCGTTCTGCGGGAGCGGCGCTACGATCCCGAGGAATATGCCTGGTTCGTCGCCTTCGTGCGCGCGCACCTGCCATGGTATTGCAACGGCAACGGCCCCACCAAGAAGCGCGTGCTGCACGGGACTCCGAGTCCCTATCCGGCCGTGAATCCGATCAACGGAACCTGGATCGCCGACGTACGGAGGCTGCAGCGCGGACGGCTCGACGGGCTCGCGCGGCCGCCGATCGACGCGAAATACTTTACCGGCAGCTATGCCGGACATCGCACCGACTATATGTGGATGGAACGGCTGCATGCCTGGGTGCAGTGGCTGGTCACCGAGGCCAAGGGCTTCCAGGGCGGGCTCGTGTTCACCAGGCGGAGGTTGATCGAGCCGCACAATCTGGCGGCCTATGTGGAGAGCGGCGGAAAATGGCGTCCCGGCTACACGATCTCCCACCCCTTCACGACTCTTGCCCGGGCGCGGGCCAGGCGTCGGCCGCAGTCCGAGTGAAGCCCGAGGCCACGGCCTGCCATCCAGCCATCCTGCCGCTGGTAGGCCGAGATCTTTGAACAGACGGCGAGGAGAAGCGCCATGGAGCTGAAATTCACCGTCTCAGCTTTCGTATCGCGCCCCATCGAGGCGGTCTTCGAGGCCGTCGCCGATCCGGAGCAGCTGTCGCATTACTTCACCACCGGCGGCGCCCAGGGCCGCCTCGAGACGGGCGCGACCGTCACCTGGGACTTCCACGATTTTCCGGGCGCGTTCCCGGTCGAGGTGGTCGAGGCCGAGCCGAACCGGCGGATCGTGCTGCGCTGGGAGGCGAACGAGGAGGGCCCCGCCGGGTACCGGACCACGGTGACCTTCCTGTTCGAGCTGACCGAAGACGGCCGCACCAAGGTCGCCATCACCGAGGAGGGCTGGCGCGAGACCGAGGCGGGGCTGCGCGCCTCCTACTGCAATTGCATGGGCTGGTCGCAAATGCTGTGCGCGCTCAAGGCCTGGCTGGAGCACGGCCTCAACCTGCGCGAGGGCATGTACCGCTAGGGTGCGTAGCAATTCCAGAATGGGGAGGGGCAGAAGACTCCGAGCCTCGGGAAGCGGCGCCGGCCCTCAGACTTCGGAGCCCTTTGCCCCCCCAGACTGCGCCTGTCCCTCCACCCCATGCGGCCGCATGGGGTGGACTCCAGCGGGCCGCCTTCATCTCAATTTCACGATGTCAAAGAGCCGTGCCGAGCCGCGACTCGACAGCAGCCATTGTAATAGGAAGAATCCTATTTGTAAAGCACAGAGCAAGAACGCTACGGCCTCGACGAGGACCTCCCCGGCCGCAGGGCGGTATTTAGTACGGACCCTTGCTGCCGATGGATGGCTTTGCGCCTTGGCCTGGGCTAGACGAAGGCCCATGAAAGCGACGATCTGGCACAACCCGAATTGCGGCACCTCCCGCAAGACGCTCGAGATCCTCGAGGCCGAGGGCGCCGAGGTGACGGTCCGCGAATATCTGAAGGACCCGCCCTCCAGGGACGAGCTGCGCCGCGTCTACGAGCGCGCCGGCATCGCGCCGCGCGAGGGCCTGCGCGCCAGGGAGACGCTGGCGCATGATCTCGACCTGGTCGAGGGCGCGGTCAGCGACGAGGCGATCCTCGACGCGATGGTCGAGAACCCGATCCTGATCGAGCGGCCCTTGGTCGAGACCGAAATAGGCGTCCGCCTCTGCCGCCCGCAGGACGTCGTGCGCGAAATCCTGTGAACGGTTGACCCCGGCGCGAGGGCGCAGCACGGCATGCGCGTGATCGACCCGGAGCTGTTGCTGCGCGCTTATTCGATCGGCGTGTTCCCGATGGCGGACAGCCGCTCGGCGGGCGACGTCTTCTGGGTCGAGCCGCGGCGGCGGGCGATCATCCCGATCCACGGCTTCCGGCTGTCGCGCTCGCTGCGCAGGACGCTCAAGGCCGGCACGTTCGAGGTCAGCCGCGACACTGCCTTTTCGGAGGTCGTCCGCCGTTGCGCCGAGCGCGACGAGACCTGGATCAACGCGGAGATCGAGGCGAGCTACAACGAGCTCCACCGGCTCGGCCATGCCCATTCGGTCGAGTGCCGGCGCGAGGGGCGGCTGGTCGGCGGCCTCTACGGCGTGCGGCTCGGCGCCGCCTTTTTCGGCGAGAGCATGTTCTCCTCCGAGCGCGACGCCTCGAAGATCGCGCTGGCGTGGCTGGTCGCGCGGCTGAAGGTCGGCGGCTTCGCCTTGCTCGACTGCCAGTTCATGACCGATCATCTGCGCAGCCTCGGCGCGGTCGAGATCGAGCAGAAAGACTATCTGTCGTCGCTCTCCGCCGCCTTGGGCGAAGGCTGGCCGGTCGGCGCGGGGGGTGCCGCCGGTGCTGCGGGGCGCCCGGCACCGGGCGCCGGCGAGTTCGGCGCGCTCGACCGATTGCTGTCCGCCGATCCCGCACGCACGGTCGATTCACCCGCTTCCGGATGCGTCATCGCGCAGCTCCTCGGCCAGACGTCGTAGACCGGATGCTCGACGACGTTGAGCGACGGGCTCTCCTTCCAGACCCAGCCCGAGAAGATGCGCTGGAACTGGCCCTGCGCGTTGCGGACGTCGACTTGGAGGAACGCGCCGGTCAGCCGCTGCTCCTCCCAGGGCGCGGTCGTCTCGCAGGCGCGCAGGCGGACGATCACGTCGTCGACGCGCACGCCCTGGCCGGGCCTCAGCGTCAGGTTGCGCGAGATGCCGTTGCGCTTGTTGAGCAGGCCGATCACCGCCGTCCGCTCGGCCATCGGGGTCGTCCCGGGCGCCACTTCGGTCACCGTCTGCGGAATGTCGACGACCTGCGGCTCCGGCTCGGCGTCCTTCGCCTTGCGCTCGCGCTCGGGCGCACCGGGCGGGCTGCAGGCCGAGGCGCCGGCGATCGCCGCCGCGGCGCCGAGAACCAGGAGCCTCTTCATGGCTCAGTCGGGCGTCCAGGCTTCATAGTCGCCGCTCGCCGCCGCGCGCCGGCCGCCGCGCTCGAGCGCACCCGCGGGACGATAGGCCTGGGGCGTGCCGGTGAGGTTGGCCGTCGCCGCCTTGTGGAACTTGGGCGCCGGCGGCAGCGCCTCGTCGGGAACGCCGTCGATCATCCGGTGCATCCAGGCGTACCAATCGGGCGGGATCCGGCTGGCGTCGTTCGAGCCGTTGTAGATCACCCAGCGCCGGTCGCCCTTTTTTGAGCGATAATAGACATTGCCGAGCGGATCGCTGCCGACCTTCGATCCATGCCGCCAGGTGAACAGGGACGTCGTCAGGCCCGCGCCTTCCCACCAGGTAAAGAGGTTCTTGAACATGCCCATGGCGCCGCCGCTTTGCCGCTTCGCCGGGCAGCGCGCAAGAGCGTGGGCGGGGCCGGCGAACGCCGCCGTTGCCCGGCTGTCGGGCGCACGCTCTTTCTCCTGCGCGGCCAGGCCGACCCGATGCTCGCTGATGGAGAGGAGGAGGCCTGAATCTCCGCGACGACTAGG
>Ga0190270_10000461_pt1 | contig 17714 bp, 17 predicted proteins | sample Popmic320T_FD_133748 | JGI IMG/M metagenome (GOLD analysis project Ga0190270, IMG submission 133748) | Populus adjacent soil microbial communities from riparian zone of Weber River, Utah, USA - 320 T | ecosystem: Environmental > Terrestrial > Soil > Riparian zone | place: USA: Utah | collected...
CTGCTTGCCATGCAGTCCACGCGCACTGCCGGACAGGTGGCAACGGCGCGCGCCGATCGCAAGACGGAAATCGAGCGGTTCTACCCGGCACTCGGCATCGACGTGAATCATCCGCCCGAATTGCCGCGGCTGCATCGACTCGCGGAACACGTCGAAGACGATGTACGTATCTACGTGCGCACGGTGAAGGACCGGTTCCGACGGCTGCGTCCCTACGAAATCGAGCCACGGCTCGCACCGTGCATCAACGATGTTCAGGGAGACCTGTCCTACCCCAGTGGGCACGCGGCCTTCGGCTATTCCATGGCCTATCTGCTATCCATGCTGGTTCCCGAACGAATCCAGGCGCTCGAGGATCGGGCCAATGAGTTCGCACGACAACGCATGATGTGCGGCGTCCATTTCCGCTCCGACCTCGAAGCGGGTCGACTCGCCGCCCTGCGGCTGTTGTCGGATATGAACGAGGTACCCGGGTTTCGTGATGACGCCACCCTGGCTGGCCAGGAGTTGCGCGCCGCGCTGGGGCTGCCGCCGCTGAAAATCCCCCACTGATGGAGACTAGGGTTCCGGCCACTCCAGCGTCATTCGCGCGCCGCCGAGACTGGCGCTCGAGGCGGCGGCGACATGGCCCCGGTGCAGCGTGGCAATTCGCGCCACGATTGCGAGTCCGAGTCCGAAGCCGCCGGTTTCGCGATTGCGGCTGGTGTCGAGCCGCGTGAAGGCCTGGAACACCGAGGCACGGTGGGTTTCGGGAATTCCCTCCCCGTCGTCTTCCACCACCAGGCGACAGACTCCGTTCTCGCGCGCCACTTCGATGCGGACGTTCTGGCGCGCGTAACGCAGTGCATTCGCGAGCAGGTTGCTCAATGCCAGCTCCATGAGCCGCGGTTCCATCCACAGGCTCTCGAGATCATCGCGCCGCACGGTCGAGACCTTGCGCTCGTGGGGCGGGCATGAGCCGAGCACCTGCCTGAGCCACGGCTCGATGACGACCGACTGGCAGTCCATGCGCAGGCCCGGGTGATCGAGTCGCGCGTAATCGAGCATGTCGGAGATCAGGTCGTCGATCTGCTGCACGTCATTGCTCACCGCGCGCAGCTGCAGGTGCAGGCGTTCCTCGACTTCGCCTTCGAGCACGGCGACGGCGAAGCGGACGCGCGCCAGTGGCGTGCGCATCTCGTGCGACAAGGCAGCGGTCATTTCCTTCTGGCTCTGGATGAGCTGGCTGGTGCGCGCCGACATGTCATCGAGGTTGCGCGCCAGGCTCCTGAGTTGCGTGATGCGATGCGCGGTGTCGAGCGGCTCGCGATAGTCGGAGGCAAACTTCTGTGATGCCTCGGTCAGCACTCGCAGATCCGTCAGCAAGGGCCGCAGCCACAGGCCGACGATCAGCAGAATGGACGCATAGAAAAACAATGGCAGCAGGCGCGCGAGCAATCCTTCCGAGGGCGGCACGAATGGGCCGAGACGCAGCGCGCCGTCGAGCGCCGCCGAACGCCACAGGTAGTACACGTTGCCGGCATCGTCGACCAGCTCGCTGGGCAGATCACCCAGCGTGGCGCCGGAGATGTCGCCGCTTTCGAGCAGGTCGAGTTCGAGCCCGAGTTGCCGGCCGAGTTCGGCAGAACGTTCCTGGCGTGCGTCTGCCGGCGTCGCCGCGAGGTCTTTTTCCATGAGGCGCAGCGTGGTGACCAGCCAGGGATCGGCGGCGCGCACCTGGCGCGCCTGCAGTGCGCCGAAGCCCAGGTCGAGCAGCATGGCAACGACCAGCAGGCCCCCGGCCAGCACCACGTACGAGCGGATGAAAAGCCCGCGCTCGCCGGCTGCGAGCCATTCCTTCAAGCGCTGACTTCCCAGGCGTCGGGAACGAGTAGATAGCCCTTGCCCCACACGGTCTTGATGCGGGTCGGCGCCGCCGCATCGTCACCCAGCTTGCGGCGCAGCTTGGACACGCGCCCATCGATGGAGCGATCGAGCCCGTCGTAATCGATCCCGCGCATGCTGCGAAACACCTCGTCGCGGCTCACCAGTTCCCCGGCACGGCGAGCGAGCAGGCTCAGCAGCTCGAACTCCTGGGTGGTGAGCGGCACGGGACGGCCGTGCAGCCACACTTCGCGCGAAGTCTCGCTGATGCGCAGTGCGCCGAGTTGCAGGTCCGCGCGCCGCTCGCCGGCGGGGCTGCCTCGCCCCGCGCGTCGCAACAAGGCACGCACGCGCGCCAGCAGCACCATGGGATCGACGGGTTTCATCACGTAATCATCGGCGCCGGCTTCGAGCCCGATGACATGGTCGAAATCGGTATCGCGCGCCGTGAGGATCAGGACCGGCACTTCACTGAGACGCCGCAGTTCCCGGCAGATGGCCAGTCCGTCCTTGCCCGGGAGCAACAGGTCGAGCAGCACCAGTCGTGGGCGTTCCTGTGCGAAGCGCTCCAGCGCACGATCGCCGCGCGCCTCGATCGAAACACGCAGCCCGTTCTGCCCGAGATACGTGGCCGTGAGCTCGGCGAGGCGGGCGTCGTCTTCGATGAGCAGGATGTCGATGTTCGAGGAGGTCATAGAACGTCCCAGACGTGCCGCATGCGCCGGTCGCGTCGCCGATCCGCCGAGTCCAGTCGCAACACCTCGATCTTGACCTCGGCGGCACGCTGCACGCCACCTGGCGTGCCGAGCCAGTAGACGAACGCCTCCTTCACTTCGCGCTTGAGGGAATGCGAGCCAGAGAGCGCCCTCCCCCAGCAGCGCAGCGGTGCGTCCAGCGCGCTGTCATTCAGGCAGTACTCGGCGGCGATCGTGCTCTTCCAGCGGATGTCGAAGGTCAGCGAACAGTGGTCGGACTCGCGCTCGGTGACACACAGCAGCGGCTTGACCATGAGGCGCGCCGCCGGAAGGTCGGCCCCCGCCGCCGGCACGCAGACTGCCAGCAAACACCCCATGAGCCACCGCGAACTGCCTGGCATCGGTTCAGAACGTCCAGGCGAGCCCGGAGAAATAGGCCATCACATAGTCCTCGTCGGCCAGCGGGCTCGCGGCGACATCGTCCGCCAGACGTTCGTAGTTCACCGACAGCGCGATACGCAGATTGCGATTGAGATAGTAGTTCGCCTGCACTCCACCTTCGAAGTTGAAACCGTCGCTCGGGTGGTACTCGGGCAGTGCGAGGTTCGCCTCGTCCGCCTGCACGCCCCAGTAGTAGTCATTCAGCGCGGCGCTCTTGTACGAGACGCCCACGCTGGGCGCCAGCGCGAAGCGCCCCGTGATCCAGCGCCAGGAGTAGAACGCGGAGAGTTCATAACCGCCATGCGTGCCGCTCACGTCGTGAAATGCCCGCAGCGTAGCGCTGCCCCAGTCGCCGTCGATCAACGACTCGACGCCGAGCTCGATGGCGTAGTCGCGATCCGGTGGCACGACTTCAACCGGCTCCGTGGCTTGCGCACCGGTATCGGGATCAACCAGTGCGGAGACCTCGCCGCTGCCGGCATAGGCGAAATTCACGTATTCGGTATTGGTCTTGCCGAAGAACACGCGATCGCTGTTGAGGCGCGCCACCAGGCTGGTGGTGGACTGCGCCCGATCGAAGAGCGTCAGGCCGATGTCGCCATTGTCGAAGAACCAGCGCTTGCCGAACCAAGCGATGTCCAGGTCCACGAGCACCGGGATGTCCTCGGACTGGATCAGTGGATTGGTGCGTTGCCCGTAGCCGAAAGCCGCGCCGATGCGCCAATGACTTTCAGGGGGCGGGGGCAGCGCGAATACCGGTGCGGTCGTGGCTGGCGCCGCATTGGCAGCCGGATCCGTCGCCTGACCGTGAGCGAGCGCGACCACGGACCACAAGGCCCCGATTTTCAAGAGTTTTCCGAATGCATGCATGATGAAACGAAGCATCGCTCAAACACCCGCCGAAACTGTGGAAAATTGTAGCGACCTTGGTCCGCGCACACAGTTAATGACGAATTCGCTCAAGGATCGCGACAGACACCCGGCACCTGCCGGGCGACGCTTCAAGGTGCCTCTACAGGGAAGGAGATTTGCCATGCGTCGCCCGCTCAACTGGTTCGTGGTACTGGTCAGCTGCATTTTCCTGTTCACCGGATTGTCCCTGTCAGGTTGTGGCGGCTCAGGCGGCGATACGGTCGAGAATCCGCCGCCTGGGGCCAACGGCATGCTGCGCCAGGTGCGCGATGCCGCGGAATTCGAGTCAGCGCTCAAGCGAGCCTTGAAGAGGGCCATCGTCGCTGGCCTGCCCTCCGGGCCGGTCTCGCTTCCCGACGTTTCCACGACAGGTTTCAGCAGCACGTACACAGTCGAAGCAGGCGTCGATGAACTCGACCTGGTGCGCTATGACGGAACGTACCTGTTCGTCGCGCCAAGCTACACGGGGATTGGGGAAGACCGCGGCAACCTCCGCATCCTGCGCACCGATCCGGCCAACGCCACCGCGACGCCGGTTGGCTCGATTCAGCTCGACAATGCGGAGATGGGCGTCGTGGGCATGTACGTCGTGGACGAACGCCTCTTCCTGGTCACATCCGAAGCGTATTACGGACAATACGGGGGTGTCTGGCCGGCCATCGTCATGTGGGCGCCCACGAAACTCACAGTCGCGGTGTACGACGTGCGCGACCCGGCGCATCCCAGCAGGCTCTTGTCAGCAGTCATCGAAGGCGTTTTCGTCGCCAGCCGTCGCATCGGTGACCGCGTCGTGCTGGTGAGCCGGCACGCACCGCCAGCATTACTGGACGAAGACGCGCGCCCGCTTGTCGCAGGAATGCCGCTGTCGGAGCTGATGCCCTCGATCACGATCGATGGGCGCGAGAGGCCGCTTGTCGACCCGCGAAATTGCTACATCAGCAATGACGGGGACGCCGGCGGATATGCGGTGGTCACTTCCATCACCACCTTCTCTCTCGCGAATCCACTCGACATCAACGGCGCCTGTTACGACGAGCCCGCCAGTGGCATCTATGCCTCGGCCGATGCTTTGTACCTGTCCGAACCGCGTTACAGCGAGTCGTCCGGAGAGAGCACTCGTATCCACAAGTTTTCACTGCAAGGCACGCGTCCGGATTACGTGGGCTCGGCGGAAGTGCCGGGTGCGGCGTATGGCGGCGGGCAATCAGACTTTCGCATGAACGAATCCGACGATCTGCTGCGCGTCATGACCACGCAGTGGACCAATGACCCCGCCGACCTGGCCGACCATCGCCTGTTCGTGTTGGGCAAGAAATCTGGCGAACCCGCACTCGAGATCCTCGGACGCCTGCCCAACGATGCTCGTCCCGAAGAGATCGGAAAACCCAACGAGAACCTGTACGGCGTGCGCTTCGTCGGCGCTCGCGCTTACGCGGTGACCTTCCAGCGCACGGATCCGCTGTACGTGATCGACCTGTCCACTCCGGCCGACCCAAGCATCGCGGGACAATTGCTGTTGCCTGGCTGGTCGGAATTCCTGCATCCGGTGACAGACGACCTGCTGCTGGGGCTGGGCACTGACGGCAGCCGCGTCAAAGTCGAGCTGTTCGACACCTCGGTACTCGAACAGCCGCAGTCGCGCGGATTGATCACGCTGGGCGAAGTGACCTCGAATTCGCAGGCGCTCTACGACCGCCATGCCTTCACCTACCTCGCGGGACCGGAAGCGGATCGCCTGGCGATTCCGGCTTCCGTGTCGGCGCCGAGCCCGATCGAGGGACAGGGATTCACCTGGTCGAGCTCGCTGCATCAGTTCGAGATCCTGGGCAAACAGAGCGCGTCGAGTGCCTTGCTGCGGGAGGCGGGTGCAGTGTCGCCGGACCAGGCCGAGCTATACGCCAGCGTCAGCCGCGCCTTCATCCATGGAGACGCCGTGTACTACGTACGTGACAGCCGGATTTACGGCACGTTCTGGGCGACGCCGTCGCAGGTGAACGGGCCGTTCTGAAACTTGCTAGGAGGGCTCGCTCGAAAAGAAGCGCTTCACGCCTTCGAAGAAGCTCGCGCCGCGCGGCGCGTGTTTGCTGGCGTCTTTCTTGACTGACTCTTCGAACTTGCGCAACAGTTCGCGCTGTTCGCCGTTGAGATTGACCGGCGTCTCCACCACGACGCGGCAGAAAAGGTCACCGCGCGCGCCTCCGCGTACCGGCTTCACGCCCTTGTCACGCAGCCGGAACACGCGCCCGGACTGCGTCTCCGACGGAATCTTGAGCGACACCGCGCCTTCGAGCGTGGGTACTTCGACACTGCCACCCAGCACGGCGGTGGCAAAGCTCACGGGCACTTCGCAGGAGAGATGTTCGCCATCGCGTTCGAAGATCTCGTGCTCGCGCACGTGGACTTCGACATAGAGATCGCCCGGCGGCCCGCCGTTGCGGCCGGACTCGCCTTCACCGGACAGCCGGATGCGGTCGCCGGTATCGACGCCGGCGGGAATTTTCACCGCCAGGCGCTTGGAACGCCGCACGCGGCCCTGCCCAAGGCAGCTGTCGCAGGGGTTCTTGATGATGGTGCCGGTGCCGCGGCACTTGGGACAGGGCTGCTGGAGCTGGAAGAAACCCTGCGAGATGCGCACCTGGCCGACACCGTTGCAGGTATCGCAGGTGACGGGCTTGTGACCCTTGGCGGCACCGCTGCCGCCGCAGGTGTCGCACTCCATCAGCTTGGCGACGTCGATCTCCACCGAGTGGCCGAACACGGCCTGACCGAGTTCGATCTCCAGTTCGTACTTGAGATCGGCGCCGCGAAACACCTGTGAACGGCCGCCGCCGCGACGTCCGCCACCGAAGATGTCGCCGAACATCTCGCCGAACATTTCGCCAAAGGCATCGGCGCCGGAGTGACCGCCGCGCCCGCCGCCCTGGCGTGACGCGTCGATGCCCGCGTGTCCATGTTGATCGTAAATGGCGCGCTTCTCGGCATCGCCGAGAACCTCGGCGGCCTCCTTGGCCTCTTTGAATTTTTCCTCGGCGTCTTTATCACCCGGATTGCGGTCCGGGTGAAATTTCATCGCGAGACGGCGATAGGCCTTCTTGATGTCGGCCTCCGTCGCAGTGCGCGGCAGATCGAGCACCTTGTAGTAGTCGTGTTTCGACATGCGGCGCAGTCCCCTCCCAGGGACCCAATCTACTTAAAGGGGGCGGCTCAGGACGCCTTCTTCTTGTCCTTCACTTCTTCGAACTCCGCGTCTACCGCGTCATCGTTGGCCTTGGACTGCTGGTCCGCTCCACCACCGGCCGAACCGCCGGCATCGGCGCCCGGGCCACCCGATTGTGCGCTGGCAGCCTGCTGCAGCACCGCGCTGGCGGCCTGCATGAGCGCCTCGCCCTTCTTGTCGATGGCGGCCTTGTCGTCGCCCTTGAGCACGCCGCGCAGATCCGACAGTGCGGATTCGACCTTGGCGCGCTCGGCACCGTCGACCTTGTCGCCCAGGTCCTTGAGCGCTTTCTCGGTCGCGTGCACCAGCTGATCGGCGCGATTACGCGACTCGACCAGTTCACGCACCTTCTTGTCTTCCTCGGCGTGCGCTTCAGCGTCGGCCACCATCCGCTTGATCTCGTCCTCGGACAGACCAGAGGACGCCTTGATGACGATCTTCTGTTCCTTGCCCGTGGTCTTGTCCTTCGCGGTGACGTGCATGATGCCGTTGGCATCGATGTCGAAGGTGACTTCGATCTGCGGCATGCCGCGCGGCTGAGGCGGAATCTCGGTGAGGTCGAACTTGCCCAGCGACTTGTTGTCACTGGCGCGGGTGCGCTCACCCTGCAGCACGTGGATGGTCACGGCCGTCTGGCTGTCAGAAGCCGTCGAATACACCTTGGTCGCCTTGGTCGGAATCGTGGTGTTCTTTTCGATCACCTTGTCGACCACCGAACCTTCGGTCTCGATGCCCAGCGACAGCGGCGTCACGTCGAGCAGCAACACGTCCTTGACGTCACCGGCGAGCACGCCGGCCTGGATCCCGGCGCCCACGGCCACGGCTTCATCCGGGTTCACGTCCTTGCGCGGCTCCTTGCCGAAGAAATCCTTAACGTACTTCTGCACCAGCGGCATGCGAGTCTGGCCACCGACGAGGATGACCTCGGCAATGTCCTGGGTGCCAAGGCCCGCGTCCTTCAACGCGATGCGGCAGGGCTCGATGGTCTTCTTGACCAGCTCTTCGACCAGCGACTCGAGCTTGGCGCGCGTGAGCTTGATGTTGAGATGCTTGGGACCCGAGGCGTCCGCCGTGATGTACGGCAGGTTCACGTCGGTCTGCTGGCTCGAGGACAACTCGATCTTGGCCTTCTCGGCGGCCTCTTTCAGGCGCTGCACGGCCAGCGGGTCCTTGCGCACGTCGACGCCGGACTCCTTGAGGAACTCGTCTGCCAGAAAATTAATAATGCGCAGGTCGAAATCCTCACCACCGAGGAAGGTATCGCCGTTGGTGGACAACACTTCGAACTGGCGCTCGCCGTCGATTTCGGCGATCTCGATGACCGACACGTCGAAGGTGCCGCCACCCAGGTCGTACACGGCGATCTTGCGATCCTTGCCGGCCTTGTCGAGGCCATAGGCCAACGCAGCCGCGGTGGGCTCGTTGATGATGCGCTTCACTTCGAGGCCCGCAATGCGGCCGGCGTCCTTGGTCGCCTGGCGCTGCGAATCGTTGAAGTAGGCAGGCACGGTGATGACCGCTTCGGTCACCGGCTCACCGAGAAAATCCTCGGCCGTCTTCTTCATCTTCATGAGCACACGCGCCGACACTTCCGGCGGGGCCATCTTTTTGCCCTGGGCTTCGACCCAGGCGTCGCCGTTGTCGGCCCTGACGATCTTGTAGGACACCATGTTGATGTCCTTCTGCACGACCCCGTCGTCGAACTTGCGGCCAATGAGGCGCTTGACGGCGAACAGGGTGTTCTGCGGATTGGTGACGGCCTGGCGCTTGGCCGACTGGCCGACCAGTACTTCGTTGTCCTTGGTGAACGCGACGATGGACGGCGTGGTGCGATCACCCTCGCTGTTCTCGATGACGCGCGGCTTGCCGCCTTCCATGATGGCGACGCAGGAATTGGTGGTTCCCAGATCGATGCCGATTACCTTAGCCATACAAAACTCCACTCACTCTTTTTGGGTATTGACCCGTGGGCCCTAGTTGGAGGCCGGGTCTCTTGTTTCAAGAAGCAATATGTCCCTGGATCACTGATTCCAGCTTCAGCCCTTTGGTGCCGACACCACCACCCGCGCGGGGCGTAGCAGTCGACCGTTCAATACGTAGCCGCGCTGAATCACGGAAACCACGGTGTTTGCCGGCGCATCGGCCGGCTGGGTCATCATGGCCTCGTGTAATTCCGGATTGAACGGCTGCCCTTCCGGATTGATTTCTTCGATCTGCGCCTTTTCGAAGGCCTTCGCCAGCAGTCGCAAGGTGGCGTTCTGCCCTTCGACCAGGCCGGCGACGTCAGCCTTGCCTGCCACGTCCTTTTGAAAAGTCGCAATGCCGAGCTCGAGCGAGTCCTTCACGGCGATCAGGTCCTGGGCGAATTTCTCGACCGCGAACTGGCGTGTGTTCTCGAGATCCTTGGCAGCACGCTTGCGGACATTGTCCACATCAGCGAGTGCGCGCAGGTATAGCTCCCAATGACTCTTGGCGCGCTCTTCGGCCGCGGCCAGTTCACCCTGCAGCCGCTCCATTTCGACCAGGGCCACCGCTGTTTCGGGCAGCACCGTGGTTTTCTCGTCAGGGCCGGCGGTGTGTGACTCGAAATTGGGTTCCTTCATCAATAGTCCTCAATCAAATCAGCAGGTTGGGAATCAATGGGCAATTAGACTCGCCGCGATGTTGGGACGCGCCCGGAAGAATCAAGGGCCCGCATGTGTCACGAACAGCCGCCGGGCGGCGCGCTCGGAGGACCGCTGCTATTTGGCATACGCGCTGGCGGCGGCGAGCCGCACCTGAGACCCGTCCGCGCCCGAGAACCAGGCCTCGATCAGGGCCGCGAGGGTGTACGCCTCCGGCGCCATCAGCCCCGAAGTGGTGATCAGTGGCAATGAATTGCCGCTGAGCAGGTCAGCAAAATACGAATCGCTCATGCAGGCGAGCACGACACTGGCGTGCGGCCCGGGAAGCGTCTTTGCTGGCGGCAGGGACGGCGCGGCGAAATCCATGAGACCGTTGTGGCCCACGAAGACGATGACGTGTGCCGCTCCCCCGGCATCGAATTCGAGTCCGCCAGCGCGCATGCGCTCGGCATGTTCACCGCGATTGAGCTCGAGGAAGTAGCGGATCGCATCGGCGATATTCCTGCCGCGCCAGGCCTCGGCAACCAGCAGGACCTGCGTCGACTTGCCGTTTCTCGTGAGGTCCCGCTTGAACAACACGCGGTCGAGCACGCGGGAATCGCGCGCTGGCGCGAGCGCCACGGATTGCCAGCCAGGTTGCCTGCGGAAGTAACTGCGCACGCCGTACATCGCGCCCCAGTAGAGATTCGACTGGGGCGCATCGCCGTCGCCGAGACTGGCAGGCACCGGCACGATGCCCTGAAACTCGTTGTCGCACAGCGCAACGACTACGTGAGCAACCAGTGGCTTTCCGCCAGCGACATCGGCATCGAGACGCGCGACGACATCATCGAGCGTGACGGCCTGCGCCAGCGGGCAGAGCAGCAGCGCGGGCACCCAGGCATGGCCCCGGCGCATGCGTATCAGCGGCGCGCGAGCGCGGCGCCGAGGATCTTGGCCGTCAGGTCGACGATGGGAATGACCCGCTCGTACGCCATGCGCGTCGGCCCGATGACGCCGATGACACCCACCACTTCGTTGTCGTCGCTGTAAGGCGCGGTGACCATGCTCACGTCGTCGAGGATCCGGAAGCCGGACTCCTGGCCAATGAATATCTGCACCCCGTCGGCACGCAGGCTGTGATCGAGCAGGTTCAGGATGTCTCGCTTCTCGTTGAAGGCCTCGAACAGTCGCCGCAACTTGTCGACCGATGACAGCTCGCCCGCCCCCATCAGATTTGTTTCGCCCGCGATCACATATTCCATGCGGCTGGCTTCGTCGGCCTTGAACACGCGCTCCGCGACGTTGATCGCATCCTTCATGAGTGCGTTCATCGTTTCGCGCGTTTCGCCCATCTCATGCAGGATATCGGCGCGCACCTGCGCCAGCGTCTTGCCGCGGCAGCGTTCGGTGAGGAAGTTTGCCGCGCGGCGCAGCTCATCTGCCGAGTGATAACGCTCGAGCTGGATGATGCGGTTCTGCACTTCGCGGTCGTTGAACACCAGGATCACCAGCGCGCGGTTGTCGGAAAGTCCGACGAACTCGATCTGCGTGATGGATGCCTGCTGGGCGCGAGGAAAGGTCACGACACCGGCCAGGCGCGTGACGTTCGACAGCAGCTTCGACGCCGCCGCGACCATTGCCTTGGAGTCATCGCGTGACGCATCGAGCTGGCGGCGCAGATCGCCGAATGCGGGGTCGTCCTCGATGGGTGATCGCGCCTTGAGCAGCGAATCGACGAAAAATCGATAACCCTTGTCGGTGGGGACTCGCCCCGCGGAAGTGTGCGGCGAACTGACAAAGCCAAGCTGTTCGAGGTCGGCAACGATGTTGCGAATGGTGGCCGAGGACAATGCCAGGCCTGACTCGCGGGACAAGGCGCGGGAGCCAACCGGCTGCCCGTCGCGGATGTAACTGCCGACCAGCACCTTCAGGAGAACCTGTTCGCGCTCTGAAAGTGCATCGTCCGGAGTTTCGTTGGTCACGTCGGAAAACCTACCTAAGCCCTGTTCTACACGTCAAGGAACGAGACTGGCTCGATATTTCGCGAATTTCAATGTGATTCAGTGCATTGGCCGCCTGTGTGGCCCGTGCTACAAAGCGGCATGGCTCTACCGGCGCAAGCTTGCGCGCTAATAGGCCGATTCAGCGACCCGCGCGTTGCCGAGTCCGCATTGACTCTCCTGCCGCATCTCAAGAAGCGCGGCGTCCGCGCGCTTTTGCCAAAGGACGACCCGCTCGCCGCTCCGGCTGATCTCGTCACGCGCATTCCGGAAGAGGAAATCGCCGAACGCGCGGACCTGGTCATCGCCATTGGCGGAGACGGCACACTCTTATATGCCGCGCGCCTGGTCGCCCATCGCGGCGTGCCGCTGATCGGCATCAATCGTGGCCGGCTGGGATTTCTCACCGACGTGTTGCCGCAGGACATGCTGGCATCGGTCGATGCCGCGCTCGAAGGCCGCTGTGAACGCGACGAACGCGCACTGCTCGAGGCGCGCCTCATCAGCGCGAAAGGCAATTCGATCCAGGCCCTGGCGCTCAACGACGTCGTGGTACAGAAGTGGGAAACCGGCCGCATGCTGGATTTCGAAACCTGGATCGACGGCGCCTATGTGAACACGCACGGCGGCGACGGGCTGGTGGTGGCGAGTTCCACCGGATCCACGGCATATGCGCTTTCCTGCGGCGGTCCCATCGTCGTGCCGCAGCTCGACGCCCTGGTAGTCGCACCGATCTGCCCGCACACGCTTTCGGACCGGCCCATTGTCGTGTCCAGCCGCTCGATCATCGCCGTGAAACTCATCGACCGGCCCGACACCCGAGCCGAGGTCACCTGTGATGGCGTGCCGCTGGGAGAGCTGCTGCCGGGAGACCGGCTCGAAGTGCACCCCACGCCGCGCAAGATCACGCTGCTGCATCCGGACAAATTCGAGTACTACCGCCTGTTGCGTTCCAAGCTCCATTGGGGACGTGGCAGTTTCAACAAACCCGAGTGAGACATGCTGACCCACCTGCAGATTCGTGACTTCGCCATCATCGATCTCATCGAGCTCGAAGTTCGCGCGGGGCTCACCGTGCTCACGGGTGAGACCGGCGCGGGCAAATCCATCGTGGTGGATGCCCTCGCCCTGCTCGGCGGCGGCAAGGGTGGTGCCGAAGTCGTGCGCGCCGGCGCTGAGCGCGCCGAATTGTCCGCCACCTTCGACATCAGCGAGAGCCCTCCGACCCTGCGCGAACTGCTGGCCGAACAATCCGTCGATGCGGAAGACGAACTCACGGTTCGCCGCGTCATCGCCACGGACGGCCGCTCGCGCGGCTACCTCAATGGCGTCTCGGTTCCGCTCACGCTGTTGCGGGACGTGGGCGCGCTGATCGTCGACATCCATGGACAACATGAATTCCAGTCGCTGACACGCACCGGTGCGCAGCGCGAACTGCTGGATGACTTCGGCAAGAACACCGAACTCGCGGGCAGCGTACGCGAGGCGCACAAGATCTGGATCGCGCTGGTGAATCGCACGGTCGAGCTCGAGGGCAAGGCGCGCGACCGCGATTCGCGCATGGAACTGCTGCGCCACCAGGTGAATGAGCTCAAGGCGCTGGACCTCAAGGAAGGCGAAGTCGCGCAACTCGCCGAAGAACGCACGCGTCACTCGAATCGCGGACGGCTCGCCGAGGCCGCGCAGGCAGCCGTCGGCCTGTTGTACGACTCGGACGAAGGCAATGCGCACGCCACGGCATCGCGCGCGCTGGCCGGGATCAAGACGCTGTCCAGCGTCGATCCACGCCTCGCCAAGGTGATTCCGATGGTCGATGAGGCCACCATCCAGATCCGCGAAGCGGCGCGCGAATTGTCGCGTTATCTCGAGACCCTGGACATCGACCCGGCTCGCCAGGAAGAAGTCGAGAAGCGCCTGGCGGCCATCGAGGAGTTGAGTCGCAAACATCGCGTGTCGAGCAACGAGCTCATCGCGCGCGGCGGAGTGCTCGAGAAAGAACTCGCCGAACTCGACAGTGCCGACAACAATCTCAATGCGCTCAAGAAGCAGCAGGCCGAGGCGCTCGACGCCTATCGCAAGCTCGCGGCGCAACTATCCACCGGGCGCCAGACCTCGGCGCGCGCCCTGTCCAAGGACATCACCGCGCGCATGCAGACTCTGGGGATGGCGGGGGGCCGATTCCTCATCGAGATCACCCAGGCGAATGGCGAACCCTCGGCGAATGGTTTCGACACAGTGGAATTCCGGGTCACGGCCAATCCGGGGCAGCCGCTGCGCCCGTTGGCGAAAGTGGCATCGGGCGGTGAGCTCGCGCGCCTGTCGCTCGCGGTGCAGGTGGCCTGCTCAGCCAAGGATGCGCGCTGCATGGTGTTCGATGAAGTCGACTCCGGTGTGGGCGGCGCAGTAGCTGAAATCGTCGGCCGCGAACTAAAAGCGCTGGGCTTTTCCGGCCAGGCCGTATGCGTGACTCACCTGCCGCAGGTGGCGAGCCAGGGACACCACCATCTGCGAGTCGCCAAGCTGACCGACGGCAAGACCACGCGCACCACGATTTCCGAGCTCACCATGGACGAACGTGCCGAAGAACTGGCGCGCATGCTCGGCGGCCTGGAAGTCACCGGCAAGGCGCGCGAACACGCGCGCGAAATGCTGCAGCTCGCGGCCAATCCGGATCAGAAATCCCGCAGTGGAAAACGCAAGGCCTGAGCCCGGGCCACGCGGGCCCGCGCTGACACGTCGTCAGCTGTGCTTGATGCCCTGCTTCTGGGTGCCTTTGAAAGACGGGCACCCGGGTTTGCGGCAATGGCCGTAGAGGGTCATTGCATGATCGCGTAGCTCGTAGCCCAGTCGTTGCGCGATCGCCTCCTGGCGCTCCTCGATGGATGCATCGACGAACTCTTCGACGCGGCCGCAGTCAAGACACACGATATGGTCGTGATGTGTCCCCTGGTTGAGCTCGAACACCGCCATTCCGTCTTCGAAATGGTGACGAGAGACCAACCCGGCCGCCTGGAACTGCGTGAGCACCCGATAAACGGTCGCAAGACCGATGTCCTCATTGGACTCGATCAGGCGTTTGTAGATGCCTTCGGCGGACATATGACGGGTCGGACTCCCCTCGAGAATCTCGAGGATCTTGAGTCGCGGGCCCGTCACCTTGAGTCCCGCCTTGCGCAGATCCTTGCTTTCCAAGTCAACGGCCTCCCGAAAATGATGCGGTATGATGCGCCACCATGAATCGCCTTGCACTACCAACAATTTTGCTCGCCTGTGGCGCTTTTTTCGCGTCGGGCTGCGTCTACAAGATGAGTATTCAACAGGGCAACTACCTGGTGACTGACTCGGTTTCGCAACTCAAGGAAGGCATGACGCGCAGCCAGGTGCGCTTCCTGCTCGGCACTCCGATGGTGCCCGATGCCTTCAATGATTCCCGCTGGGACTACTACTACTTCTTCAGCTCACGCAAATTGGAGCATCCGCTCAAGCGCCGCCTGACGGTCTATTTCGAAGAGGAACGAGTTCAGCGCATCGAGAACCAGGGTGTTCCGACCCAGACCGACCTGGACCAGCTCGAGAAGGATCTGCAGAGGGCAATCGCAGCCAACAAGAAGGGCCGCAAGGGAAAGCAGCAGGAAGATCAGCCCGCGACGGAGCCGACTGGCTCGCCGCCACCGCCACCTACGAACGAACGCGAGAAGGAGGGCGAGGAGCGGCCGAATCCCGTTCCCGCCTCTGACCCTTTGCCCGTTCCCGTCGGGACACCTTCGGGTCAGCCCTGAGCGGTCGATAGATCTCGATCCTGTCGCCGTCGCGCGGGATAGCGTTGCGATCGCACAACGCACCGAAGATCCCGACGTCACCCTCCCAGGGAACCTGCAGGCTCCCTGCCTGCGCGCGGGCCTGCACGAGCGCTTCGGCAACGTTGGCCGAATCCGCCAGCGTCACCTGCCACTGCCATTGCCGGTCCGGCAGCGCGTACACCACGAGACAGCGCTTCATTCACTAACTACCACGCGTTTCGCGTGCACGCCGCACGAAGGCATCGACCAGCGACGCCGCGGTGTCCACGAACAGCGGCTCGAACAACGCGCCGCTCACGCGATTGGAGAATTCGAAGCGCATTTCGAGCTCCACCCGGCAGCCGAGTTCCCCGAGCGGCGTCAGAGTCCATAGGCCCTCGAGCACGCGGAACGGGCCGCTCACCAGCTGCATGAGCACTCGGCTCGCGGGCTCGAGAAGGTTGCGCGTGGTGAACTCCGCCCTGAGGGGTCCGCGCTTGATGTTCAGCGTCGCGACGATCTCGCCCTCCTTGCGCGACACCACGCGGGCAGCCGTGCACCAGGGCACGAACTGCGGGTACGACTCGATATCGTTGATCAGCTCATACATGCGCGCCGGCGATTCCGAGATGAGCGCCGAGCGTTTCACTTCACGCATGGCGCTCAATTTAAAGTAAACATGGGTCGCACGGGTACAATCCCGGCCCACGACCATGAACAAACCCGACAAGAAGGAAGCGCCGCGCCTCATCGCCGAGAACCGCAGGGCGCGCTACGACTATTTCATCGAGGAGCGCTTCGAAGCCGGGCTCGTGCTCCAGGGCTGGGAAGTCAAGTCCATGCGGGCGGGCAAGGCGCAAATTGCCGAAGGATATGTTTACCTGAAGAACGGCGAAGCCTTCCTGTTCGGCGCCCTCATCACCCCTCTCAACACCACCTCGACACATGTCGTGGCCGATTCCAAGCGCACGCGCAAACTACTGCTCAGCAAGGCACAATTGTCGCGCCTGGTGGGCAGCGTCGAGCGCGAGGGCTATACGCTCGTGCCACTCGACTTGCATTGGAAGAATGGCCGCGCAAAGCTGGAGGTCGGCCTTGCCAAGGGCAAGAAGCAGCACGACAAGCGCGCCACCGAAAAAGATCGCGACTGGCAACGCGACAAGGCGCGGATACTCAGACGCGGCTGAGCCACCAGCCAGGGAGTCGAGACATGAAGAATTCGATTGCGCCACTTGCGGCGCTCTGGTGCATGTGGGCGGTTTCCGCAATCTCGGCAGCCGCACCGCCACCCGTCGAGGCGTATGGACAAATCGAAGCGGTCTCGAAGGTCAGCATCAATCCCGCCGGTACGCACATGGCCTGGGCCGCGAACGACGGCAAGGAAACCCAGATCTCCGTGTTCGAGATCGCCGCGCGCAAGATCGTGCGCAACTTCAAGGTCGAGTCGGGATTCAAGGTACGCGAGGTCGACTGGGCCAATGACGACACCCTGCTGTTCGCCATCAGCGCCACGCTCACCTCGACTCGCCGGCGCTGGCCCAGCCGACTGGAATACCTGCAATGGCTGGCAGCCGATATTTCCACCGGCAAGTCGCGGTTGCTGATGACCGAGGGCAACAAGCGTGTGCTCGGCGGTTCGCAAGTGGTCCGGCGGCGCATTGCGGGCCAACCGTCCCTGCTGGTGATGGCGAGCGTGGATTTCGCCGCCCAGAAGCAGGGCACCGAGATCGGCACGCGCCTCGGCGGAAGTCGCAAGGATTCCGGCTACGTGTACAACGCCTTCTCGATGGACATCAACACCGGCAAGTCCAAACTACTTGAAAGCGGCTCGGCATTCACGTTGCAGTGGCTTGCCAACGCGCAGGGGCAGCCCGTGGCGCGCGCCGAGTGGAACCCCGAACTGCAGCGCTACAGCGTGCTGGTCAAGGATGGTGGCGGCTGGCGGCGTGTTCTCGAACTCAAGGAGCGCGGCGACTCTTTCCTCGCCGGACTGGGTGACAACGACACGTCCGTGCTGGTGTTCACCAACAATGGCGAGACGCATACCTCGTTGTGGTCGGTGCCATTCGACGGCTCGGCGGCGAAGAAGCTGGTCGATGAACCGGATCGCGACGCGGAAGGCATGACTTTCGACCCACTCGATCTGTCCATACAGGCGGTGCGCTTCAGTGGAGCGGAGCGCCCGTATCGCTGGATCGACC
>Ga0190270_10000462_pt1 | contig 17707 bp, 16 predicted proteins | sample Popmic320T_FD_133748 | JGI IMG/M metagenome (GOLD analysis project Ga0190270, IMG submission 133748) | Populus adjacent soil microbial communities from riparian zone of Weber River, Utah, USA - 320 T | ecosystem: Environmental > Terrestrial > Soil > Riparian zone | place: USA: Utah | collected...
GCCCCTCGAACGCGTCGCGGGCGTAGCGCACCTCGCCGCGGAACATCTGGGCGAGGTCCTGCTCGACGTAGGCACGGGTCAGCGCGGCGCCGCCTAGCAGAGCAATGAATTCCCGGCGTTTCATGCGAGCCGCCCTGAGAGGGGGTAAACCTAGCATTTCCGCGCCGGGGCGGGAGGGGCTGGTGGTTGACCCGGCCCGGCGCAATCGCCACTTATCTGCTATGGTGATTTGCGCCGCCCGGGCCTTGAACCCGCCGTAGGCCAAGGAGCAACAAGATGTTCATCCAGACCGAAGCCACGCCCAACCCGGCGACCCTGAAGTTCCTACCCGGTAAGCCGGTGCTCGACAGCGGCACGCTCGACATCCGCAGCCGGGACGACGCGGCGAAATCCCCCCTGGCCGAACGGCTGTTCGGGATCGATGGCGTGGACGGTGTGTTCTTCGGCTCCGACTTCATCACGGTGTCGAAGTCGGCCGGCGAATGGCCGCAGCTCAAACCGGCGATCCTTAGCGCGATCATGGAGCATTTCATGTCGGGCACGCCGTTGCTGCGCGCCGGTGAGACCTCGGCCATGTCCGACGACGAGGAATTCTTCGAGCCCGCCGATGCCGACACGGTCGCCACCATCAAGGACCTGATCGAGACGCGGGTTCGTCCGGCGGTCGCCAACGATGGCGGCGACATCACGTTCCGCGGCTTCAAGGACGGCATCGTATTTCTGCACATGAAGGGCGCCTGCTCGGGTTGCCCGTCCTCGACGGCGACGCTGCGCCACGGCATCCAGAACCTGCTGAAGCACTACGTGCCCGACGTGGTCGAAGTCCGGCCGATGTAGCCTGGGCGAGCCCGTACAATTCCATCTCCGTCATCCTGAGGTGCTCGGCCGAAAGGCCGAGCCTCGAAGGATGAATCGGCCACGACCCTGCAGCCAGCCGGGCCATCCATCCTTCGAGGCCGCGCGTAGCGCGTCGAAGACGCGCGTGAACGCGGTTATGGCGCGGCACCTCAGGATGACGGTGCAAGGGCGGCCCGGCTGATATAGTCCCGCCATGCGTGTGCTTGCCATCGACACCGCGCTCGAAGCCTGCTCCGCCGCCGTGCTGGACACCGAGCAAGGCGTGCTGGCCGCTGAGTCGATTCCCATGGTGCGCGGCCACGCCGAAGCGTTGATGTCGCTGATCGCCAAGGTGATGGGCGAGGCCAAGCTGCCATTCGCCGAGCTCGACCGCGTCGCGGTGACGACCGGACCGGGCAGCTTCACCGGGCTGCGCGTCGGCATTTCGGCCGCGCGCGGCATCGCGCTCGCATCCGGCAAGGCGGCGTTCGGTCTCACCACGCTCGCAGCATTTGCCGCGCCTTACATTGCCAGCGACGACACCGTCGGCCTCGCGGTCGCGATCGACGCGCGGCATGCACACGTCTACCTGCAGGTGTTTGGTCCCGGCGGACGCACATTGGTCGCGCCGCGCATCGCCTCGATCCGCGACGCGGTACGCATCGCCGCCAGCAGCAAGACCCGCATCGTCGGCAACGCGGCGCGCGCGGTCGCCGCGGCATGGCCGGCCAACGAACCGCCACCGGTGCTGGTCGAGGAACAGAAAGTGCCGGATATCGCCTGGGTCGCACGGCTCGGCGCAGTCGCGACCGGCAGCCCCGACACGGTCAAGCCGCTCTATCTGCGCGCGCCCGACGCGCAGCCGCAGGCCGCCGCGAGATTGCCGCGCCGATGATACGATGGATCAACCGCCTGTTCGCGCGCGGCGAACCGGCGATTTCGGAAGCAGGCCTTCGCGACGCCTCATCCTTCGCGAGGCTGCACGCGGCTTCGTTCCGCCGCGGCTGGAGCGACGGTGAGTTCGGGCAACTGCTGAATGAGCGCAACGTGCTGGCCCACCGTGCGACGCGGGGCCGCGCTCTCGACGGCTTCATCCTGTCGCGCGTCGCGGCGGGCGAAGCGGAAATCCTCTCCGTCGCCGTGGCATCGGCGCGGCGCGGCCAGGGCTTGGCGCGAACGCTGCTCAACCTTCACCTCCGCCGCCTCGCGGGACTTGGCGCGCGCGCCGTGTTTCTCGAAGTCGACGAGGACAACACGCCGGCGCGGCGGCTCTACGCTCGCGCGGGCTTCCGCGAGGTGGGCCGCCGGGCCGGCTACTACCAGCACGCCGGTAACATGGCCGCGACCGCGCTTGTGCTGCGCCGCGATCTGGCGTGATTACGGACCAATTGCCGCGATAGACGCAGTTGCATGCGGCTCCTATGATCTAAAGACCAGTTGGAGAGCAATCGTGGCGGCACCGGCACCCAAGACCAGCATCGAAGCGCTTTGCGCCACCAAGGGCATGCGGATGACCGAGCAGCGCCGCGTGATCGCGCGTGTGCTGGCGGATTCCGCGGACCATCCCGACGTCGAGGAGCTCTACCGGCGCTGTCACGAGGTGGACAAGAACATCTCGATCTCCACGGTGTACCGCACCGTGAAGCTGTTCGAAGATGCCGGCATCATCGAGCGGCACGACTTCCGCGAGGGCCGCGCGCGCTATGAGCCGATCCCGGAATCGCACCACGATCACCTGATCAACCTGCGCACCGGGCAGGTGATCGAATTCACCTCCGAAGAGATCGAAAAATTGCAGACCGAGGTGGCGCGCAAGCTCGGCTACAAGCTGGTCGACCACCGGCTCGAACTCTACGCGGTGCCGCTGGACGACAAGCCGCGGCGATGACGCCTAGGACGCCGTCATGGCCGGCCTCGTGCCGGCCATCGCGCTTAGGGACGCTCCATGTCAACCTAAGCGGGATGCCCGGGATATGGACGAGCGAAGCGACGCCGTCCTTCGGACGGCTGGGTGCCCAGGCATGACAGTGCAAGAATTGATGACATGAACGAACCCATCACCATCCCGGAAGGAACCGCCTTCAACGCCATCGGCCAGCCGCTGCGCCGCAAGGAGGACCAGCGGCTACTCACCGGCAAAGGCCGCTTCACCGACGATTTCAGCCTCGACGGGCAAGCCTACGCCGCGATGGTTCGCTCACCCCACCCCCACGCGCGCATCAAGCGGATCGACGCCGCCCGAGCGAAGGCGATGCCTGGCGTGCTCGGCGTGTTCACCGGCGCCGACGTACGCGCCGACGGGCTCGGGCCGCTGCCGCATTCCGCGATCCCCTCGACCAAATTCGACATGAAGCTCGGCCCGCCGGCGGGCCGCAGCCTGTTCATCGGGCCGAATGTGCTGATGCCCGCCGACAGGACCCGCCACGTCGGCGAAGGCGTCGCGATGGTGGTGGCGCAAACACGCGCACAGGCGATGGACGCCGCCGAGGCGGTGGAGGTCGAATACGAGGAATTGCCGTTCGTCCTGCATTCCGGCGATGCGATGAAACCCGGCGCCCCGGCGGTCTGGGATGAAGCGGCCGACAACGTTCTGATCGACACGCAGTTCGGCGACAAGACGGCAACCGACGCCGCATTCACGGCGGCCGATCATGTGGTGAAGAAGGAATTCAACATCGGCCGCGTCACCGCGGTAACGATGGAGCTGCGCTCCGCGCTCGGCCATTACGATCCGGCGACGCAGCGCTACACGCTGTACGCCGGTGGCGGCGGCGCGGTGAAGCACAAACAGGAACTGGCCGGCGTGCTCGGCGTGCCACACGACAAGGTGCGCGTCCTCTCGTTCGACGTCGGCGGCAATTTTGGCGCGCGCAACCGGCCCTACGTGGAGTTCGGGCTGGTGATGTGGGCCTCGAAGAAGGTCGGCCGCCCGGTAAAATTCACGGCGACGCGATCGGAGGCCTTTCTCACCGATTACCAGGGCCGCGACCTGCTCACGCGGGTGGAACTGGCGCTTCGCAAGGATGGCAAGATCCTCGGGATGCGCGCCGACAACATCAGCAACGTCGGCGCGCTGTGCGTGTCGCTGTCGCCGCTCAGCAAGGGCGCCGGCCTGATCACCGGCTCCTACGACATTCCGGCGGCGAGCCTGCGCGCCCGCGCGGTGTTCACCAACACCATGCCGACCAACGCGTATCGCAGCTCGGGCAGGCCGGAGGTCACGTTCGCGATCGAGCGGCTGCTCGACCACGCCGCCGATGAGCTTGGCATCGACCGCGTGCGGCTGCGCCGCAAGAACCTCGTCTCGCCGAAGAGAATGCCGTACCGCAACGCGGTCGGCATGGTTTACGACAGCGGCACTTACGAATCCAACATGGACCTGGCGATGCGGATCGCCGACGTCGAGGGCTTCAAGCAGCGCAAGCGCGAGGCGAAGAAGCGTGGCACGCTGCTGGGCCTCGGCATCTCGAACTACGTCGAGTCTTCGATCGGCGCGCCGCGCGAGCGCGCCGAACTGACGGTGAAGCCCGAAGGCCGCGTCGGCGTGGTGATCGGCACGCAGCCGAGCGGCCAGGGCCACGAGACAAGCTTCGCGCAGGTGACCGCCGACCTGCTGCACCTGCCGGTCGAGACCGTCGACATCATCCTGGGCGACACCGACATCGTCAGCGTCGGCGGCGGCTCGCACTCCGGGCGCTCGATGCGCCACGCCGGCACGGTGATCGCGAAAGCCGCCACCGACCTGATCTCCAAGGCGAAGCAAGTCGCCGCCCAGGTGATGGATGCGCCGGCCGACAGCGTTCAGTTCACCGACGGCCGGTTCTCGTCACCGACCAGCAACCGCACCTTCGATTTCTTCGAGCTCGCCAAGGAAGCGGCGCAGCTCAAGCTGCAGGACGGTCTCGCCGCCGCCGCCGACAACGAGATGCACGAGCCGGTGTTCCCCAACGGCTGCGCGATCTGCGAGGTCGAGGTCGATCCCGAGACCGGCCATGTCGGGATGACGCGCTACGCCGCGGTCGACGATGTCGGCCGCTGCATCAATCCGCTGATCGTGCACGGCCAGACCCATGGCGGCATCGCCCAGGGCGTCGGCCAAGCGATGTGGGAGCAGTGCTACACCGAGCCGTCGTCCGGTCAGCCGGTGTGCGGCTCGTTCATGGATTACGGCATGCCACGCTCCAACACGCTGCCGTCGTTCAAGGCGGAGATCGTCGAGGTTCTGTCGCCGACCAATCCGCTCGGCGTCAAGGCCGGCGGCGAAGGCGGCACCACGCCGGCGCTCGCGGTGGTGGTGAGCGCCATCATCGACGCGCTGCGCGACTTCGGCGTGCGCGACATGACCATGCCGGCGACGCCCTACACCGTCTGGCAGACGATCGAGCGCGCCAAGGCCGCCACGGCGCGGCGCACACCGTAGCGATCATGGAAGCCAACGCCGCGCCGCCCGCCGCGAAGGCGCTCACCCACCGCGAGACGATGCTCATCGTGCTCGGCGTGCTGCTGCCGGTGTTCATGGGCTCGCTCGACGGCACCATCCTGGCGAGCGCCCTACCCTCGATCGGCCGCGAGCTCGGCGACGTCCACAATCTGCCTTGGCTGATCACCGCCTATCTCATCGCCAACACCTCGGTGACGACGCTGTACGGCAAGATCAGCGACATCCATGGCCGCCGCACCACGCTGATCATCTCGATCTCGATGTACATGCTGGGCTCGCTGGTGTGCGCGCTGGCGCCCAACATGTTCGTGCTGATCCTCGGCCGCGTGCTGCACGGGCTCGGCGGCGGCGGGCTCACCTCGACCGGCATGGTGGTGCTCGGCGACATCGCGGCGCCGAAGGACCGTGGCAAATACTACGGCTATTTCTCCGCGACCTACACAACTGCCGGCGCGTGCGGGCCGGCGTTCGGCGGATTCCTCGCGGAGTATTTCCACTGGAAGGTGATCTTCTGGATCAACATCCCGATGGGGATCGTCGCGCTGTTACTGGTGCTCACGCTGCTCAAGCGGCTGCCGCGCCACGAACAGAAGCACAAGCTCGACTTCCTCGGCGCGTCGCTCATCATGTCCGCGAGCGTCGCATTCATGCTGGCGCTGAGCATGGGCGGCGTGCGCTATCCGTGGACGTCGCCGCCGATCCTCGCGCTGCTGGGTCTGGCGCTGGTCATCGGCACGGGTTTCGTGTGGCGTCTGCTCACCGCGCCGGAGCCGCTTATTCCTCTGGCGTTCTTCTCCAGCCCGGTCACGCGGCTTGCGATCGCTGCCAATGCGTTCGGCTGGGGCGCCATCGTCGGGCTGCACATCTTCCTGCCGATCTACTTGCAGAACATCGTCGGCATGACGCCGTTCGCTGCGGGCTTAAGCGTCATCACGCTGGCGATTGCTCTCAACGTCAGCGCCGGCGTGACCGGCACCATCCTGCCGTGGCTCACTCACTACAAGATGATCCCGGCGGTCGGGCTGACGATCGCCATCGCCGCGCTGACAATGCTTGCCTGGCGCGCCCGCGACGTTTCGCTGCTCGAATTCCAAATATTGCTGGCGATCATCGGTGCCGGCTTCGGCGGCATGCCCCCGCTGTCGGCCACCGTGCTGCAGAACAGCGTGTCGATCTCGACATTCGGCACTGCCGTCGCCACCATGCAATTCTGGCGCAATCTCTATTGCACGATGATGGTCGCGGCATTCGGGGCCGTCGTTCTGACCGGCCCATTGGAGGCCGGCGCAACGGGCTATTCGGTCGAAGGTTTCGTGCGGATCTTCTACGTCGCAGCCGCAAGCTTCGCGCTGTCGCTGCTCGCGGTCCTCCTGGTCGAGGCGAAGCCGCTGCAGACCACCCACGCCTGAGGTGCTACGTTCTGATCAAGGCGCCGCTTGCGAGCGCCGCAGGCAGGGAGGCAAAGGCATGATCCGTTTCCACGCGGCGATCGGTTTGCGCGTTCTCACCGGCATGCTGCTCGGCAGTTTCGCGATCGGCGCAAGCCACGCGCAGTCGAAATTTCCCGACAGGCCCATCAAGATCCTGGTCGGCTTCAGCGCCGGCGGCGGTACCGACGTCGCGGCTCGTGTCGTTGGGCTAAAGCTCGGCGAAGCATTGGGCCAAACTTTCGTGATCGAGAACCGCCCAGGCGCAAGCGGCTTGATCGCCGCAGAACAAGTCGCAAAGTCGCCGGCCGACGGCTACACCATAATGGTCGGAAGCCAGACCACGCTCGCGGTTGCTCCGGCGCTCTATCGCAGCATCCAGCTCGACGCCGCCAAGGCGTTCACCGGAATAGCGATGGTCGGCATTTCACCGCTGGTGGCGGTGGTGCCCACCTCATCGCCGATCAAGTCGATGGCGGATTTGATCGCTTTCGCGAAATCGCAGCCCAATGGAATGAACTTCGCCTCGGGCGGCATCGGCACCACGCCGCACATGTCCGGCGAGCTGCTGGCGCTCAGCGCCGGCATCAAGATGGTTCACGTCGCCTACAAGGGCGAGGCGCCCGGCGTGAACGATGTGCTCGGCGGACAGATTCCCTTCATGTTCTCCAACCTGTCGGTCGTGAAGGGCAATATCGAGGGCGGCAAGTTGCGGGCGCTCGCCGTCACCTCCTCGCAGCGCGTCCCGTCGTTGCCGAACGTGCCGACGGTCGCAGAAACTTTCCCGGGCTTCGACGCCGCAACCTGGTTCAACCTGGTCGCCCCGGCCGGCACGCCGCCCGACGTCGTGGCGAAGGTCCACGCGGAGATGAAAAAGATCGTCGCCACCAAGGACTATCAGCAGCGCTTTGAGGCGATCGGCATGATTGTCGACCGCGACCGCTCGCCCGGCGAGATCAACGCCTACATCAGGTCCGAGATCTCGAAATGGGCGAAAGTCATCAAAGACGCAGGCATCAAGCCGACCGATTAGGTTTTCGGGATCGCGCGCTAGCGGCCGGGGCCGAAAACAGCTAAGATGGGGGTGCTTTGGCGGGACCTAAGATGGGGGTGCTTTGGCGGGACCGAAGCCTCGTCAAGCATTTGATCCAACTGTCAGAATGGCCCGGCCAAGCCGGGACGGCATGACTCGCAAGCTCTACGTCAAGTCCTACGGCTGCCAGATGAACGCCTACGACTCGCAGCGTATGGCGGACACGCTTGCGCCCGAAGGCTTCGTTGAGACCGCGACGCCGGACGGCGCCGACCTCATCATCCTCAACACCTGCCACATCCGCGAGAAGGCGGCGGACAAGCTCTATTCCGAGCTCGGCCGCATGCGTGAGCTCAAGAAACAGGCCGCGGACGACGGCCGCCGCGTCACGCTGGCGGTGGCGGGTTGCGTCGCGCAGGCCGAGGGCAAGGAGATCGTTCGCCGCAACAGCGCGGTCGACCTGGTGTTCGGCCCGCAGAACTATCATCGGCTGCCCGGCCTGCTGGCGCGCGCCGAAAACGGCGCGGTAGTCGACACCGAATTTCCCGCCGAGGACAAGTTCGACCATCTCGCGGCGCCAAGCCGCGCGGCGATGCGCAAGCGCGGCGTATCGGCGTTCCTCACCGTGCAGGAAGGCTGCGACAAGTTTTGCACGTTCTGCGTGGTGCCCTATACGCGCGGCGCCGAGGCGTCGCGGCCGGTTGCCAAGATCCTCGCCGAAGCCGAGCGGCTGGCGGATGCCGGCGTGCGCGAGATCACGCTGATCGGGCAGAACGTCAACGCCTATCACGGCGAAGGAACGAACGGCCGCGCCGCGTCGCTCACGGACTTGCTCTATTGCCTCGCCGGCGTGCCGGGCATTGCGCGGCTGCGCTACACCACAAGCCATCCGCTCGACATGGACGAACGCTTGATCGAAGCGCACCGCGACTTGCCGGCACTGATGCCGCACCTGCACCTGCCGGTGCAGTCGGGCTCGGACCGCATTCTCGGCGCGATGAACCGCCGTCACACCGCCGCCGAATATCTCAATGTGATCGAGCGGCTGCGCCGCGCGCGGCCCGACATCGCGTTCTCGTCCGACTTCATTGTCGGCTTTCCGGGCGAGAGTGAGGACGATTTCTGCCGCACGCTCGGTCTTGTGTCGGAGGTCGGCTACGCCAGCGCCTACTCTTTCAAGTATTCGCCGCGTCCGGGCACGCCGGCCGCGGGAATGGATCAACTGCCTGAAGCTGTGAAGGACGAGCGGCTGCAGCGGCTGCAGCACGAAATCGATCGGCAGCTCGACGCGTTCAACGCGCGCAGCTTAGGCGCCACCCTGGACGTGCTGTTCGAGAAGCCCGCCAAGCGCCCTGGCCAGATCGTGGGCAAATCCCCATATCTCCAGCCGGTGCATGTCATGGACCATGTCATGGCTTCGTCATCGCTGATCGGTGAAATTCATCCGGTAAAAATCGACCACATCGGCAGCTTCACGCTGTCTGGACAACTGGCGGAGCAGTACAGCATGCAAGACCGCAGGAGCCTGATTGTTGCGTAGCCCCGGACCCGGCAACATCGCCACCGACACCGCACCGGCGCAGGTGGCGCTCGCCTTCGACGACAATCGCCTCGCCTCCGTCCTGTTCGGCCAATACGGGCAGAACCTCGCCCTGATCGAGCGGCGGCTCAACGTCGTCGCCGAGCAGCGCGGCAATCACGTCACGCTGGAAGGTTCGCGTGACGCCTGCGAGCAGGCGCGGCGCGTGATGGAAGGGCTCTACGATCAGCTCAAGCGCGGCCGCGATCTCGCCGCCGGCGACGTCGAGGGCGCGATCCGCCAGGTGATCGCGCAGGGTTCGCTGTTTGATTTCGATCCGGCCGCGCCGCGCCCGGCGTTCGAGGAGATCAATCTGCGCAAGCGGCCGGTGCGCGCCCGCACTGCCGCGCAGGATGCCTACATTCGCGCGCTGCGGCGCGACGCGCTGGTGTTCGGCATCGGCCCCGCCGGCACCGGCAAGACCTGGCTCGCGGTCGCGCACGCCGTGTCGCTGTTCGAGCGCAAGGAGGTCGACCGCATTATTTTGTCGCGGCCCGCGGTCGAGGCCGGCGAACGGCTCGGCTTCCTGCCCGGCGACATGCGAGAGAAGGTCGATCCCTACCTGCGGCCGGTGTACGACGCGCTGTACGACCTGATGGAAGCTCGCATCGTCGAGCGCGCGCTGCAAACCAACGAGATCGAAATTGCGCCGCTCGCTTTCATGCGCGGGCGCACACTGTCGAACGCAGCGATCATCCTGGACGAGGCCCAGAACACCACCACGATGCAAATGAAGATGTTCCTGACGCGGCTCGGCGAGAACAGCCGCATGATCGTGACCGGCGACCCGAGCCAGGTCGATCTGCCGTCCGGGCAGGGTTCCGGACTCGCCGAAGCGGTGCGGCTCTTGTCCGGGGTCGAGGGCATCGGTCACGCGACATTCAGCGCCGAGGACGTGGTTCGCCACGAACTGGTCTCGCGCATCGTCGCGGCCTATGACAAGGCGGCTGCAGACAAGGCGACCGCGCGCAAGCGCGAGACGGAATGAGCCGCGCCCCTTCCCCGGCCCTCCCCCGCAAGCGGGGGAGGAAGAAAGGCTTGCAGATCGACGTCCTGATCCAGTCGCCGAAGTGGAAGGCCGAGCCGCGGGCCAGCGCCATCGTGCGAAAAGCCATACGGAGTGCCGCGATTGCGGCCTCAACGCCACGCGCAGAGCTTGCTATCGTGCTCACCAATGATTCGGCGATCCATGCGCTCAATCGCGACTGGCGCGGCCAGGACAAGCCGACCAACGTGCTGTCGTTTCCGGCTGCGCCGCCGCGCAGGCGCAAGCATGCGCCCGCGGGATCGCTCGGCGACATCGTCATCGCCTATGAGACCACCACGCGCGAAGCCAAGTCGGAGCGCAAGCCGCTTAAAGACCATCTCGCGCATCTTGCCGTGCATGGTTTCCTCCATCTGGCCGGCTACGACCACGAGAATGATCGCGACGCGAGACGGATGGAGTCGCTGGAAGTCGAAATCCTCGCCGGACTCGGCGTGCCAGATCCTTATGCCGCGCGCCCCGCAAAGCGTTGAGGTGCGGCATGCCTGACAGCGCATCCGGCGACAAAGCCAATCTGCCGATGGTGGTGCCGTCCGCGGAGAGCGAGGCCGAGCGCGAAGGCATCTTCGCGCGCCTCGCGCGCGCGCTGTTCGGCTGGCGGTCGGGCACGACCCGCGCCGACCTCGAAGTCGTGCTGGAGGCCGCGGTGCCGGGCGAAACCGGCGTGTCGCCGGCCGAGCGCACCATGCTGATGAACATCCTGGCGCTGCGCGAGCGCCGGACCGAAGACGTGATGATCCCGCGCGCCGACATCGTTGCGGTGCAGCAGGACATATCGCTCGGCGAACTCATCAAGGTGTTCCAGATCGCCGCGCACTCGCGGCTCGTTGTTTTCAACGACACGCTCGACGACCCGATCGGCATGGTGCATATCCGCGATCTGATCGCGTTCATGGCGACGCGGGCCGCAGTCGACGCGGACAAAAACGCCAAGCGGAAGAAGCCGCTGGCCTCGGGCCTTAACCTCAAGGCGGTCGATCTGGCGATGCCGCTCTCCGCGACGGGAATCGTGCGGACCATCCTGTTCGCCCCGCCCTCGATGCCCGCGCTCGACCTGCTCACCAAGATGCAGACCACCCACATCCAGCTCGCGCTGGTGGTGGACGAATACGGCGGCACCGACGGTATCGTTTCGATGGAGGACATCGTCGAGGAGATCGTCGGCGAGATTTCCGACGAGCACGACGAAGACGCCAAGCCATCGGTGCTGCGCCAGCCCGACGGTTCATACATCGCGGACGCGCGCGCCAGCCTCGAGGACGTCACCATGGCGATCGGCCCGGCGTTCGACGTCGGCGAAGCAGCGAATGAGGTCGATACGCTGGGCGGCTACATGATGGCGCAGGGCGGCCGCCTGCCGCTGCGCGGCGAGCTGGTGAGCGGGCCCACTGGATTTGAGATCGAGGTGCTGGATTCCGATCCGCGGCGCATCAAGCGCGTGCGCATCCACCGCCGCACCGACCGCAAGATCGAGCACGACCGCGACGGACGGCGCCGCTACAGCGGACCGGACGTCAACAGTCCCGCCATTGCCGCCGGCGCGGCGAATGAGACGGCAATGGCCGGTCAGGATCAGTCCCAAAATCAGTCTCGGGCGTCACAGGAAACACCGAAGCCTCCGACCCGCCCGTGACAATTGCCGCAACCAGCACCACGGCACAGCCGATCGTTCGCCTCGCGCATCGGGTCGTTCTGGCATGGGGCTGGCGCCGCGCCCTGATCGCATTCACCGCCGGCGCGATCTCCGTCCTCGCACTCTCGCCGACCGACCTCTGGCCGGTCCTGTTCTTCACCTTCCCGGTGCTGGTCTGGCTGGTCGATGGCGCGGCGGCCGGACGGCTTGGCGGATTGTCGAGCGCGTTCGTGGCCGGATGGTGGTTCGGGTTCGGCTATTTCTTTGCCGGGCTCTATTGGATGGGACATGCCTTCCTGGTCGACGCCAAGACGTTCGGCTGGATGCTGCCGTTTGCGGTGACGGCGGTTCCCGCCGGCCTCGCATTGTTCACCGGATTCGGCCTGGCCTTCGCCCGCGCGATCTGGACGCGCGGGCCGGTGCGTGTGCTTTCGCTTGCGATCGCGCTCACGGTCGCCGAATGGCTGCGCGGGCACCTGTTCACCGGATTCCCCTGGAACACCTACGGCTACGCGCTGACCGGTCCGCTGGTGCTGGCGCAGACCGCCGCACTGATCGGAATCTGGGGCCTCACGTTCATTGCGGTTGCGGTGTTCGCGACACCCGCGCTGTTCGCCGACGACCGCGCCGACACGCGCCGTCCCTGGCTGCCGCTTCTCGCGGGCGCCGTGCTGCTGTTTGGGCTCGCCGGCTATGGCGCATGGCGCATGGCGCGGACGCCGACGCAGCTCGTTAGCGATGTTCGGCTGCGGGTCATGCAGCCCAACCTGCAACAGGACGAGAAGTTCAACTACGCCGCCCGCCACGAGGTAATGAAGCGCTACATCGCGCTGTCCGATCGCTCGACCGGACCGCAGTCGACCGGCGTGCGCGACGTCACGCATTTGATCTGGCCGGAATCGGCCTTCCCATTTTTCCTGATGCGCGAGGCCGAAGCGCTTTCGCAGATCGCCGAGCTGTTGCCGCCGGGCACGGTGCTGATCACCGGTGCGGTGCGCGCGCCCGAGCCGAAGGCCGGCGCGTCGATGTCGCACGCCTACAACTCGATCTACGTGATCGACCACGACGGCTCGGTGCTTTCCGTCTACGACAAGGTGCACCTGGTGCCGTTCGGCGAATATCTGCCGTTCCAGGATTTTCTTGAGCGGCTCGGCCTGCAGCAGATCACCAAGGTGCAAGGCGGATTCATTCCGGGCGCCAGACGCCGCGCGCTCGAAGTGCCGCGTGCGCCGCGCTTCCTGCCGCTGATCTGCTACGAGATCATTTTTCCCGGTGAAGCGGTGCCGCGCGGCGAACGGCCGGGCTGGCTGATCAATGTCACCAACGACGGCTGGTTCGGCATCAGCAGCGGGCCGTATCAGCATCTGCAACAAGCGCGGGTGCGCGCCATCGAGGAAGGCTTGCCCGTGGTGCGCGCCGCCAACACCGGCGTGTCCGCCGTCATCGATCCGCTCGGACGCATCGTCAAGTCGCTGCCGCTTGGCACCGAAGGCGTGCTGGACTCGGCCCTGCCGCGGCCCATCGGCCGCACCATTTACGTTCGCGCGGGCGATGGAGCGGCAGGGTTGTTGCTCGGCGCAACTTTCGTCATCGTTATACGCCGCCGGATGCGGCATACTTAGAATTCTAAGAATTGCTCCGCATGTCGGTTCACGGCTATTTGCACCAGCGCGACATGGGAGCGGTGCAGCCTCGTCATGCCGCAAAAATTCGTCGCAATTGAAAACATTGTGACGAGCGCGGCTTTTGGCTGGTTATGCGGAATAACCGACCGCAATTTGAACTAAATCCGAGCGGAGTTTGACCGAAACTTTGACGAAGGCGAGGGTCGGCAACGAAAGCTTGCAAATCACGGATTGCACACGGGAATGAAGTGTGAGCATTAGCAGGCATCAAATTGAGGACCATCATGATTGCTAAGAAGGCCCCTAATCCGACGGACAAACACGTCGGGGCGCGGGTAAGGATGCGCCGGATGATGCTGAGCATGAGTCAGGAAAAGCTTGGCGACGCGCTCGGACTGACCTTCCAGCAAGTGCAGAAGTACGAGAAGGGTGCGAACCGCATCGGCGCGAGCCGCCTGCAGCAGATCTCGAACATTCTGCAGGTGCCGGTCGCCTTCTTTTTTGAAGGCGCGCCGAATGCGCCGGGGCAGCCGGTCAACGGAATGTCCGAAGCGCCGTCGCCCGCCTACGTCTCCGATTTTCTGGCGACCTCCGATGGCCTCGCATTGACCAAGGCTTTCATGCGGATCAAGGATCCCAAGCTGCGCCGCCGCATCGTCGACCTGGTGGAGCAGATGGTGGTCGATCACGACAAGTAGCCGGCACGGCGGGCGTTGCGACCGCAGCGCTTGCCCACGGTCGCCCACACCTTGACCGCGCGACGCGACACTGCAAAAACACCCCCTGACGATCGTCCGGCGCGGCCACAGCCCCGCCTTTCCAGGAGTGTGTAACGGTGTCTCGCGCCAACTTTTTGTTCACCAGTGAATCCGTCTCCGAGGGTCATCCCGACAAGGTTAGCGACCAGATTTCCGACGCCATTCTCGACGCCTTCATCGAGAAGGACATCAAGCTCGGCATTGCCGACGACAGCCAGATCAACACGCGGCTCGGCTGCGAGACGCTCTGCACCACCAACAAGATCGTGGTGGCCGGCGAAGGCCGCGGCCAGCTCTTCAAGACGATCAGCGGCGTTTCGGTGGTCGACCGCGAGCTGATCACCGAGATCGCACGCGGCGTGGTCAAGGACATCGGCTACGACCAGAACGGCTTCTCCTATCACGGTGCCGACGTCGAGGTGCTGCTGCACGGCCAGTCGCCCGACATCGCGATGGGCGTCAATGCCAAGAAGAAGAAGGGCGGCGAAGAGGAAGGCGCCGGCGACCAGGGCATGATGTTCGGCTACGCCTGCACCGAAAGCGAGGTGTACGAGAAGGGCTCGTACATGCCCGCGCCGATCTACTTCGCACACAAGATCCTGAAGGTTCTCTCGGACAAGCGCCGCTCGGGCGCGATCTTCGACCTGCAGCCCGACGCCAAGAGCCAGGTCACGGTGCAATACGTCAACAACAAGCCGGTCGGCTGCACCAAGGTCGTCGTCTCGACCCAGCACAATGAGAAATCCCGCAACGGCAAGAAATACACACCGGGCATGGTCAAGGACCTGATCGGTGACGCGGTCGCCTCGGCGCTGCCGAAGGGCTGGATGCCGAAGAAGGACTCCGACTTCCTGGTCAACCCCACCGGCAACTTCGTGGTCGGCGGACCGGACGGCGACTGCGGCCTGACCGGCCGCAAGATCATCGTCGACACCTACGGCGGCTACGCGCCGCACGGCGGCGGCGCGTTCTCCGGCAAGGATCCGACCAAGGTCGACCGCTCGGCCGCTTATGCCGCGCGCTATCTCGCCAAGAACGTGGTGGCCGCCGGTCTCGCCAGCCAATGCACGATCCAGATCGCCTACGCGATCGGCGTCGCCGATCCGATGTCGGTGCTGGTCGATACGCACGGCACCAGCAAGATTGACGAGCGCAAGCTCGCCAAGGTGCTGCCGGAGATTTTCCGGCTCACCCCGACCAACATCCGCCGTTCACTTAAGCTCAACCGGCCGATCTACCGCCGCACCGCCGCCTACGGTCATTTCGGCCGGGCGCCGGACAAGGACGGTGGCTTCTCCTGGGAGAGGACCGACCTGGTCGGCCAGTTGAAGAGCGCGTTCAAGTAAGACCGCCGAGCCACAACCGCACTTGTCATGCCCCGCGAAAGCGGGGCATCCAGTACTTCCGGTGATTACTGGATCATCCGCTTTCGCGGACGATGACAGCCATGGCTGACCGCGAAACCATCACACATCGAACTGGCGCCTTCTTCGGCCGGCGCAAAGGCCATGCTTTGCGGCCACGCCAAGCCGCATTGTTCGACACGCTGCTGCCGAAGCTGGCGCTCGATCTGTCGAAGCCCGCGCCGCCGGATTTGCGAACGCTGTTCGACAATGCGGACGATGTACGGCTTGAAAGCGGCTTCGGTGGCGGCGAGCACCTGATGGCGGAGGCGGAACGCAATCCGCGCACCGGCTTCATCGGCATCGAGCCGTTCGTCAACGGGATGGCCAAGGCGCTCGCATCGATCGACGAGCGCAAGCTCCAGAATATCCGGCTGCATCACGGCGATGCGACCGAGGTGCTGGCCTGGCTGCCGTCCGGATCGCTGGCGCGTTTCGATCTCATGTATCCCGATCCGTGGCCGAAGCGGCGGCACTGGAAACGCCGCTTCGTGCAGGACCAAAGCATCGCTGCGATCGCGCGGATCGTGCGTGCGCAAGGCGAGTTCCGCTTCGCCAGCGACATCCCGGACTATGTGGGCTGGACACTCGCGCGGGTGATGCGCTCGCCGCATTTCACATGGACCGCCGAGCGAGCCGACGATTGGCGCCGGCCGTGGCCCGGCTTCACCAGCACGCGCTACGAGGCCAAGGCCAGGCGCCAGGGCCGCGTGCCCTGCTATCTGATTTTCAAACGTGCGTAGGTCGAAACGTCAGGCGGCCGTGCTGGGATCGCGGACCTGCCAGAACCGCACGACGCGTTGCGCGGTCGCGGGCGCGAGCTTCTCGAAGTTCGAATAGGCCGCGTCGAGCACCAGACTGGAAGCGCTCTTGCCGCCCGGACGCGACGCGATGATCGCGCGCGCGGTGGTCCAGCCGAAGCCAGACGCCTTGCAGAGAATCAGGATCGGATCCGGACGCTCGCCGCTCACCAGCCGGTCGGCCGCATCGATCGGCACGTTGCACAGCACCGATAACGCGGCCACCGTCTCCTCGAACTTCTTGTCCTTGGCGAAGTTAGCGAGCTCCGCCTCGGCGAGTTTTCCGTCCTGGTGCATGGCGAGCACCATGTGCCGCGCTTCGGTGTAATCGCGGGTGGGCGGCTGAAATTCGCGCGAAACCTTGTCGAGCACGCGCTGCACTTCGACCTGGGTTTCCGGCTTCGCGGCAGCGAGCAGCCGCTGCTGCACCACCGGTCGCGCGCACCAGAAGCTCGCGGAACAAGCGCGGCGGAATGTCGGGACGCATGCCGACCTTCTCGGCCAGCACGCCATCCTCTTCCGCGCGTTTGACCAGCGCGGTGAAGCCGTGGTCGGACAGCTTGGCCGACTTGTTGTCGGCAACGTTGCGAACCACCTCCGGATCGCCGCGCCGCACCAGCACGTCGGTGACCGCTTCGCCGATGCTGTCGCGTCCCCGAAATGGCGAACAGGTGCGCTTGACCCTTGGTCTGGGCGATGTTGACGAGATCGGTTTCGGCGAGACGCAGCGACCGCGCGATCACCGGGCCGGCCACCGCGATGTCGTCGTCGTTGGCAAGTTGCCGCATCAGCTCGCCGGGCGCGTTGGCGACCGGCGATAGCATGCGGGACATTTCGGCCCGCGCCTTGGTTTCGATTTCGGTGACGAGGCGGCACAGCACGTCGTCGAACAGGCCGATATGGTCTTCGTTGAACGATGGCGCGCCATCGATGTAAAGATTTGCGATGCGCCGCACCGTCTCGGCGCGCCTGGCGTATGAGCCGTGTTGGATGACGTCTTCGAGCTCGGGATTAAGCGACGCTGACGCAGACATACAAAATCCCATCGGCCGCGGCGCACCGGGCGATGGGAACAAGTTAGGTGGCCCAGGTGAACGAACCGTTAGCCATAGGGCCGACCCAGAAA
>Ga0190270_10000463_pt1 | contig 17706 bp, 18 predicted proteins | sample Popmic320T_FD_133748 | JGI IMG/M metagenome (GOLD analysis project Ga0190270, IMG submission 133748) | Populus adjacent soil microbial communities from riparian zone of Weber River, Utah, USA - 320 T | ecosystem: Environmental > Terrestrial > Soil > Riparian zone | place: USA: Utah | collected...
AGGGCGCCGCCCGTGGCGCCGGCGGCGATGGCGATCACCATCGTCTCCCCGATCGCCCGCGAGAGCCCCAGGATCAGCGCGGCGACGATGCCCGACGTGGCGGCGGGGACCACGACCCGGATCGCCACGGTGCGCTTGCGCGCGCCGATCCCGTACGCCGCCTCCCGGAGGTGGCGCGGGACCGCGTAGAGCGCGTCCTCGGAGACCGACGCGACGAGCGGGACGATGAGGATCCCGACGGCGAGCCCGGCGGCCAGGAACGACGAGCTGCCCTGCGCTCCGAAGACCCCCACGACGATCGTCGGCTGGATCACCGTCAGTGCGAAGAACCCGAGCACGACGCTCGGGATCCCGGCGAGCGTCTCGAGGATGGGTTTGAGTGTGCGGCGGGCGCGTGGCGAGGCGTACTCGGAGAGGTACAGGGCCGCGCCGAGCCCGAGCGGCGCCGCGACCACCATCGCGATCAGCGAGATCACGATGCTCCCCTCCAACAGCGTGAGGATGTCGAACTCGTTGCGGCGCGGGAACCAGCCCTCGCCGATCAACCACGACTGGTCGATCGACGTCATCCACCGGATCGCCCGCGCGAGCAGCGTCACGATGATCGCGATGCTGATGACCAGGGACCCCGCTGCCGCCCCCGCGAAGATCACGCGGATCGTGGCTTCGCGGCGGCGCCGCTTCGGCGCGCCTCGGAGCGACGCCGGGGTCAGGGGAGCCGTCGTGGCCATGGGGTCAGATCCTACTCCGCGTCCGAGGGGGGCCGGGGGGCGCGGACGCGGTCCGCGTCCGCGCCCCCCGAGCGGCTTCGATCAGGACGGGCTCGCAGCGGAGCCCTCCGCGGCCGTGGCCGCCTGACGGGTCGCGTCCATGCGATCGGCCGGCAGCGGCACGTAGCCGGCGCCGCCGACCGCCTCGGTCAGACCCGCGTCACTGACGTACAGATCGACGAAGGCCTGCACCTCGGGCCGCGCCATCGCCTCACCGGTCACGTAGATGTACAGCGACCGCGACAGCGGGTAGGAGCCGTCGATCACGGTCTCCGCCGACGGAGCCACGCAGCCCTCGCCGCCGTCGATCTCGAACTCCTTGACGGCCTCGCCGGCGCTCTGCGCGAAGGCGTAGCCCACGAACCCGAGGGCGCCTTCGGAGCTCTCCATCGCCGACACGATCACGTTGTCGTTGGGCGAGGCGGTGTAGTCCTTGCGCAGCGTCTCCCAGTCGTCCTCGGGCACGCCCTGCGCCTCGGCGAGGTCGGGGATACCGGACAGCTCGATGAACGCGTCGTACGTCCCGGACTCCTCTCCCGGGGCCGTGATATCGAGCGCGGTGGCGGGGAACCCACCCGTGCCGCCGACCTCCGACGCCAGGGTGTCGGCACCGTCCCACGTCTCGATCCCCTCGGACTCGGGGCCGAAGAGGGCGTAGAGGTCGCCGTGGTTGAGGCACGTCGTCGGGTTGGCGGGGTTGCCCATCACGGTCAGACCGTCGAGCCCCACCTCGAGTTCGGTGTACGTGATGCCGGCCTCGTCGCAGGCGGCGATCTCGTCCTCTTCGATCGGTCGCGACGCGTCGTTGATGTCGATCTCGCCGGCGCAGAAGAGCTCGAAGCCGTCCCCGGTCCCCGGACCGCTCACCGTCACCTCAACGTCGGGGTTGTCCGCGTTGAAGAACTCCGCCACCGCGGACGAGATGGGCTCGACCGTCGATGAGCCCGACACCACGATGCTGCCAGTCAGGCCGGCGACGTCGCCCCCTGACGTCGAGCTGTCGCTGCCGCACGCGGCCGCCACGAGCGCGAGCGCGGCCAGCCCGGCCCCGACCCGCGCGGTCCTACGGAACGTCCTCATCCGGTCCCCTCCTGTCACGGTGGTCCTCCGTCGGACGGGACGCTAGCCAGGCCAGGTGGATGGCTCCGATCGGCCGGGTGAACGGTGGGTGAACGAGCCAGCGGCCCGGCGAACGGACGACGAACGCCCAGGCCAGCGCCTCTACACTGCGCCCGTCATGGGGACCCTCGGGTGGCTCGTCCTGGCAACGCTGGCGGGGGTGGCCGCCGTCCTCGTGGTCCGCGCTAGGGCGGCTGCCCGGCGTGAGGCAGCCCGTGCCGAGGCGATCGCCGCCGAGGTCGCGACCCTGCGCGAGGAGGCCGACCGGCAGGACGACGCGCGGGACGCGATCCTCGGCACGATGCGCGAGGGCGTGCTCCTCCTCGATGGCGACGGCGGGGTCGTGTACGCGAACCCGGCGCTGGAACGGCACCTGGGGGCCCGGCCGGGCTCGGCCGGCGACCTGTTCCCCCTCGCGCTGCGGGACGCGGTGGCCGCGCCGCCCGCCACCCTGGAGGTCGAGCTCGGCTCGCCCGCACGCTGGCTCGCGGTCCGGGCCGAGCCCACGGCCGTCGACGGAGCGGTCCTGCTCATCGTGCGCGACGTCACCGCCCGCCGCCGGCTCGACGCCGTGCGGCGCGACTTCGTCGCCAACGCCTCGCACGAGCTGAAGAGCCCCGCCGCCACGATCCGGGCGGCGGCCGAGATGCTGGCCCAGGCCGCGGAGGACGATCCCGCGGCGGTCCCGCGCTTCGCCGCCCAGCTCGAGCGCCAGTCGCTCCGCCTGTCGAGGATCGTGAACGACCTGCTCGACCTCTCGCGTTTGGAGGCCGGCGGCGCCGCCGCCGAGGTGGTCCGTCTCGACGCGCTCGTGCGCGAGGAGAGCCAGCGGGTCGAGGACGAGGCCGACGACGCGGGCCTGACGCTCACGACGGAGACGCCGGACGCGGTGACGGTCCGCGGCTCGGACCGCGACCTCGCCCTGCTGACCCGCAACCTGATCGAGAACGCGCTGCGCTACACCCCCACGGGCGGGACGATCACCGTCCGCGTCATCGCGACCCCGGGCGGCGGGTCCGTCCTCGAGGTCCGCGACACGGGGATCGGGATCCCGTCGCGCGACCTGCCGCGCGTCTTCGAGCGCTTCTACCGCGTCGACCGTGCCCGCGCGCGCGGCACCGGGGGCACGGGCCTCGGCCTCGCGATCGCGAAGCACGTCGCGGACAACCACGGCGCCTCGATCGACCTCACGAGCGAGCTCGGTGCCGGGACGACGGTCCGGGTCACTTTCGCTGCCGGCGACGACGCACCGTAGGCTGTGCCGCCATGGCCACCCTCTTCTTGATCCGGCACGGGCTGACGTCACAGACCGGCAAGGTGTTGTACGGCCGGACAGCGGGCGTCGAGCTCGACCGGCGCGGGCGCGCGCAGGCCGAGGAGCTCGTCCGCCGGTTCGATCGGGTCCGGCTCACCGCGATCTACGCCAGCCCGCTCGAGCGCTGCGTCCAGACGGTCGCCCCGCTCGCGGCGGCGCAGGGCGTGGCCGTGCGCCCGAGCGACGCGCTCATCGAGATGGACGCCGGGACGTGGACGGGCCGTTCGCTGGCTCGGCTGCGGCGGTCGAAGGAGTGGCCGACGGTCCAGACGAACCCGGCCGCCTTCGCGTTCCCGCAGGGCGAGGCCTTCGTCGCGGCCCAGGAGCGAGCGGTGGCCGAGGTGCGGCGGATCGCCGCCCGTCACCCGCGAGGCCGCGTGGCGGTGGCGAGCCACGGCGACATCATCCGGATCGTGGCGGCCCACTTCCTCGGCACGCCGCTGGACCGGTTCCAGGCCGTCGTCATCGACACGGCCGCGGTCTCGGTCCTCGCGATGCAGCGCGGGCACGGACGCGTCGTGCTGTTGAACGACACCGGTGGGCTCTCGCGGTTCGGGATCGACCCGACGCCGCCGTGGGAGGCCACGTCCGCGGTGAAGCTGCGAGGATAGCCCGCATGGAGCTGGGGGACGTCGACCGGATCACCGCGGACGCCATCGGCGAGCCCGGGACGCGCACGTTCTACCTCCAAGCCCGCGCGGGGACCCAGCTCGTGACGGTGATCGTCGAGAAGGAACAGGTGCAGCTCCTCGCGACCTCCGTGCTCGAGCTGCTGAGCGACATCCCGCTCGGGACCGGCGCCGGTCCCGAGGACGACGAGATGGCGCTCGAGTGGCCCGACGACCCGCGCTGGCGCGCGGGTCGGTTGTCGATCGGCTACGATACCGAGCTCGACCGGTTCGTCCTCGAGCTCATCGAGTACCGGCCCGAGCTGGAGGACGAGGAGGCCGACGATCCGCGCTCGCTCCTCGAGGGCGAGGCCGAGGTGATCGTCCTGCGGGCGACCCGGGAGCAGATGTTCGCCCTCTCGCGGTACGGCGCGGCCGTGGCCGAGCGCGGACGTCCGGCCTGTCCCCTGTGCGGCAACCCGATGGATCCGGAAGGGCACGTGTGTCCGGCCACGAACGGTCACCGGACGCCCCGGTCGTGAGCCCCGTTCCCCCGGCGCTCCTGACGGGTGAGATGACCCCGCTCGGGCTGCTGCCCGGTTCGTCGAACGCGGCGTTGCTGACGCGATGCGCCCTGGGCTCGGAGGAGCTCCTCGCCGTCTACAAGCCGATGCGCGGCGAGACGCCGCTGTGGGACTTCCCCGACGGCACGTTGCACCGACGCGAGGTCGCGGCCTTCGAGGTCGCCCGGGCGCTCGGGTGGCCGAACGTGCCGCCCACCGTGCTGCGGGACGGCCCCTACGGGCCCGGGTCCGTCCAGACCTTCATCACGTTCGATCCCGAGCAGCACTACTTCACCCTGGGCGAGGAACGGGCCGACGACTTCCGTCTGGTGGCCCTGTTCGACATGCTCGTGAACAACGCCGATCGCAAGGCCGGGCACTGCCTGCTCGACCCCGATGGGACGATCTGGGTGATCGATCACGGGGTGTGCTTCGCGGACGAGCCGAAGCTCCGCACGGTCATCTGGGAGTTCATCCACGAACCGTTCCCCTCCCCGGCGAGGGCCGACCTCGCCCGGGTCGTCGAGGACCTCGCCGATGAGGGCGGCATGCGGGCGACGCTCGACGCGCTGCTGGGCCCCGACGAGGTCGCGGCGACCCTGGCGCGCGGTCGGGCGCTCCTGGCGGCCGGCGCCTACCCCGAGCCCGACCCCTCGACCCGGCCGTTCCCATGGCCGCCGATCTGAGCCGCGTGGGCGTCGCGACCCCGATCGGCCACCTCACGGTCGTCGTCTCGCCCGACGGCGTCGTGTGCACCACGACGGACGATCCGGCGTCGCTCGACGACGTGCTTGGCGCCCGCCCGGTCGAACGGCGGCACCGGGCGATCGCGCAGGAGATCGCCGCCTACTTCGCCGGGCGGCGGCGGTCGTTCGCGACCGCTCCCGACCTGCGGCTGGTCACGACGCCCTTCGCCCGCGCCGTGCTGGAGCGCACCGTCGAGATCCCGTACGGCGAGATGGCGACCTACGGCGACGTCGCGGCCGCCGCCGGACGGCCGGGCGCGGCGCGGGCCGCGGGGACCGCGCTCCGCCGGTCCCCGATCGAGCTGTTCGTCCCGTGCCACCGGGTGGTCCCGGCCGGCCCCGGCTACGGCCGCTACGGCGGTCACGAGGACCGCCGGACGTTCCTCCTGCGGCTCGAAGGCGCGATCTGACAGACTGACCGCATGCCCCGCCGGCTCGGCCTGCTCTCGCTCGTCATCGGTCTGCTCGTGGCGTGCGGCGCCGAGGCCCCGTCGTCCACCTCCGCCCCGGCGACGACGCCGCTCACCGTCGAGGCGCAGGTCGCCACCTCGGATCTGTACGTCGACGCCCCGCAGCGCGTGCAGATCGGTCTGGTCGCGAACGACGAGGCCCAGGGCGTCCGCCTGGTCACCTCGGGGACGCTCCAGGTCGAGCTCGCCCCCGCCGGCGGGACCGCAGGCACGCCGGTCACGGGGACCGCGGGCTACGTCGCGGCGCCGGGGACCGAGGGCACCGCCGACGGGACCCCCCGGCTCACCTCGCCCGATGTGGGGCGCGGGGTCTACCAACTCGACGCCACGTTCGACGCCCCCGGCATCTGGGAGGCCACCGTCGAGGGGGACGTCGACGGCGCTCCGGTCGCCGCCTCGGCGCGGTTCGAGGTCCTCGAGGAGCCCCGGCTCCCGGCGCCGGGCCAACCCGCGCTCCGCACCGAGAACCTGACCCTCGACGCGCCCGATCCCGAAGCAGTGGACTCGCGCGCGATGGACGGCGCGCCCATCCCCGATCCGGAGCTGCACGACACCACCATCCGCGACGCGCTCGCGGCGGGCCGTCCGATCCTCGCCCTGTTCGCGACGCCCGTCTACTGCCAGAGCCAGTTCTGCGGCCCCACCGTCGACGCCTTCGCCGAGGTCGCCGGCGGCGGTCCGGAGGATGCGGCGTACGTCCATGTCGAGGTCTGGCACGACTTCCAGGCGAGCGAGATCAACCGCGCCGCCGCAGACTGGCTGCTGCGCGACGGGGACCTCACGGAGCCTTGGCTGTTCCTCATCGACGCCGGCGGCACGATCGTCGACCGATGGAGCCCGCTGTTCGACCCCGACGAGGTCCGCGCCGAGCTCGCGGCGCTCTGAGCGGGTCCCGCGAACGCGCGGGGGTAGGGTTCGGCGGGATGGACGGGGACCGGCCGCACCACCACGATGGCACGCCGGCCGAACACGGGCACGAGCACTTCGGCCCGGCCGACGCGGCCGCGATGGCGACCCGCGACGGCGTGCGGGCGACCTGGCTCTCCCTCGGCATCCTCGCCGCGACGGCGCTGCTCCAGGTCGCCATCTACCTCGCGTCGGGTTCGGTCGCGCTGCTCGCCGACACGATCCACAACCTGACGGACGCGCTCACGGCCATCCCGCTGCTCATCGCGTTCCGGCTGGGCCGCCAGCCCCCGTCCCGCCGCTTCCCCTACGGCTACCACCGCGCCGAGGACATCGCCGGGCTCGTGATCGTGGCCCTGATCCTGGTGTCGGCCGTGCTGGCCGCCTGGGAGGCGATCGATCGGCTCCGCCACCCCCAGGAGGTCACCGAGATCGCGTGGGTCCTGGTGGCCGGGCTCATCGGCGTGGCCGGGAACCAGGTCGTGGCGGCCTACCGCATGCGCGTGGGCCGCCGCATCGGATCCGAGGCGCTCGTCGCCGACGGCCTGCACGCGCGCACCGACGCCCTCACCTCCCTCGCCGTCGTCGTCTCGGCGATCGCCACGTGGATCGGGTTCGGCAACGCGGACGCGGTGATCGGGCTCGTGATCGTCGGCGCGATCGTGGTCACGCTCGTGCAGGCGGCCCGGTCGGTCCTGCACCGCGCCCTCGACGGCACCGAGGAGTCCACGATCGCCCTGATCGAGACCGTCGCGGCCTCGGTCCCGGGGGTCGAGCACGTCAGCGAGGCCCGGGCGCGGTGGAGCGGGCATCGGCTGCTCGCCGAGCTGGCGATCGACGTGGACGGCGGCCTGCGCGTGGAGGAGGGCCACGCGATCGCCGAACGCGTGCGGCAGGAGCTGCTCCGCGACGTGCCCCGCCTGGCCGAGGCCACGGTCCACGTGGACCCGCACGAACACGCCTCGCATACGGGCTGAGGCCGCCTAGCATGGGGGACGTGGAGCCCGGACCGACGATCCCGCCGCCGCCTCCGGTCGACGACCGGTGCTACCGGCATCCCGACCAGGTCACCGGCGTGCACTGCACGCGGTGCGGCCGGGCGATCTGCAGCGACTGCATGCGTCCGGCCCCGGTTGGTCACCAGTGCCCGGACTGCGTCCGCGAGGCACGCGCCGAGTTCCGCCGCGGCCCCGGACGCCGCGACGCGGTCGCCAGGGCGAAGGGGCTGTCGGGCGTCAAGATCCTGTTGGCGCTGCTGGCCCTGGGCTACCTGTGGATCCTCGCGAAGGTCGGCGTCGGCGCGCTCGTCTCCGGGCCGGGCGGCGAGGGGATGTTCGCTGCGGGCGGGGGGTTCGGGTTCGCGAGCGGGAGCCGCGCGATCGGCCTGGCCGCCGGCCAGTACTGGCGGCTCGTCTCCCCGATGTTCCTGCACTACGGCCTGCTGCACCTGGCCGTGAACGCTTACTCGCTGTGGATCATCGGCGCGCTGGTCGAGGACGTGTACGGGCGCTGGCGGCTGATCGGCCTCTTCCTCGCCACGGGGATCTTCGCGTCGGCGGCGAGCTACGCGTTCGGTCCTCCGGCGGTCGGGGCCGGGGCGTCGGGCGCCGTGTTCGGCCTGCTCGGGGTCGTGCTCGTGCACGCGTACCAGCTGCGCGGCACGGCGTTCGGGTCGGTGCGGATGCGGATGATCGGGCAGGTGCTCCTGATGAACGTGATCCTCACGTTCGTCTCGCCGGTCATCGACTGGCGCGCGCACCTCGGGGGGTTCGTCGCCGGCATCGTGGGCGGCTACCTCGCCGAGCGGGGGCGCGGCACCGCGGTGACGAACGCTGTCGGGATCGGCGCGGTCGCCGCGGCGGGCCTCGTGGTCGCGATCGCGAAGACCTCCACGCTCACGGGGTGAGCCGTCGTCAGGCCGGCGGGGGCGTTCCCTCGTCGCTCAGCCCGTACAGGTAGCCCTCCCGGGTGCCCACGTAGAGCCACCCGCGCCAGACGGCCGGCGTCGACTCGATGCAGTCCCCCAGGTCCACCGACCAGCGCAGCGGCGGCAGCACGTGGGGGTCGGTCACGTCCCACGCGTAGAGGCGCCCCGAGCAGTCGCCCTGGATCAGCGTCCCGTCGACCACCACGGGCGAGCCGATCGCGGGCGAGCCGATCTGCAGCTCCCAGGCGGCGCGCCCGGTGACGCGGTCCACGCCCAGCACGCGCCCGGCCGCCGTCGTGAAGAAGACGTAGTTGCCGTACAGAGCCGGGGTCGACCAGCTGCCGCCGGCGCCCTGGAACGCGATCTCGGTCGCGGCGATGCGCCACACCACCGGGTCGGCGGCGCTCAACGGGTCGAGCTTCATCAGCTGGCCGAGGTGCTGGCTCGTGCGGTTGAACCGCTGGTACTCGGTCGCCACGTAGAGGTACCCGAGCTCATCGATCACGATCGTCGCGTCCGTGTCGTCGCCGGTCCAGAAGCGGAAGACCTGCGTCACGACGTCCCCGCCGGCCAGGACGTCGGAGATGTCCCACCCCTGGACCAGGCCGCCGGAGTTCGCCGCGTAGACGACGCCGTCCCGGAACGCCACCGAACCCTCGAACGAGACGTCCTCGTCCCCGATTCCCCGCAGCAGCTCGTCGTCCCACCCCTGGATCGTCGCGACCACCTCGGGCGAGACGGTGACGAGCCCTCGCTCGTCACGGCCGCGGTTCAGCCGGATCACGTAGATCCACCCGTTCTCGCCCGCCTCGATGAGGTAACCGTCGACGACGAGCGCCGAGCCGTCCCAATCGTCGTTCCACTTCCACTCCGGGACCGAGGTACGGGCGTCGAGCGTCCAGAGCACCTCGGGCGGGTCGCGGTCGGTGGCGATGATCCGGAACAGGTTGTCGCGCGAGCCGGCGTAGTACAGCGGGTAGTTGTCCGGGTCGGTCGTGGCCGAGCCTTTGGCCAGGTCGCCGGTCTGCAGCGGCAGCAGCTGGTCGCGGCCGTCCCCGGCGTCGACGAAGTGGTAGGCGCCGTCGAACATGCCAACGCGCACCTGCATCGCGTCCTCCCACGGCACGACGTTGGGCTGCCCGGTCCATCCGGTGCCGCACCACTCCTTCACCTCCGAGCCCTCCAGCCCTTCGGATGACAGCCGGCAGGCCTTCGGGTCCGGGATCGCCCAGCGCACGGCCGGAGCGGCCGGCACCGGGCCCTCGCCGTAGTAGCTGCGGCTGGCGTTGCCCCGGAACATCGTGAGGCCCGGGAACGTGTTGATCGGGGCGGCCACGACCACGGGGTCCTGCTGGGGGGTGAGCAGCGGCTCGGGGGGCGTCGACGCCGCGTCGATCACGAGGGTGGCGACCGCGACGAGCGTCGCCACCGAGATCAGGGCCATGAGCCATGAGGGGAGCCGGTCCCGCGACGTGGGCACGTGACGCCCGGCGGCCGCCATCTCAGACGGGCTCGCCGGCCGACCGGTACGACCCGAGCACGCGCAGGAGCGACGTGTGCCGCTCGATCTCGGCGAGCGCCTCGCCCAGGGCGGGGTCGTCGTCGGCGGCCATCACGTCGACGTACATCACGTATTCGAAGGGCCGGCCGCGCCGGGGGCGGGACTCGAGCTTGTGCATGTTGATGCCGCGGGTGGCGAACGGTTCCAAGGAATGCAGCAGCGAGCCCGGCTCGTCGAGCACCGCCATCACGAGGGAGGTCTTGTCGTGGGGCCCGAGGTCGGCGGGTGTGGTGCCGATGACCGCGAACTTGGTGAAGTTCTCCTTGTCGGTCTGGATCCGCTCGGCGAGGACGGCCAGGCCGTTGATCGCGGCGGCATCGACGCTCGCCACCGCGGCCTCGTGCGGATCGGCGCGCTCGGCGACGAGGCGGGCGGCCCCGGCGGTGTCGTGGACGGGGACCGGCTCGATCCGCATCGACGCCAGGAACTCCTCGCACTGGGCGAGGGCCTGCCAATGCGACCGCGCGCGACGGACCTCCTCGAGGCGCGCCCCCGGCACGCCGAGCAGCGCGTGGTCCACCCGGACCACCTCCTCGCCCACGATGCGGAGCAACGTCGTCACCGACAGGAGGTCGTAGGTCTCGTTGACCGACCCCGCCTGGGAGTTCTCCAACGGAACGACCCCGAACGCGGCCTCCCCGCTCGTGACGCGTGAGAACACCAGGCGGACCGCATCGCAGGGCAACGGTTCGGCGTCGGGGAACAGGGAGCGAACCGCACGCTCGCTGTAGGCGCCCGGTTCGCCCTGGTAGGCGACCTTCATGGCCGCCCAGGCTACCAAGGGCCCCTGCGGGGCCGGTGATACGCTCGCGCCGGCCAGGGATCCGTGGTCCGGGCCGCGACGTACGCCCTCCGACCGCCATGCGTGACCCTCAGCCCACCGAGGCCACCTCGTCCGCGCCGCCGCGCCGCCGGCGACGCTGGCTCCTGATCCCGGCCGTGCTGGTCGCAGTCCTCGCCTGGAGCGCGATCACGCTGATCTTGGCGGGCACGGCGCTGCGCGACGGTCGCGCGGACCTCGGGGAGGCCCGGCGCACGCTCACATCGGGCGACCTAACCGCGGCGGCGGCGGCGTTCGAGGAGGCCGGCGCGGCGTTCGATCGCGCGGCGGATGCGAACGGCTGGGGCCCGGGCTTCGTCCCGTTCCTCGGCGACGACCACGACGCCGTCGGCGCGATGGCCGAGGGCGGCGCGCACCTGGCGGCCGCCGGAGACATCCTAGTCGAGGGGCTGGCGGACGTCCCGGGCGGTCTCGACGGGCTGGCGCCGACGGCCGGCGGCCTCCCGCTCGACGCGTACCGGGAGCTCGCCGGGGCGCTCGAGACGGCCGCGGCCGAGGCGGCGACCGCGGCGCGGACGATCGCCGAGGCTCCCTCGTCCTACCTGCTCCCGCCCGTGGCCCAGGCGCGATGGGACGCCGAGGCGGAGACCGCCGGGCTCGCGGACGCCCTGGACGCCGCCGCGGGCCTCGCCGACGGGCTGCCCGCGTTCGCAGGCGATGACGGGCCGCGGCGCTACCTGGTCCTGTCGGCGAACCCGGCCGAGCTCCGCGGCACCGGCGGGATCTGGGGCGCGTACGCGATCCTCACGATGCGGGACGGCCGCGCCACGCTGTCGGGCGCCGCCCCCACGAAGGACCTCCCCGACGTGACCAACGACGAGATCGACGGCCTCGACCCCCACTACCGGGAGCTGTACGACGCGTTCGGCGGCGCTGCCTCGTGGCAGAACATGAACATGACCCCCGACTTCCCCTCGGCGGCGCGCGCCGCGCTCGCGAACGTGGCGGCGGGCGGCGGGCCGCACCTCGACGGCGTGGTGAGCGCCGATCCGTCGGCCCTGGCCTCCCTGCTGCGCGTGACCGGACCCGTCCGTGTCCCGGGCACCGCGTTCCGCGTCGGGAGCGACGACGTGGTCGCGTTCACCACGAACGAGGCCTACGTGTCCTTCAGCGGCTCCGACGAGCGCAAGGAGGTCCTCGGCGCCCTCGCGGCCGACGTCCTCGGGCGGTTCCTCTCCATGCAGGGCAAGAGCCTGCCCCGGCTCCGGGCGCTCGCCGACGCGGTGGCCGGGGGGAACCTCAAGGTCTTCGCCACCGACCCCGCCTTCCAGGACGCGCTCGTCCGCGCCGGTGCCGCCGGCGCTTTCGACCGGCCCGAGGGGAGCGATCAGGTGGCGGTGACGGTCAACAACGGCTCCGCGAACAAGGTCGACTACTACGCGACCCGGACCGTCGACGTGACGATCCAGCTAGGCGGCGACCACGAGGCGTACGGGTCGATGGACGTGGCGATCGCGAACGACGCGCCGACCGCGGGGCTCCCCCGCTACGTGCTCGGACCGTTCGTCGAGGACCTGGGGCCGGGCGACCAGTACCCGTTGATCTCGGCCTGGTGCGCCGACCCCTGTGACCTGCTCGAGGCCCGGCGCGACGGGCAGGACACGCTCGTGAACGCGGACGTCGAAGCCGGTATGCGGTACTTCCGGGACTACCGGCCGATCGCGGCCGGCGCGACGGGCACCTTCGGCATCGGCTGGCACGCCACCGATGCCTGGGAAGGCGACGCCGGTGACGGCAGCTACCGCCTCACGTTCGCGGCGCAACCGACCATCCGCCCGACGTCAGCGACCGTGACGGTCGTGGCGCCGCCCGGGTCCCGCATCGTGTGGACCAGCGAACCGATGGCGGTCGAGGACGACACCGCCACCTGGACGGGGACGCTCGACGGCGATACCGCACTGGAGATGCGCTTCCGCACGACCTTCCTGACGCGCTGGTGGCGCTCCCTCACGGGCTGAGCGTCGAGGCCGACAACGGAAGAAGCCCGGCGTCGCCGCCGGGCCCCTTACGATCCTTCGGTGTGGTCAGCCAGACAGCCGTGCGGCGCGCTTCCGAGCCACGATGAGCGCCGTCACCCCGACCGCCAGGAGCGCGATCGCGGCGAGGGCACCGAACGTGATGTCACCACCGGTGAACGCCGTGCCGCCGTTGGAGCCGCCACCAGCCGCGACGGACGGGGACGAGTCGGTCGGCTCGTACCCGCTCTGGGCGAGTGCGGAAGCGGCCGTCACGAGCACCATCACGAACGCGGAGGCGAGAACGCTGGTCACTCGCTTCATCGTCGGGGGGTACCTTTCTCTCCGGGAACGAGCCCATAGTAGGCCGGAAGGGCTAGCCCATGCAACCGGCCGAAGGGCCCGATCTGGATCTTTTTCGCGCACATGGCTCAACCTCCGCGGTAACGCTTCAGCACTTTCGCGCCGATGCCGATGTCCCCCGTATGTGGCACCGGACCCCCACGCTGGACCTGCTGGCGACCGAGTTCGCCCAGGCGATCGCCGACGGGGATCACGAACGGGCCGAGGGATGGCTCGTCACCGCGATGGCCGTCCGCTCGCGGGAGGATCGCGTCTCGCGGCGATCCCCGCGCGATCAATACGCGCCGCGGTGGCGCAACAGGACGGGGACCGTCTTCGCCAAGATGTACAGGTCGTAGGCCAGCGACCAGTTCTCGATGTAGAACACGTCCAGGCGGACGCAGTCGTCGAAGCTCAGCTCGGAGCGGCCGCTGATCTGCCAGAGCCCCGTGATCCCGGGCGGCGCCTCCAGGCGGTCGAAGTGCCAGTCCTCGTAGCGGGTGACCTCCTCGGGCAGCGGTGGACGCGGCCCCACCAGGCTCATGTCGCCGCGGACCACGTTGAACAGCTGGGGCAGCTCGTCGATCGAGAACTTCCGCAGCCACCGGCCCACCGCCGTCACGCGCGGGTCGTCGGGGAGCTTGAACATCACGTCGCTCACCCCGCGCTCCACGCGCAGCTCCGCCACCTCCGCGTCGGCGCCCCGGCGCATCGTGCGGAACTTCAGCATCGTGAAGGGCCGCCCGCGCAGGCCCACGCGACGCTGGCGGTACAGGACCGGCCCGGACGACGTGGCCTTGACCGCGAACGCGACGGCGATCAGCAGCGGCGAGAGGACCACGATCGCGAGCGCCGAGACCACGAGGTCGAACGCGAACTTCAGGACCACCTGGGTCCCCGATAGCCGCGCAGGCCTGAGGGAGAGCGCGGTCACCCCGGCCACGGGCTGCACGCTGAGGCGCGAGGACAGGACCTCGGGCAGGGTCGCCGTGATGCGGACCTCCACGTCCTCGAGCCGGACCGCCTTCGCGACCGGCTTCAGCTCCGTCACGGTGACCGCGCTCGAGGCGACGAAGACGCACTCGGCGCTCGTCTGCTTGATGAGCTCGCGGAGGTCGCCGACGGCGCCCACGATCGGCAGGTCCGGGTCGCCGGCGCCGTCGTGGGTCGCGACCATGCCAACGGGGTCGAACCCGAAGGTCCGCCCGGCGAGCCGCTCGGCCAGGTGGACGGCCTCCTCGTTCGTGCCCACGATCAGGGTCCGGAACGCCAGGTCGCCGGCCACGCGCTTCCGCGCGATCCAGGCGTGCCAGATCCGGCGGCTGATCAGGGTGAACACGACCGCGAACGCGAGCGAGAGCGCCACCCAGCCGCGGGAGTACTCGGTCCGTGACCAGAACGAGACGATCATGAGGCCCGCTACCCCGAGGGTCACCGCGAGGATGATCCGGCGGAACTCCTCGGCCGAGGTGTACCGGAACGCTTCGTACAGGTGGAAGGCCGCGAACACGCAGACGATGGCCACGGCGGTGCCGAGCAGCCGCAGCGCGAAGTCGGCGCCCGGGACGACCTCGCCGAACATGATCCAGTAGGCCAGGCCGAGCGCCAGGACCACGGCGAGGGCGTCGGTGACGGCGATCCGGCGGTAGACGCGGCGGTAGGCCTCACGCGTCCCGCGGCGGGGGGGCGCCACCAACGCAGCGGCCTGCGTCGCGCCGTCGAGCCGGTTGGGTGCGTGCACGCGGGTCCCCCGTTCGGTGTCCCTCGCTGCACACCGTACCGGCGTTCACGGGTTGGGACATCCGACGGATGGGGTATCACCCCCGACAAGCTGCTCGGCATCGGACCTAGTGCGCGGGGGACCACGCGGCACCACCCGGTCACGTGGCCCGATGGGCCGACGTCAGCTCTGGATGAAGCCCTCGAAGATGCGGATCGCGCCGGGCCCGACGATGACGATGAACAGCGCCGGCAGGATGCAGAGCACCAGCGGGAACACCATCTTGACGGGCGTCTGCTGCGCCTTGGCCTCGATCGCCTGACGCCGCTTGATGCGCAGCTGCTGGGCCTGCGTGCGGAGCACGCTCGAGATCGACACACCGAAGATGTCGGCCTGGATCATCGCCAGGGCGAACGAGTTCAGCTCCTCGACGTCGGTCCGTTCGGCCAGGTGGCGGAACGCCTCCGATCGCGGCACCCCGAGCTGGATCTCCTGGAGCATGCGTGCGAACTCCGACGAGAGCACCCCGGGGACGTTCTTCACGACCTGGGCCATCGCGGCGTTGAGCGACAGGCCCGCCTCGACGCTGATCGTCAGCAGGTCGAGCGTGTCCGAGAGGGTGCGCAGGACCTCCTTCTTGCGATCCTCGACCCTGCTGCTGAGGATGCTGTCGGGCAAGATGAAGCCCACGAACGTCAGCAGCGCGACGCACACGATCTGCAGGAGCGGCGACAGATCGATGAGCCGCAGGACGACGATCGCGCCGATGAACCCGACGACGGCGCCGATGATCTTGAACGCGAGGACGCGCTCGGCATCCCAGCCCACCGGTTGCCCGGCGAGGACGAGCTTCTTCGCGATCCGATCCCGTGTATCGATCGGTGTGACCTTCTTCGCGATGCCGCCGGCTCGCGAGACGACCGGCACCATCACGCGGGTCCCGAAGTTCTCCGACATCTCCTGCTCGCGCAGGTCCACACCGGGCGCCGCTTGACCGGAGGGCCCGATGACCTGCGTCTCGAGCATGCGGACGGCGCGCCGCTTCTCGGACATCTGCTGATCGATGAACACGCCGATCAGGACGATCGCCATGAACAGGCACAGGACGGCGAGGACGAGCCACACGCTAGACATCGATATCCACGATCTTCCGCATCCAGAGAACCCCCAGCACCAACAGGACCAAGCCGGACCCGAGCATCACCAGGCCCATCGTCTTCGTCACGAGCAGCCCGATGTAGTCCGGGTTGACGACCGCCATGTACAGACCGATGCCGATCGGCAGCAACGCGAGCACCCAGGCCGACAACCGGCCCTCGGCGGTGAGCACCCGGATCTGCCGGCGGAGCATCGCGCGCTCGCGGAGCGTGTCCGCCACGTTGTCCAAGATCTCGGCGAGGTTGCCGCCGACCTCGCGCTGGATGTTCACCGCGAGGACGGCCCACTTGAAGTCGTCGGACCCGACGCGCTCGGCCAGCGCCTCGAGCGCGTCCTCGGCCGGCCGGCCGAGGCGGACCTCGGCGACGACCCGCTGGAACTCGCCCGCGGCCGGCTGCGCGACCTCCTTCGCGACGGTGTCGAGCGACTGGAGGAAGCTGTGGCCGGCCCGCAGCGACGCCGCCATGATGGTCAGCACGTCGGGCAGCTGCTCGCGGAGCTTGTCCTCGCGCTTGCCGAGCGCGCGACCCAGCAGCGCCCGCGGGATGAAGCCGCCCACGACCGCCACGACGAGCGCGAGCCACGGACTCCGCAGGAGAGCGGCGGCCACGAGTCCCACGACGAGCGCGGCGCCGACGGAGATCACCACGAACTCGCCCGAGCGCAACGAGACCCCGGCGGCTTCGAGCTGGAGGTCCAGGCGGTCGCTGAACCCGCGCGACTCGGCGAACCGTGTTCCGAACTGGGAGACGTTGGCCGGGATCCAGCCCGACCCCGGCTCGATCGCGGCCTGGCTCTGCGGCTGGGCGCCGGGCTGCATCACCGCCCGCATCCGGGCCTCCACCTGCCGGTCCTTCTTCAACCGGGCGGCGTTGCCCAGCAGGAACCAGGCCAAGAGGCCCGCCACGAGCCCCACGACCACCGCGAGGATGATCTGGGCCGTGCTGGAGGTCCAGAAGGTGGCGGCGAGCATCAGCGCTGCCCCGTCGGCTCGAGCGCGAACAGCTCGGGGTCGACGTACACACCCCGCTCGGCCAGCTTGTCGAGGAACTTCGGCCGCAGACCCGTCGACTTCAGGCGGCCGCGGAAGCGGCCCTCCTCGTCGAGCCCGGCGGAGAAGTCGAACAGGAAGATGTCCTGCAGCGTGATGACCTCACCCTCCATCCCGGCGACCTCGGTCACGTGGGTGAAGCGCCGGGTCCCGTCCTTGAGGCGCTGTTGGTACACGATCAGCTGGACCGCCGAGGCGATCTGCTCGCGGATCGACTTCGAGCTCAGCTCCATGCCGGCCATCATCGTGATGGTCTCGAGCCGGCTCAAGGCATCACGCGGGCTGTTGCAGTGGATCGTGCTGATCGAGCCGTCGTGTCCGGTGTTCATCGCCTGGAGCATGTCGAGCGCCTCGGCGCCACGGACCTCGCCGACCACGATGCGGTCCGGGCGCATGCGCAGGGCGTTGCGGACGAGGTCGCGGATCGAGACCTGGCCCTTGCCCTCGATGTTCGGCGGACGCGCCTCCAGGCGGATCACGTGCGGCTGCTGGAGCCGGAGCTCGGCCGCGTCCTCGATCGTGAGGATGCGCTCGTCGTCGGGGATGAACGAGCTCACGACGTTGAGCGTGGTCGTCTTCCCGGCGCCGGTCCCGCCGGCCACGATGATGTTGACGCGGCCGCGGACGCACGCCTCGAGGAACCGCGACACGGCC
>Ga0190270_10000464_pt1 | contig 17698 bp, 19 predicted proteins | sample Popmic320T_FD_133748 | JGI IMG/M metagenome (GOLD analysis project Ga0190270, IMG submission 133748) | Populus adjacent soil microbial communities from riparian zone of Weber River, Utah, USA - 320 T | ecosystem: Environmental > Terrestrial > Soil > Riparian zone | place: USA: Utah | collected...
GCAGAAGGAGAAGGCGCGCGCCTCTTGGTCGGGCTCCGGCGATGCCGCGACCGAGGCGGTGTGGTTCGGCCTGCGCGACAAGGTCGGCGCGACCGAATTCCTCGGATACGAAACCGAGACCGCGGAGGGTGTGGTCAAGGCGCTGGTGCGTGACAACAAGGAAGCCGCCGAGCTCAAGGCAGGTGAAACCGCCGCGGTGCTGCTCAACCAGACGCCGTTCTATGCGGAGTCGGGCGGCCAGGTCGGCGACACCGGCGTGATGGTGGCCGACGGCGTGCGCTTCAAGGTGACCGACACCCAGAAGAAGGCGGGCGACGTGTTTGTCCACATCGGCACGGTCGAGCAGGGCACCCTCAAGCCGGGCGCAGCGCTGTCGCTCGAAGTGGATCGCTCCCGCCGTGGCGCAATCAGGCGCAATCATTCGGCGACGCATCTCCTGCACGAGGCGCTGCGCCAGGTGCTGGGCGATCATGTGGCGCAGAAGGGTTCGCTGGTGGCGCCCGACCGCCTGCGGTTCGACTTCTCGCATCCCAAGCCGATGACGGCGGACGAGTTGGAGAAGGTTGAGGACTTGGCCAACGATTACGTGCTGCAGAATTCGCCGGTGACGACGCGGCTGATGACGCTCGACGATGCGCGTGCCTCCGGCGCGCGCGCGCTGTTCGGCGAGAAATACGGCGACGAGGTTCGCGTCGTGGCGATGGGCCAAAATCCTGAAAGCCGCGGCAATTCGCTCGGCTGGTCGGTCGAGCTGTGCGGCGGCACGCATGTCCGCAGGACCGGCGACATCGGTGTCATCTCGGGTGTATCGGATGCGGGCGTCGCCGCGGGCGTGCGCCGCATCGAAGCGCTGACCGGCGCCCAGGCGCGCAAGGCAGCAAACCACGCAATGGCGCTCGCCCGCGCGGCGTCGTCCGAGCTCAAGGTGTCGCTGGAGGATCTGCCCGGCCGCATCGGCGGGCTGCTCGACGAGCGCAAGAAGCTGGAGCGCGAGCTGTCCGACGCCAAGAAGAAGCTCGCGATGGGCGGCGGCGCGGCGGCATCGGGCGGCGAGGATTCCGAGACGGTGAACGGCGTCAAGGTGATGGTGAAGAAGCTCGCGGGCGTCGATGCCAAGGACCTGCGCAGCCTCGCCGACGAAGGCAAGAAGAAGCTCGGCTCGGGCGTGGTGATCCTGCTCACCACCGACGACGAGCAGAAGGCGAGCCTGGTGGTCGGCGTGACCGACGATCTTAAGGCAGCCAATAGCGCGGTGCAGTTGGTTCAGGCGGGCGTCGCCGAGCTTGGCGGCAAGGGCGGCGGCGGCCGGCCCGACATGGCGCAGGGCGGTGGGCCGAACGGCGCCGCGGCCGAGGCGGCCTTCGCTGCGATCAAGAAGCTGGTGAAGACCGGGTAGATAACGCGCCCTCGTGTGCCGGCCCAGCGGGCCATAAGCGCGCGTCTTCGACGCGCTATGTCGAGCGCGAGCCGGGACCCAGCTTTTTTGCTTCCTTGCAATCAAACCGCGGTCCCGGTCTCGCTCGCCCGGGACACGAAACCGGACTACGCCATCGCCTTCTTCAGGTTCTGGTCGATCTTGTCGAGGAAGCCGGAGGTGGACAGCCACTTCTGGTCGGCCCCGACCAGCAGCGCCAGGTCCTTGGTCATGTCGCCGGCCTCGACCGTGTCGACCGTGACCTTCTCCAGCGTCGCGGCGAACTTGGCGAGATCGGGGGTGTTGTCGAGCTTGGCGCGGTGAGCGAGCCCGCGCGTCCAGGCGAAGATCGAGGCGACCGAGTTGGTCGAGGTCTCCTGGCCCTTCTGGTGCTGGCGATAGTGCCGTGTGACGGTGCCGTGCGCGGCCTCGGCCTCGACTGTCTTGCCGTCCGGCGTCATCAGCACCGAGGTCATCAGCCCGAGCGAGCCGAAGCCCTGCGCCACCACGTCGGATTGCACGTCGCCGTCGTAGTTCTTGCAGGCCCAGACATAGCCGCCCGACCACTTCATCGCGGCGGCCACCATGTCGTCGATCAGGCGATGCTCGTAGGTCAGCTTGCGCTTCTCGAACTCGGCCTTGAACTCCTTGTCGAACACCTCCTGGAACAGATCCATGAAGCGGCCGTCGTACACCTTCAGGATGGTGTTCTTGGTCGAGAGATAGACCGGATAGTTGCGGTTCAGGCCGTAGTTGAAAGACGCGCGGGCGAAATCGCGGATCGAATCATCGAGGTTGTACATCGCCATCGACACGCCGGAGCCCGGCGTCTTGAACACTTCATGCTCGATCACCTTGCCGTCTTCGCCGGCGAACTTGATGGTGATGGTGCCCTTGCCGGGGAAGCGGAAGTCGGTGGCACGATACTGGTCGCCGTAGGCATGGCGGCCGATGATGATCGGCTGGGTCCAGCCCGGCACCAGGCGCGGCACGTTCTTGCAGATGATCGGCTCGCGGAAGATGACGCCGCCGAGGATGTTGCGGATCGTGCCGTTCGGCGACCGCCACATCTTCTTGAGGTTGAACTCCTTCACGCGGCCCTCGTCGGGCGTGATGGTCGCGCACTTCACGGCGACGCCGACCTCGCGGGTCTTGTTCGCCGCGTCGATGGTGATCTGGTCGTCGGTCTCGTCGCGCTTCTGGACGCTGAGGTCGTAATAGAGAAGATCGATGTCGAGGTAGGGATGGATCAGCTTGTCCTTGATGAACTGCCAGATGATGCGAGTCATCTCGTCGCCGTCCATCTCGACGACCGGATTCTTGACCTTGATCTTCGCCATTGCGGTAAACGCCTTATTGGAAAACCCGAGTGCATCGCGAACGGATGCGGCGGCGTCGCTATAGCATCCGCCCGGGCGGGGCGAAAGCGCCATTTCCTGAGCATCCATGAGGGTTTTCAGCGCTTTCGAGCCAGCCGAGGCCCCGCTATACAACGCGCGGAGCGTGTGATGCCGGGCGCCGGTACCGACAAGACGAAAAACTGGGTCGCGCAGCCCGGACCGATCGTGGTCCTGGTTGAGCCGCAGCTCGGCGAGAACATCGGCGCGGCGGCGCGCGCCATGGCGAATTTCGGCCTGTCGCAGATGCGCCTGGTCAAGCCGCGGCAAGGCTGGCCGAACGAAAAGGCGCATGTCATGGCGGCCGGCGCCGACCGCGTGCTCGAGGCCGCCGTGCTCTATGACACGGCTGCGGCGGCGGTCGCGGACTGCAATTTGGTGTTCGCCGCAACCGCGCGGGCGCACGATCAGGCCAAGCCCGTGGTCGGGCCGGAGGAGGCGGTGCGGCTGATGGCGGCTGCCGTCGGCGCGGGACAGAACGTCGCCATCCTGTTCGGGCGCGAGCGCTACGGTCTTGAAGGCCACGAGGTGGGCCTGGCCGATCGCATCGTCACATTTCCGATCAATCCCGCCTTCGCCTCGCTCAACCTGTCGCAGGCCGTGCTGGTCATGTCCTATGAATGGTTCAAGCTCGCGGGCGCCGGCCTGCCGTTTGCGATGCCGCAGAAGTCGCCGCAGGCCACCAAGCAGCAGTTGCTCGCGTTCTTCGCCAACCTGGAGCGCGAGCTCGACAAGGTCGAATTCTTTCGTCCGCCGGAGAAGCGCGCCGGGATGCTGCTCAACCTGCACAACATCTTTCACCGCATGGAGCCGACGCAGCAGGACATCCAGACCCTGCATGGCGTGATCCTGGCGATTGCCGACGGCCGCAAGGGCCCGGCGCGCGGCGGGCTGCTCGACAGCGATGAAGCTCTGATGCTGCGCGCGTTGCTCGCCGAGCATGACAAGGGCAAAGGCTCGGGGGCCGGCGGCGCGGTGCGCGGGCTGTCGCGGCTGCTGCGCCGCAATCCGACAGATACGGAACGCACGCTGTGGGACAAGCTCACCAAGGATCGCCGCTTTTCGGGTCACGACTTCAAGCGTCAGACCCCGATCGGGCCGCATGTCGCCGACCTGGTGTCGTTCCGGCAGCGGCTAGTGGTCGAGCTGGTGCCGCCCGACGAGACCGAGGCGGCGAAGAAAAGCCGCGCCGAGCGCCATGCGTGGCTCACAGAGCGAAAGTATTCGGTGATGGAATTGAGCACCGCCGACACGGAGGCCAATCTCGGCCAAGCGCTGGATCGTATCGCCGCCGCGCTCAGCCCTTCAGAATTTTGAGTTCGGCGGCTGCGCCGTTGCGCAAGAACGTAAGGTCGCTGCCCACGGCGAGGAACCGGATGCCGCGCTTGGCGCAGGCGACCGCGCGTTGCGCGTTGGCGCAGTAGAGCCCCGCGATCTTGCCGGCCTTGTTCGCCGCCGCGATGATCTTGTCGAGCGCGGCCTCGACCGTGGCGGAATGCGGGTCGAGCTCGGTGCCGTTGCTCAGGCCGATCGAGAGGTCCGAGGGGCCGACGAACAGGACGTCAATGCCCGGCGTGCCGGCGATGGCGTCGAGATTGTCCATCGCGGTCTTGGTCTCGATCATGGCGAGCGTGACGATGTTCTCGTTGGCGTCGCGCAGATAGGCCTTCGCGTCGGTCACGCCGGCGAGCGTCATGGCGCGCTGCGGCCCCCAGCTCCGTTCGCCGAGCGGCGGAAATTTCGTCGCGCTGACGAACGCGCGCGCGTCGGCGACGGTGTTGATCATCGGCGCGACGATGCCCTCGGCGCCCATGTCGAGCACGCGGCTTGCGACCGCGTAACCGTTAAGCGGAATCCGCACGATCGGCGCCGCGCCGCCGGCGCGCACGGCGGCGATGCCGACGACTGTTGCCGCAGTGTCCCAAAGCCCGTGCTGGTGGTCGAGCGCCACGGTGTTGAAGCCCTCGCGCGCCAGCGTCTCGGCTACGATCGGCGCGCCGAGCGGACACCAGCCGATGTAAACGGTTTCGCCGGCGCGCAGCCGCTTGGCGAGAGAAAAGCCGGGAAGGGGAGCCATGAGTAAGCCTCGATTTGTTTGAGGCCGGATACTAGGCGGATTGCGGGCGCTTCGCCAGATAACGTCAGGATAGTTTGCGTACGATGACCTGGAGGCCCTTCGCCAGCAGGCGGTAGTGTCCTTCGTGGCGGCGAGAAATGCGTCGATCGCCGGCTGCGGCCGTTGCTCCGGCGGCGCGTCCGGCGACCATGTGTAGTCGTCCCAGATCACGATGCCGCCGGGCCGCACCAATGGCCATGCGTGATTGGAATCCGCCGTCACGTCGTCGCGCAGGTGGCTGCCGTCGATGTAGGCGAGGTCGAACTGCCGCCGTTCGGCCGCGAGCTGCTGCAACGCCGGAACGGACGCGCTTGTCATCTTCTCGACGCGTCCGGCAAACGCAGCGAGGTTGCGGTCGAACCGCTGCTCGATCTGAGGCACCTCCGCAACGAACGGCCCGGCGGTCTGATGCTCGACCCCGCCGGCGAACGTGTCGATGCAGACGATTTTGCAGTCGCGAAGGTAATTCAGGAAGAAGATCGCGGAGCGGCCTTCCCACGATCCGATCTCGAGGACCTGCGCGCCGCGGCCGCGCAGCGGCGCCAACACCCGCCGCCAGACCCAGAAATGCGATGTCGCCCAGTCGGTGCTGAATTCGCCATGGCGGAACCAGGGACGGAAGCGCCACTTGTCGAGCTTGCGGGTTAGCCGCGGCGGCTCGCCGATAATGGGCGGCGGATCGTCGGGCAGGGCCGGCGAGAACGATGCGGCCTGGCTCATGCGTTTGCCTCGTGTGGCGCGGCCGCCGGCCGCGCCTGCCGGAAGATCGCCGGCCGGCTAGCTTCCGGCCTTGATCTGGGCAATCGCCGCGTTCATCAACTCTTCCATGGTGCGGCGGATCTGATGCTCGGACTGCACCACGCCCTTGGCCTGGAAGTCTGTGTTCACCTTGCGGAACACGTCGTCGTCTCCCGCCTCCTCGAAGTCCGCCATCACGACGGCTTTGGCATAGGCCTCCGCATCGGCTCCTGTGAGGCCTAGTTTCTCGGCGGCCCAGTGTCCGAGCAGCTTGTTGCGCCGCGCGTTCGCCTTGAATCGCAGCTCCTCGTCGTGCGCGAATTTCTTCTCGAAGCCTTCCTCGCGCTTGTCGAACGTCGTCATGCTTGGCCTCGTGTCTACTGCATCTGGTGTGGAGTCTGGCATAAACACCGCGCCTTGCATAACGACCTTGGAGGGTCAAGGCAATCGCGGACACTGCGAATTGCCCGGTTGCGCGTGTGTGGAACAAGGCCTATGTCGATTGTGCTGCCCAGCATGATCGGTTAGGTTTTCAACGTGAACGGATGGTCGTTCGTTTCCGTTTGTGTGTTCCTTCCCGGTTTTCGCCGCCGCGGACGCAAAAATCGAAACCCAAGCCACGGCACCCAATGGACATTAACAAACCACGGTACATTCCGATGAGCCGCCGCCGTCGCATCTATGAAGGCAAGGCGAAGATCCTTTACGAAGGACCGGAACCTGGAACGTTGATCCAGCATTTCAAGGACGACGCCACCGCTTTCAACGCCAAGAAGCACGAGGTGATCGAAGGCAAGGGCGTCCTCAACAACCGGATTTCGGAGTACCTGTTCCAGCGGCTCAACGACATCGGCGTGCCGACGCACTTCATCCGCCGGCTCAACATGCGCGAGCAGCTCATCCGCGAGATTGAGATCATTCCGCTTTCGGTCGTCGTCAGGAACGTTGCCGCGGGCTCGCTGGCGACCCGGCTTGGCATCGAGGAGGGCACGCAACTGCCGCGCTCGATCATCGAATTCTACTACAAGAACGACAAGCTCAACGACCCCATGGTGTCGGAGGAGCACATCACCGCGTTCGGCTGGGCCACGCCGCAGGAAATCGACGACATCATGGCGCTGGCGATCCGCGTCAACGACTTCCTGTGTGGGTTGTTCCTCGGCGTCGGCATCCGGCTCGTCGATTTCAAGATGGAATGCGGGCGGCTGTGGGAAAACGACATGATGCGGATCGTGGTCGGCGACGAGATTTCTCCCGACTCCTGCCGGCTGTGGGACATCAAGTCGAACGACAAGCTCGACAAGGATCGCTTCCGCCGCGATCTCGGCGGGCTGATCGAGGCCTACACCGACGTCGCCAAGCGGCTCGGCATTATGAGCGAGAACGAGCGGCCGCAGGGGACCGGCCCGGTGCTCGTCAAGGGGTAAACGGATTCGCACGTCATGCGTATGCACACAATAATTCTTCCGGGGGCCGCGAGGCCCCCGCTGCATTTGGCGGTAACGCGGCACCTGATGTGCCTCTGCCTGCTGCTATGGGTGACCGGCGCAAATGCCCAGCAGTTCGAGGGCTGCCGCTACATCAACCACACCCCGATCAGTGCCGAGGGTTTCGACGGGCCCGACACCTTCGGCGTCCGGGTGGCGCTGCCGATGGGCCCGTGGGTTTGGGCCCCCGCGCCGGGCGGGATGGTTGCGGGTTGCCCATCGTGCGAACCGCCGAAGATCTCCAAGGGCATTCTCCGGATCGGTCTCGCGCCATTCTATACGCCCAGCGACGAGTATCAATTGCGGCGCGAAACCGAGCAGCAGGACGCAAGCCCCGTCGACTTCGCATTGCATCCGCGCGCCATTGCGGTCGGCATGCAGTCGATGACCAATTTCAGGCCGCGCGGCATCGTTCCGATGTCGGACATCACGCCGATCACGCTGCTGGGAATGCCCGCCAAGGCGCGCGCCGTCAGGATCGACTCCTCCGGCAACCCCGTTCACGGCATCGCGCTCGCGATGCACGATCGCTGCTTCGCTTTGTTCGGCTTGTTTTTCCGTGAGGACAATGCGCCGCTTGCGGTCAGCGAGCTGCAGCAGATGGACGATGTGCTGAAGCTGGACAAGTACACGCCTCGTTTTAACCTTGAGCAATTGTCGCCGCGTCCGGCACCCGGGCCGCGGATCCAGTTCCCGCTCGGCGACGCGCGCAAGCAATGGGAAGAAGAGCGCAAGCTGCAACAAAAGGAATAGGCTGCCGGTCTTGTGCCGGCCGAAGGCGGCCTTAGACTTCGCGGATGGCTGTTTTCCACCACGCCGTGGTTGCCGCTACCCTGATCGTGGTCGCGACCGGCGCAGCGTTCGCCCAGACCTACCCCAGCCGCCCGGTGAAGATCGTGGTGCCGTTCCCCGCCGGCGGCGGCACCGACGCGCTCACTCGCTTCGTCGCCAAGGGCATGGAGCAGCGGCTCGGCCAGCCGTTCATCGTCGAGAACCGCGGTGGTGCGGGCACCACGCTCGGCGCGGCCGCAGTGGCGCGTTCGGATCCCGACGGCTACACGATCTTGGTCGGCACCGCCTCGACCTTCGCGGCGGCGCCCGGCCTCTACAAGCGTCTGGCTTACGACCCGAACAAGGATTTCGCACCAGTCATGCTGTTTGCGACCGTGCCGTTCGTGCTGGTCGCGCATCCCTCGCTCGGGGTCAGTTCCGTCCAGGAGCTGATCGCGCTCGCCAAGAGCAAGCCCGGCGAACTGTCGTATGCATCCGCTGGCGTCGGAGCGGTTCACCACATCTTCTGCGAGCTCTTCATGTCGATGACTGGCATCGAAATGAAGCACGTGCCGTATCGCGGCGGCGGCCCGGCGCTCAACGACGTGGTGGCCGGTCACGTGCCGGTCTATTTCGCCGACGCCGGGCCGGCAGCGGCCTTGATCAGGGCCGGACAGCTCAAGGCCCTCGGCGTCACCACGGCGACACGCGCCAGCCATTTGCCCGAGGTCCCGACGCTGCACGAGGCGGGCGTCACCGGCTATGAGGCGAACACCTGGCAGATGATGGTCGGCCCGGCCGAGATGCCAGAGCCGATCGTGGTGCGGCTCAATGCGGCGCTTGGAGATGTCATGCGCACACCGGAAGCGCAGAAGTATTTCACCGGGCTCGGCATGCAGCCGACCACCGGCACGCCGCCGGCGGCGGCGGAGCACATCCGCAAGGAAGCCGCGCGCTGGACGGCGATCATCCGGGGGATAGGCGTGAGCGTCGACTGAGACTAGAGTTGGGACCGGAAACGGAAGGCGGAATTGCACATGCGCAAGCATCTCAAGATTGGCTTGGTCGTCCCGTTCGCGACCGACAAGGTCCCGGTCGAGGGGCCGCTGATGTATCCGGACGTAACGTTCATCCCTCGCGGGGTCGGCGTGCGCGCGCTCACACCCGAAGGCTATGACGCGGCCTGGGACGGCATCCTTCCCGCGGCCAAAGAGCTCGCCAAGCTCGACATCGACGCGATCATGGTGATCGGCACGTCGCTCACCTTCTATCGCGGCTATGAGGCGCACCAGCAATTGCTCGAGCAGCTTCGCCGGGAGACCGGTCTACCGGTCAGCACCATGACCGAGGCGGTGGTCGACGGCCTGCGCAGCGTCGGCGCCAAGCGGGTTGCGGTCGCGACCGCCTATTCCGACCTGGTCAACGACCGGCTCGCCGACTTCCTGCGGCACTCCGGCTTCGAGGTGACCGCCATGAAGGGCTTTGGCATCACCGACTTCGGCGGTGCCGAGAAGATGACCGAGCAGGACATCATCGAGCTGAGCGGCAAGGCGATCGGTGAGGCCAAGGCGGCGGACGCGGTGCTGATCTCGTGCGGCGGCCTGATGACCTTGGGCTGCGCGGTGCCGATCGAGCAGAAGCACGGAGTTCCGGTCGTCACCAGCACGCAGTCTGCGTTCTGGAAGGCGCTGCGGCTGGCGGGTGACAGCGGCCATGTGGCGGATCGCGGCCGCATGCTGGGCCAGTCGGAACCGGCGCACGCCTGACCGCCCATGTTTACGGCACCCACAGTTTTCGTCATGGCCGGGCTTGTCCCGGCCATCCACGTCTTTACTTTGTGAGTGACTCGAAGACGTGGATGCCCGGCATGAAGCCGGGCATGACGAGTTGAGAGGATTATGAAAGCCCGCGTCACCGTCACGCTCAAGTCCGGCGTCCTCGACCCACAAGGCAAGGCCATCGAAGGCGCGCTGAAATCGCTCGGCGTTTCAGGCGTCGCCAGCGTGCGCCAGGGCAAGGTGTTCGATATCGAGATCGAGGGCGGCGACAAGGCGCACGCCGAGGCTGCTCTGAAAGAGGCCGCCGAGAAGCTGCTCGCGAACACCGTGATCGAGAACTACCGCATCGAGGTGCTGTGATAGCGATGAAATCCGCCGTCGTCGTCTTCCCGGGCATTAATCGCGAGCGCGACATGGCGCGCACGCTGAAGCTGATCTCGGGCGGCGAACCGGTGATGGTCTGGCACGCCGAGACGTCGCTGCCCGCCGGCACCGATCTGGTGGTAATCCCGGGCGGGTTTTCCTATGGCGACTATCTGCGCTGCGGCGCCATCGCGGCCCGCGCTCCCATAATGGACGCGGTGCGCGCCCACGCCGGCCGCGGCGGGCTGGTGCTGGCGGTGTGCAACGGATTCCAGATCGCCTGCGAGGCGGGGCTTCTGCCCGGCGTGCTGATGCGCAACGCGCAGCTCAAGTTCATCTGCCGCGACATCTTCCTGAAGGTGGAGCGCTCCGACACGCCGTTCACCCGCGGCTACAACGCGGGGCAGGTGATCCGGGTGCCGACCGCGCACGGCGAAGGCAATTATGTGGCCGACGCCGACACTATCGCGCGGCTGGAGGGCGACGGCCGGGTGGCGTTCCGCTACACGGCGCCGGACGGCAGCGTCGATCCGCAGTGGAACTTCAACGGCTCCACCAACGCGATCGCCGGCATTCTCAGCGAGCGCGGCAACGTGCTCGGCATGATGCCGCATCCGGAAAACCACGTTGAGGCGTCGATCGGCTCGACCGACGGCCGCGGCTTGTTCGCGGGACTGTCGGACCATTTCAGGCAGGCGGCGTAATTCGGGGGGTCTCGCCGTATTCTCGAATTGTCGTCCCCGCGAAAGCGGGGACCCAGTAACCACAGAACCATCGAGCGTACTGGATCGCCCGCTTTCGTGGGCGATGACAGCGGAGCAGGTGGCGAAAGCCTACGTTTCCGGCCCAAAAAATACTTATCCCCGGTCTTGAATCCGGCCCCATATTGATCGCGTCCCGTTCAATCGAGGGCGTCGTCGATCGCGATGCTGGATGACGGAGCGGGGCCGGCGTCCCTCATATCGGATGCCGAATGGAGCGCCGGGAGGCGCAGCGGCCTGCGTCACTGGCCGCGCGCACTCCGAAAGCGGCGACCCCCGGTGACGGGGATATCGCCGTGAGTGCGTTGGCGGGCCGCGAGGTCCGCCCGGCAGGCCTCGTCAGCCCGCCGTACAAAGACGGCGATCCGCCCTGGCGCCTCCCGGCGCTCCAGCCCCTCATCGGGGAAACGGAAAAGGGGAAAACGACGCGCCGGACGTCGCTAGACAACCGGCGGGCGGAGCGTTGGCTAGATGCAATTAATTAAAGGGTGGATGGCGCATGGAAGTCCGATCGCGACGGATGAATTGTCGCAACCAGTCCACTAAATACAGAACGTGAGCCGAAACGAACCCAACATCACGCCCGAACTGGTCGCCGAGCACGGGCTCAAGCCCGACGAGTACCAGCGCATCCTCAAGCTGATCGGCCGCACGCCGAGCTTCACCGAGCTCGGCATCTTCTCGGCGATGTGGAACGAGCACTGCTCGTACAAGTCCTCCAAGGTGCACTTGCGGGGCCTGCCGACCAAGGCGCCCTGGGTGATCCAGGGACCGGGCGAGAATGCCGGCGTGATCGACATCGGCGATGGGCTTGCCGTCGTGTTCAAAATGGAGAGCCACAACCACCCGAGCTACATCGAGCCGTACCAGGGCGCGGCGACCGGGGTCGGCGGCATCCTACGCGACGTCTTCACCATGGGCGCGCGGCCGATCGCCTGCCTCAACGCGCTCTCATTCGGCGATCCGAAACATCCCAAGACCCGCCATCTCGTGTCGGGCGTGGTCGCCGGCGTCGGCGGCTACGGCAACAGCTTCGGCGTGCCGACGGTCGGCGGCCAGGTGCGCTTCCATCCGCGCTACAACGGCAACAACCTCGTCAACGCCATGGCGGTCGGCCTCGCCGACGCCGACAAGATTTTTTACGCGGCGGCGTCGGGCGTCGGCATGCCGATCGTTTATCTCGGATCCAAGACCGGCCGCGACGGCATCCACGGCGCCAGCATGGCCTCGGCGGAATTCGGCGAGGACTCGGAGGAGAAGCGCCCGACCGTGCAGGTCGGCGATCCGTTCTCGGAAAAACTTCTGCTCGAAGCGTGCCTGGAGATCATGGCCAAGGACTGCGTGATCGCGATCCAGGACATGGGCGCGGCGGGGCTGACCTGTTCGGCGGTAGAAATGGGCGCCAAGGGCGATCTTGGCGTCGACCTCGAGCTCGACAAGGTGCCGACGCGCGAGACCGGCATGAGCGCCTACGAAATGATGCTCTCCGAGAGCCAGGAGCGCATGCTGATGGTGCTCAAGCCCGAGAAGGAGGCCGAGGCCGAGGCGATCTTCCGCAAGTGGGGGCTCGACTTCGCGATCGTCGGCCACACCACGCCGACCAAGCGCTTCGTCGTCAGGCACGGCGGCGATGTGATGGCCGACCTGCCGATCAAGGAATTGGGCGACGAGGCGCCGGTGTATCAGCGGCCGTTCGTCACCGCCGCCAAGCTGCCGGTCATCAAGGCCGCGAGCGTGAAGCCGCCGATATCGAACGCCGACGCGCTTGAGAAACTGATCGGCTTGCCGGACCTGTGCTCGAAGCGCTGGGTCTGGGAGCAGTACGATCACATCATCCTCGGCAACACCGTGCAAAGGCCGGGCGGCGACGCCGCCGTGGTGCGGATCAACGACGGGCCGAAGGCCCTGGCGCTCACCGCCGACGTCACGCCGCGCTATTGCGACGCCGACCCGTTCGAGGGCGGCAAGCAGGCGGTGGCGGAGGCCTGGCGCAACATCACTGCGGTCGGCGGCAAGCCGCTGGCGCTTACCGACAACCTCAACTTCGGCAATCCGGAGCGGCCCGAGATCATGGGCCAACTGGTCGGCTGCATCCGCGGCATCGCCGAGGCCTGCAAGGCGCTCGACTTCCCCGTCGTGTCCGGCAACGTCTCGCTCTACAACGAGACCAACGGCAGCGCGATCCTGCCGACCCCCACGATCGGCGGCGTCGGCGTGATCCGCGATTTCACCAAGTCCGCGACGCTGGCCTTCAAGGCGGCGGGCGAGGCGATCCTGCTGATCGGCGAGACGCAGGGCTGGCTCGGCCAGTCGCTTTATCTCCGCGAGGTCTGCAGCCGCGAGGAGGGTGCGCCGCCGCCAGTCGATCTTCTCGAGGAGCGTGAGAACGGCGACGTGGTGCGCGCGCTGATCGGCGACGGCCTCGTCACGGCCGCGCACGACGTCTCGGACGGCGGCCTGCTGGTTGCGCTTGCCGAGATGGCGATGGCGTCCGGCATCGGTGCGCAGCTCGATGCGGCGCCCGAAGACACGCCATCGCACGCGTACTGGTTCGGCGAGGACCAGGCGCGCTATGTTGTGACTGTTCCGGTGGCCGACGCCGGCACAGTGCTCCAGCGTGCAGCGGACGCCGGCGTGCTCGCGGCCCGCATCGGCATGACCGCCGGCGCGTCATTGCTGATCGCCGGCGAGCGTTCGATCGAGGTCGCCGCGCTCACCAAAAGCTTCGAGGGCTGGCTGCCGGCCTACATGGCTGGCGCCAACTAACGCGCTAGCGCGCCGCCGACGCCCTGGCGCTGACCAGCGTTTGCCGGCAGAACGGCGTGAGTGTCGGCTCGTTGCGCGCCAGGCACTCGATCACGCGTCCGCCGCCGAGCGGCACCATGCTGCACACCGCCTGCCGGTCGCCATCGCACGCGCGGACGATCGCCAATTGTACGCGCGGCAGCAGCGGCGGCATCGGCACGTACACCCATGCAGGTTCGGGCGGTGCTGCGGCAGGCGCTGCGCCCGGGGCAGCCGCCGTCCGCGGCGGCGGCGCCTGACGGCTGGGAGGTGGTTTCGCAGTCCGTGTACGGGGTTGTTGTTGTTGGGCCGGGGCGGCCGCTGTCGCCGCCGGAGCGCGCACCGGTGCAGCGGTGCGTTCCGGCGCGGGGGCAGCCGCTGGCGCGGGAGGCGGTGCTGCTGCCGCAGGCTTTGCGGCCGGGGCCGCCGCAGCCGGCTTGAGTGCGTCGACCGCACTTCGGCAGGAGGCCGAAAGCCGCGCCGAATTGTTCTGCAGGCAGTTCAGCGAGTCGGCTCCGCTGGGCGGCACGCTGGAGCAATGCGCCATGTAGTCGGAGCGGCAATTCTGCCGGACTGCGTTGATCTGGGTCTGGTTGGGCTGCGACAGCGCCGGCGCGGCTGTCAGAAAAACCCCCAGGCATGCTGAAAGGAGGAACCCCGCACGCCGTAGACCGTATCGATGCAATCCGCCATTCATCAAAACCTCCATTCCAACACAGCCTTGAGGCATCATTTGAGCATATTTTGATCCAGCTATTGATATATGTGGAATGGCCTTCCCGCCGAGTGGCCGATTCTGATAAGGGCTGGACGAGCTTTTCCAGAGGCGGTCCCTATGTACCGGTTGCACAGACCGACCTCTCTCGGGCCTGCCACGGGTGGAGACGGCATCGCATGCCGATGAACGCCAACGACATCGAGAAGCTGATCAAGACCCGCATTCCGGATGCGGAGGTGACGATTCGCGATCTGGCCGGCGACGGCGACCATTATGCCGCCACGGTGATCGCCGAGAGCTTTCGCGGCAAATCGCGGGTCCAGCAGCATCAACTTGTCTACGAGGCGCTGAAGGGCCAGATGGGCGGTGCGCTCCACGCGCTTGCCTTGCAGACTGGTATTCCGGAGGCGTAATTTAGGCTAACGGCGGCGCGGGCCTTGTCCGCGCGAAAGGAAAGATCCATGGGCATCGAGCAGTTCATCGACAACGAAGTGAAGAGCAACGACGTGGTGCTGTTCATGAAGGGCACCCCGCAGGCCCCGATGTGCGGTTTTTCCGCTCAGGTCATCCAGATCCTCGATTACCTCGGTGTGTCCTACAAGGGGCTCAATGTCCTGGAGTCGGAAGATCTGCGCAACGGCGTCAAGGCCTATTCGAACTGGCCGACCATTCCGCAGCTCTACGTCAAAGGCGAGTTTGTCGGCGGCTGCGACATCGTGCGTGAGATGTTCCAGGCGGGCGAGCTGCAGTCTCTGATGAAGGACAGCGGCATGAGCGTGAAGACGCCCGCGTAAAGCACCTTCTCCAGCCAGGGCTTGCGATCGGGCCGTCCCGCAAAGGGGCGGCCTATTTTATGCGCAGCATCAGCAAATAGATGATCGCCAGAATGACGCCGATGCCGATCAGGCTCGGCGTACCCATGCCGCTCGCGAACTTCGTCACATTGTCGACCACTGAGCCGACGTAGCCACCCGAGCTTTCGCCGAGCAGCAAGTGGATCAAGATCAGTGACAGAACGGCCAGAAACCCCAGCTCGATGAACAGCCAGAGAAAGCGCCGAGCTTTTTCGAGAAACTCCATCATCGCCTGCTCCCGTCATTAGTTTGAGCATGATCCGCTCCGAGATCCGGAGGCCACCCCGGATCAAGTCCGGGGCAGGCTTTTTCGGGATCATGCACAGCAAGCATGATCGGGCGGGGAGTGGTGCTCCCCACCCGAGTAGGTGTCGCCATTGCAGCAGTCGCCGGTCAGCGGCTACCGCGAGTGGCGCAGCGTAGGCTCAGCCTACGTTGCGGTTCGAGAACAGCCACAGGATGACGCCAAGGGCGATCAAGCCGGCGAGGCCGTTTGAGCCGAGATCCTTGACGAAGGCGGTGATGTTGCCGGCCACGTTGCCGAAGAACGGCAGGTTGGAGCCGCCGACCAGCAAGGCGCACACGATGCCCAATGCGAGAAGCATCAGGCCCAGTTCCGTCAGTGCACCAATCCAAGACTTCAGCGCTTGTAGTCCGCTCATGAGCAAGTCTCCCCAGTTTCGTTTGTAAACGTTGTTATGCGCTAGCGTACACGCGCCAAAAGGCTACGAGTTGGCGCTACCAAAACAAGGGTATGACCGATTTCGGCCAACAATCGCGCCACGCGCCGATCAACCTGGCCATTGCTACTTTCGACTAATAGCATGATTCGCAAAGCGAAAGGCCGCCCGTGAGGGCGGCCTTTGCTGCGTTGCAAACGCGCGTGTGATTAGCGGGAATAATACTCGACGACGAGGTGCGGCTCCATCATCACCGCATAAGGAACGTCGGAGAGCACGGGGATTCGCGTGAACTTTGCCGACATCTGGCCTTCGTTGATCTCGATGTAGTCCGGCACGTCACGCTCGGCGAGCGCGCGAGCTTCGAGGACCAGCGCCATCTGCTTCGACTTGTCCTTGACCTCGATCGTGTCGCCGACCTTGACGCGATAGCTCGCGATGTTAACGCGGCGGCCGTTCACTTTGATATGGCCGTGGTTGACGAACTGGCGCGCGGCGAAAACGGTCGGCACGAACTTGGCGCGGAACACGATGGCGTCAAGCCGGCGCTCCAGCAGGCCGATCAGGTTGGCGCCGCTGTCGCCCTTCATGCGAATGGCTTCTTCGTAGATGCCGCGGAACTGCCGCTCGGAAATGTTGCCGTAATAGCCGCGCAACTGCTGCTTGGCCTTGAGTTGCACGCCGTAGTCGGAGAGCTTGCTCTTGCGGCGTTGGCCGTGCTGGCCGGGGCCGTATTCACGCTTGTTGACGGGGCTCTTTGGGCGGCCCCAGACATTCTGGCCCATACGGCGGTCGATCTTGTACTTCGCCTCGTGGCGCTTGGTCATCGCGTCCTCATGTTGCGTTCGGGTTTGAGGATCGCGCCCTCCTCCTGTCCCGGCATTGCCGGGACCGACAGGCTCGCAGCCGAAGCGCCGGCGCAAACCGCGGGTCGCGAAACACCTCGCGGGCCCGAAGGCCCGCGAGATGGGCGGTTTTTAGGTGGAAATGGCGGGCAAGTCAAACGCCGGCAGCGGCGCTCTCGGCGATGCCAAGGCCCCTCAAAGCGGCTTTCAGAGAGGGTGAGGGCTCGCGGCCCGAGGTGAAGATCAACCGGGTGGCGGCAGCGGGCGGGCCGCCGGCCGGCGGGCCCAGCAGATCGACCACCCGCCGCGCAATCGCGGGAGCCGGGTCGATAAATGCCACCGGCCAAGGTGCTACACGCCGCATCCGGTCCAGCAGAAGAGGGTAGTGGGTACAGGCCAGCGCGATCGTATCGGTCCGCGCGCCGTCCTGTTCGATAAAACACGGTGCGATCTCGCCCGCGATGTCGGCGTCGGCCAAGGGCTGGCCGCGCAACTCCGCCTCGGCGAATTCGGCGAGCCGCGGCGAGCCTACAAGATGGATGGTGCAGCCGTCGGCGAAGTCACGGATCAGGGCGCGGGTGTATTCGCGTTGCACCGTGGCTTCCGTGCCCAGCACCGACACAAGTCTGGTCTTGGAGGCAGCGCAGGCCGGCTTGATCGCGGGCACGGTGCCGACGAAGGGCACTTTGAACCGTTCCCGTAGTTGCTGCAGCACCAGTGTCGAGGCGGTGTTGCAGGCGACCACCACCAAGTCCGGCCGGTACGTCGCGACCAACTGCTCCATCACCGCGAGCACGCGTGCGACGAGCTTACCTTCGTCCTGCTTGCCGTAGGGGAAGAACGCGTCGTCCGCGGCGTAAATATAGCGTGCGTCGGGCCGCGCCTTCGTCACCTCGCGGTGGACCGTGAGCCCGCCAAGACCGGAATCGAACACCAAGATGGTCGGCGTCATAGCTGGAGGATCGCAACCTTCGCTTCACGAGTCACCATGA
>Ga0190270_10000465_pt1 | contig 17682 bp, 14 predicted proteins | sample Popmic320T_FD_133748 | JGI IMG/M metagenome (GOLD analysis project Ga0190270, IMG submission 133748) | Populus adjacent soil microbial communities from riparian zone of Weber River, Utah, USA - 320 T | ecosystem: Environmental > Terrestrial > Soil > Riparian zone | place: USA: Utah | collected...
AATAGCTCGCGCGAGAGCTGAGATTGCCGGGCGTTGAGAAACTATGCGTTCGTGCAATTCCGCCTCAATCCGAAGAAGCTTGTGTGTCTCTTCTTCTTTGAGCGAGGTCACCGGAATTCCTGTCCAACGAGCGATCACCTCTTCTACATCGTCACGCGTCACCTGGGCTGAGACCAACTCGTCGTCGTCACTATCCTCTTCAATACCGAAAGCCGCATCGGGTTCTCGGGACCACTCACTAATCTGACTCCAATCAGAGAGATTTCCCTGTTCACGGCGAACTCGAAGCTTTACGCGAGCCCCGGCTTCGTCGATCACATCAATGGCTTTATCAGGCAGAAAACGGTCGGGAATGTAGCGGTGCGATTGATAAACAGCGGCTTCCAAGGCGTCGTCGGTGTAATGGACCTGATGGAAACTTTCGTAGCGTTCGCGTACCCCATCAAGAATCTCAACCGCTTCTGCTTCGGAAGGTGGCGGAACCTTGACGGCCTGAAAACGCCGCTCCAACGAACGGTCTTTTTCAATCGACTTGCGAAATTCTGCCGGTGTGGTCGCGCCGATACATTGGATTTCGCCGCGCGAAAGGGCTGGCTTCAGAATGTTTGCGGCATCCAGAGAGCCTTCGGCTGAACCAGCGCCCACGAGCGTATGTAGCTCGTCAATGAAAACGATGTACTGCGGATTCTCGATTAGCTCGCGCATGATCTGCTTCAAGCGCTCTTCAAACTGTCCTCTGTATTTAGTGCCGGCAACGATTAAAGAAAGATCGAGCGAAAGGATGCGCTTGTTTTCGAGGAACGAAGGCACCTCACCCCTAACGATACGTTGAGCCAGTCCTTCGACGATTGCTGTCTTACCCACGCCAGGTTCGCCAATCAACACTGGATTATTTTTCGTGCGCCGGCAAAGAATTTGGACCAGGCGCTCAATCTCGGCTTCACGGCCAATCAATGGATCGAGTTTGTCGTTTGAAGCGTCGTCAGTCAGGTCGCGGGAAAACTCAACCAGGTGCGGCGTGTCTTTCTTTTGTGAGCTGCGCGCATCCACTCCCGACTGGCGCGCAATCTCATCGCGCACCGCGTTTAGCCGCAGACCACGCTCGTAAAGAATCTCAGCCGCCATCGAGCGGTCTTCTCGCAGTAATCCGAGAAGCAAATGCTCTGTGCCGATGTGGCGATGTTGCAGGCGATCGCTCTCTTCGTGAGCATAAGCAAGGACGCGCTTTGTTTCGGGAGCGAGCGGAAGTTCAACCGAAGTGGAGATTTTTTCGCGCAGCAGGGTGCGTCCTTCGATTTCCTTGCGAATCGACTCAATTGAAACCTGCGCCCTGGGAAAGAAGCGCCCGGTCAAAGTCTTGTCTTCCCGCATCAGGCCCAGCAGCAGGTGTTCCGGCTCAATCGCGGGCGCGCCAAACTGTGACGCTTCATAACGTGCAAAGAAAATTACGCGGCGTGCTTTTTCGGTGTAGCGTTCGAACATTCGTTTTTACTCGTCGAACAGGCCCTTATGATTACCGTGCCGGGCGACTGAAACACTCGCCCGGCAACTGGCCGGCATTATAACCCATCAATGAGAGTGCAAAAAGGTTTGTAAGGTTTCCCCATGATAAAACTCTCAAGCCTTGCCTTATTTCAGATGTCTGTAGACGTGTTTAGAGTACAACCTTCAGGTTGCTTCTATCCCAACAAACTAGCTTGCTTCCCCGTCGCAAGCTAAAGCTTGTACTCTATACGCCTGCTGTCAGTCGCGCCTCAAAACCGCGAATTAGGTCTCGTAAAGTCTTCCGTCTCTTAACATCAGACTGCGATCGCAGGCCGACGCAAGTCTTTGATTGTGGGTAGCAACTATAACTATTGCCGGGGTTTCTTTCGCATAAGCGATCAACGAAGCCGCAATCGCATCCCCTGTCGCTGAATCAAGATTACCGGTCGGCTCGTCTGCCAGCACAATCGCCGGTCTGGTCACCAGAGCGCGACAAACAGCTACTCGCTGCTGCTCACCGCCGGATAGGTCCCCAATTAAATGCGAACCCCGGGTGTTGAGACCAACAGTTTCAAGCATGATCTTCGCAGCCGCTATTGACTCCCGCGCTCCTTTACGGTTGATCCGAAGTGGCAAACTTACATTCTCCTCAGCAGTGAAGTCCCTGAGCAGATGATGAAACTGAAATATTAAGCCCATGCGACGGTTGCGAAAGTGTGCGAGTGCGGAGGCCGAAGCGTGGTGAATCGCAAACTCTCCTGCCAATACGCTTCCGTGGTCGGGTTCTTCAAGACCGGCCAGCAAGTGCAACAGAGTTGATTTGCCCGCACCGGATGATCCCATAACGGCGACTGCTTCACCCGCCACGGCGGACAACGAAGCGCCGCGCAAGACTTCGATTCGCTCGCCCGAAGGCGCCAGGAAATTCTTGCGAAGATCGTCTACCCGTAGTCCAAAGTCCAAAGTCCGAAGTCCAAAGCCTGGTTTGCCAGGTTGTGTGGTCGAAGCCAACGGCGATTGCAGGTCTAAAGCTCCGGCAGCTTCAGAAGCATCTAGCGGTTGGTCATCCGACTTTGGACTTTGAACTTTGGACATTGGACTAGTCTTACACGTCGCGTAACAGCTCAGCCGGACGAATCGTTGCCGCCGCTCGTGCCGGATACAGCGTAGCGATAATGCTAAGAGCAATCGCCACAGCCGCGGCCAAAGCCATGTCGCGCAAACTCAGATTCAGGGGAACGTTGCCGATTGAATACACATCTGCAGGCAAACTGATCAGTTTGTAATGATTCGCAATTTGGACGGTCAATGTCCCCAGCAATACCCCCATCAACGCGCCCAGCACTCCAGTTATCGCACCTTCAATCATAAAAATGCCCATGATGCTTTTGCGAGTTGCACCCATGGCGTTAAGGATTGCTATGTCTTGCCGCCGCTCGGTTACGACCAGGATTAAGGTCGTGGTGATGTTCAGCGCAGCTATGAAAATGATTAGAGCGATGATGACGACTCCTATACGCCGCTCAAGCGTCAACGCCGTAAACAAAGGGCGATTCGCGTCTTGCCAGTCAATTGTTGTATACGAAGGACCGAGTGATTCACGGATATTCGAGCCGGCTTGCTTGACGTCGTAGATGTCTTTTACCTGCACGCTGATCACTGTGGCGGCGTGAGCGCCGCCGGAGAAAGCAGCGGCGGTGTCCAGCGGTAGATAGATCCAGGTGGAGTCGTATTCGAAGAGTCCGGTGCGAAAAGTTCCGGCGACACGAGCGCTCCGTTTTATCGCGGCATTGGAGCGGAGAACAGAACCTGCCGCGATAATCTCAGCACGGTCACCCACACTAAGTCCCGTTTGCCCGGCTAGATCACTGCCCAACAATACGTTCGGCAAGCCTTGCCCGGCCTCCTTAGCGTTGAATAACGGGTCAACTGAACCTTCGACTATTGAAACGGCAACGTCTGATCTGGTTTGTGGGGAGGAATCGTCGATGCCGCGCAGCACCGCAAAGGTCGAGCCTTTTGGCCCAATGAGCACCGCACCGTCGTACGTGGTGCCTGTGGCCGTGACCACACCGTTTACTTGCCTGATGCGGGCCGCCGTCTCGCTGTAATCCGGCATCGGCTGGCCGTCGCTGCGGACAACGGTGATGTGGGCTGTGCCGCGCAGTATCTTGTCGCGCATCTCGTCGCGAAAACCGTTTGCCAGTGCCAGCGCCACAATCAATGCGGCGACTCCCGTTGCGATCCCGGTGAGTGCTATGAGCGTCGTCACTCGAGCGAGCTTTTGCTTGCGGCGTGAACGCAGATGACGAAGAGCCAGAAAAAATTCGTAAGGCATAAAAAGTAGGACAGACATTCCTGTCTGTCGAGCTCCATCAAGAAAGCAGTGTGGAGCCGAGGTAACTTAAACTGCCATCCATGCTCAGCCAGAGAGGCAGGAATGCCTGTCCTACTAGCCCGTCAATGGCGCACACTTCTTCGTATCTTCAGGCCTGTTCTCCGGCAGCAGTCGTTCAAGGTGCGCCGAGTCGTTTGCGGTTTGGTCCTCTTGTGGCCTCACCTCAAAGATCGTGTCTGTGATCCGAAGGAAACGAAAATGCTGCTGTAAACTCGCAATCGCGGGAAGCTCATCGCGTTGCCATCCGCAAGGCATCCACCACCTTGGGTCAGTATCGATAAACACGCGCCGGCCTTCTTTGAAATGCTCTTGAATTGCGGGCACGAGATTCTTGTCTCCGGGCCAACCTCCGCCGGTGCCAATCGTTTTCCACGACCCAACGCCCATCGACTTCCAATAGATGACCGCAATCGTTTGCGCGCCGGACATCATGACGGCATCGCGAGGCACTTTCTCCAATTGATGACGATAGTTCTTGCTGATAGCTCGCCGTTCTGCAAATTGCCGGCTCGCACGTCTAACCAGAAGGCCAAAGGTGGTCCCAACCACAATTACCGCGATGGCGCATGAAGCGAATGCAGCTCGTTCGCTTTTTGCCAATCGCTTTACCATGCGAATCAGAAAGCAAGCACAGAGCGGAGCCAGCGCGGGTAATCCGGTTAGGAAGTATCGCCAGTTAACGGCGGTGCTGTAGTTGAAGAATAACGCCAGGTCACCCAACAAACCGATCGCCCCCAGCAGCAGCATCGGAGAAAGACGCCGCAAACGCCATTCGCTTACAAACGCAAACGGAAACGAAAGAAAAACCAGTGGCGCACTCGCAAAGAAGAACCCCACGTACGGCAGAACATTTCTTAGCGTTACAGCCGGATGACGCGCCGATTCCTGGAGCATCGATTCACGCCATCCAAACCAGATCCTGCTGTAGTGCGGGTCGGTAAAAAACCAGAAGGCGAACCAGCCAAACGCGAAAATGAAGAACAGCGCGGACGATAGCAGGACCAGAAGAATTTCGCGCCGGCCCACCTTCCACCCGTAGACAAATGGCGCAAGGACCAACCAGGGCAAGTAAAACCCAATCGTTTCTCGTAGATTCATGCCCAGGCCCAGGAAAGCGGCGCCGAGCATGATCATCCAGATTCGGTTTTGTTGCAGTCCTCGATAGTGGATTATCAAAGCGGTAGAAAGCACGAGCACTGACGGCACATCCGTCATCACCTGCCCGCCGTAAAGCACAAATACCGGAGAGAACACTACGAAGAGCGCAGCCAGGGTGGCGGCATGGATTGAACCGGAAAACTGACGCGCCAGAATCCAACAAGCGATCACAGCCAGCGGCGCCTGGGCCACGACCGCATACTTAAAAATCAGATAAGCGTTTTCAGGTTGGACGTTGAAAAGCAGGTGGGCCGTTTCGTACAGCGCATAATTACCGAAGATAAAAAGATTCCGGCCGAGGGCCATCGAAGATGGATAACCGGCAAGCGACAGCATTGTGTAGTCCAGCCCGTCCCAGTCGCCGATAAATGGATCGACAAACATGAGCACCAGGACAAGCGCGGTTAGAGCTGGGATTGCCCACCAGGGCCATGCTTGCCAAAAAGACGAAGATGAATCTATTGCCGCCACAGAAGAGTGGCGTTTTCGCGAGCGGTCAGACGTTAGAGGCGTGCTTGTCTTTGGATGTGTCTGGTTCAATGAGTTGAGATTCGACCGAACGGTCCGGTCGCTTCACCATTTTTACGCGATTACCCTGCGCATTGTACTCAACTTCGTCCATGATGTTGTAAATAAGCATAACGCCACGGCCTGAGGATTTGAACAAGTTCGCCGGATCGCAGGGGTCGGGGATGGTCTGCACGTCGAATCCTTCCCCCTCGTCTTCTATCGTGAAGCAGGCTTCGCTGGGCGACAATTCGGCGCCAACGCGCACGAGCTTTGTGGGATCGTTTTTGTTTCCATGTTTGACGGCATTGACGAATGCCTCGTCCAACGCCACGAAAAGATTCGAGCCTTCGGGGCCGATTAAGCCGAGTTTAGAAACACGCTCGAGCAGGTATTGCAGTACGCCATCCATAAGCGCAAGGTCGCTCGGTATTTCAAACTCAATTTTCTCGTGAGTGTGGGCCAGCAGGCTCGGGTCATCGACGTAGCGAAGTTTGTAGGAGAGCGTCTGCTCGACTATTTCGCGCAGCTCATCTTTGTCGTACGCAGATCTTAGATAGTTTCCCGCGCCCAACTTGAAGGCCTTGATTACTTCGGGCTTGGCGGCGTGAGGTGGAACTATCAGGTGCTTCCGTTGCAATTCGCTAATGGGCCGGCCGTTGGTATCAGCTTCTTCGGTGAGATCGCTGATTATCAGATCGAAGTCTTCAAGGTCTTCCCGCTGCAGTGCCTGTTCGCGGTCGCCGGTAACCACAACCTCGTGGCCCAGTTTTCCCAGCACATCCTCGAGGATTGTACGGAGCTCATCGTTATTGTCGACGATGAGAATCCTGCGTTTCTGCATTCGGCTCCAATCTGACAGCAATTTCCGCGGGAGAGAACGACGCCGGACGGGCGTCGGAATATTATTTACGAAATTGTGTGCCGCAGCGTTCGAAATATATCACCGGCACGCCTGAAGTGATAAGGGCCAGCGTTCGACATGCTTCGACCGCGGAGACCCCCCTTCTATGTTTTGGAGTGTTTTCATAGCAGGAATTATAAGGCGAAGGGCGTTGCGGCAAGATCTCCTCCTTATGAGCCCAAGCTTATGAGTCCTACCTTTCTACTATCGAGCAAATATCATTCGCAATCCTCATGCGGTAAACTACGCCTCCCGTTCCGACCCTTATGGCAAAGCCTGGAAAACTCCGAACATGGGTTGAATATGCTGCAGCACGTTCCGTACTCGCCGTGCTCAGCGCTCTTCCGCTTACCTGGTCGATGCGCGTGGGCCGCTCAATGGGAAGTCTGGCCCATGGCCTGGCCGGAGATCTAAGACAGACGGGCCATCGAAATCTGAAGCTGGCTTTTCCTGATAAGAGTGAGCAGGAGAGACGCGAGTTACTCTCGGCTTGTTTTCGGAGTTTTGGAAGACAACTAGGCCTGTTCAGTCATTTCTCGTCTGCCAGCCGTGAACAGTTGTTGAGTTTTACCGCATGGGAGGGTTTGGAGAATTTAGAAATTGCAAAAGCGCAGGGGAAGGCTGTGATCCTTTTCACCGGACACGTGGGCGCCTGGGAGTTGTCGAGCTTTGGACTATCTCTCCAGGGTCATCCGCTTAGCTTTCTCGTGCGCCGGCTTGATAACCCGAGAGTCGAGCAAATGGTAGAGCGAATTCGGACGCGTTTCGGCAATCAGTCGGTAGACAAACGCGGGGCCGCGCGTCCAATGCTTACCATCCTTAAGAATGGAGGCACCCTCGGACTTCTGGTTGACCTGAACACATTGGACGACGAGGCTATCTTTGTCGACTTCTTTGGCGTACCGGCATCAACCACCTTCATGTTGGCCAAGCTCGCCCTGCGAACAGACGCGGTCGTGCTGCCGATATTTGCGCCGTGGGACGAGAAGCTTGGCAAGTTTCTGGTCCATACACAGCCGCCGATTTCAATAGAACGGACCGGCGATGAACAGGAAGACGTTCGCAGGTTCACCTCTGAACTTTCGCGAAGCGTTGAAAACTACATCAGGCGCTATCCGGAGCAGTGGCTTTGGATTCACAAGCGCTGGAAGACCCGGCCGCCGGGTGAGAAAGAAATTTATTAATCTTAGTCTTATGCCGCGGAGAACCGAACGGTCCACGAATCACACGAAGCAGCATGAAAGGGACGGTCTTAGTCAGTGTCATTTCGTGTCGTCTAGTGGATCGTCTTATTCTCTCGAGAATGCCCGACCATTTTTCTGTAGCCCTCAAGGCGACGGAGAATGAATTTCGCTATACTCAAACCCTGTGATGCAAGCTTCTGCAGAACAAGAGCTTCGCTCGGATCGAATTGAGCAGTCGGTAGAACGGGCCTATACCTTTGCCGACCTCTCCGACTATTCGCTCAAGCAGCGCTTCCTGATACGCGCCGCCGATCTGGCATTTTATTTGGTTATCAATTTGATTGGACTAACCGCCAGGTTTGAAGTCATTGGTTGGGAGAACCACGAAGCAGTGACGCGGAATGGCGGATTGCCGATTTACAACTTCTGGCACGATCGCATCTTCCTGACAACGTACTGGTGGCGTAAACGGCGCATCGTCGTGTTGACCTCAAAGAGCTTTGACGGCGAATACATCGCGCGCTTTATTCAACGGTTTGGCTACGGCGCGGTGCGAGGTTCTTCAACGCGTGGGGGCGTGGGCGCGATCGTGGAAATGGTCCGGTTGATGCGCAAAGGATGCACGACCGCGTTCACACTCGATGGACCAAAGGGCCCGCCTTACGTCGCCAAGATGGGTCCGGTGCTTTTGGCTAAGAAGTCGGGGCATCCGATGATGCCGGTCACGATGGCTCTCAAGCGCTACTGGAAAGCTCCGAGCTGGGATTCGTTTCAGGTGCCAAAACCGTTCACACACGCGCGAGTGTATGTGGCGCCGGCTATTTACGTGCCGGCGGACGCGGATGAAGTGCTGTTGGCTGCTAAACGCGACGAACTGCAGAAAGCGTTGGACGATCTGAATCGCCGTGGCGACGAGTGGCGCTTAGGTAGCTGAACTTCATGGACGATGCGAAACCCCAAGTAGTGATCATTGCAGGCCCGAATGGCGCCGGAAAATCAACACTAGCACCTTCGCTTCTTCGGGACACGTTTGGTTTGCTTGAATTTGTAAACGCCGATACGATCTCGGCCGGTCTATCCGCTTTCAATTCTGAAGCGGTTGCATTCGACGCTGGACGATTGATGCTTGAGAATAGTCTTAACGAGACAACTCGCTGGCTCCGGAGGAGCCAAATGTTTATAGACACCGCTATGATTCCGCGTTCGCGCTCCATAGGAGCGCAATGTCTCTCGGCAAGAGGCCGCTAGGTTTCGCTCCGCTGGAGCGAGGAGAAATCCTCTTAAGGTTACGAGTTCTATAGACATTAGGTCCCTACGGGACGAAGCAGCTGCTTAGATGAAGGGTTGCCTCAGAGAGATTTGTCATAGCCCGGCGCCTACTCGCGAGGCAGCAGGTTTTGCTTTCGGCGCATCCTTAGTTAATCTCTCTCAAACAATTCTCCCGCAACAAACACGTTAAGGAGTTAATTAAAGTGAAATCGTTGTCTGTCATCATATTGGGTCTGTTTATTGCCGCCACAGCTCAGGCACAGTCTGCAAAGCCGCCGAAAGAAACAGCCATGGACCGGTTCTTACGTTACGTGAAAATCGATACGCAGTCTGCCGAAGATCAAAAAACCGTACCGAGCACTCGCAAACAACTGGTCCTGGCCAACCTGCTGGCGCAGGAACTCCAGGACCTTGGCGCCCAGAGCGTCAGAGTCAGTGAATTTGGAATCGTCTACGCGACGTTGCCTGGAAACCTTCCCGACAATTCGAAGGCACCCGTGGTCGGATTCATCGCGCACATGGACACGTCACCGGCCGTCTCAGGCGAAAACGTTAACGTCGTCATTCATAAGAACTATCAGGGGGGCGACATCGTTCTGCCAAAGGATCCAACGCAGGTCATCTCAGTAGCCAAGACTCCGGTGCTCAGGACCTTGATTGGTGATGACATCATTACGGCTGACGGCACAACCCTCCTGGGGTCAGACGACAAGTCAGGTATCGCCGAGATCATGACGATGGTGGATACGCTGATTCAGAATCCGCAGATCAAACACGGCACACTGGCCATCGCGTTTACACCCGACGAAGAGGTCGGCGGCGGCATCGACAAGTTTGACGTGAAAGGTTTTGGGGCCGAGTTTGCTTATACGGTGGATGGAAAATCGCTGGGCGCCATCAACGAAGAGACATGGGCAGCGCGCACAGCTACCGTAACGTTCAAAGGTTTGAGCACTCATCCGGGAACGGCCAAAGACATCATGATCAACGCCGCGTATGCTCTCGGAGACTACCTGGGTCGTTTTCCGAAAGACATGCTGCCGGAAACGACGGAAGGACGCGTCGGATTTGTGCATCCTTACGGCGGCGTGGCCGACATCGAGCAATCCAGCATCAAGGTGCTGTTGCGCGATTTCGACGTCAGCGGTCTGGACGCGAAGGAGAAGATGTTGAAAGACATGGTGGCCCAGACCCAGGCGAAGTTTCCTGAAGTCAAGATCAGCATCGAGGTCAAAGAAAACTACAAGAACATGAAGGAAGAACTGAAGAAGTTTCCGCAGCTAACGGAGAATGCGTTTGAAGCGGCGCGGCGGGCCGGGCTTAAGCCGTACATGGATCCGATTCGGGGAGGGACCGATGGTGCGCGCCTGACGTTTAGAGGGTTGCCAACTCCAAATTTGTTTACCGGTGGAAACAACTTTCACGGCAAGCTGGAGTTCAACTCGCGGCGTGGTTTGGAAAAGAGTGCCGAGACGTTGATTCATTTGGTCCAAATCTTCGCCGAAAAAGGCAAATAGGTACGCTCAAACAGAACCCAGCGCGGTAGCGCGGGATTTGTATTGGGTAGCCCATGGGCCCCGCGCTACTGCGCTGGGTTCTGTACTTGGTTGCGCTTTCAAAGGGCATCACTCCCTAGCTGCTCTCAAGCGACTCCTGTGGGCTACTGATGCTAAAATGTTTCAACGGAGTCGAAATGACCAAAGAGGAAGCAATGCAATACAGAGCCCGGTGGGATTTCAAAAACCAAAGCCGGATTCAAGAGGTTCGTAGGATGAGTTCTGCCCAGAAGATCCACGACCTGGACTTGCTTTTCGAGTTTGGCGAGCAGCTGGGATGGCCTGGTCCGCCAGAGAAAGAGAGTTGGGAGTACTGGAGGAGATTGAAGGAACTCTCTAATGTCTAGCGCTGACTTACCCACGCGAATATTTGGAGCGCTGGCGACACTCTCAAAATGGCTCGACACTGAAAAGATACCTCACGCAATCATTGGCGGCATTGCAGTCTCACTCCTAACCGAGCCTCGCGCTACTCAAGACATCGACGTCACTATTTGGGCCGAGGAAGTTCAGATTGAAGATCTGCTTGCCTCGGCGACATCTGTCGGATTAATTTCCCGCATAGATAACCCTCTGGAGCTTGCGACCCAGGCTCGCATACTGTTACTGAAACATGTGGAGACCAACGTAAATATCGATCTTTCGCTTGGCGCTTTGCCTTTTGAAAAGGAGATGATCGATCACTCTGAAGTCATCACTTTTGGTTCAATCCGATTACCGGTTGCCCGTCCCGAAGACTTGATCATCTCAAAAGCAGTGCCGATGAGGCCCCAGGATTTGGCCGATATCGACAAACTTCTTTCCTTTTATCCAGACGTAAATTTCACCCGCATACGTAAGTTGGTCGGTGAATTTCAACAGCTTCTCGACAGGCCCGAATATCTGCTAAAGCTTGAAGAGTTGCTTGAGCGCCATCCGCAGCGATAGAAGCGCTGTATACGAACCCTACAAAAGATGTCAGACGCAACCATTTCCCATCGTGCCGGATACGTCGCACTTGTCGGCAGACCAAATGCCGGCAAGTCGACGTTGCTCAACACTCTCGTCGGGCAAAAGATTGCCGCAGTTTCCGACAAGCCGCAAACAACGCGGTTTAAGATCCAGGGTGTGATCACCAAGCCCGAGGGCCAAATCGTTCTGGTTGATACTCCCGGCGTCCACAAGCCCGGTTATGAAATGAACCGTCGCATGATGGCATCGGTGCAGGACGCGCTGATGGGCGTGGATCTTGTTTGCCTGATCCGCGACGCGTCAACGCCAACCGGCAATGGCGATAAGTTCGTGCTCGAGTTGGTCCAAAGATCCGGCAAACCCGCGCTGCTGCTCCTCAACAAGATAGACAAACTCAAAGACAAATCAGAGCTCCTTCCTTTGATCGATTGGTACCGAAACGAATACGACTGGCGCGAGATCATCCCCATCTCCGCACTCAAAGGAAACGCGATCGAGGAGTTGCCGGATGAGATGATCAAACACCTTCCTGAATCCGAGCCGCTGTTTGAAGAAGATGAGCTAACCGATCAGTCAGTGCGCACGATGGTCGCCGAGATCATCCGCGAGGAGATTCTGCAGACGACCGGCGACGAGATTCCTTATGTAACCGCCGTGGTAGTTGAGAAGTGGGAAGACGAGCGCGAAGACTTCACGCGCATCCATTGCGCGATCTTCGTTGAAAGACCGGGCCAGAAAAAGATTGTGATTGGAAAGGGCGCCTTGCGTCTAAAGGAAACCGGCACTCGCGCTCGCCATGAGATCGAACACCTACTGGGCCATCGCGTTCATCTGGAGTTGTTTGTGAAAGTCGAAGAAGACTGGCGCGACAAAGTGAACTTGCTCAATGACATGGGCATTAACGGGTAGGCGCTAGTCCCAGCGGTGTGTTTATCGGGCCCGGTCAATATTTTCGACGGATTCACCGCGTGATCTTTCAGCGCGACCAATAAATACCAGCTCCGTAGGAGCCGAATGTTTATAGACCTCAGCCAATCCAGGATTTCAGCTCCATAGGAGCGCAATGTTCAGGGCGAGAGCAAGTTGAATCGAACATTTCGCTCCTACGGAGCTGCGCGACTTGAACGTATCTTAGGTCTATAAACATTATGTCCCTACGGGACTGCTTGGGCGGGGCTCGTCTCTTTAATTGACATCTAACGCCATCCTGATTTGTTCGAGATGATGTTCATTGTGCGTTGCCACCTTCTCAAACTCTTCCTTCAGCGTTCGGACTCCAGTGCCGCTATGCACAAACTCAAGATGGCCTTTCGCTTCGTAATGCAAACGAGCGTAGTAAATGATTCCGTCACGCACGGATCCATAAATACGCTTCGATAGATCCAACGGCAGGTTGGCATAATCCAGTTCTCTGGCCCACGCGCTTTCGTCAAACGCCCACATCACCTGCCTCGGTTCACTGATGACTCGCCTGATCCTGTCGTAAAGTACGGTGTCGGCATCGGCTAAGTGATGCAAGAGGTATTTGATTGACCACTTACGTGGGCCATAACTCCTGTCGAGTTCCGCCTCACTCAGGTCGTAACAGTTAAGAGTTCTTACTTTCGTAGCCTCAAGCCGTTCAATCAAATCCATTGTGATTACATTCAAGTGGTAATGCGCTATCACTTGTCAGTTCACCCCTGTTCGATGGGTCTGAGGGATTGATAGTCCCGATTCAGCCGCGCCTAGGGATTCCTGGTCCACATGAGGAAGCGTCATCAGAAGATTTGACGTCGTCCGCGACGCGCGGTCGAAGCTGCGCGCGCTAACGTCAATGCAAGTAGTGCTCAGACAGCAACGTTAACGGGTATCCTTTGACGGCGATACACTGGTTTCGCAATAACTTTAACCTTGTACCAAGTGTATTTGGTTTCGATCCCGTCTCTCTTTCCCTTAATCTTTCGCTCATTAACTATTTCCACGAACTCTACGGCAATCCGGTTTGTCCCATAACACATGGCTAATGCGTTAGCAAAATTAGGGTATATAAGAGGACTGTTATTTAGCGCGCGACCTAAAGAAACTCCTGACTGATCCACAAGGTCTACTTGGCCATTCAGGATCACATAAAGTGTCTCACCTAGCTCTAAGGTTGTTGGATCTCTTTCGCATTTGTACTCTCCACCTGCAATTACTTTCAGATTAAGGCCATTGTCTTCGTTATGTCTGCCCACCATCCATTCTGCTGCATGACGTTGATTTCGCGCCAAATTCTCATCACGCCTTGTATCGTATTGAAGGCGCGCAGGTAAACTTGCGATAAGTTCATTAATTTTTCCATCGATCTCTTGCACCCGATTATCAAGCTCGCCTGTGTTCCCCATAATGTTGGGTTCAGCTTTGATTTCCGATTTTTCAGTCTCTAGGTGTTTAATTGCTTCCATTGCAAGCAATTCATCACCAATCACATCGGCCCAATCAGCCATCGAAGAGTTGACTACTTGTACTGTGTCTTCAACTATCGCCCCTACTATATCGAGGTCACCGCAATCATCGCCTGAACGTTCACTTCGCATAGTCGCGATCTTTGATTGCAGGCGCTGTACCATGTCCTCAATATCAGAAATCCGGCGATATGCGCTCACGGCGAATCGTTTTAGGCTAGACTCAAATTCATTTCTACTCACGGCGCGGGTACTGAACCAACCGAATCCGACGGTAAGCAAGAATTGAAGGGTACTAAACAACACCGTTTCCAATTTGGTGGTCTTATCACTCAAAGTAAACGCTTGGAGTGCGAAACTTCCTAACGCTAGTATTCCCAGGGATATTGCAGCAATTAGTTCGTAATTGTTTGAACGGGCTTTGTTCTCACTCGCCTTCATAAAGACTCCAGTCACGTGTGCGACTCAACTGACTTTTCGTGTTTCGCCGCCGAACCATTAGTGTACCGCGAATCCGCAGAGCAGCCACGGGTTTCGTGGTAGTCTGCGGTGCGAATCCACGCCCCCGTGGGAGCACGTGCACAGCATGGATTAGCACGCGGGCAGCTCCACCTGTGAGTTTAAGTATTTGGTTTCAGTGGTTCTGAATCAGTGTCCATCTCATCCCAGATCAGAACGTGCCTGGTTTCTTTGAGCAATAAAGATCCTACGACGAACGTGATGCTGGCCACTATGATCGGATAATACAAACCCGCGTAGATGTTTCCGGTACTAGCCACCACATAGAGCCCAATAAGCGGGAGCAGTCCGCCAAAGACCCCATTGCCGATGTGATAGGGCAACGAGAGCGACGTGTATCTGATCTTTGCGGGGAAGGCTTCGACGAGATATGCGGCGATTGGACCATAGACCATCGTCACCCAAATCACCTGAATAAAAACCAGCAGGATTAGTTTCCATGCGATCGGGTTACTAATCAGGCTGGCGAAATCCGTGTAAGGCAGAACTTGTTGGGCGGCCTGTAGTACGCCGTCAACATAGGTCTGTGGCGTGAGCGAGATTGCTCCTGTCACCGCATTCTTAACAGGCGAGGCAGTCACAACGTTTGAACCCGCGGCCGATTGCATGGCTCGGTAGATCGGAATGTAGGAAACGGCCGCGAGCAAACACCCTAGCATCATGATTCGCTTACGTCCGATGCGATCGGAGAGCGCGCCGAACAACACGAAGAACGGCATTCCCAGCAGAAGCGCGATGGCGATGATGTAGTTTGCCGAGGTGCCATTTACGTTAAGGACAGTTTGCAGATAAAACAGCGCGTAGAACTGGCCCGTATACCAAACCACTCCCTGCCCAGCAGTCGCTCCAAAAAGTGAAATCAAAACGCGCTTCAGGTTGGGCCATTTCGTGAACGCTTCTTTCAAAGGCTTTGCCGACGTCATGCCGGCACTCTTGATGTGCTGAAAAATAGGCGACTCTTTCATGCGCAGCCTGATGTAGAGAGAAATGCCGACGAGGAAAATCGAAATAAGAAACGGAATGCGCCAGCCCCACGAGCTGAAGTCTTCCTTGCTCATCATGTTCTGGATCAAGAGAATCACGAAGAGAGAGACAAACAGACCGAGCGTAGCCGTGATCTGAATAAAACTGGTGTAGAACCCACGCTTGTTGTCGGGCACGTGTTCGGCAACGTAGACGGCCGCGCCGCCATATTCGCCGCCCAGCGCCAGACCCTGCAGAATACGAATCACCAGCAGAATTATTGGGGCAGCGATACCGATCGTTGCGTAGGTTGGAAGAAAGCCGATCAGCGCTGTAGCCCCGCCCATAATCAGCAGCGTTACCAGAAACGCATACTTCCGTCCCACCAAATCGCCGATGCGTCCAAAGAAGAGCGCGCCGAAAGGACGGACCACGAAGCCGACGGCAAACGTCGATAGATAAGCGATCAACGCGAGCGTGTTGTTTCCCTGTGGATAGAAGAGAGGAGAGATCACCGTGGCGAGGCTTCCGAAAATATAGAAGTCGTACCACTCGATCATCGTGCCTACAGCAGATGCCGCAATGACCTTCCAAATGCTGTAACCGGGAGTTGCGGCGCCGGCTGCGCCGGCGGCGGTTGAATTTGTCGGCCCCATAAGAGGGCGTATCTTAGACTAGTTTGAGCCAAAGAAAAGATGAATTTTGGAAGACTCGAGTGCGAACTCTGACGCGAGAAAGAGCGCTGGAAGAGCCTCTTCAGCGCACTTCTGCTTTTGGCTTCTTATCCAGGACAGTCCGGGCAATCGCGAGCACCGCCACCGACCTCGGTGATTCACCGGTAAACCCTTTCGGCAAATCAACGGCGCGGTTGAAATCCTGCTGGGCCAGTGCGGTGAAGAGCCCTGTCAGATCAAAACTCTCAATGGTGAAATTATTCGTCATTGCGCCGCCTCCTTTGAAGGCCACGCGCAAGGTCATCTCACCATCCTCGCCGCTAAAGTCGCTGAAAGCATTTGCAGCCTTCACCACTTCGCCCATCATCCCCCAAGCCCTCGCATTGTCGAGTTTTTGAAACTGCGTGACGATAGCAATCAGGGAACGCACGCGATCAGGCGAACTTTGGTCTATCCGCTTCGCCTCTTCAGTGGCATTGTCTAAGATTTCAGCGGCTCGCTCCGGCTCGGTCTTCGCGAGCAGCCCACCAACTTCAGTTAGCCCCCACGCCCGCTGGACATTTGTCAGCTCCATACTGCGCGCCAGGCGAAGAGCATCCTCGGGCTTCTTGTCCTTGATGGCGGTCCGCATCGCATCGAAAGCCAGATACGCGAGCAGTTGTTTACGAGTGTCGGGGTCTTCAATCTTCTCTGCCAGCTCACGGGCCCTGTCGAGGTCTTTACCGGCGGCGGCCATGGCGGCCTGGAAATGGATACGGTCGCGTTCACCCGCTGTTTTTGCATTCGGTAATCGATCAAGTGCTTCCTGAACCCGATCCTTGTTCGGATCCTCAGGGACTATCCCGCGCGTATAAAGAGGATCGTCCCCTCGCATTCGTTCAGGAACTTCCTGCGTCAGCATAGACAGACGCGCGCGTAAGGCGGGCACCTGCCCCATCCCATACTTTTCGAATAACGGAAGCATTCGGGTAATAACGACAAACGAGCCGAGACGCCCCGATGAAGAAAGGTCAGGTTCAGTAAAAGGACCAAGCAGCACTGTTGCAGCAGTACTGAAAAATGCATTGCGCACCGCGGCCGGAATGCTCTCGCGCGGACTGTTCTTATCATTCCAACGCCGCGTGTGACTGTTACCTTCCTTGTTCACTGTCACGTAGAGGTACGGCATAAACACGTATGAAGACAGCAGAGAGATCGTATTACCGTCGGCGACCGGATCATTTGCCGCGCGGGCCAGTAACGATAGATAGCGTTGGTTCGCCAGGTCTGGGTTTCGATCGTAAAGCATGTCCAGGATGTTCATCCCAAACGTGTTCACTGGATAAAGCGCCGGGTCAGCGAATTGAAGAGCGCGTTCTACGTCGCCGTCTTCGAGCAGCTGCCGCGCCAAACTCAAACGCTGGGCCATATCCTGCGGCGGATCGTCAGGATTTATTCGCCGGGTGCCGGTTGCGGCATTCTCCGGCGCCGGAGCCTTTTCGGCTTCTCGCTTGCGCGCGTCGTCGAGCTTGGCAAGAAATTCCTCACCCAGCTCGCGGTCATGTCGTGCCGCCAGACGCAGAACTTCGCGTCGCATGCCCGGTTGCTGACGCCGGACCGTCGTGCCGCGGGAGTTGGCTTGCGATCGCCGTTGCTCTTCCGTAAGCCGGGCGATTTCCTCGTCAGCGGATTCAGCCGAATCCCAGGCA